>PDWI01001732.1_pt1 | contig 36355 bp, 23 predicted proteins | sample 1430891 | NCBI WGS metagenome assembly PDWI01 (sample SAMN01162508, study PRJNA174530) | Oral metagenome, whole genome shotgun sequencing project. | biome: Marine environment; feature: Marine mammal; material: Swab sample of the gingival sulcus; isolation source: swab sample of gingival sulcus... | reverse complement strand
CAAATTACTGCAAAACAAGACACTTCGTTAATTTACAAAGCCTCACCGTAGCGGTGCTATGCTTACGTTTTGTAAATCCTTGTTTTATTATAATTTGAATGCTCATAACGATTTTCTATTGCATAATTCGGGTTTAATATTTAGGTTGAAATTTTTTATAGAAAAGAAAGTTAAAATTACTACATAGAAATAAATATATTTTTTATCTTTGGCTTCCATACAGATAATTTATTAACCCGATAGGTTTATATTAGGAACTAAAATTTCTTTTACATCTTGATTATAAGCTATCTATGTTAAATTTATTCATAACAATAACCCCGTTGGGGTAATAATAGAAAATACATGAAATTACGTCAAAGACTGACAATTCCGATAAAAATAAGTTTCAGTTTTGGATTTATAACACTTTCAATATTCATAGCAACCCTTATAGTACAACTTGTACACAGAAAGGACGTGGATACAATGGATACTTTGTATAAAAACGTAGTACCCTCTCTGGCAACTATAAATTTATATGCAGATATAGTACATAAAGGACGAAATCTTGCAAAGAATTGGTTGATAGATAGTTTTGACGATACTCCTAAGAAAAAAGAACTAAGAGATATAAAAAATAATCAATACCCCGAATTAAAAAATAAGATTACAGACCTATCTGTAAATTGGACATACAAAGACAGAAAATTGATAAATGAAATCATAAGAAAGACAGACCATTTTTTTAGTAAATGCAATCAAATAATGCTAAACCTGAATTCCTTTGAATCTTATAATAATAGACTACTCGTAGGCAAATATAAAGCAGAACTTGAAGAAGGGAATCCATTGATGCAGAAAGTAGATGAAGTTTTAGAAGAACTTACAACATTGAGAAAAGTGAAAGATAAAAAAATAAAAGAACTTTATAACGACCTTCAAGAAAACAACCTCAGAACCAAAAGAATTATCATTATTATGCCCATAGTTTTGATATTGATAATTATTTCAACAGCATTTTTCACAGCAGTTTCACTTATAAAAAGTATACGTTATATAACGCAAAACATAAAATCTATGGCAGAAGGGAAACTCCCAAATAAAGAAATTGAACACCGTGAAAATGAAGTAGGTGACATTATAATTTCAATAAACAAACTGATTAGAGGACTGAAAGAAAAAATTGAATTCACACAAGAAATAGAGAAAGGGAACTTTAATAGACACCTATATGTAGAAAAATATGATATACTCGGAAACGCATTGATAGAAATGCGCAATAGTCTTAAAAAAGCATCGCAAGAAGCCAAACTTAGGCGTATTGAAAACCAACAAAGAACATGGTCGTCGCAAGGAATAGCAAAATTTAATGAAATTATTCGAGCATACAGCAACAATGCAGAAAACTTTTATACTATTACAATAAGTGAACTGACAAAATATCTTAATGCACAGATAGGCGGACTCTATATAATTGAAAAAAATGAGGAGCTTCAAGATGTAAGAATAGAATTACACGGCTTTTATGCTTTTGGAAGAGAAAAATTTGAACAAAAATTTTGCAAACCCGGCGAAAACCTTGTGGGACAATGCTATTTAGAAAAAGATACAATATATATAACCGACGTGCCTAAAGGATATGCCAAAATATCGTCGGGACTGGGAAAAGACGACCCACAATGCCTGCTCATAGTACCCCTTAAACTTAATGACGAAGTATACGGTATAGTAGAGATAGCAGCTCTTGAGCCAATGGAGCAATATAAAATAGAATTTGCTGAGAAGACAGGAGAGATTATAGCCTCAACCATATCTGCTATTAAAACAAACCAAAAAACAGCATTACTACTTGCTGAGTCAAATGAAAAATCAGAAAAATTGGCAAAACAAGAAGAAGAAAGTAGAAAAGCAATTCAAGATTTAGAAAAATCTCAAAAAGCACTTATTAAAAAAGAAAAAGAAAAGGAAAAGAAATTTACATTAATTGAAAATGAATACAAAAACGAAATAAGAGCACTTAAACGAAACATTAAGTTAAGCGAAGAAAATATTGAAAACCTTGAAATGCAACTGTCGCGATATGTAGATGTTTTAAATAACTCAGCAATGGTTATAGAAACAGACTTAAGCCGACAAATTTTAAGAACCAACAAAAAATTTACTCAAGTAGCACAAATATCAGCACTTGAAGTATCGGGTAAGAACATCGATAAATTTATTGACCCCAAACGTGTCAATTCAAAAGAATACATTGAAGCATGGCGTAGTATAAATGAAGGAAAATCGGTAACTTTGATTAATAATTATTTTTTCAAAGAACAAAAAATGACTTTCAGAGACACATACACCCCGCTGCAATCAGGAGAAAATACATACTATAAAGTGCGGACACCCCTCCAGAGGAGGGGAATAGACCACCCCGTCCTGCGGACACCCCTCCAGAGGAGGGGAATAGACCACCCCGTCCTGCGGACACCCCTCCAAAGGAGGGGAATTTTCGGGGTAAATAGCTTCTAATGATTTTTCTATGATATATTACTTTACATATAACAAAAAAGTTTGGCAGTCCGAAGTAAGTAGCCCGAAAACTACTCTACTTTGGTCTCCCGTCTTCGGTCTTCCGTCTTCGGTTTCCCGTCTTCCGTCTTCGGTCTTCTATATGCCTTTAAATTTTTAGAAATAAAATAAAACCACAAAAAAATTGCACATGAAAAAATATATCAGAAACTTAATTATTATACTGACAATAATTGGTCTTTCAATAAAAAATACAGACGCACAAATAAAAGAAGAACCATCGCCCATAGTTTGGTATAGCATGGAGCAAGCCGACAGCCTGTTTAAAATACACCCTAAACCCATGCTCATAGACGTATATACGGATTGGTGCGGTTGGTGTAAACGCATGATGAAAACCACATTTGCCTCTGTTGGAATTGCTAATTATATAAACAAAAATTTTATACCCATACGGTTTAATGCTGAAACAACAGACACTATAAAATATTTTGGTGAAACCTATGTAAATAAAGGAAAAGGGCGAAAACCGGTTCACGATTTAGCAATAAAAATACTAAAAGGCAGAACGTCATACCCCACGATAGTATATTCCGATATAAATAAAAAATTATACCCTGTACCGGGCTACAAAGATATTAAAAACATAGAACCATATCTTATATATTTTGTCGAGCAAGTGTATAGAAACCAATCGGTTGATTATTTTATTTATGATTATATGTTTGCGCATCATAATAGTTTTAAAAAGGAGATAGAGAAATTAAAATCGATGAATGAAAATTTTAAATCGCCCGACACAAGTGGTGTTTTAAAGCTATATTCTTTTGCAGAACTTGAAAATTTATATCCTAAAAGTAAAAAACCTATTTTTATAATTACAGAAGTAAATTGGTGTCATTCGTGTAAAGTTTTGAATAAAATAGTTTTGAAAAACTCTGAAGTATGCGAAATTTTGAATGATAAATTTTATGCTGTAAAATTAGATGCAGCCTCGCAGCAAGAAATAAAATTTCTGGGACGTACATATAAACCCGGACAGGTAGGTGCGCCTCACGAGCTTACGAAAAGTATTTTAAAACAAAGTTTTTTATTTCCGGCTTTTGTAACAATAAACGAAAAAAATCAAATAATAAATGAGTTGCATGGATATGTAAATTCCTCGCAGTTAGTGAGTATATTAGGTTATTTTTCCGATAAAAATTACACTAAATCAAGCTATGAAGAGTACTTGAAAAAACAGAAAAAGCAATAGAGTATCCTAATTAATTTTGATGAGATTAAAAACCTATTTTTTTGAAAAATCTTTTTAATCCATTGTTGTATTGGGGTTCTTTTTCAAAAATTTGATGCGAGTTGCCCAGTGCTTCCCAAATTGCACTCCAGCCCGGAAATCCTCCAAAATTTCTATCATCAATAAATAAATCGGCGGCTATTTTTCGCGAGACTTCATTTTCATTAAGAATTTCTCCCGGATAGCTACTGTTCACGGCATAAAAAGTAACACCGTTTTCTTTACAAAAATCAACAGCTTCGGTTAAAGCATCGCCTGCCCGAAAAGTCCAAAGAATTAATTTGTGCCCTTGCTTTTCAAGCTCTTTAAGTGTTTCAAATGCAAACATAAGAGGCTCGCCTATTTTGGGGTATTTATGTTCTACAATGGTGCCGTCAAAATCTATTGCTATTGTCATATAATAACTATTTGGAATTTATAAATGTGGTTGCTTGTAAAGAATTGTTATTCAGCGTGTTAGGGGGGCGCAATGGCGCGTTAGTATATAATTTGTTTGCAAATAATTAAGAAAAGTAAAAATTATATTTGGTAAATTTTAGATTTTTACAAAAGAAAAAGCACCCTTTTTTTTGGGTGCTTCATCCTATTAACCTAAACCTTAAAACTATGAAATTAATTACTACTATCAACACCCCAAAGATATGGATAATTATTAGTTATTCTGTTAAAAAAAGACTTAATAAATGTTATAAAAAGTTAAAATTAGGTCTATGTTGTAATTTTTAAATTTAATGAAAGATTAGATATGATTTTATGCATTGAAAATCAATTGTATACAAAATTTATTCACTTACATAAACGTAACGTATTTTTTTAATTTTATTTTCCTTTTCTAAATCAAAAAAAGTTTCTTCAACTAATCGGTTATTGGCATATTTGTAAGTCTTTTTATGTTTTTTTGTGTAATATTCTTTTACGACTCGTCCTTTTTCATCATATTCTCTAAATATTTTGGCTTTAATTTTATTTTCTTTGTCAGAAGAATTAGGATTGTAAAATGTTTTTATAAGTTCATTGCCCTGGTCATCTCGTTTTGATATTTCAAATTTTGCAATTAATTGTTTGTTTCTTCCAAAAATTTCACCCCTAAAACGTCTACCGTATTTGTCATATTCCGTAATTTTCACCTGTTTAAACAAGCCTTGAGAATCAAATTCGCTTAGTTGCATCCAGTCGTCGCTTGTGGTGTCAAAAAGCCATTCCTTTTTGTGTATAACTTGCCCAATACGATTATATGTTACCTCTAAGAATTTACGTCCGCGTTCATCGTATCGGATTTTTGTTTTGTTCAGCAACTTATCACGTCTCGAAAAAAGCATTTCCAAAACTCGCTGCCCTTTGGTATTGTATTCATATTTACGATAATCTCGTTTTCTTCTGGCATTATTTACAAATTGTTTTCTTATTAATAAGGTGTCGTCGTAATAATTTACTTCAAGTAGTTTACCTTTGTTTTCAATCATCCCAAATTTATAATTGTGGCTATATACATAGCAAGTTGTATTGCTTTTTTCTTTTATTTTGGGAACTGAACAACTGTATAATACCGTAATTATTATAAAGATAAATAGTTTTAAATATTTCATTTTAACATTTTCGATAAAATATTTTTTGCAATTTTTATAAAACCAATTACCCCCCAAGTATATATTAGTCATATTTGTTTGCTGTTTGTAATAAGTTGATAGTCAGGTTTTTGCTGAGGTGGTTTGTGTGGCATAGCGGAACAAGACTGCCACAGATAGTTAACATTAAGAGCGAGGATATGTAAATTGTCATTTTTTTATTTTTTCAGGTTATAACCGCAACTGTAATAGCAATACGAAATTGAGAAATTATCATTTATTAGTAATGCTTTCTCAAAATTTTTTAATTCATTTCTGCTACAATCATTGCCTAATATTAAAAATATTTCTTTTTTGTAATTCAAAATGATAAAGCCGGCTTTTAATTGTTTCAATAAACTATTTTTTTTGTTATTAATAATTTCTAATATTGAAATATATTCTTTTCTACTTTGCTCATTATTTTTAAAAAGTAAGCGAATAATATATGGTTTGCTATTTGCGTAGTTAATGACAGATTTTATTATTTTATCTTTTTGATTACAAGGTATAATTAATGAAATCTCTTTATAATGAATTTTATTAAATAGGGCTGATAATACAAATTCTTTATTATTTATCAAATTTACTATTTTTTTATTTGAAAAACAGTAATTTGCATTATCGTGCCAAAAAAAATAAGATGGAATTGTATCGGTCGTCTGTATGGAGGTGGTATCTTGTTTTGGAAATATTGCGTCATTTAAAATATTTATTTTTTGCTCTGTAACAACATTTCCACATTCTTCCCCCCTCGTTGCCTGATTGCAACTTACACCAAGGCTCAAGATAAATTCACAGGAAATAAAATACTTAATAAATTTCATTATTATTAATAGTCTATTGAATAAACACCAAAATTTGTTCTCATCAATTTAGTTACAAACATATTTGAATAATCTTTTTCGCCCATAAAATCTACAAAGTCGTAAACATAAGGTTTAAAATCATTAATTGGTAAACTGTCTGTCATGTAGGTAAATACCGCCCAATTGCCGGATGTTTTGTAATTTTGTAACCCTCGTTGTTGTATTAGTCTTGTCAACTTTGTTGTTATTAGTGTAATCTCGCTGTTGAATTGTTCATAATTTAAAGTGTTTTGATAATAAGCACTTTCTGTTAAGAATACAGCTTTCTTAAAATCAATTTTAGTTTCATTTTTCAGCATTTTTGAAATCTCGCTGAATGCTTTTTGGTAAATTTTTTTTCGTTGATTTGTTTGTCCAATCAAATTTAATTGGTATAAAACTAAAATACTAATGAGTATTGTTCTTGTCATTTCTCTGATTATTAAATTTTGTATATTTTGTTGATTACCAGAGTACTGTATTGTAGGAAAACAAGCCGTTATTTGTAGACTATATTTCAAATTTTACCCATTGGTTTCAAATATGATATTTATTTCCGAAGAAGCATCAAGTTTATTTATTGTGAGTATAATCTCTTGATTTGTTAATTTGGCATTTTTACCGTTTGAATAGCTTTCGGTGTATAAGGTATCGTAGTATAGTAACAAATCATTAAAAAGTTTGTCGCGTACCTTTTGAGAAGAACAACGACCGAGGGTCTCTATTTTATACAAGCCTCGGTCGTCGAATAAGTACTTTATTTCTGTATTTATTTTGGGATATTTATACTCGTATACTAAAGTATATTTTTCATTTATTACTAATGCTTCTAATTTGCCTTCTTCAATTTTAACTTCTTCAGGTGAGTCGTTTATAGACACACCTCTAAATAACCCCGTTTTTTTGCCTGTCAGATCGCATAAAGGGTTACTCGTTTGGGTACAAGAAAAAATGAAAGTCGATATAAAAAAGAAATATATTTTTAAGACTTTCATTTTTTACAAGTTTAGTTTTTTACATTATTCTTCCATTTCAACCATTTTGAAAGGAATTTTCAAAATAGATTGATAATCTTCGCCGGCTTCAAGCATATCTTCGTCGTCTTCTTCGTAGTGCCAATTTATAATAACTTTTTTGTCGTTTTTATATATAGCTTCCAGTTTTTTAAATAGGTCTAAGATACATTTTGAGGAGCTTGTATTAAAATATTCTAACCGGATATTCACTTCCGTTTTTTCTTTAGGAGCTTCTGAATATTTATCTAACCAAGCGACTAACGGGTCATAAAACTCAATAGAGTTTTCCGGGATAGACCTTCCTGCTATCTCAACTAAGCCTTTGTCTGCATCAAACAAAACCTCTGGTGTTTTTTTAGTACCTTCAATTTTTATCGAATCCATAGTTAAATAAGATTTTGTTTACAAATTATGGTGTAAAAATATAATGAAATTATGAAACTACAATACTAATTCTAAAAAAAAAATAATCTTCATTAAATTTAAAAGTTTCATAGTCAAACGAGCCTTTAATTTTTCTGCTTATATCTATAAAACCTAAACTGCCTCCGCCTTTTGCTGAAAATTCTTGATTATTTAGTATCAGTTTATAAAGTATTCTTCTCTCTTCTGCCGAAAGGGAGTTTAATTGTTTAAGACGATCTACCAAAGGTCTTACTTGAGCTTTTTTTACAAAGTTGCCTATTACTATCTCGTATATTCTGTCAGTTTCAAGTATGACAAATGCCGAGTCGCCCGAATTTAATTGTGCATAAGGGTTGTCAGCATGGTGATATATGTTTTGTAATAGCTCAAGTGAAATATGGTATATTCTTTTCTTTAGGTTTTTACTAAGTTCATGTTTTTCGCCCATTGTTTCTATTTGAAATAACAAATTTGCAATGACTTCTCTAGAGACTTGTCCCAGATAACTTACCGGAACGCTTCCCTGCCTAACTTCGCTATACCATTCGTCTATGTTAAACTCCATTTAACGCAATTTAAACTAATGCAAATATATATATAAAACTACACAAAAGCAATATTATTTTGGGGCTTATTGGCAGAAATGTAGATTTATATGTTGTATGAAAATTTAAAGTCCTCATTTACAGCAATAAACTTATTTTTATCATTGTTTAAATTTCTTGTTTTTTATTGGTTTTGTTTTTTAAAGTGCCGCTTAATATTTCATATTCTAATAATCGGCTGTCTATTTTTCCGTTGTAGAATTGTTTTCGGCTTGAGGTTCGCAGTCCTATTGTTTTAGCTGCTCCTGCGAAGCCACTAAATATGAATGCTGTTTTGTTGGTGTATTTTTGTTTTAAGGTATCGCCTATTGATTTATAAAAGGTGTTTATGTTTTTTTCCGGCAGTCGTTTGTTGTAGGGTGGATTGAATAAAAGTATTTCTGCTTTTTCGGGTGGGGGACTCTTAAAAAAATCGGCTTGTTTTAGTTCTATGTATTCCGATATTCCTGCATTTTCAAAATTTTCTTGTGCTATTGCTATCATTTTGGGGTCTATATCTGCGCTTATTACTGAAGCGGGTATATCGGATTTTATTTTTTTGTCGGCTTTAAATTTTACTTCTTCAAAAATTTCTTTTTTAAATTTAGGATAGTTCAAAAAAGCATACTTGTTACGTTGGTAGCCTGCCGGTATGTTGAGTGCCATTAATGTATACTCAGCCGGTATTGTTCCCGAGCCGCAGAATGGGTCGAATAGTTTTTTTTCAAAAATAGAGGGTATATTTAAAATTAAACCTGCTGCCAAAACTTCGTTGATTGGAGCTTGACCCGATTTTTTTCTGTAATTTCTTTTAAAAAGAGCTTGCCCCGAAGTGTCGAGCGATATATTTACGTTTGTATGCGAAATGTGCAGGTCTATAACAATATCGGGGTTTTGGGTATCGACCGATGGGCGTTTTCCGTATTTTTCATTAAAATAATCGGCTATGGCATCTTTCAGTCTGAGAGCTGCGAAGTGCGAATGTTTGAAATATTTTGAGTTTACTGTTTTGCTGATAGAGAATTTTTGTTCGGGACTTAGGTAATTCTCCCATTTCACTTGCTTTGCTTTTCTGTAAAGGTAGTCTTCGTTGTGGGCTTTGAAAAATGTTAGTTCAATTAGAATGCTAAGGGCGGTTCGGCAGTTGTAATTTGCGGCACACATTAAAGGGAGCTTACCTGTAAATTGTACTGCTCGGTTTAGTGTTTTTATATGTTTGGCATTTAGGGTGTTAAGCTCTTTTGCCAGAGTGTTTTCAAGACCGTGAAATGTTTTAGCGGTCAGTCTCAGTTCTTTATTTATATTCATGTTTTTTTAAAAAAGAAGCCGCGACTTTGGGGTAAATTACTTCTTATTTTTGTCGCGGCTAAATATTAATCGATTTGTCTAATTTGTTGATTTATAAACAGTTATGTGTTTTGAGAGTTGAACTCTAAATAACACAGAGTACTTATATTATAAACTTTCGTATGCTGATTTAATCATACTGGCGGTATTTTCCATATCTTGGTCTAATCCCATTGAGAAACGTACCAATCCGGGTGAAAGTCCCATTGATTTTTGTATATCTTCCGGAATTTCAGAGGAGGTGCTTTTTCCTGAATTGCTAAATAGTGTGCGGAAATATCCCAGACTCACGGCAAGGTATCCCACGCCTTTATCTTGCATTGTTTCCATAAATTTAGCAGCTCTTTCGGGTGTTTCGAGGTCTATGGCAATCATTCCGCCGTATCCGTATTCTTTGTTGAAAAGTTTGGTCATCAGTTCGTGGTCAGGATGCGATTTAAGTCCCGGATATATTGCTTTTATTCCCATTTCAGCGAATTTTTCAGCCATAAATGCAGCATTTTCGCTGTGTTTTTTCATTCGTATGTGTAGGGTGTATAAATTTTTCAGAATGTTTGAAGATCTTAGCGGGTCTATTACAGGTCCCAGCAGCATTGCGGTTCCGTCGTTTACGCTTATCAGTGAGTTTATATATTCTTGGCTTCCGCATATTGCACCTGCTACACAGTCGTTTTTACCGTTTATAAATTTTGTCATGCTGTATACTACAATGTCTGCGCCGAGTTTTGCAGGGCTGAATATCATAGGTGTAAAAGTATTATCTACCATTAGTTTGGCATTTGTTTTTTTCACAACTTTAGATATTTCGGGAATATTTGCTATTTGTAGTAGTGGGTTACTCATAGTTTCGAGATATACAAGTTTTGTGTTTTCTTGTATGGCATTTTGTATCTCGTCTATTTTTCGAGGGTTTACAAAAGTAACGTCTATTTTGAATTTAGGCAGATAGTTTTTCAGAAAAGCAAAAGTTCCGCCGTATGTTGTTTCCGAAGCCACTATGTGGTCGCCTGTATTTACCAATTGTAGTATTGCTGAAGTAATGGCACCCATTCCCGAAGCCGTTACCCAGCCTGCTTCTGTGCCTTCCATTGCAGCTAAAGCTTCGGCGAGGTACTTGTTGGTTGGGTTCCAGTGGCGCGAGTATAGGAAGCAACCTTGTGTTTCGCCGTGGAATGTATCGAGCATTGTTTCAGCGCCTAAAAAGGTATAAGTTGCCGAGTCGGTTATGGAAGGATTTACACCGCCAAATTCGCCAAATTGTTGTAATTTTTGTAGTTCTGTTGCAGGATCAAATTTTTTCATGTTTTTTAAATTTCAATTTATATTTTTTATAAGAAGCCCAAATATATTAAAAATATAAATATAAAACTATGAGATTTCTACACTTTATTAAGGAAACTTTTAAAAATTATTAACGGCGAAGCCCTCACTTTAGTAATAAAATTACTAACAATCAGCGAATTACAATATGTGTATGAATGTTAAGTTAATGGTCTGATTATAAAGTGTTTATAATGAAAAAATAACGAACTATTGGTTATAAACAATTTCTAAAATCTTATAAAAATTTGACATTTAAACTATATATTTTTAACAAAAAATACAAATATTTTAAATATAAAAAGCTTATAGTCAATACTTTAGGTGCTAATTGAACCATACAACAAAGTAATTTTCAATTACTTACGTGAGGGCTTAGCCGTTCTCAATTTTCAATTGTTTATTTACGGAATTTTTTTAAAAACTTTTTAAATTTCGATTTACTTTCCACGTCTTCGGCATAGTATCCTCTTCCGTATCCGTAGTTGTATCTGTATCCGTATCCGCCTGATATTCCGGCATCGTTTAGAATTATGTTTAGACTTGCTATTTCAGTCCTTTTCTTAACCTCCGTTATTATATTTACAACATTTTTAGCCGAATAATTTTGTCGAACTACATATAAAAAAGTATCTACCATTTTTGTAAGTAGCAGAGCATCAGTAACAATAGCTACCGGCGGGGTGTCTATAATTACAAATTCGTATTGTTTTTTTGCTTCATCTATAAGAATTTTCATTTGTTCAGATTCTATTAGTTCGGCAGGGTTTGGGGGTATTGGTCCCGATAGAGCAATGTCTAAATTTTCATGATTGGTTTCTTGTATTATTTCATCAAACTTATGTTTTTTGCTCAGATAGGTACTTATTCCTTTGTCTTTGTGGTAATTGAAAGTTTTTTGAAGTTTTGGTCGGCGCAGGTCTAATCCTATTAAAAGGGTTTTGCGTCCTGATAGTGCTAAAACAGATGCAAGATTTTGCGATATAAATGTTTTGCCTTCGCCGCTTATTGTAGAGCTTACCATTACAACGGCGGGTGATTTTTCTTTCAGCACAAACATAAGGTTCGTGCGAAGCGTCCTGAACGATTCGGCAATGGGCGATTTTTGTGCGGTAAGAACCGGATTGTTACCTTTTTGCGAGTTGTTTATTATGGTTGATATTATAGGTATTTTGGTTCTTGTTTCAATATCGTTTCGTTCTTCTATTTTGTTGTTCAAAAATTCTAAAAGCACAATAATAATTATGGGTAACATAAAACCTATCAACAGAGCTTTTTGTATGTTTGATTGTCCGGAAGTAGTTTTGTTCACTGCGTTTTCGGGTCGTGCAATATCCAGCACTTCGGCATCGGCTTTGTTTGATGCTTGAGTTATTGCGGCTTCGGTTCGTCGTGTGAGCAGCAGGGTATAGGTTGCGTCGTTGATATTGAAAATTCTTTGTGTGTTTATTATGTTTCTTTCAGAAGCCGGAAGTTGTTTTATTTGGTTGTTTACAGCCGTAAGTTTTCTTTTTGCATCCTCTATTTTTTGTTGGTTTATATTGTTTATTTTTTTTATGTGAAGTTGAATTTTTTCGGCTACTTGTTTTATTTTATAATCTAATTTTTTTGAATTTGGAATTTCTGTTTTCAAATCAAAACTTAATAATTTCTTTTTTGTAATAATTTCAAAAATTTCCACTATATAACCTGATAGTATTTCATCTTTTATGTCTAAAATTGAGGGCGAAACCAATGCGGAGTAGTTGCTGTTTTGTGTTTCGTTCAGCATGTATTTATAATATTCTTGATTATTTTTAAGGCTTTGCATTGTTTCCTCGAGTTTGCGTTGTTCTTCCATCAAAAATTTGGCTTCCGAGCTTATATCTAAAGTTTTGTTTTTTTCTTTCAGAAGCTGCAACTCGTTTTGATGTTTTTGTAGTGAATCTTGCACACCGCTCAATTGTTGGTCTATAAAACCGATGATACTTTCGGCTTTTGCATTTTTTTCTTCCAATCCTCGTGCTATAAATATTTTTGAAAGCATATTCAGGTAGTCTGCATCTTTTTGCGGGGTTGGGCTTTCTGTCCATAGCCACAAAATGGAGCTACTCTCCGGACTAACTTCTACTTTTAGCCTTGCTTTAAAATTGTTTATTAATGAATTTGGGGTATTTCTGAAAAAAAAGAACTCTTTGTTTATTGTTCCATTATTGAATATGGCAGGATTTTTTTCTATTTTAAATTTAAAATCTTTGTATTCAAAAGTTTGTCCGAATTTTAAATCTTGTTCTTTCTCAAAATCGTCTATTGTTAATTTGTAGCTGTTTTCTGAAAGAACTTTAATTTTCACTTTTTTGAAGTAATATTGTTTTTTGCTATTGTCGAAAATTACTTTAAACGGAACGTTTTTATATAATTCCTTATTGCTTTTCCATTTGTTATCAAGAAAATAAGATACTTCAAAGTCCAGAGAATCAATAGTTTGTTTGTTTAGTTTATATGAATTAAGTATCCCTATTTCGGTTTGCATATTCCTTGAGCGCTTCAAAAATTGCAAACCTCCGGCTATTTCTTCTTCGCTGCTTCCTGTTTTCAGAAGTATGGTTGTGTGCAGTCCGTAATTTGGTATTTTATAACGGTTAATAATTACCGCAACGATATAAGCCGCCGGTAAAAATATAAAGAACAGATACCAATATTTCAGGGCTTTGAAAAAATACTTTTTTATATCCGGTCCGGTATTTTGTTCAGAATCGAATAAATTATAGTTGCTTTCCTCCGGATTCATTTGGCTTTAATTTTTTCTTCGTAAATTTATAATAAGAATGGTTGTGGTTATAGTTGATGTTACAACCGACAAGAAGAACGTAAATTCTTGAATGTTTCGTCTTAAAATTTTACTTCTTATAGGGTCGGCAATTATTTTATCGTGATTTTTAACGAAAAACTTTTTGCTGCTAAGAGTTTCCGGTTTGGTCAAGTCCACAATATATTCGCAATATCTGTCTTTCTCGTTTCTTATTATTTTGATTTTCTTTTTGTTGGCATATTCTGTCAAACCGCCTGCATACGAAACAGCATCGTATATATCTATTTGTTCGTAAGGTATGCTTATAATTCCTTCTCCTTTAAACTCTCCCATACAAGCAATATTTATACCGTTTGATTTTATAACAACAACCGGCGAAACAAAAAATTCTTCAGCAGCTTTTTGAATTATACTTCTGCATTCTGGAATTGTTTTACCGTCTAAGTTTACTTTGCCAAGTATTGGAAGGTGTATATCTCCTTGGTCGTCAAGCATATAGCCTGTGTAGTACATGCTGTTTCCGTTTGAATTTTGGTATCCGTTTCCGGCTTTGGGGTTTACAATATTTATGAGCTCGTTTATTTCTGAATTGTAAGTATATATGTCAACCGATAAAATATCGCCCGGTTGCAATTTATATTTTTCGGGAATTTTTTTTACGTAATTAATTGTGTCATTTTCAGTTACCCCGCTGTTTCTCATATACCTCAAATAAGGAGCGCATGACGAAAATCCAACAGTTGAAAGTATAACTAATAGTATTTTTAAAAAGGTTTTATGAGAGTTCATTTTTCAAAAAATTCAAAGAATACAAAGATAGAAAAAAAAATTTTTGTTTATTTGTAATAAAGTAAATTTTGTTTGATTTTTGCGGGTATAAAATAAAAAGATTGTAGTGGACGAAAATTTTTTTAAGTTAAAATATAATAAGGTGACTCCTGTCAGAGGTTCGGTATTGATTTCCGAGCCTTATTCCGGTGATGTTTATTTCAGTCGTTCGGTAGTTCTTCTTATTCAGCATGATAGTCTCGGTACGGTAGGTTTGATTTTGAATAAACCATTTGTGAAAACACTTAGTGAAATAACAGATTTTTTTAAAAATTTTGATGCTTCGATAAATCTGGGAGGACCTGTTGGCATTCATAATATTTATTTTTTACATACTTTGGGCGATAAAATTTCGGGCAGTATTCATGTGAAAGATAATTTATTTTTTGGTGGCAACTTTGCCGATTTAAAACAATTGGCTTTTTTGGGCTTGTTAGATGAGCGTGAGGTGAAATTTTTCTTGGGCTATTCGGGTTGGGAACTCGGGCAGTTGGATGCCGAAATAAAGAAAGATTACTGGTTGGTTTCCGAAGTTGAAGTTGCCGAAATAATGTTACAATCTGAAGATATTTGGCAATCGGTACTGAGTAGAATGGGGGATAAGTATCGTTTTTGGGCTAATTTTCCGAAAAATCCCGATGAAAATTAAGTCTATTCCGTAATTTATATCGGTTAAAAAAAGCTCGTCAAAATTTTTCAAGTCGTTGAGTTTTATGGGGTGTTCTGTAATTGCAAAGTCATTTTCTTTTGCCAAACGTATAATTACTTTTTTCATTACGCCGTCGATACACCCCTGTGCCAATGGCGGAGTGTATATTGTATTGGCTTTTACTGCAAATATATTTGAAAATGAACTTTCGACTATACAGTTTTGGGAATTTAAAATTAATGCTTTATCGAACCCCTTGATTTTGCAGTAGTTTTCGGTTACTTTGCAAAGCATCAAACTGCTTGCTTCGTAGCCTGATAAGGTGTTGAAATCTTTTTTTATGCCTTTATAAATGCCAATTTTTAGTCCTTTGTGTTGGAAATTATAAAGAGGAGATTCTGTTTTTTTGGCTTCTATGAGGTATTCTGTATTGTACGCTGTGTGGTGTTCGGTTTGTTTTTGGGTTTTGTAAATTTGAACATGCAAAAAAGCTGCTGAAAAAAACTTATTTTTTCTTAACAGCCTCATTATTAGGTCATCAAGATTTTCTATATTGAAAGAAAGGGGTAATGAATAACCTAAAATGTCGGCAAGCGCTTTGATTTTTTTTAAATGTTCACGCTTAAACAATATTCTGTTTTTAAATACAGCCACAGGTTCAAATATGGAGCTACCATATTTAAAGGCTTCATTATCAAGCGAAACCGAGAAGTTTTCGGATTTTATGAAAATTCCGTTATGAATTAAAAAATTCCCGCTTGCCGGAAGCATGTCTTAATCTGAGCTTATTTTGTGAAATAATACATAAACGCAATAAATGCAGTAAGTATCATTAATGATGCGGTTATTACAACGGCTCGGTAGATAATAAGATTTTTTTCGTCTTCGGATGAGTTTTCCTCTGATATTACACTTTCGGCAATTTCATCGATACCGCTAAGGGCTTCTTTTTCTTTGTGCAATCCTATGTTGGCATCCATGGTTTCCGCCAATTCTTGTTCCAAGTCGAATACATCTTCTTGTAATTGCTCAACTTTTTCTTTAAGTTCTTTATTTTCGACTGAGAGTTCGGTTATTTTTAAGTTTTTCTCGGTCAAACTTTGAATTAGTTCTTGTTCTTTGTCCGAATTTATCAAATCTTTGGATTCAAGCAGATTTATTTCTTCGTCGGCAGGATATTGTTGCAGTAGAAAATCTTTGTCTATCAGATATTTATTGCCTTCTTTTTTTATGTATTTTGAATCATCGTGTTTTTGGCAAAGACGATGAATTGTCGTTTGACTTTTTCCGCTTAAATCTATTGCTTCTTTTACTGTTAGGTACATTTTTTAGAGTTAATTAGGGGGTTTTGCACAAAATAAATAAAAAATACTGTTAAAAAGTAATTTTTTATTAACTTTTTTAGTCTTCGTCGAAAAAATTATTTATCCAGCGTGTATTTTCATTATCATTTGGGTCTGTATTTTTTTGATTATAAGTATTATGACTATCGTTTATTAATTCTTCGGAGCTAAACAGTATGTCGTGTAATTCGCTCATAATCAGTAGTAACCTGGGTCCTGTATGGAAATGGAACAGTTCTAAGTATTCTTTTATTCCGGCGAGTGTTGAGTTTTCGTATGCCAATTCATATAGAAGTATAAAATCTTTAACGGTTTGATATGTATCGGCAATACATTCGGAGATTTCCGTTTCGGTTGTTTCTTCCGGATGTTCGGGTTCTTTCAATTGGATGAGGCGGTTGTTTTCGCCCAATTTTTCTTTTATTGAGCTTTCAATAAAAGTCCAATCGGCTTCTGAAACAAATTTTTGTATGTTTTCGTCGGGCAAATTTTTTGGATACTCTAAGTTTATGGTTTGTGCGTATAGTTGTGAAGTAATTTTCAGCATTTCTTTTACAAAATTTTCTTTCGTATTTGAATATGCCTGCTCTGCCAAAAGACAAAAGTCATTACCTGTTTTTACAATTTGTAAAATATCAGCATCGTAAACGAAGTTGTTTGTATCATCGTTTTGTAAATAATTTTGTTCCATGAAGTTTGTATTTTTGAAGTTTTTTTATTCAAAATATCGCACTGTATAAAGTTGCAATTTAGTTTTAATTACGAAATGCAATTTTTTTAAAGCTACAAATTTAGCAAAAATATTGATAACCAGAAAATTACAATAGCTTTGTCGTGTTTTTACAAGTGGTTGATTATCAATGATTTACAAGAGGCGAGTTACCGAATGACTTTGCAGTTCGTAATTTAACGGAGTGTTGTTTACAAATATGGCTAAAAATGTGTAAATACTTTAAATTGGTATGTTACCATATCGTGTTATGCCCTATTTTTATTTTTCTCAAATATTAAAAATGATTGTTTATTTAAAAATTTAAAATCTTGTATAACTGAAAAACCTGCTTCTTTGAGTTCTTTAATTATTGTAGCCTTTTTAGTATAATGCCTTGACAATCTAAAAAGCGAAAAATTTTCATCATAATCAATTATCACAATTCTACCTTTATCTGTCATCAAATCAGATATTTTTCTAAAATAATCAGTTCTGTTTTCTAAATGATGATAAACATTTCGTGTAAAAACAAAATCAACCTTTTCTTTTAACTCAGGTATTTCATTTGCTAATATTTTTATTCCTGTGATATTTAAAGTTGATTTACCAATTATATTCAAATTTTCAATAAATGTTTCGTCCGTATCAATTCCATAATAGTTCCCTGTTTTACCAATTATTTCTGAAAACATTTTGGCATAATAACCTCCGCCTACACCTATTTCAAGAATTTTGTTTCCTTGCTCAATATTCATAGACTTAATAATTTCTTTTGATTTATTTTTAGGTGCTGAAGCTATCTTATTGTATCTGTCAATTTTTGTCATTTATATATCCGGTTAAATTTTAGTCCTATTGTTTTTCAACACTTAATTAAATTATGGATGGTGTAGTAGAATTGGCGTAATTATTTAGTTATTAGATGTTTACAGAAACCCAATGAGCTATTAATTTCTGTTATTAGAAATTAACCTAAAAATTCCTACAACTAAAAGATATATGCAAATATCATCCATATTCCGAATAAAACGCCTATTATACCTAATAATTTTTCTAAAGGTTTGAGACGTTGTCTTAAAATTTCTGCTTTTTCTTTAGTTTCCGGATTGCGCGATAGAAAGTGTTTTTTTAGTTTGGCATAACCGAGTAAAAATCCGTTTATTACTATAAGTATTGTGCCTACCAACCACGAAAACCACCAAGTTCTTTCGTCGGCAAATTCTTTGTAATTAAGCAGACATCTGAACATTTGCCACACGCCCCAAGCTACCGACAATACTCCAATCCAGCCTTGTATTGGCGTTACTTTGTCTATGTATTTTTGAATTTCCGGTTTTTTAGAAACAAAGAAAGCGGGCGAAATTAATATACTTACCAAAATTAGTACTAATGCGTATAACATAATTTTAAATTTTAAATTTATTATAAATTGATTTCATTTTCTATTAAATAAGAGTTGCGTTCATTTGCGCTTCGTGATACAAGTTCCGCCAAAAATCCGGTTAAAAACAATTGAGTTCCGAATATTATGGCAATAAGTCCCAAGAAAAATAATGGTCTTTCTGTCATTTTGTATTGTTGAAAGAAAATTTTTGCAATCGACAAATAGCTTAAAACTACAAATCCGAAGAAGAAACTCAAAGAGCCTAAACTTCCGAAAAAGTGCATTGGGCGTTTTGAAAATCGGGTTATGAAGTTTACCGAGAGCAGGTCGAGAAATCCGTTTATGAAGCGATTTATTCCAAATTTAGATTTTCCATACTTTCTGGCACGATGTTGCACGGTTTTTTCGGTTATTTTTTCAAAGCCGGCTTTTTTTACCAATATCGGTATAAAACGGTGCATATCTCCGTATACTTCTATTGCTTTTACAGCTTCTTTTCGGTATGCTTTCAAGCCGCAATTAAAATCGTGTAGCTTTATGCCGCTCGACAATCTTACTACTGCATTGAATAATTTGCTTGGGATATTTTTTGTGAATACAGGGTCGTAACGTTTTTTCTTCCAGCCCGATACCAAATCCCAGTGTTTATTTGCAATCATATCATAGAGTGCCGGAATTTCTTCGGGGCTATCTTGCAAATCGGCATCCATTGTTATAACTACGTCGCCTTGGGCTTTTGAAAAGCCTATATGTAAGGCAGCTGATTTTCCGTAATTGCGTTTAAATTTTACCGCCTTTATGTTTGGATTTTTTGAAGATAAATCTTGAATTATTTGCCATGAATTATCAGTACTGCCATCGTCAATATAAATTATTTCGTAGCTGTAATGTTCGGTTTTCATTACTTTTTCAATCCATTCAGTTAATTCGGGCAGTGATTCTGCCTCATTCAGTAGTGATATTATAACAGATATGTTCATTCAATAATTCGTTATTTCTTTATAGATAATTGATAATCTCAGAGTTATATTGTTGGTGGGAGCGGTTTGTAACTCTATGATTATCAGTACGATAGATTTTCAATTTTTAATTTTCAAAATAAAATTCTTTTTTCCTTCTTATAAATATTGCAGTAATTAAAGACAAAATAACTACTATTATACTTGTTGAAATTAGGCTATCTAAAGCCTTTCTCAGCGGCGAGGTAGATAATTGAAGTTTTACTTGATTTTGTACTTCTTGTAAAGCATCTTCGGGTATTCCTCTTTCTTGCATTTTTATTAAAAACTCATCAATTTGGTTTTCTAAAAAAGTAAAATCTGCAAAACTACTATATAAATAGGTGTATAAGGTTATTACAACACCCGCTATAAGTCCTACCATTAAAGAATAAATAAAAGCTTGTTTGTAGCTCATGTAATTATCCAATAATTTACGACGAGTATTGATACTTGAAATTGCCATTCCTCCTATCATAATTCCTAACAGAATGAGGAAATTTAAAATACCAAACATTACATTTAATACGTTTACTTCAAATATATAAAGCAACATACTGTATAATGAATATAAAAAACCTGTTAAAAGTCCGCCAATCAAGGCATTACTATAATATTTCGATATTTGCATAATAATTAAATCAATTAATTTATAATAATATTTTGTTATTCTTTTGTTTTGTAATCGTTTGATAATCAAATGGTTGTGTTGTTGTTTGTGCTATACCCTTCTGATTATCAGTATGTTCAATCCTCAACTCTCAATTCAAGAAGTCTTGATAAAAATGATTGTAAAAATAAAAATAATTGTTGTAAACAAGATAAAAGAGGAAATTTTTTTCATATGTTTTGTCATTTTGTTCCAATTTTTTGTAAATAACTTCATGCTTTTCACAAAAAACTATATAAATAGTTACAATAGAATCGGATTTTTCTTTAATTTTACAACTTTATTTTGAAAATATGAAATTTTAATCCTAATTCCAATTAAAAATATGCCCTTATATAAATTTTTAATAAAAATATTGATATTCATTTTAATTTCAACGACATATTCGTGTACTACCGACATGAAAGAAATAAATGCACTCACGCAAGAATATGAAAACATGCCTATGCTTACCGTACATGGTTTAAAATTAGTATATTCGAGCAATGCAAAACTTCAAATACAACTCACAAGCGCAATGCTTCAACGCTACCAAGAGAAAGACAAAGCCTACATTGAATTTCCGCAAGGATGCAAAATAAATTTTTACAACGACCAAGCCGAAGTAGAAAGCAGTCTTAAAGCAGATACAGCCATTTATCATGAAAAAACACAAAATGCCAGAGTAGCCGGTAATGTAGTAATAACCAATACCAATGGCAGTATATTGCGCTCCGAAGAACTCTTTTTAAAGAATACAGAGCAAAAAATATATTCAATAAAACCCGTTACAATAACATACGCAGACGGCTCTGTAATACAAGGCGATGGCGGATTTGAATCTAATTTAAACTTTACTGTTTACAGATTTAAAAAAGTTACGGGAATACAAAATATTACAAAAGAATTTTAAACTCGTATGTATTTGAAAATACTATCTATGCTGAATTTAAGATTTAACAGAATTAGTGCGGTATTTGAATTTTTTAAAAAAAATATATACATTTGTACAACCTTTTGCCTAAATTTAGAGTTTCCTTAGTATGGAGTTAATTTTTTAAAATTTATAAATCGAATCTTTTTATAGTTCTTAAAATATAAATTGCTGATAATGAACAATAAATGAAGTGCTAACATTTATATTTTTTTTATTTGAAAGCAATGTAGAGCTATAAATTTTGATAAGCTAACAGGCGCTAAAAAAAAAAAAGTATAATTTTACAACAAAAACAAGATTGCAATACAAATTTGTTATTGAAAAAGAGAATTATTTTCTCATTTTGGCTTACAATATTTATTCAAATTAAGAGTTAGAGCTTTTAATTTAATAAGATATTGATTAACAAATTTAACCCATATTATGAAAAAGAAATCATTATGAGTATTCAAATTACAACAAAACGAGAATTTACAAAAGCTAATTATAGTATCATTATTAAGAGGCTTTGTAAACCAGTATTGTATTTCGTTTTATAGTAATTCTAACACGTAATAGATTTTCGACTTAAACTATTGAGTTTTATATATACAAAAATATTATTTTAAAGTTACATAAAGTTATGAAACAAAAAATCCTACTTCTAAGTTTACTACTAATTACATTTACGAAATTATCTTTTTCGCAGACAACAACTACGACTAAAGCAGGTAATTGGAGCGATGCTACGGTTTGGAGCAATGGTATTCCAACTGCTGATGGTTCAACAAACGTTGAAATAAACCATGCCGTAGTTTTAGATACCGACGGAGCAACCAAAGGCTTAAAAATAAATTCAGGTGCCTCTTTAACGGTTGCCAATTCAAATACAACCTACACCTTAAATATTAAGGGAAATTTGGAGAACAACGGAAATATTGATTTATATAATTCATCAGTTCAAGTTGCCAATGTGGTATTTGACGGACCGTTGACTATTTCGGGCAATACCCCCGTATTGGGAGGCGTAACATTTAATACCGGACAAATAACAACAACCACACCTTTAAATATAGATGGCTCAGTAATAATTGAAGGCTCGGCTATTTTTGATGCAGGTAATTACACACACAAAGTTGCCGGAAACTGGACAGAAAAACTTAATGGAAAAATGCTAAGTTCAGGCACAATTGAATTTGACGCATTAAATATACAATCAATTACTTCCGAAGCAACCTTTAATAATTTGACTTTCAATGGCGGCGGAATAGTAATTATGGGTGCAGAACTTTTTATATCAGGGAATATGTATGTTACTAATAATACTAAAGTAGAGACAGCAAACGATCAAGGTTTGGCTAAAGATTTAATTATTGATGATGGAAGTATTTTAGAAGCATCAGCTGGTACTTTTGAATTTATCAATCCTACGGGAGTAACTCAAACATTAACAATTGGTACAACAAATTCTAAACCGGCAGCAACTTTCTATTCTTTGAAATTTAATAATGGAGATAGAAATATTGATGGAGATATTGTAATAGAAGGAACTTTACATATAGGATCTAATGCAGTGGTAAACGATATTGGGACAAACCCAAACCATAAAATTCATAATCTTAGAGTTGATGGAACTTGTAACTTTGACGGAACAATAACAGCAATGGGAGGTGCCTTTTACGCTGATGGCGATAACGCATTTACAATAAATGCAGACATCGTAGTTGAGGGTACACTACTCATTCAAGGTGGCGATGAAATGATAGCTAAGGGCAATGTTACAGTCCCGGAAAATCCGGCTGATCATGCCTATATTCATGTAGAAAATAATGCTATTTTAACAGGCGACCCTGCCAAAAAACTTGAAATAGGGAAAGAAGAATCAATTTATATATTAGGCGAAAACAATTTCCCCACGGGTTTTGGAACAATAGCTCTTCACGAACAATCACGCGTTAGATTTGAGGGCAACCTACCCAATCAAAATATTCCTTCAAATATTAACTATGGGGTTTTATGGTTATCGCGAGGAACTAATAAAACAGCATTAGGTAATCTTAACGTAAGATCAAACCTATGTGTATATGGAAGTACAACCTTACTACTGGGCAGTTATAGTCATACCCTTGGCGGAAGTATACAAAACTCATACGAAAGTTGGGGACAAGGCTCAATTATAACAGAAGATGGAGGTTCACTTACCCTTAATGCCTCAAGCAACCAATACATAGTTTCGGGAGGTAGCTCAAATACATATAAGTTTCATGATTTAAATATTACAACCAACAACCCTACCTCTGTTATTTCAAAGCGTTTTTATGACGATATTGAAGTAACAGGAGACTTAAACATAACAAATCCCGGAGGAAGTGAACTAAATATTTTACTGTTGCGTATTTATGAAAATAAAATTACCGGAACATCTTCAGGTAATTTCAATATAGGCTCAAATGTCAGATTGACAACTACCGGCGAAGAGTCTTTCCAAGAAACAGTAGAAAGTTTTACAAGTAATAATGTAACACTTGATGTAAATAGTACAATAAGATTTTATAGAACAGCAAACGGTTCGTATCAAAATATACCGGGCGGATTTGAATATGGAAACATTGAGTTAGGCGGAAGTAACACCAAAATTGTAATAAGCGATTTAGATATTAACGGAGATCTTATAGATATAGCTAATATCCCAGTATTAACTGATGCAACTCATAATATAAAAGTAGCCGGAGATTGGAGTTTAGAAGCCAATAATACTAATTTTACAGGAACAAATAATGTATATTTTGATGGAGGCAATCAAACCATAAGTCAATCAAGTTTAAATAATGTATACTTTCAAAACAGCGGAACAAAATCAATAGTCGGAACAATGACAATTGCAAAAAATCTGGAAATAGCCGGAGATGCAACAGTTGATGCCGGAAACAGCCGAGTTGAAATAGGAGGCAATTGGACAGAAAAAAACAATGGTCGATTTAAACAAACATCAGAATATGTAGTGTTTAATGGTACTGACGATAACCAACTTCTAAAAACAAACTCTAATAGTTACTTTTATAATTTAAGAATTGAAAAACCTACCGTAGGAAAACAAAAATTAACATTAGAATCTAATATTGATATAAATGGTTCGCTTGTGTTCATGGAAGATCAGGCTGAGTTTGATATGAACGGAAAAGATATGCATATTGGAAATAATTTATACTTCCGTAAAGGATGTACTTTCACACACAATGGAGGAAAAGCCTATTTCGATGGTTCAAACACGGCACAGTACATAAGAAATTACAGCGAAACTACAATGGTATTTGATGAGGTAGAATTTTCAGGCTCAGCCACTAAAACATTATACGATAATCCATTTAGTTTTGAAGGCGACCTGATAATAAATAACAGTATATTAGACGGGGGAACACAACGAATATACGTTAAAGGAAATTGGATAAATACAGGAGTTTTTAAACACAGAAGCACGCTGTATTTTGATGGAGCACGTAACCAAACTATTAGTCAATCTAATTTTCACACAGTACGATTTGAAGGAGGTAACTTTACAAAAACACTTACAGGAGATATTATTCTTACCGGAGATTTACACATTGGAAATGAAACAACATTAGACGTAGGATCTGCAAATAATAATATTACTCTTGATGATAACTGGTACAATAACAATTCAGGTTCTTTTGTAGCAAGAGAAGGAACTGTAACTTTCACAGGTGAAAATAATTACATATACACAGGCGAAGGCAATTCGCCTGCAACAGCAGGAGGAAATAATTTAACAACACAACCCGGAACTAAAAGCTTTTATAATTTAATCATAAATTGTACTAGTGAAACAGACTGGGTTATGTTAAGAGGAAATTTAAACGTAGAAAATAATTTTGAAATAGAAAATGGCGATTTTAGACAAAGCTATGAAGCCGGAAGTAATGGAGTTAATAGTATAAACATAGGAGCTAATTTTATCAGTAAAGGAAAATTCAGATATAATAATTATTCTAATGGAATTATTGAATTAAATGCAAATGCCGGAAACTATATATTCGACCCGGGAAGTTCAAACCAATATGGTAAAATAAACTTTTTAGGTAACGGCACATATACATTTGAAAGTAGCTTAAAAATGTATGACGATATGGCACTTACAGTAGACGGCGTAGAGTTAAAACTAAATTCACATAGTATAGAAACATTAGGAGACGAAGGAGATATTAATTTATCCGGCGGTGCAACCATAGACGTAGATGCGGGTGCAAGTCTTATTATGGGAAATAATTCCACATTTAAAAACGATGGTGGTAATTTAAAACTCGTAGGACAAGAAGATGCCCCTGCTTCCATGACTGCATTATCAGGTAACTTTAATTTTGAACAAATAACCGGAACAATAGCAGCCAGAAATTACATTATAGAACGGACGGGAGGAAAAGGTATTGAAATAAAAGGCGGTACGATTGATGGTACAAATAATTTTTCACAAGGTAGCTTTTCAAGCGGAACCGGAGATGCTTATATAACAACAACAGGTGTAAACCTTAACGGTTTACCTACAATAACCGGAGTTACTTTTAATGACGGACCAAGTGCCAATGTATCAAGAATGTCGGGAAATGGAAACATGGTCTTTGAAAACGCAATGGGCACATTTGCAGGAGAAGATTTTGATGAAGACCCGACTAACCTTGTAGATTGGACATATCCGGATGCCGTTGTATGGGATGGAGATACAGACGGAGACGGTGGTGATAATATTAATTGGAACGACCCACTAAACTGGTCGGGCGATGCTGTTCCGAACGAAACCTCAATCGTTATACTAGACCACTCGGCAGTTGTAGGGAGCTATACCGTAGAAATATCAGGTGCAGCAAGTGCCTCCGCTCAAAGTATTACAATGAACTCAGGTGGCAACACTATTTCTTTAGTATTAAACGGACAAAAATTAAATGTTAAAGAAGATATTACAATAGGAGCCAATTCTGTATTGACACAAACCAATGAAAATGACATAATTACACTCGGTGGAAACTGGTCTAATGTAGGTACCTTTAACGAAGGAACCTCAACAGTTGTTTTTGCCCCTATATCCGGTACACACCCAATTTCTACTGCCGGAAGTTCAGACTCTTTTCATAATGTTACCTTTAATGGAACAGGTGGAGCAAACTCAATAAGCTCAGATTTAGATATAAGCGGAAATCTAAATCTAATGAATGGAACGCTTGAAGGAGGTGTATCCACTATCACTATACAAGGCGACTGGACAGTAGGTGGAGGACTTTTTGAGGTAGGAACATCAGTTGTAAATTTTAACAATAATGGAAACCAAAACATAAACGGTGGCAATTTCTATAAACTTATTGTAAGCAACTCGGGCACAAAAACTGTAACCGGAAATATTGATATTGAAAATAACTTAGAAATAAATTCGGGAACTGTACTTGACGGGACAACCAATAGTATATACATTGGAGGTGACTGGATAAACCTGTCAGGAGCTACAGGGTTTACCCAAACAGGTACAGGTACTGTTATTTTTAATAATGCAGATGAAAGACAAGACATTGGAGAGGGTAGTGCAAGTTTACCTACTACGTTCAACCATGTAAGATTTTCAGGAGACCAAAAAGTTATAGAAAAAAATATTATTGTAAACGGAAATATGGTAATATCAAGCGGGGTTATATTTATAAGAAATGGGATAAACGTAACAGGAACAGCAGGTAAATCCCTGATTATTGATGGAGGTAGCCTATATTTAGAAGGGCATAGTGCTGATAATACAAATAATTTCCCCAAAGGATTTACAGATATAAATATTTCCGGTGGTGAAGTTGTTTATAATGCCAATTTCAACCAAACAATATATCCTACGACATACTATAATCTTCGACTAAAAAGAGTAAACAGCGGAAATCAAAATATAAAAGCAATGACGGGGGATATTACTGTAAATGGAAGCCTCACTGTTGAAGATGTAGAAACATTACTTGAAGTTGATAACAAAACCATAAACTTACAAGGTAATATAAACTTTCCGGCAGGCGGAAGGCAAATAAATTGGGGCAATGACGGTACGCTTATACATTTTGGCGAATCTTGGACAGTGGATAGAGACATAGACTATTTTAATAATATCATTAAAAAGAATATGGGATATATTCGTATTTCATCTAAAGACTTTGAAATAAAAGGAAATATGTCTATACTGGAAGATGCTTATTTAAACCAAGGTAGAGTAAATATTACAAGTACGGGAACTAATAAAACTTTTACCCTTGCTGCAACCGCAAGACTTTATTCGTACAACCCCGAAACTTATAACTCAATGTCAGGACGTAAAGCATTCCCCGTAGATTTTGCAAATTATAATTTACATCCCAAAAGTAGAGTATATATAGTAGGTACTACAGGAAACCAAATAATATATACAAAACCAAACTATGGTAACTTATATCTATCAACGGATGCCGAAATTAATCAAACTTTAGACGGCAACCTTGATGTTGAAGGAAATCTCATAATGTCCAGCGACCCAACTTTAATAGATGACGGACATAATATAAATGTAGCAGGAGGTTACATAGATTTAAGAAATTATATCCCATCAGCCACAAGCACTATTACATTCGACGGAAACGACCAAAGAATAATGGATAATACCTCAGGGCAAACAACCTTTGATATGAATAATGTAGTATTTGCAGGAAGTGGAGAAAAACTTTTAAGAAGCAGTACAGAAGACTACTATGTAGTAGCAGGGAACTTAACCATAAATTCAGGAGTAACAGTTAGAGTACCACGAAGATTGGATTTCAATGGACAAAATTGGACAAACAATGGAGTTTTCAATCATACTGAAAATATAATAAACTTTTCGGGAACAAATACTCAAACCATCGACCCCGGTGAAAATAATAAATTTTATGCAGTAAACTTTGAAAATACCGGACAGAAAAATTTTGTTAATAACGGGATACATGTGCAAAGAGGTAATTTCTTAATAAATACGGATGTAGACATGGGTGCATTAACGCATAGTATTGCTACTGAAAGAGTTACACATAATAGTGGAACGTGGGAAACTGAAAACGCAAACTTTATTTTTGACAGAAATGGAACACAATTTTTGCCGGTAGACTTCATCTGTAATAATTTGATACTTAGAAGATACGACCAACGAAACAGAGCAAGAACACTTGAAGGGCACATCAATGTTAATGATTTAATTATTGAAGACGGAATTTTTCTCAACTGTTCTGAGAATAGTCTTTCAACAACCCCTACATATAACGTTGAGGTTAGAGGTAATTTCTTAAATGATGGTAGACTGAATGCAAGAGGAAATACATTTGCATTTGAAAGCACAAATACAGATGCAAAAACCATTAAACAAGGAGAAGGTGCTTTTGACAATGTAACATTCAATCAAACAGCAGCAGGACAATCAGTTAGAACCTACTCTTTAGAAGAAGCAACATTTTTCCACGAAGACATGACAATAGGAAGTGGAGCAACAATTGACTTGAACGGACAAACATTAAGACTTGGAAACGATGATCCAAACGAACCTGTCGTTCCACAAGCAGAGCAACATACAATACAAGCAGGTGGGGTATTAAAAGTTAATGGAGGTGCAAAATTAGATTTTAGTTGTAGAGACGTTGGCAACACCACCCTTGAGGTATTCGGAACACTTTCATTGGTAGGTACAGCTCAAAAAAACGCATTAATAACATCATCTGATTGGTATTCAAATAATTCAAGAATAGATATTGATATTAAAGCAGGCGGAACTATTGCAGCACAATACTACTTAGTTAAATACATGGACAACGAAGGATTATTTATAGATAAAGACGCAACGGTAGACCCTGTAAACAATTTATCTAATGGTACATGGAGTGAACTAAATCAGTCAGGAGGAACATATTTACATTGCAATGCTGCAATTGCAAATTCTGTTGATAATGTAACATTTAATTTTGACGGAACACCCACTCAAGGTAATCATTTCAACGTGAGACGTGAAGCCGGTAGCGGAACAATGACTTTTGGTGGTTCAATAAGCGGATTACTTGGTGGCGAAGATTACGAAGCAGACCCCACGGGAGTAAATAATCCGGGACTAATTAAATGGCCTGTAGTAACTGAATATTTTTGGACAGGTACTAATAGTACAGATTGGTTTGATGCCGGTAACTGGTCATCCAATACTGTACCCACAGCTTCGTCAAATGCCGTTATTCCTTTACGAGACAACAACCCGATAATTGCAGGGCAAGAAGCTGTTTGTAAAGACCTTAGAGTAACCAACGGAATATTAAAAATAAGTGATAAACTAACAGTAAATGGAAATGTAAATATATCCGAAGAGAATAATATAGCCGGTATAATATCAGTAGAAAACCCTGCAAGTGAAATAATTGTGAAAGGAAGTTGGACAAGCGGAACAAATTCAACCTTTATAAACGGAGGCGGAACTGTTGTATTCAATGCACCCGGAGGAAGCGTATCCATAGATGCAGGTAAATCAGCATTTGGAAATGTTACATTTAACAGCAGCGGAAGTTTTATCCTTACAAATGAAGAAACTTATATCAATGGCAATATGTTGATGTTGAATGGCACCGTTTCGCCAATAAACAACGATTATGAATTGAAAATAAAAGGCGACTATATAAACACCGGAGGAACATTTGATGTGTCTACGGAAGGAACTGTTTATTTTGATGGCGATATGCCCCAAACAATAACAAACGGACACTTTGTAAACCTAAAAATAGACGGTAGCTCTACTAAAACAACAAGTGGAGAATTAACCATTGAAGGCGAGCTTATAGTTGAGAATACTACTTTACAAGCAGGCGAAAAAATAACCATGAAAGATAATGTTACAATAGAAACCTCAGGAACATTTGATGACGGAGGATACACCCATGATTTTGAAGGAGGCTATTGGACCGGAACAGGAAATTATCTTGGAACAGGAACCATTGAGTTTAATCGCGAGGATAATCAATACATTAGAGTTTCAAAATTTAATAATCTTATCCTGAAAACCAATGGAGCAGTAACAATGTTAGGAAATGTAGATTTGACAGGCGATTTATCTATTGTTTATCCTTGTGCATATTTGAATTTAGAAGAAGCCCATTTAAGTAATACAACTCAGGGGGCAGGAACATTTTTGATGGAAGATGACAGAAGAATTTATGTTAGAGGAACAAATAATTTCCCTATGGGTTTTGAAAATTATGATTTAAAACCAAACAGTATCACAATATATGACGGTTCAGTTACTCAAGAAATTGTTGGGCTGCCAATTGTATATGGATCTGTGATTTTTGATAATGGTATGAAAATAATGAAGAATAATCTTGACCTTAATGGAAGTTTAACTATGTACAAAGATGCTACTTTAGATGTAACAGCAAATAATTACAGAATAAATATAGCAGGCGATTGGGTAAATAGATTAGGTGGAACTTTTATTGCTCATGAAGGAGAAGTAGTATTTGATGGAGAAAAAGAACAAGTTAATCTTATTGTTACACCCGAATCTGAGAAAACTAACGAATTTTATAACCTTTCAGTTAATAAACCAATAGGAAGATTAGGCTCTTATTGGGGAGATGTTGTGGTGCTAAATAACCTTAGAGTATTATCCGGTAAACTTTCGCAGAATAGAACAATGTATGTAGGTGGAAATATGACTGCAACATCCGGTATATTTGATGCAGCAGGTACATACTATTTAAACAAAGCAACAGGAAATGCAAACATACAACTTAATGGTTCTGTAATTCAAAATCTAACAATAAATACAGGATACGAATACATATTGCAAGACGATCTGGAAATGGTAGGCAACTTTACATTACTTTCAGGAATATTCAATGGAAATGGAAATACCGTAACTATGGGAAATTCAGGTGAAGTTCATGAAATATCAGGAGTATATAAAATAGGACCGGGCGGAAAACTTAAATTGCCATCTTACGGAACATTTAAAGTAAACTCAGGCGGAGAAGTATATGTAGTGGGCGAAGCCAATAATATTGCAACAGTAACTCATAGTACAGGAAGATATTATTTTGATATAGAAAATGGAGGAACTATAAGAGCTACAAACTATCTCTTTGAATATATGGACGAAAATGGTATTTATATTAAAGATGGTGCTAATGTTCACGATATATACAACTTTAGTTATGGAACATTTACTAACCCCTCGCTCGGAGGAACATGTTTGAGAATTGAAAATAATCAAAATTTCATAGAAGGAAACGGAAACCCCATAACACAGGTTTCATTCCCATACAATCCCGGAGCAGGAACAAATAATGTGCGTAAAACAAATGCCTCCATAGGCTCATTGGCTTTCGTAAATTATTCAGGCGAATTCGCAGGAGAAGAATTTGATAACGACCCTGCTAATCTTATTAACTGGGTAGAACCACCATATATAATGTGGACAGGTAACATTGACAACGACTGGTACAAACCTGGTAACTGGCAAGTAAATTCAGGACCCGACCGAATACCTTTAATTACCGATAAAGTTTTGATAACAAAAACACGAAATAACCCTGTAATAAACCACGACGGAGCTGTTGCTAAAACTCTTGAGGTACAAAAGAAAGCCACATTAACATTAAACACAAATGCAGCAACAACAACAACTCTGAAAGTAGATGGAGACGTGAAAATTGTAGGAGACATTATACATACAAGCGGAGACAACAAAATGGAAGTAACAGGTAACTGGACTAATATCGGAACATTTACAGCAGGTGAAGGTACTGTTATATTTAGTTCTCCTTTAGGAATAAAATCAGTTGACAATGGCAATAATTACTTTTACAATATGATTGTTAATAACTCTTCAGAGCTACAAATGACAAATGATCTTACTGTAATAAATGATTTTATAATAGAGAACGGAAAATTTAATTTAACTACAGGAAGTAATGCCCTCACAGTGAAAGGTGCTTTCCGCAATAACGGTGATTTTGTTCATCAAAACGGTAAACTTATTCTCAATGGAAATAGTAGCACACAAATATTTGCCCCCGGTACTTCTGAGTACTATAATATTGATATAATAGGCACATCGGAAGTTGTACTAACCGATAATGATTTAAGCATAGCTCATAATATGAATATAAGTAAAGGAACATTTAATCTTAACTCACGAGCATTCAATCTTGGCGACGGATATGAAACAGATATATTAACCATATCGTCAGGCGGGGTTTTGTATGTGAATAAAGATGCAAAATTAATTCCTGCAAATTCCGCATATATTGAAGTAAATGAAGGCGGCGAATTCAAATTAGTGGGCGAAGACATAGACAATCCTGCTTACATGTACTCTCAATCAGGAAGTTATGGAGTAAATGTAAATAATGGAGGTAAAATATCAATTCGATATTACAATATTCAAAACACAGATATTGCCGGTATAAGAGTTCATAAAGGAGCTACAATAGACCCCACAAATAACTTTTCAGGTGGAGTTTGGAGAAATGGAACACAACAAGGACAATATATTTGGTTAGAAAATGATTTCGCTGATTATACTGTAAAAGGAGTATATTTCCACAGTGGAGCCTCATTCAATGTGAGACGAGATGAAGCCACAACCAACGGGGTAGTAACGTTTGAAGATGCTCTTGGATTGTTGGCAGGTAAAGAGCATGAACTTGACGATGGACTAGCTGATGCCGGTGCCGTAAGATGGATATATACACATGACCATCACTACTGGACAGGTGTAACAAATAGAGATTGGAACGAAGCCTCTAATTGGGAAATACCGGGTGGAGGTAATGCAGTGCCTACCGCAGATGACATTGCTGTAATACCCGATGTGTCGGGACCAAGTGGAAGTGGCAACAATCCGATAATTGGTATTACAAGTGCGAGTGCTAGTGGAACATGTTACGACTTAGAAATTAAAAACGGAGGACATCTCACCATACAAAATGACAAAAATATAGTAGTTACTAATTCAGTTACAGTAGCTCCTGCCGGAACGGTGAACGTTGCAACCGGCTCTAACTCCACAATTGAAGTAAGAGATATTTGGGCGTTTGAAGGAACATTTAACCATGGAGGAAGTTCAACCGTAGATTTTAGAGGACCGGCAGGTAAATTGCTCGTGATTTCGGGAAATGTCGCATTCTATAATTTAGAATTAAACTCAAGCGGAAGTGCCGAGTATATGACAGGTTCTTCTATTAATATTGAAGGCGACTTTAGCATTAATACAGGAATATTTTCAGTTACCAATGAAACACATGTATTAAACGTAGCCGGAAATTTCAAAAACCTTGGTACATTTAATAACGGAAAAGGTACCATTCGTTTTAAAGGCGGTAATCAAAATATTTTAAACACAGGTAGCGGTAATTTATATAAAATAGTATGCGAAGGAGAGCAATCTAAAATTGTAAAATCTGATCTTGTAATTGAAAATGACATTGAAATTAAAAACAATATTACCTTTGAAAGTGGAGATAATAATATAACAGTAAAGGGAAATTGGTTAAACAGAGGAAGTTTCCTACATTCACAAGGACGAGTAATATTTGCAGGAGAAAAAACTCAAGTTATTGACAATTATAATACAGAAAAATTCTATAATTTCACCTTAAATAATAAAGCTTCAACATATCCTCAACTTATTTTGTACGGAAAAGTAGATGTTGAGGGAACAAGCTGGAGCATGTTTGACGGAATTATAGAAACAACGAATGAGAAATTACTTACGATAGGCGAAAATGTTGTACTTTCGGGAGGCGATACAGAGGCAAGTTATGTTTCAGGACCACTTGTAAAACTTGGAAGCAACGACTTTGTATTCCCAATAGGCAATGATACAAAATTTGCAAGACTTGGAATAAGCTCATTAAGTAGTGCCGGTACATTTAAAGCTCAATATTTTGAAGAACCACATAGTGATATTTCAGAAGTAGCAGCCGGATTAAATCATGTTAGCGGATACGAACACTGGGTGTTAGATAGAGTAACCGGCAGTGGAGAACCCATAGTAACCTTATATTGGGAAAATGGACCTGTGTCGGGTATCGATAATTTGAGTACCCTCAGAACAGCTGCATTTGTCGGAGGAAAATGGGAAGATAGAGGACAAGGAGCAATAACAGGCGGAATACCTAAAGGTTCTATTTCGTCAGGTATGGCTTTCACAACTTTTGGAGCATGTGGATTTGGTTCTACTAATGACGATAACCCGCTTAATTCTTACAATCAGTGGACAGGTGAAGTATCCTCTTACTGGGATAACTTAAATAACTGGACAATGCGTGTAGTACCAAGTGCGACAACGGATGCTGTGGTACCTAAAGAGCCTGTAAATCAGCCAATTGTTAATATTGATGCAGCAGTTAGAGAACTGACTATTAATAAAGGCGCAAGTTTGACAATAAATCCTTTGAAATCACTTACAACGGAAGGTAAATTTTTCATAAATGGTAATCTTGTACTTGAATCCAATAATACAGGTAATGCTTCGCTTATAGATAAAGTACCTATCTCTTATGGTGGTGTAGGTAATGTTGTGCAAAAATTATATTTAGAAGGAGGAAAATATCATTATGTATCTTCATCTATGAGTAATACTCATTCAGATAGATTTAGGAAAGACCCCGTTGCACCTTATAATAATCCTAACTTTTATAGTTATAATGAATCTGATTTGAGTGCACTTTGGAATACAACAGCATGGGAGGTAGTTGATGGTATAATGGGAAGCATGACAGGATATAGTGTATATTATCCGTCAGATGTAACCGTTGTTATGGATCGTTTATTTACTTCTTCCGGTAGTTTTAATACAGGTGACAGAAGTAAGGTACTGACTTATACAGGTGCAAGTTTAGCTCCGGTTAAGCACAGAGGTTGGAACTTTGTAGGAAATCCTTTCCCTGCTCATATTGACTGGGATGCTGCCGGTTGGACGAAAGATAATATTTATAATTCAATATACTTTTGGAATGGCGAAAATTATTCGTATCACGTATCATCAGGACCTGAATTTTTTAATACTGAAGCTGATGTGAATGGAGCTACCGGTATAATTCCACCTTGTCAAGGTTTCTTTGTGAAAGTAAGAGAAGATTTAGGTAATCCGGCAAGTGATAAAACAGGAACATTAGGAATACCTGAGTCATCGAGAACTACGGGTACTCAGGCTTTCTGGAAAAAAGAGCAAGTAAGATTGGAAACAAAACTTGATGCTATACGTATTACTGTAAATAAAGGCGACAAAAAAGATGAAACTTTAGTACGCTTTATACCGGAAGCAAGCAATTCATTTGATTCTGATTACGATGCATTCAAATTATTCCCGAGCGATTGGTTTAAAATGCCTCAAATATACAGTGTATTGCCCAACAATATTGCGTCTATAAATACCTTACCTGGTTACTATGACGAAATGATCATCCCCATAGGTTTTCAAACGCCTGAGGGTGGGGCTTTCATGATAAATATACCTGAATTTGACCTTAAAGAAACTACGGATATTTATTTTGAAGATATGTATGAAAATAAAATCATAGATATAAAAAATGGCTTGGCATATAACTTTAGCTCAGATAGCGGAGAATTTACAGACCGTTTTAGACTATTGTTCAGTTTGTCGTCGACAGATATTGACGAGGTGGATGAAGAAAATACGGTACAAATTTATTCTTATGGATACAATCTGTATTTAAAATCTCAGAAAGAAGATGCAGTTGTAGGCAAAGTGAGAATATACAATATGTATGGTTCATTAGTAAAAACGGTTAATAATACTCAAGAAGGTTTAGCCTCAATACAAGCTGAGAATTTACCGGCAGGTGTTTACATTGTAAAACTTACAGGTAAATACGGAGTATATACTTCTAAAGTTTATTTGAGTGGAAGAATATAACTTGAGTTATTATGTAGTTTTTATAATCTAACCTGACTATAAAAAAATCAACAAGAGAGCTATTGGTTCTCTTGTTGTTTTTTTTTGAGCGGTAATTTTATGTGTTGAAAAATTTATTTAATCCCTAACTCTTCACTTTTTACGTAATAGGCATTTTTAGTTTATCAAAAATAGCTTTATTTTTTTTAGTAATATTGTCTTCGTACCATTTATCA
>PDWI01001586.1_pt1 | contig 36366 bp, 40 predicted proteins | sample 1430891 | NCBI WGS metagenome assembly PDWI01 (sample SAMN01162508, study PRJNA174530) | Oral metagenome, whole genome shotgun sequencing project. | biome: Marine environment; feature: Marine mammal; material: Swab sample of the gingival sulcus; isolation source: swab sample of gingival sulcus... | reverse complement strand
CCTCTTGTTTGAGGTCGAATACCACGATGGCGATTTCTACCAGCTTTACCTATAACAACATTAGCCCAATCTTCATTGCCGATTACGCCAACAGTTGCCATACACTCACCTAAGACCTGTCTCATTTCTCCACTAGGAAGTCTTAGTATTACATACTTTTCTTCTCTACCCATTAACTGAACATATCCGCCAGCTGAACGTGCTATTTGTCCACCTTTTCCAGGCTTTAGTTCCACGTTGTGTAAGATTGTACCAACTGGGATATTTTTAAGCTTCATGGCGTTTCCAGGCTTTATATCAAGACCAGCTTCAGCTGCACTAACCTCATCACCAACTTTTAATCCAGATGGCTGTAAAATATATCTCTTTTCTCCATCTTTGTAGCAAATCAACGCAATACGGCAGTTTCTGTATGGATCGTATTCGATAGCTTCAACCTTGCCTGGGATGTCAAATTTTCTTCTTTTAAAATCTATAATTCTATAAAGTTTTTTCGCACCCGCTTGTTTGTGGCGTGAAGTTATACGACCATTATTGTTACGTCCTGCAGTAGCTGGAAGTTTTTTAAGCAAACTTGGAACGCTTGGCTTTGCTGTTATATCGTCTGAACTTAACCCTGTAACGTAACGACGGCTTGGGGTATAAGGTTTATATGTTTTTATAGCCATTTTATGCCTCCAAATTTTCTAATTGTGTGCCTTCAGGCAACTTAACGTAGAACTTTTTAAAACTTGGTCTTTGTCCTAATTGTCCACGAAATCTTTTAACTTTTCCTTCCATTCTAAGTGAATTTACTTTTAATGGAGCAACGCCAAAATACTCTTTCAAAACAGCTTTCAAGCCATTTTTTGTACAACTACGCCATCCTCTTGAATTCCTAAAGTTTTCTCAGTATAGAGGATTGATTTGATATCTGTTATATCTGCCATTTTTAGTCCTCTTTTATTATATTTTCGAATGCTGATTTTTCGATGATTACAGAGTAAAATGCACTTGCTAAATAAGCATTTAATTCATTTGACTCAACCACATAGCAATTTTTTACATTTCTAAAAGCTAAAAATGTTTTCTCATCAAGCAATTCTTTTACTATTAAGGCATCTCTTACACCTAGATCTTTTATGATTTTAGCAGCATCTTTAGTTTTACCACTTTCTACGACCAAACTATCAACTACAAATAAACTTTCATTCTTTGCCTTTTCATTTAAAGCAAATTCCAAAGCTAAACGCTTTTGTTTTTTATTTATTTTTTGATTGTAATTTCTGTTGTTTTTTGGTCCAAAAGCAACACCACCACCTACCCATATAGGGTTAGTTCTACTACCAGCTCTTGCTCCACCACGTCCTTTTTGATTCCATGGTTTTTTCCCGCCACCCTTAACTTCACTTCTTGTTTTTGTGGTAGCTGTGTTAGCACGTATTGATGCAAGGTATGATTTTACATAAAGATAAAGGTTATGTGAGTTTACTTTCTCGTAAGAAGATGGTAACTCAACCTCTCCACTTTTTTTAAATTTATCATTTAATACTATTGCATGAGTCATTTTACTATCCTTATACGCCCAATTGAACCATTTGCTCCAGGAACTGAGCCTTTAACTGCCAATACACCTTGCTCCACATCAAATGAAACAACTTGATTTTTAACGCTTACTTTAACATTCCCATGCTGTCCTGCCATTTTTTGTCCAGGCTGAACGCGTCCGGGCCATTCGCAGTTTCCGATGGAACCTATGCGTCTATGAAATCTACTACCATGACTAGCAGGGCCTCCTGCAAATCCATATCTTTTTACAACGCCTGTAAAACCTCTACCCTTTGAATTTAGAGAAACTTTCAATTCTTTCGCATCACTCAAAGGTGCTACGTCCAAATTTCCTACCTCTTCATTGCTCACATGCAATGTTACAAATCTGTTAAATTCAGCAGAAAGGTTATATTTTTTTTGTTGTCCAGCTATTGATTTGTTACTTTTTTTGCCTCTAGCATATGCAACAATAGCTTTCTTATCTTTGCCTATCTCACACACTTTAGCCTCTACAACTTTTAGTAAAGTTACAGGAATGCTAGGTACGTTGATTGTTCGGCTCATTCCGATTTTTTCTACAATATATTCCATATTTTTTCCTTACCTAACCTATTAACCTATTTGCCCATCGCTCTAACTTCAACATTCACTTCAGGGGCTAGATCTAGCTTCATGAGTGAATCAACTGTGTCAGAAGTTGCCGAAACAATGTCAATCATTCTTGCATGAATACGCATTTCAAATTGTTCCCTTGAATCTTTGTTCACGTGAGGTGATTTTAGCACTGTGTAGCGTTTGATTTTTGTAGGCATTGGAACGGGCCCCTTTATTTCGGCACCAGTTCTCTTGACAGCTTCTACTATGGCTGCAACTGATCTATCTAAAACTCGGTGATCATAAGCTTTAAGCTTTAGTCGAATTTTCTCCATTTAACTACCTTTAAAAAGAACTTGTCGCTTGTTTCATCGACTTAAAAAGGACTGAGATTATACTCAAATGCCCAAGCAAAGTCAAGTATAATGGTGGTTTTGAGATAAATTTATAGATTTTATTTCCTTTTAATAAGGAAAATAGTACTATCTCCGAATGGAACTATTAGAATATTTGTATGAAAAACCGCCAAGTCAATCTTATTTTCATCCAAGAAATTATCAGATAAAAAGCTCTAAAACTTTGATTTTGGGCATGCCAAAATGTGGGATTACATCCATTATCATAGATTTTTTATCTTCTTTGGATGAAAAAAATTATTTGTATTTAGATCTAGATGATATGAGACTTGGAGAAATTCAGATCCAAAAACTAAATAAATTTATAAAAATCAAAGATATTTCATATCTAGTCATAGAAAATTATAACAAAGATTTTCCCTTGCCTAAAGTTAAAAATATCATACTTTCATCACACAATTTAACCTTGCATCTAAAAGATTTTCACACTTTGCATGTAAAAGGACTTTATTTTGAGGAGTTTATCGCTTACCAACAGCGCAATTTTAATACCCAACATATATTTAGCCTATATTCAAATTCAGGAACTTACCCAAAATCCGCCATGCTAAGCAAATACGAAAATAAAACCTACATGCAAGAGGCAATAAAACTAAGCCTACCAGATCCCATAAGCCAAAATCTCTTTTTAACCCTAGCAACAAACCAAGCGATCCCATATTCACTTTTCAAGGCATACAATGAACTAAAACCCAAAATAAAAATCTCCAAAGACAAACTTTACCAAAAGGCAAAAGAGCTTGAAGAGATGGGACTAATAAACTTTGTGGAAAAATTTAATTCCCCAAGATCACCCAAAAAAATCTACCTAAACAATTTCTCCCTAAAAAATGCCATAACCCATAAAAAAGATTTCGTAAAACGATTTGAAAATATGATATTTTGCCAACTAAATGAAAAAGAAATTTTCTACACCAACCAAATCCATTTCTACCTACCAAAGAAAAACCAAGCCATCATCGCCATCCCCTTCTTAACCCTAAGCCTAATACTAGGACGCTTCCAAAAACTCTTACCAACCCTAAAAAAACTAAACATAAAAGATCTATACATCATAACCCTAAATAGCACCGGAAAAGACCAAAAAGAAGGCATAAAATGCGAAATCCTAAGCTTTTGGGATTGGGCTTTGGGCTTGTGATTATTTTAATATATTTCACAAACATATAAACTTATTTTTAAACTCACTTTCGCTAAAATTGCCAAAAGGAAAAAAATGTTATGTGGAATAGACGAGGCAGGACGAGGATGTTTAGCTGGGCATCTAGTGGTGGCTGGGTGTGTTTTGGATGAAAAAATTGAGGGATTGACTGATTCTAAAAAGCTAACTGCAAAAAAGCGTGAGCAACTATATGGAATTCTTATCAAAAAAAGCAAATATAAAATAGTAAAATTTTCAAGCGCGAGAGTGGATGAAAAGGGTTTAAGTTGGTGCTTAAAGATTGCCATAGACCAGATCAAAAACCATTTTAAAAATTGCGAAATTTTAATGGATGGAAATACAAATTTTGGCATAAACGGGGTCAAAACCCTCATAAAAGCCGATGCGAAAGTTCCCGAAGTTAGTGGAGCTAGTATCCTAGCAAAGGTAACTCGCGATAGGCTGATAGTTGAGGCAGATAAACTCTACCCCCAATATGGGTTTAAAAATCACAAAGGCTATGGTACAAAATTACATGTAGAAAAAATAAAAGAATTTGGATACTGCCCAATTCATAGGAAAAGCTTCAAGATAAAAAACCTCCATCAGCCAACACTCATCAAATAACATAAAAATAAATGGCATTTTATAAAAATGCTTACCCTACTAGCTATCTGTTTTTGGCACTTACTATTTTAGTTTAAACTTTTTGTGTTATAATTGCACTCTTGAAAACGGAGGGTTTATGACTCTGGTGAGCATCTCGGGCTTCAAACCCGTTGGCGGGGTAGTTGACTATTTCGCGGGAGGTTCGATTCCTCCACCTTCTCGCCAACTAATATATTTCTTTTCTGTGGTCTATTCGAACTAATGTTATAAGCAGAATATTGTTCTCTTTCAGATATATTATCCTATAACTTCCAGCTCTTTTTCTAAATTTTCCCTTATGCTTTCCTTTTAATGCTTTATCATTTGTAAATACGCCCTGTTTTAGATCGCTTAATTTAATAGCGATTAGTTCTTGAGCTGTTTTATCTAAACCTAAAAATTCCCTTTGAGAGTGGGCTGAAAATACTATTTTATACATTTACGTTAGCTTCTTTTAAAACATCTTCAAGGGATATTATTGGGGCTTGTCCACTTTTAACCTCATCTATTCTTTTATCGCTAATCATTTCATCTAGGGTATCAAAGTAGCTACTTACAGCTTTTTGTATGATATAGGTTCTAGTTCTATCAAGCTCTTTAGCGTAATTATCAAGCTCACCCAAAAGAGCTTCATCTAGGCGAATATTTATGGCTTTTTTTGGCATCGTCAACCTTTGTATATTGGTGTATCTACAGTTATATACAAAAACCTTTAAATAAGACTTATAGCTTTTTCTTTTCTTTTTATAGCCTGTCCTACAATCTCAGCCCTCTCATCTCCATTTTCTCGGATTTGCTTTAATGCTTTTTGGGCTTGTTTTTCGTCCACTGCTACCAGCAAACCGCCTGAAGTTTGGGCATCGCAAAGTAGTATGTTTAGATCTTTATTGTATTTTAGATGTGGGATTACAAATTGTTTATTTTTGTAGCTTCCCTCTGGGATTATTCCCATGTTTGATAGGGATGTGGCTGAGGATAAGTAAGGAATTTCGTGGCTAAAAAACTCTAAGCTTACCTTTTCATTTGTCATCTCTAGAGCATGGCCTAGTAAGCCAAAACCTGTTATATCTGTACATGCACTTACCTTAAAATCATCTAAAACTTCTTTGGCATATTTATTTAACCTACTCATGTAAGAGCTAACTTCTTTTATGTCTTCTTTAGATGCTAGATCTGCTTTGATTGCGGTTGAGAGAACACCTGAACCTATGGGTTTTGTAAGGATTAGGATATCTCCTATATTGGGGGTATTATTTCGCCAGATTTTATTTGGATTTATAAGACCCGTTACGCTTAGTCCGTAGTACATTTCTGGGGTTTCTATGGTATGTCCGCCTATGATGGAGGCTCCGCTTTCTTTTGCTTTTGAGGCTCCACCTTGTAAGATTTCGTTTAGGATTTCTTTATTTAAGTTGCAACTATCGTATCCAACTAGATTTAGAGCATTGATGGGTTCTGCTCCCATGGCGTATATGTCGCTTAGGGAATTTGTGGCGGCTATTTGTCCGTATATGAAAGGATCATCCACAACGGGAGTTATAAAATCCACACTTTGCACTAAAGCTTGTTGGGAATTTAACCTATAAACACTTCCATCATCACTGCTTTTAATGCCAACTAAAACATTTTCATTTTCTTCATGTAAAGAGCCAATGCTTTGTGATAGCTCCAACGGAGCCAATTTGGCAGCTCAACCTGAAGATTTTACAAATTGTGTGAGTCTTATATCTTTTTCCATCACAAACTTATCGCTCCCTTGCTATCAAGTAGGCTTTGGACAACCAAATAGGCATCGCCAATCTCGCCAACTTGCAAACTAAATCCAAAATACTCCAAACAAGCCCCACATGAATAAAGTTTAATACCCTTTAAAACAAGTTTTTCAAGCACTTTTATACTCTCTTCATTTTCGCATGTAAGCCTTACAGCCTCATTTACACAAATTATTTTCTCAGGCAAACTTTCCATCTCAAGCAAGGTGGATAAAAAACCTAACATCAACCTAGATCCTAACTCCCCCTCGCCAATCTTGTCACTTTTTAAAAACAAAGTTTTTTTATCTGAAAAATTAGGCTCACACATAAAACCTTTTGTTATAAGCAAAATACTCTCATCGCCATTTTCCTTAACATCTACATTGCAACCTTGACTTTTTGCAAAACGTATTACATTTTCTTTAGATGCATGAGAGTTCACTAAAACTTCCAAGATACCCTCTTGCCCCAAATTTTCAAGGGCTTTTTTGGTTTGTATAACTGGTTTTGGACAATCTAAATTTTTACAATCTAATTTCATAAGCTTCCTTTTTATATTTGGGATATTAACATGTTTTTCATTTACAAAATATTATGAAGCTTAGTCGCCTCATGCATCCAAGAGGATAATTCATCCCATTTTTCATCTTTTATAAGCTTTTTTGAATATTCTAATTCTTCTTGAAAAACATCTATGGATTTTAAAAGATTATTCTTATTTTGTTTGAAAATATCACTCCACATCCTAGGTGAACTTTTTGCAATTCTACTCATATCCTCAAATCCACCTCCAGCTAGTATTAAAATGCTTTTGGGATCTTCTTGGTTCATAACACTTCTTGCTAGGGCGTAACTTAGGGCATGGGGCAAGTGGGATATGAAAGAGGCATGGCGATCATGGTTTGTAGCATCCATAAAAAATACCTTCATTCCTATGTGGGAAAAAAGCTGGATCGCCCGCTGTTTGTGAAGATCGCCCGAACTTTCCAAGTTACAAAAAACCATAACAGCATTATCGTAGAGTCCTTCTATGGCAGCTTTGGGACCAAACTTTTCGGTTCCAGCCATGGGATGTCCTGCGACGAAATTTTTTCTTATTTTTTTGGGAACTGAATTTATAATCTGCTCTTTTGTGCTTCCTAGATCTATAATGGTAGTGTTTTGATCCACATCTTCTAAACTTTTTAAAGCTTTTATGATACCCTCAACCGGAATGGCTAAAACTATGACATCGCATTGTTTGATTTCTTCAAAGGATACAATCTCGCTTACAAGACCTAATTCAAGCGCTTCCTTGCAATGGGTAAGGTTATAATCATATCCACAAATACTTGAAACAAGTTTTGTGTGTTTTAGAGCTAATCCCAAAGAACCACCCATTAAACCAAGTCCAACGATACCAATTTTCATTTTTTTATCCTTTTTATGTAAAAATTTATCTAATTTTACAATTAAAAATGGTATTATATCTTTTTTTAAATAAAATTTTTACTTAGGACTGCAAAGATGAAAAAAATTGTACTTTTTGTAATGTTTTTATCGGGCTTAGTTGCCATGGAGATAAAATCCATTGAATTTAAAGGTTTGATTCACCTATCCAAACAAATGGCAAAGGAAATATCTGGCCTACAAATTGGGGATAGCTTTACCTATTCTAAGGGTGATAGGGCTGTTAAAAAACTATTTGCCCAAGGATACTTTGAAGATGTATGGATAGAAGAAGAAGATGGTCATATAATTATAAATGTACAAGAAAAGCCTACCATCGCCCTTGTGGAATTAGATGGAGTAGGAAACGATGATGAAAAAAATCTAAAATCCATCATAGGCTTAAAAAAAGGAATGGTCTATGATAAGCCTTCTATGGAATTAGCTAAGAAAAGAATAATAGAATACTTTGAAGCAAAAGGATACTTTGATACCCTAGTAGAAGAAGAGCTTGAACCCCTAAAAGAAATATCAAGCTTGAAAGTTTTATTGAAGATAAATAGGGGTGAGCAAGTAATCATTAGGGATGTAAAGCTCTCTGGGGCTAAAAATCTAGATTATGATGATGTTGAGGATTTTATAGCAAATAAAGAAAGAGAAGCCTTGGGTTGGATGTGGGGTTTTCACGATGGTAAACTAGCCCTGCCCGCTCTTCCATCAGATGCGGATAGGATAAAGGATGAGTACCTAAGCAGAGGATATATGGATGTACAAGTTAGCAATCCTTACCTAAAACTATACAATGATAATTACGATGCAAGCATAAACTATCACATTAAAGAGGGTGAAAAATATACCATAAGTTCCATAGGAGTGTATTCTGAGAACAATGAGGTAAATAAAGAAATAAAAAATGAAGAATTAGCCGATGACTTGGAATTGGAAAAGGGTGATACTTTCAATGTTAAAAAGTTAAGAAAAGACATCAAAAATATCGAAACAAAAATCGCAGATCTAGGCTACGCCTTTGTTAAAGTATATCCTAATGTAAAGCAAGATAAAGAACAAAATCAAGTTGATATAGCCTATACTATCTTGCCAGGAGACAAGGTAAAGATAAGAAATATAGTCATAGGGGGAAATAGAAGAACCGCCGATAGCGTAGTAAGACGAGAGATTCAATTAGGCACTGGGGAATTTTACAATAGAACCAAACTAGGACAATCTGTGGGATTATTAAAAAGAAGTGGATACTTTAGCGATGTTTCCATGAAGGAAAAAAGAGTTAGTAAAGATGAAGTAGATATTATCGTAAATGTGAAAGAGGCTAGGACTGGATCTATAAGGGGAGGAATAGGATATGGTTCGGCTCAGGGATTTGTATTTGATGTGGGCATGTCTGATAAAAATATATTTGGAACTGGCTTACATGGAAATATAGATCTAAGAAAATCAGATGATGAAATTTATGGAAGTATAGGATTAACAAATCCTAGGATTTTTGATTCTGTTTATAGCCTTGGTATAAGCCTTTATGCAAAAGACAATAAACAATCATCCTACGATGAAGTTGTTAAGGGTGGAACCATAACAGCAGGAAGAAGATTTGGAAACTACGTTCATGCTTCTTTGGCATATACATTAAGTGAGACAAAACTTTCAAATTTATCCCAAAGCATGATCGATGCAGGATACAGAAATGGCAAAAGCATAAAAAGCGCCCTAAGACCATCCATAGTGTTTAACAACACAGATGATTATTATCTTCCTAGAAGAGGTGTCATAGCATCCACATCCTTCGAATACGCAGGACTAGGTGGCGATGAAGAATTTATCAAGAGTATATCAAAATTTAAGGCATTTTATGGGTTGAGGGATTTGATAGGATATGATCTAATACTAAGGTATAAGTCAAGATTGAGATTTGCTAAGGATAATGGAAATCTTCCTATAAACGAGAGATTGTATCTAGGCGGCATAAATAGTGTTAGGGGATTTGAATCTCGCTCAATTGGTCCTAAAAATAGCAAAGGAAAAGAATACGGAGGAGAGAATTCTTTTAATAACTCTGTTGAGCTTAACTTTCCTTTGATAGATAGATTGAAAATAAGAGGTTCTTTCTTTTATGATTATGGGATGATTGGAATAGATAATTTTGATGATTATACCCGCTCTTCAGCTGGGTTTGCCATAGAATGGTTTTCTCCAATTGGTGCTATAAACCTAATCTTCTCTAAACCCATAGATCCATTTGACAATGACGAAACATCTAGTTTTGAATTTTCTGTGGGAACTTCTTTCTAACGAAAAACAATAGCAAAAGAAGCAGGTTTTACAAGTTTCTTGACCGCTTCTTTTGTTAGTTTGAAATTGTTCTCCGATCTTACTTGGAGGGTGTTTTTGCTATAAAAAAAACTGCATCTAGGTTGGCTTAGGTTAAGATCTAAACTTTTTGCAAAGGATAGTATAAAACTTAACCAATTTACCACATCCACATCTGGCAAAATCCTTTCCATCTGAGCTAAATCCCTTGATTTTGGCAATTTTTTAGCATGGTACTTGATGAGTAAGGCTATTAAAATCTTTTGATTGTGAGTAAAGCCAAAATTGAGATTATTCAAAATAAAATGATAACCATGGCTATGATATTGATAAAAACTCAGCGATTGCCCAACATTGTAAAGCTTTCCCGCTATTGAAAGCTCATACCTATATTTATCATCTATATTATGAAGTGGTTTTAACACATCAAAAAGCTCTAAAGCCTTTTTGGATACATAAAGATTATCTTTAAGATTTGTCGCAAATCGATCTAACAAACTTTTTAAACTTGGATTAAAATTTTTAGGAAAGCGATGATTTTGCCCCCGCAATAAATCGCAAAGATAAACTCCCTCCCTAACTCCAGCCCCATTTGTAACCACATTTTTAACTTCCATTTGCTTGGCAATGGTGTAAAATATAGCACATCCCTCGCGTATGGTATCAAATCTATCTTTTTTTATGGGATATTTTTTTAAACCTAAAACACTAGAGTTTAAAATCTCTTTTATATAATCTTCATATTCGCCAAATTCATATTTAAATCCATGAACGGTTTGCAGGGGATAATCTTCTTTTTCCATTATGGACGAACTAAGTGCCCTAAGGGTTCCGCCTATGCCAAAAATGGTTTTAGAAAAAAAACTTTTGGTTATTTTAGATGCCACATCTTTCAAATAAACAAAAAGCTCATCTTGGCTTTTTTTATTGTCATAGAAAAGCTCTTTAAGCCTAACCGTTCCTATATCTAAAGAAATTGCATCAACAACCCTTCCATCTTTTATCTTGGCTAACTCGGTTGAGCCTCCGCCTATGTCTATGGTAGTTGCCTCATGGATGGGGGCTAAAAGGTTTAAAGATGCGACCCCGCCAAAATACGCCTCCTCTTTACCATCAATGATCTTTATATGTAGGTTTAAATCTTTTTTGATCTTATTGATAAATTCCCTTGCATTTGGTGCATCCCTTAAAGCAGAGGTTGCAACGCAAAGATTTTTTCTACATTTTAAACTTTGGGAGATTTGCATAAATTCCCTCAAAGCATCATAAGCTCTTTGCATGGGAACCTCTTGCAAAAACCCACCCTTTTCATAAGCCCCCTCGCCTATCCTAACACGGGATTTTATCTCCTTTATAAGATGAAATCCAAAACGACTGGTTTTTTCAAAAACAGCCATTCTAGCCGAATTTGAACCAATATCGATTATAGATGTGCGTTTAGCCACTATTGTTCACTTACTAATTGCTGATACTTAAACCTCAACTCTTCCGCACTTTCTATATTATCTGGATCTGAAGTGATACAATCTACTGGGCAAACGGAAACACAAAAAGGCTCATCATAAAAACCAACACATTCGGTACAAACATCTGGCTCTATCATATAAATAGGATCTGATTCTTCTATGGCTTCGCTTGGGCATTCATCCCTGCATGCATCACAAGCTATACATTCATCGGTTATCATTAAAGACATAATCTTCCTTGCAATTTAAATCGTTGGTAGTGTTATACACTAAAAAAACTTTAATAAGATTTAAAAAAATGATATTTTATTGATTTTATTGATTTTTGATAAAAATGGGCATAATTTGGGGGAAAACGTCAGAAGAATTTGAGAAAAATTCCAATTAGCCCCAACAAAGGGAAACTAATTGGAATAAAATTTAAAAGTTTATATTTTTTTTGGAAAACAAAATCTATATCCCCTACGCCTAACGGTTTCTATGGTGGATATATTTAAAGGCTTATCCATTTTTTGTCTTATTTGATTTATGGCGACTTCAATAACATTTGGAGTTACAAGTTCAGGCTCTTCCCAAATGGCATCTAAGAGTTGTTCTTTTGATACAATCTGATCAGAATGGCGTGCAAGGTGGGTTAAGACCTCAAAGGGCTTTCCTTTAAGTTCAATATCTTGCTCTTTGTAGGTAATCTTTTCCTCATCTGGGTCTATTGTGAGATCGTCTATCTTGATAACATTTGTTCCACCAAACCTAAGTCTTGCCTCAAGGCGCGCAACTAGGATATCAAAATCAAAGGGCTTTTTAATGTAGTCATCAGCCCCAGCCTTTAGAGCTTTTATCTCGCTAACCTTATCATCTTTTTCAGAAATCACAACGGTCGAAGTGCGAGGAGACTTTTGCTTAATAAAGCTTATAAGATCAACCCCATCCCCATCTGGCAACACCCAATCAACCAAGATCAAGTCATAGTTTCTAATTCCTATATAATATTCTGCATCTTTATAATTTTCAGAACTATCGGTTTGATAACCAAACTCTTGTAATCCATCGGATATAGTTTTATTTAGAGCTACATCATCTTCTACTATTAAAATACGCATCTTATTTCCTTAATTCTAATTTAAAGCGTGATTGTACCATATTTTAAGCACAAATTCAAGAACTTTTAAAAAAAATTTAATATCTTTTTTTATAGACCGCACCAACACGGCATTTTGAAAGAATATCTGGTTTGATAATTTTTATTTTTATCCTTTGAATTTGGGGAAATTTTTTCTTTAAAACTTCACTTACACGCAAAAGCGAATCCTCAACTTTGAAAAATTTTTCCTTCTTATAGGTTTTTTTTATAAGCCTGGCAACTTTGGCATAATCAACAAAATCATCATCCTTTACCACTAAACCAACATCTAAAATAACCCTTTGAACCCTCTTTCTTTCAAAGTCCAAAAGCCCAATAATACATTTAAAACTCAAACCCTCAACTAAAACCTTCATATAACTCGCTTTTCTTGTCCGGAAAAAAGTCTTATTATATTTGGAATGTGTTTATAAACAATGATAAATGAGATGATAAAAATCGGCGCATGGGTTTGGATCTGGGGCATATTGGCATGAAAAATATAACTTGAGATTATAAAAACCACTAAGGCTCCCAAGGATGAAACCGAAGAGATTTTTAAGGTTTTTCCCAAGACAACCCAAGCTATAAGCGCTAGTAAAACCTCCAAAGGCAAAAACCAAACCATAACTCCAACGGCCGTGGCAACACCCTTTCCACCTTCAAATTTCAAATAGGGGCTAAAACAATGTCCCAAAACAGCGCAAACTCCGATAGTCCACTGCACAATGGCATCAAAGCCCATCAGCGAAGCTAAAGCAATAACCGCTAAACCCTTAGATGCATCTAGCAAAACCGTACTAAAGGCTAACTTTTTAGCTAAAGTGGGATTTGTTTCTTTCAAGGCCCTTAAAACATTGGTTCCCCCAACGCTCCTACTTCCAACCTCTCGTATATTTACCTTACCAAAATATTTCGCCAATAAAAACCCAAAAGGTATGCCACCAACCAAATATCCCAGCAAATAAAACTGAATATTTGGGTTTGCAAACATTTCCAAAATAGAATTAAACATTAATTTTTCCTAATCTCAAAATAAGTCAGATTTTATCTAAAAAATGATTAATAATATATTATGAAACACGCCAAACAACGATAAATGGCATTTTGGAAAAATGTTTACTCTGCTAGTTATCCATTTTCGGCACTGACTTTATTGTTTAGTCAGTGCCTTGGCAAACTTTTATAGACCTTTAAAAAATTTTATCATTTAAGTCTATATGTTATGCCTGTATAAAGTTTTGTATCCCAATCATCCATGCCGGTTGTTTTACCTGCAGAAAGGGTTAGATCATAAGATAACTGATTGGCTAAATAATAAGTAAAAGTACTAGATAGGGTATTTGTAGTTACATCATCAGCTTCATCATATTTCGCAAAATCCAATTTCCAGCTATTTTCCCAGTCAATTCTATCGGAAAATTCATAAGTGTGAGTTAGTGTGTTGCTAAATGTAAATTCTAGATCCGAATCATTTAACACCTTTGATATTGAAGCGCTATTGATAATCTGAGTATTAAGTCCTAAAGGAAGCCCATAATCAAATCCCAAATCAATAGTAACATCCTCGCTTTCCCCGTCATAATTGGATATTATTTTACCAAATCCACCTCTTACTTTCCACCCGTGCAATCTTTGGGCTACCTTCTCGATATCAAGAACTTCAGTGATCCTGGCCACTCCAAAGGCACCCAAACTTCCATTGATCAAAGCTCCATTTTCCTGAAGAACTTTTTCCATAGCCTCATACCAGTATGCCTTATAATCAACAGAACCATACTTGCTTTCATATTCATCTTCTATATCAACAACTTTAGCTAAAGCAAAAGCTACCCCTTGGGCTAGGTTAGCTTTAACAATGTTGTATTTTACAAGATCTTCTAATATCCTTAAAGATTTTGCTAAAGGTGTAGCATCGTACATTCTACCATAACCAACACCAGCTCCGATCTTAAAATATGGATCATCCGCATCATCAGACATGGCTAACTTTCTATAACCAAGATCAGCACTTCCATATCCAAAAAATGTATCATCATCAAACAAATACTTATCAAAAGTAGTACCCAATTTAGCACCATAACTCTTTTTTGTACTATCCCCCTTTTTATCTCCCCTGCTAAAATCAGCCCTTGCAAGACCATTTAAACTCCAAGAATAAGACTTGCTTGTATAAAGTGAGTTTGTATTTGCACCCAAATACCCAGTATAGCTTGTTTGATCTTGGTTTCCGCCCTCAATCGTTAATCCTCCATTTAAATAAGCCTTAGAATAAGTTCCCTCAACCACCTTATAGTCTTTTAGATCAATACTATCAATAGAGCCGCCCGCAAAAAGCAAAGAACTCGCAGCAAGTGAAAGTAACACTAATTTTTTCATCTTTTTCCTTTTTTTAAAAAATTGAGCCTAAATCTAACATACAAAAATAAACAATTGGTTAAGATGTGATTAAATTTGTATTATTTTTAGTTTTTAAATGTATAATTTTTTCAAAATCTTCCCTATGGCTTTTTTGTTAATCTTATGATTATCCCCACCATAAATATTATTTTCCAATTTTTCTATCCATCCATCAAGCTCCTCATTTTTACCCTTTAGATGCAAGATTTCTTGTAAAATGTCCCTTTGGTTTTTGAAAAGTTTTGTTTTTTTAAGTTTTGCTCGTTTGATCTTAAAAAGTATAAATTCTGTTACCATTCCAAGGAAAAAAGCCAAGATAAGCCATAGCCAGTTTATGCCCTCTTTTTTTACTATAAACTTTGTTTCTAGGGGCTTTTCTATACTTGCATTCCAAACCTCGACGCTCTTGCTGAGCTCCCCTTGAACCTTAACTTTTATGGGTTTTGTTTGTATGATTTTTACCTTATTTGTCCTTGGATCTAAAAACTTAAAAATAAAGGGTTCTATGGTAAAATCCTTTGTCCCAACATAGGCTAATTTTTGGCTCCATTTGCTCTTGTAAACCCCATTTTCAACCTGGGTTTTTAGGATAGGCTTATCATCATAAATGGTGGCGTTTTCAACTTCTTTTTTTAAACTCTCAATCTCTCCTAAACCGCCAATTCCGCTTATGCTAACTTCCACATTTACGGGTTTTCCTGCATTAGTGCTAGTTTTATCCACCTTAGCATCTATCTTAAAATCTCCCACAGCACTAACACCCTTTGGAAGAGCTTTTACATGTAAGGTAAGGGGATTTGAACGGATGGTTTTATAGTCATAGTTTTGCCCAAATATGGAAAAAATATCCCGCTCTCTTTGGGCAAAACCTAAAAGAACTTCAAAGGGTTTGATTTCTAGATCGCCCTTTTTTAATGCCCTTGCCCAATATTCAATATTTAAAATCTTATACCCATTTTCATTTTTACCGCTTTGAACTGGCTTATCATCTACAAATAAATCCCCAAAATCATTCTTTCCAAGCCTAACATCTCCCACATCCAATCTCTCATCAAGCCTTATTTGGAGAAAAATTTTTATCACTTCTCCCACATAAGGATTTTGATTGTCCACATGTAAGCTTACTTTATAAGGAATTTTTTTATCCATCTGATCTTGGGAAATTATCTTTATTTTAAAAGGTTTAGTATATTCTTCCTTACCATCAACTTCGACGATGAAAGCTGGAATAGTAATATCTTTATTTGGAAAAAAGGCATAGCTTTGGGAAAAAATATTTTTATTTTCCCTTTGGATTTTTCCATTTATGATCTTAGTATAAGAGCTAGAACTCCTTTGCACTCCACCCTTTGAAACCACAAATCCATCTATATCATCAATTTGGGGAAACTTCACATCCTGCCCATTGGCACTGAGCTTAAAAACTACCCTTTCTCCAGCAACAATCTCTGTATTTGATATTTCTAGTTTAGCCCCAAAAACCGAGGCTACTAAAATAAAAAATAATCCTATCTTACCAATCAATCCCATCTTCATTCCCTTTTCTCTCTCCTAAAATCACAGGCCTAGTTTTAAAAGCCTTATCTTTTATCATCTTTTCCCATTTTTTACCCTCTAGATCATCCAAACTTTGATTTAGATCCCCAAAATCTTGATTTTTTACTTGGCTTTGATTTTGTTCGCTTTGATCTTGGGAATTTTCTTTTTCTTTGTCCTTCTTTTTCTTTTTGGTATCTTCTTGATTTTTTTGCTTATTTTCTTTGTTTTGAGCATTTTTTTCTTGCTGATTTTCGTCTTGATCTTTTTGCTGCTTTTGGTCGTCTTTTTTATCATTTTGTTTTTGTTGTTTTTGCATTTTTTTCTTAACATATTCTATATTTTTATCTATATCTCTATCTTCTGGATTTAGTTTTTTTGCCTCTTCGTAGGATTTTAAAGCCTCTTTATATTTTTGTTTTTGCACATAAGCATTTCCCTCATTAAATAAAACCTTTGATTTAAAATCCTTATCATTAGTTTTTATTTTTTTATACTCATTTATAGCCTCATCATATTTTTTCATTTTATAATAGGCGTTAGCCTTATTGTATGAGATTTGGGGGTTTGGATTAAGTTTATTATATTCGCTTATAGCTCCTTGATAATCTTTTTGTTCTATGGCATCCTTTGCTTTGCTAAGATGCATAAAATCAAAAACTCCAGCATTAGATGGGCTAACAAATAAAAATGGCAAAACAAAAAATAAAGCCCTTTTATTAAAACCGTGTAAGGCTATAAAAATCAAAATAAACCCAAAAATTAACGGATACATAAACAACTCTTGCGCCATTTTCACACTCTTTTGTGCCTTTACCTTAGCTTCTTTTAGGCTTTTTTCTAGCAGATTAACCCCATCCCCACTTCCAAATTCTTTTATATAAACCCCATTTGTTTCCATAGCCAATTTTCTTAAATTCTCATTTCTTCTAGTGGTTACTATATCCCCATTTTTGTCTTTTAATAACTCCCCATTTTCTAGCCTTATGCTTCCACCCTCCCTGCTTCCAACCACCATGACACTAACATGCAAAGAATGTTTTTTAGCCTCACTTATAGCCCTTTGTATATCCTCGCTTTCTCCACCATCACTAACCAAAAAAACATCCTTTACTCCACTTTTTACAAATATTTTATTAACCTGCTTTAAAGCATTTGCTATGTCTGTTCCTTGTACGGAAACAACATCGCTACTTAGGGATTTTAGTAAAAATTTTAAACTCTTTTTATCATGTGTGATTGGGGAAACCAAAAAGGCATTTTTTGCAAAGGCAACTATGCCTATGTTGGTATGGCTTAACTTTTCTATCAGATAATAAAGTCTATTTTTTACAAATTCTAATCTATTTGGATAGATATCATCTGAGAGCATGGACCTACTTATATCAATGGCAATTACAAGATTTTTGCTATTTAGATCTAGGTTTACCTCTTTAACATTAGTAACAGGACGAGCAAGAGAAATGATAAGAGATGCAAAGGCAATCAAAAGTAAAAAATTTCTCCCACGAGAACCTAGGGCATCTCCTTTTATGAGAATCTTGTCCAAAACTTCTTGGGAAAAATATTTCTCATAACTAGCCCCACGGCTTAAAACAAAATAGGCCAAAATCAAAAGAGGAGGTAACATGAGATAGATAAATACAGGATTTTCAAAGCTCATCTAATTCCCCCTTCTTACTTTAAAATATAAATACAAAATAAAAAACAATAGGGCAAAAAATAAAGGATATTGGTAATAATAATATACCTGCTCTATCTTCTCTTCCTCAAGCTCACTTTTTTCTAGCTTATTGATTTGTTCATAAACACTTTTTAAGGCACCAGCACTATTTGCATGGTAAAATTTTCCGCCACTTATCTTTGAGATATAAGCTAACATTCTAGAATCAAAATCTCCCCTTCTGCCAACACCTATGGTATATATTTTCACACCCTCTTTTTTTATCATTTTCAGTAAGGTTTGTATTGGCATCTGACTTGCATTATCCATCCCATCTGTTAAAAGCACTATGATTTTTTCTTTAGCTTGGGATTTTTTGAGCATTCTTAAAGCCATAAAAATACTATCCCTCAAAGCTGTACCATTTCCCAAACCAAGCCTTGAGATAACATCCCCAACCGCTTTAGTATCATAGCTCAAAGGGGTTGCCATATAGGCAAAATCCGCAAATCCAACCAAACCCACATGGTCATCTTTTCTTTTTTGTACAAACTTACTTGCCAATCTTTTTGCTACTTCTATCTTGCTGCCCCCATTCATACCATACTTCATGGAGCCACTTAGATCAAGACACATCATGATAGCATTGGCTGGTCTTTTATTTGGCAAAAATTCCTCCTTTGATATGGGAGAAGCAAGAGCAAAAATCAAAAATAAAATCCCAAGCCATTTGAAAATAAAAAGGTAACTTTTTGCATTAACCCCATCTCCCCAAAGTCCAGAGAGTAAAAGTGCATCTTCTTTTGGTTTTAGTTTGATTGAACCAAAAATAAATAAAATTATAAGAGCCAAAGCCCAAGGATAAGCTAACTCAAACATCGCACAAATCCATAAAGGTTTTAAATCTGTCCTTATCCTCTTCGGAAAAGCTGGGAACATTTTTTTGATATTTGTATTTAGAAAGGGAAGCATTTAACTCTTCTAAAAACTCTTTTTGCATATCATTTTGAGCTAAAAGAGGAGCGTTTTTGCTTATGGTATAAGCTGTTTTTTTGGGATCTATAAAATCAAGCTTTTGCAAATTTTCCTTTGCAATGGCAAGCTTACTTTTGCCTCTTTTTTTGAAAATATAAAAAAGTTTATACAAGATAAAAAACAAAAGTAAAACCCCAAAAAAACAAAGGGCCAAAAACCAATAAAAGGAAAAATCATCCACTAAAACAAAGTCTTTTATATCAACAAATTCTTCCATATCATGAACCTAAAAAGTGGGATAATTTACTAAAAACATTATCATCAGTATAGATTTTTTGCATTCTAATGCCCTGTTTTAAAAGCGAACCAATAAGCTTTGCGTCATGTTCTTTTGCCTTTTGAGCCATCCTAGATGCCACGCTTTTATCTACAAAAAGATTTGAAATGGAAAGATTATCAGGATTTATTTGGCTGATTTGTCCGATGGGTTTTGGGTCTTCTTCAAATTTATCTCGAACTATTAAAGCTAAAGCTTCATGCTTTTTTGCAAGGTATTTTAAATTTGGAATACTCCAAAAATCGCCTACAAAAACTACCATAGAACGCCTTTTATAACGCTTTAGGATAAATTCATTAACCTCTTCAAAGCCTGTACTAATGCCCAAAAAATCCCCATCTAAAATATCCTCGACCACCCCATATAAAAGGGCTTCTTTTTTGCTAAGTTTTGTTGGGTTTACATCTTTATTTTTACATGTGATAACACTATATCTATCGCTATTTTTCAAGGCAGAAAAGCCCAAAAGTGCTACTATCTCAGCCACCACATCTTGCTTTAATCTTTGCAAGCCAAATTTCAAAGAGCCACTTAAAATTGGCACAATTAGGATTTGTAACTCTTTTTCTTCATGGAAAAGTTTCACATAGGGCTTACCCATTTTGGCAGACCTTTTCCAATCAACCCTTCTCACATCCTCGCCATAATTATAGGGACGAAGCTCGTAAAAATCAAAGCCATCGCCACTTTTTAGGCTTATATTGTTTCCTGCTAATTCCCCAAAAATATTTCGCTTAGCACGAATAAGAAGTTTTTTTGTAGCAATTTTCATCTATGGAAGTGGTAACTTTTTCAAAATCTTATCGATAATTTCATCGGCACTAATTCCCTCCGCCTCCGCCTCATAACTTAAAATAATCCTATGCCTCAAAACAGGCTTTAACATGGAAGCCACATCAACAGGCGTAACATGATCTCGCCCCCTCAAATACGCATGGGCTTTTACCCCCTTATATAGATCGATACTCCCCCTAGCACTCGCTCCAACCCTTATGAGTGGACTAATATCTTCTAAATCGTATTTTTTTGGAAATCTTGTGGCATAAACCAAATCTATCATATAAGCTTCTACCTCTTCATCGATATGGATAGCCTTTATAGTTTCTTTTGAGCTTTGAAGATCATCTTTACTCATAAGCTTTTGCACCTGCTGCCAAACCCCATTTGCAACTCGTCTTGCTATGAGCAATTCTTCTTCTTTTGTATTATAATCAAGCAAAATCTTTAGCATAAATCTATCTAGCTGAGCCTCAGGCAAATGGTAAGCCCCCTCGCTTTCTATGGGATTTTGAGTAGCCATTACCAAAAAAGGAGATGGAAGAGCAAAACTCTCTTCACCAATGGTAACTTGTTTTTCTTGCATGGCTTCAAGCAAGGCTGATTGGACTTTTGCGGGAGCTCTGTTTATCTCATCAGCTAAAAGCAAGTTAGTAAAAATCGGCCCATGTTTTATCTTAAATTCGCTCTCTTTTGGATCATAAATCTCCATACCTATGATATCACTTGGCAACAAATCAGGGGTAAACTGCACCCTCTTAAAACCTAGATCAAGCACTTTTGAGAGGGTATTTACACTAGTAGTCTTAGCAAGTCCAGGAACACCTTCGAGCAAAACATGCCCATTTGATAAAAGTGCAACAAAAAGAGAATCTATCATCTCCTCTTGCCCAACTATAACCTTAGAAATTTCATCTTTAACTTTTTGAAACGGATGGGACAATCTCATATCCTTATATTTTTTTCGTGGCAAAATTATACATTTTTGAAATAAATGTGAAGTTAATTTTTGGTTAATAGATGGTAAAAAATGTAAACTTTAAAAATGCATCAAATCTTTAAAAATCTCCATATGCGATAGGGCTGACTTTTCCCAAGTAAACTCCTTTGAACGCATCTGGCCTCTGTAAGATAACTTTTCATATAAATCACCATCATTTAAAATTTTCAAGATTTTTTCTTTGATATCCTCTTCATCATATGGATTACAATACAAGACACTATCACCTCCAACCTCCAAAAGAGCAGTGGAATTACTTCAAACTACTGGAGTTCCACAGGCCATGGATTCAAGAATCGGCAGTCCAAAACCCTCATAAAAAGATGGATATAAAAATAATTTTGCCTGACTATATAGATCAATAAGTTCTTGTTGGGTTATATTTTGTTTAAAAATAATATTGGAATTTTTTTGTGCACTCAAAAGAGCATCTTTGGCCTCTTTTGATAAGCTAAAGTTTTCATCAAAATTTCCCACTAGAATGAGCTTTATCTCTTTGGCTTTAAGCAAATTGTATGCCTTGATTACATTTATAAAATTTTTTCTTTCATTAAATGAACCAACGTAGAGAATAAAATTTTTCTTTCTGGTTTTTTTTGACCTAAACAAATAATCTACACCAAGATATATAACCTCTATTTTATGTTTTACATCTGGAAAAAACTTTATGATTTCTCTTTTTGAAAAATTGGACACTGTTATAATCTTATCTGCCCTTTTGATATTAATAGGAACTATAAGTCTATAATAAAGTCTAAAAAATAAAGAAAAATTTTTAGGTTCAACTAAAAAAGATACATCATGTAAAGTCAAAACTAGCCTTGTTTTTTTGGGCAAAAATATAGGAGCCACATTGGCTGGACAAAAAAGCAGATCTTTTACTATAAAAGGGAGCTTAAGATGTGTCCGCAAGTGGGCAAAATATCTATTGCTAAAAGAAGGCCTTACAAATTTTATATCACATTTATTTTTTAGATTGTCAAAAATATTTTTAGCGTAATATTCAACACCGGTGAAATTTTTATGGGTTAAAACCCTGCCATCAAAGAAAATATTCAAAACTTATTCCCGAGTACATATCATATAACCAGAACCACTTATATTTTTAATTACATTTTCTCCTAAAAGGGAACGAATCCTAAATATTAGTGAACGCAGAGTTCTGTCATCTACCATCTTTCCCCAAAGTTGCATACAAATTTGCTCATTTGACACACTTATGTTTGGCTGCTTGCAAAGCAAGTTAACTAGTTTTAGGGCTTTTGGTCCTAATTCTATTTGCTTGTTGTTTTTAAATACTAAACCATTCTTAAAAATAAAACCATCTTTTAAGCTAATCTGGTCGGGTATTTTTGGCATAGACTTATCAACTTTTTTTTCTCGTGTGCTTATTAATTTTAATGTTGCAAGGATTTGGGCTTCATTGTATGGCTTTGTAAGATATCCTACCGCTTTTGCCTCAAGGGCGTATTCTACCATTTCATCATCCAAATGGGCACTTAAAAATAAAATTGAGCATTTTATTTGTTTTGCCATTTCAACAGCAGCCTCACATCCACTCATTCGACCCTTTAGCATAACATCCATAAGAACAATATCTGGGTTGAATCTTTTAGCGCTTTGTATGGCTTCTTGCCCATTGTCAACTATCTCCAATACCTCAAAGCCATTATTTTGAAGCAGTTGTTTTAGATATTCTGCTGCTATAAGTTCATCTTCAACTATCAATATTTTATTCATGGGTAAAATCCATTTTATAGGTTAGTGGTTTTAAATTTGTTACACTTATATTGCCCTGTAGCTGCTTGATGCCTAAGACTATAAGCTTATATCCTAATGAGTTATTATTTGTCAAATCATACATATTCTCAACACCTTTACCATCGTCTTTGTAAAACAAAAAATACCTATCCTGCTCTTTTTTCAAACTTATACATATCTCACCCTCCTCTCCATTAAAGGCATATTTTAAAGAATTTGTAAAAAGTTCATTAATGATTATACCAAGCTGAAACATAGTTTGTAAAGGCAAACGAATGTCATTTGTACTTATATGAATAGAAATTTGTTTTTTGTTATAAAGATTAAGTAGCTGAGAACTAAGATTTTCTATATAAGTGTAAACATGTATCTTTTGTATATCATCGGTCTTATAAAGCATCTCATGAACCATACTCATAGCCTCTATGCGTGATTTTGTTTCAAGGAGAGGGGTTCTTTCTTCTTTGCTCAGATTAAAGGCTTGTAGGCCCAAAATGGAAGCTATAACATTGAGATTATTTTTTACCCTATGATGAACCTCTCCTAGCAACATGGTTTTTTGCCTATTTGCACTATCTAACTCATCAAATGTTTTTATGATAAAAATATGGTAAAAAATCCCAAAAAGGTAAACAATCAAAATCGTATAGCCTAAATTAAAAAGAGCATTTTGATTAGCAATAAGGGGATTTTGGGGATTTGTTGAATATTCTATATACAAAAGAGATGAAAATGTAAATATATGAACAACCATGACTGCCAAGGTTTCCCTAAGCTTCAAAAAGACCGAAGCACTAAGGGGAAGCAAAAGCACAAATACTATGGACATGGTAGCAAAATGATTTACATAGATAAGCGAGAAAAGCGCTAAAGAACTTATGAAAAGAAACATATATATACTTTTCTTGATATTTTGATATTTTTGCAAAAAGTATATATTTATGCCTAAAAAAATGGTCAATAAAAGTTCTATAAGTGAATTTGCATAATTCTTTTGATAAGCATCTATGCAAGTGGCTATAATATTTATACAAATAACCAAAAAGTGAAAGCGAAATAGTAGATTTTGGGTTGGGTTAGATAATTTCAAAAATATCCTTATGAAAATTGTTTTAATGTTTTTTCATTTAATTTATCTCGCTTTTCATCAAAAAACCACCCCCATTTGTTGAAGTATTTTATCATAGATATTACATGTAAAGCAAATAGTTTTAAGCTTTTCTTTGATCCTCTCTTCCATTCATGCTTTACAGATGCATGGGGATAAAAAATAATATTTGAAATTTCATTTAATCTTCTACAAAAATCCACATCTTCCATATACAAGAAAAATCTCTCATCAAAGCCTTTTAATTGTTCAAAAATATCGGAACGAACAAGCCAAAAAGAACCTTGTATGAATGGTGATTTAAATATTTTATCATAATTACTAATATGTAGTTCATGAATTTTATTGAAATTTTCTAATCTATCTTTGTTTAGTAATCTTCGCTTTATCATGTCAAGTGGTGATGGAATTAGTCTGCATTGATACTGCAAAGAATTATCAAGATTTAAGATTTTGGGACTTATAAGAGATGTATTTTCATGATTTTCCAAATAGGTTGCTAATATATGTAAAATATTTTCATTAAAATATATGTCTGGATTTAAAATAAGATGATATTTTCCTAGTTTTCTTGCATTTTTTAGTTGCTTAAAGGCTAGATTATGTGCTTGTCCAAAACCTAAATTACTTTTTATATGTAAATAAATTATTGATGAAAAACTTTTACAAACCTCTTTTAAATTGTCTTCAGGGGAATTATCAACAATTAAACAAGGTAAACTCAATTGTGAGAGTAAATTTGCTATTTGTTTTTTATTGTTTTTGTATAAAACTATACTTACACTTATACTATTCATACTTTTAAAAACAATCCAATATTTCTTAAAATACCATTCTTTAAAAGACCAAATCTAAATAAATTAATCCTTTTTTGAAAAAAATTATCTTTTTTGAGATTTATGAAGGCTTTTAATGTTTTAATATTTTTATCATTTAGTTTATCTTGATATATTTCTAAAAATTTTTCTGCTTGTAAGATATTTTTATCGAGATGATCTACATAAATGCCATTTCCATTTATAATTTTAGGAATTTTTTTAAATATATTTTTTACACCATATTTTTTTGCTCCTGTATCGTTATCTGAATGCTGTCTATAGAAAATTGTTTGCTCATTTACATAGGCTATCTTTCCAAAAGCACTTGTCACTAAGGCTATCCACCAATCATGCATCATGCATTCATCTGGAATAGGCAAAGCTAGTTGCGCAAGCTTTCGATTTATCATCATAGTGCAACCCGTAACGGTATTTTGCATCAAAAGATTACCAAGCGAATTTTTATTAGGATTTATATGCTCATAATGCCAAAAAGAGCTATCTATGATATTTAAATTTTCATCAGTAACGTGTAAATCCGTGTGTATTAATATGGGAGTATTTGGATATTTTCTTTCCATTGCTTTCATTTTTTGCAATGTTTTTTCAACCTTATCTTCTTTCCAGACATCATCTTGATCACACAGCATAAAACAATTACTATTTGTATTTTTGAGAGCATAATCCAAAAGGATTGAGTAGCTTGTTTTTATACCCACATTCCTGTCATCTAATAATACATTTACACCTACACCTTTAAACTGCTCTATTGTGTTTAAAGCCCTATTATTTGATCCATCGTCTCTTGCGAGTAACTCAACATTTTTAGAATTTTGATTAAAAATAGAATCAAGTTGCTCTCTTACATATACTTCCCCATTATATGCCGATAATAATATTAAAATTTTGTTCATTTAAATAAGATCCCAAAAAATAAGCTTAATCACTCTGTGATTTTAGCATATAAATCTTTAATTTTATTAAATTTCAATCATAATAATCAAGGCTCTAGTAAATTTTAAACCCCAGAAAAGTATCATAAACTATAAAATCAAGGGCTAAAAATAAGTATCGTTATGACACAAATTGTTTCACAACATAAATTTCAAGAGCTTATCAAGTGTTTTTTTGATTTTGACACTCACAAAAGTAGTAAAATTACAAATGTTTCACACATAACTTGCAATAAGATGCTTCACAAGTTGAGAATTTATATTCTAAAAAATATACAAAATAACAAATTTTATAAAGACGAATTTCAAAGAAATCTTTTATTCTACAAAACTGGTATCCCTAATTTTGAGTTTTACAAAAGTTACTTCGATGCTAAAAGAACTAAGAGACAAAGATGACACAGGAAAGATACCAACGTTTCTCATCACAGCAATTTGTACAAGAGTTGTATGTTTTCCTCTATTTTTTAAATTCATCATTAAATCTTATAGAAACTATAAGCAGTGTTTCTCTATAAAGTTTTGAATCAGCTTTAGTATTTATTAATTAATACTCCTGACATTAGCTTGATAGGGATACTGTTTGCCTTATGATTTACATCTGGATATTTAATGAGTGATGAAGTAATGCTATTGTTGATATATCTCCAAGCTTTTTTATACTTTGGATATTGTTATGCGATTGTAATAATTGTTTATCTTTACTAAATAATATCCTTCACGGACAACATTATCTAATTTGTTCTTGTGAGCTATCAATTATAAATTTATCTGGATCATTTATTTTAGTTGCCCAAAAAAAAGATGAAACATGTTGAAAACTACAAGCCCCCGCTTTAGGAGTTGGGAGGATTAAGTTAACAAGGTTAGTAACCCCTTCCTAAATTGAACAAACCTCTGTAACTTACCAATTTGGGCTATTGATAAACAATTATCAATAGCCCGAAACAAAACATACCAAACGCGCATCACTCACTTATGAAACCAAGCTAAAAACTACACAAGACCCCCAACAGCCACTAAAAACTATTAACAAGGTTCTATTTAACCAATTTCATAGCAGTAAAATTAGATCCGCTGGAGAAAACCCTAATTCTTTGACCAACAGATAGTGCTGTCAACGCCATAGCAGTCATAGTTTTTACGTTTTCACTAGTGCCTGATAGCGTACCGCCAACATTTGCGTTACCATCACCGGTAGTATCAACTTCTACGCCAGGCTGTGAACTAGGAAATTGTGTCACAGATACAACAGTTCCTTCGAACCACGCGGCGGGAAGACCCACCGCAAACAAAGCCATTGTAGACATCACAAAAAAACATCTTTTCATAATTATAACCTCCATACATTAAAATTGATCAAAATTGTACATCAATATTGTTCTAAAATTGTTTCAATTGGATTGCGATTCCCTTATTTAGTTATAAGGCTACATGTCCCTAACTTAAATTTGCTTAACTTCGGCATCTGAGTTCTTTGCCAACATGCCGAATATTCTTTCTAGTGCATGTGCATCAGTTCCATCAATTTCACCGCCTTCTTTTTCAAACATTTTTTTTACATCCAGCTTTAATAAAGGTCTTAAAATTTCCATTTTGCACCAAAACATTGTTCCAGCTGAAAAAATAAAATCTTCATGATAGGCTATATCAATTTTCGACAACAAATCCTTAACTTTTTCTTTATTCCTACCTTTAAATTCTTTATATGGAAGAGCATATTTTTTTGGAATCAACATACTTATGTCTTGTTCATTTAGTAAGCCGATATTCTCTTTAACTATTTTTTTATTTCCCAATAATTTACTTATGAGGTCAACACGCCATTGGTCACCATTTTTAATAAAATTGAATTTTTCTATCGGTACAAATTTAATTGACTTTTTACCATGCAACTTACATACATTTTTATAATTACATTCGAAAAGAAACGGTAAAATTTTAAGAAACGGATAAACATCTCTACCCATATTTTCAAATATAAATATGCGATATTTGCTTACAAGTAGTTTGGCTAAAGAATATGTAGTAATACTAAAAACTACTGTAAATATAAAATCAATATCGGGATATTGCTCTATTAAAGTTAAAAATTCATCTATATATTCTTCGTAATAAATATGAATTACTACCACATTATTCGAAGATGTAGAAATCTTAGAATTATGAATGTTTATAAATTCTAGAAAAAGATCTTTGTAGTTATTTTGTAAAGAAAAAACTTTTTTATGAAAGAAACCAATTTGCGCAAAATGATTGTTTGGATTAACTGAAATTGGAAGTTTATTTAACTCCATATAAGTATCTTTGTCAAAATATTTTGATTTATTCAATAAATGTTCTACTGAAATATCTTCAAAACTTTTATTTAGGCTATAGGGTATGTGGGTTGAATAAGCAAATTTATTTTTAAAAAATAAGTCTTTAGCATAATAATAGAGTTCAATATCCATAATATTTTTTGACTTTATGTGATAATAGATATTTTCACCAAATCGATTTCTAATTGATTTTAATTTCAATTTAATATCAATACTAGAATTATCTTGCGAAATGTTTTCTTTGCTTACAATTTTTTTAAACATTGGAAAATCCCTATGAAGATAGGAATAATAATTATCTACAGACTCATTATAATGTTCAACCAGCCCAAAACATTTCAAATCATTTAAGGCATCTATAGCATAGTCTAGATATTTTGTATCATCTGCATAAATAAGATTACTTTGTACTTTATCCAAAAATTGGTTTGCTAGATAGTATGTTTGATAATTTTCAACAGCACTATTTTTTTCTTCAGAAAACTTTAGCTCTAGATATTCAGCTAAAGTCCCCTGATGTCTATCTAATTTCTTCTGTATCTTCCATTCAAAATTATATGCAGATATCGTTCGATCTATGGGATGCCTTAGGAAAATAATTGGAAAAATATGAATATTGTATTTATTTTGATTTTGATTTTTACCTATTCTGGCTTGATGAGATGAACAAGCCAAAACATCTGGTCTTGAATTCAAAAAATCAAAAAGCTCATTCGGCGAAATCTTATAGCTTGGATTTTTATAATCATCAAACTTACACCATCTATTTTGAAAAGAAGTCTGCAAAAGCCTGTCTACAGAAGACCCAGCATTTTTAAATATATGATAATGAACAAGTAGTTTTCTCATTTGTTAAAACACCTTTATTTAATTTGTAAAATTTTGGCTTTAGTATAAGCTTGAACACTTTTGATGAACTTGCATTGTATTTCAGGATATGTAAAATAAGCAAAATCATAGTGATGTCCAAAAGTCTTCAAATGATTCAATAGGCTAAAACCATTATCCTCATAAAAAACAAAAATTCCCTTTTGTTGTAATGGCTTTACATCTTTTTCATTTTTTATCGAATCAACAGGTACCAAAGTTATAACATAATCCAAAGCTTGACAAAATTGTAAACAATAAATCAGACTGTTGTCAGGATCTTTATTGGTAACGGAAATATTATGACTAATTATCAATATATGCTTTTGACCAAAGGACCTGTCTTTAGCTAAAAATAATTTTTGATTAGGTTTTGCATGTGCATGGAGTACATGTTGCCATTTCTTCTTAAATAGCTCACGATTTATAACTTGATGTTTTTTAATACCTAATTCAACATTTGTCCCATGTGAAACACCTTCAAAATGGATAATCTCACTTAATGGCTGATAAACTACCTTTAAGCCAAGAGATCTCACTGTAAATGCCAAATCCGAATCTTCATAATATGCCGGTGCAAATCGCTCGTCAAAACCACCAATATTAATAAACAAATCTCTTCTAATAGCCATAGACGCTCCGCTTACATAATCAACCTCTCGCAGATAGTTGTACTCTGATTTTTTGGGATCATCTCCACGCCCAAAGTTTTTTCCACTAGCATCATTCCAAATGATTCCTCCTGCCTCCTGTAAAATTCCATCTGCAAATATTAATTTAGATCCAACTAGCCCCACATCATTGTTATTTTCTAGCACATCAAGCAAGGAAGATAACCAATTTGGAAGAACTATGACATCATTATTCAAAAATACGAGATATTTACCTTCAGCAAATGAGACAGCTTTGTTGCAATTTTTTAAGAATCCTAAATTATTATTATTTCTTATATACTTAATATTTCTTACTTTATCCGCTATTTGAATTGCATCTTTCTCTGATGAATTGTCATCTATAACAATTATTTCATATGAAATTTTATTAGCATTCTGAAGAATTGATTCAATAGCTTTATATGTAAAAATTGCTTGATTATATGCAGGTATTATTATTGACACCATTGGATCAACATATTTCTGAGCAGTCAAAATTGGGAGGTCATTAAAAACAAAATCTTGATACACATTCAAGTAACTGCTTTTATATATACTGTTCAGTTCAACTAAACGCTTTTCTTGAGAACCAAACATAATATAGTGTGCAAGTGGATTAATGCCTGATTGGGCCACATCTGGATAAGAATCTAAATATTTTTTTACACCAAACCACTCTGATGGATCTCTGCCTTCATTGGAACCAAATTCTAAAAAATGACTAAGTGGGTCAATATTTGCCCTTTTTACATCAGGGTTTTTAAATAAGTAGTACTCATTATCAAACATTTTACTTTCTGCTATGATCCTTTTCCATTTTCTAATTCGTAGCCACATAGCTACTTTATTTACTATCTTGAAATTTAATAATATTTTTTTCATAACACTACTTTCTTTAAATACGTTAAATTTTTTAAAATTACTACATTACGATTATTGTTTTTTGCTATAGGATGACCTGTCTCTATCAAATAGTTATGCGAAATACCAGCTGATAAGCCTGCATTAATATCACTCATTTTATCACCTACCAAAATTGATTTCTTCAAATCTAAATTAAACTCCTTTTGAGCATCAATTATCATCTTTGGCTGCGGTTTTCTACATAAACAAAAACCCGTTATATCAGGATGATGAGGGCAGTGATAGACCTTAGTAATAGCTATAGATTTTTTCAGAAACTCTTTTAGCATCCAATCCGTCAAAGTCTTATAATCATATTCAGTATATATTCCTCTAGCAATGCCTGATTGATTTGTAATGATAAAAATCATATATCCTTTTTTTTGAAAGTATTGGCATGCCTCAAATACTCCATCTATGAATTCAAAATCTTTAATTTTGTATAAATAATCTTTTTCCTCATTAATAACGCCATCTCTATCTAAAAACAAAGCTCTATTCATAATTGATTCCTCATTTCAATTTGAGCTTTTTTAAAGTCATGGGGAATCCCAATATCAATAAAGTACTCATCGAATACTTTAGAAGTGAGTTTAAGTTCTTGAATATTATTGCAAATAAAATCCTCAAAAGAAAACTTATCTGCCGTGTCAAATAATTCAAAAATTGTTTTAGAAGCCAAATAAACCCCCCCATTTACATTACCTATTTTCTTATACCCCTTCTCAACAAATGTAATTACATATCCTTTACTATCAAATTCTACACAGCCATATCTATCGAAGTCTGTCATTTGTTTTAAAGATAAGATTAACTTACTACCATTGTCCAAAGTTAAACTTTTCAAGTTAACATTAAAAAAAGTATCACCATGAATAATATATGCTTGCTCAGACTTTATAAATTGCATCGCTTTTTTAATAGCTCCACCAGTTCCCAGTGGTTCATTTTCAACACTATAAACAATCTCCAAATTTTCAAAAAAATTACCAAAATATTCTTGTATAGTTTCCCGCTTGTAGCCAACCGACAATACAACCCTATTAATTTCATTTTTTTGGAGATACCTCATAATATATTCCAAAAAAGGCTTACCGTTAACCGGTGCCATAGGCTTAGGAACATCCCGAACTACACTTCGCAAACGAGTGCCTGATCCGCCTGCCAAAACTATTGCCTCCACTAATTAAATCCTTTTCCAAAAATCGCTTCTTCTACTGTTGCACAAATTATATGTCCAATTAAAATGTGCGATTCTTGTATTCTAGGTGTCTCGCTAGATGGAACTTTAATACAGTAATCACATAAATCAGACATTTTCCCACCTGTTTCACCTGTCAAACCAACAGTAATAATACCACTTTCTTTACATGTTTTAAAAGCTTCAATTATATTTGAACTATTCCCACTAGTTGAGATCCCTATGAAAATATCACCCTGTATACCATTTGCTTGTATTTGTCGAGAAAAAAGCTTTTCATATCCATAATCATTTCCAATTGCAGTCATTATGCTTGTATCTGTTGTAAGAGCAATCGAGGCTAATCCTGGACGATCAAAATAAAACTTACTAACAAACTCCCCAGCTATATGTTGTGCGTCAGCCGCACTTCCCCCATTGCCTGCAATAAGCGTTTTGTTTCCACTCCTATAGACATCAATTATTACTAAAGAAACCTTTTTAATAAGCTCCAACAAATCACCACTCTGAAGTAATTGCTGTTTTATATCTATGGATCTTTGAACCTGGTTGTTTATATACTCATTAATCATATTTTCCACCCTTTTGTGCCATCAGTTACAAATTCAAAATTAATAACTTCACCTTGTTGCTTGTTTAGTTCTCTTACAAGCTGTATTTTTTTGGTTGGTTCAACCATAAAAAACATGAACCCACCTCCGCCAGCACCGCTCACTTTTCCACTATATGCATGGTTTGCCATCGCCAAATCATAAATTCTATCTATTTCACGATTTGAGATATTGCTAGATACTCTTTTTTTAGCTTCCCATGATTTACCAAGAATTGATGCAAAGTCTTCTATATTGCCCTTCAATAAAGCTTCTTTCATAGAAATAGCATCTTCCTTGACTTCATGCATTGCACTAAGTGATCTATCAACATGCATCAAACTATTTTTTTCTTGCTCAATTTGACTTGCCTGTCTTGTTATGTTTGTAAAATAAAGCACAATTGATGCTTCAAGCTCATCTATAATCCAATTTTTAATTCTAAGAGGATTCACAATTACTCTTTTATTATTATAAAACTCCATAAAATTAAATCCTCCAAATGTTGCTGCATACTGATCCTGAGCGCCGCCAATTATTCCGACGTCTTCCCTTTCAATATCAAAAGCAAGTTTTGCTATATCATACTCACCTAATGGAAGGTTTAACCACTCCACAAAGGCTTTCAGAATAGCTACAACTAGTGTGGAACTTCCACCAAGACCACTACCACTGGGCACATCTGAGTAAGTTGAAATGCTGAAGCTCAAAGGCTTTTTTATGTAATCCTTAATTATGCGATTATATATGCCTTTATATAAATCCATTGTCCCATCAAGAATTAGGTATCTTTGACTTTCAACTTCTAAACTCTGATTATGATCAGTTGATTCAAATACTATTTTTGCATTATCCAGCTCTTCAATAGTGCAATGGACATAAAGCGATACCGTAGAGTTTAAAACATAGCCAGTATATTTATCGCAGTAAGCACTTAAATCCGTCCCCCCACCCGCAAATCCTAGCCTAAGTGGCGCCTTACTCCTTATCTTCATTCTGCTTTACCTATTTAGTGGAACTCTACCATTGAATATCTCTTTTCTCCAATGATTCAATAAATCTTCAAACATATTTTTTGTGGGGATTTCTGGTTTCCAGTCAATATACCTCTTTATTTTTGTATTATCGAACATTTGATAATCGGCATCAATTGGTCGTAGCCTATCTGTGTCAGTTTGCACAACAATATCTTCTCTTGCACTAAAACTTATTAATAAATCAATCACTTCCGAGAGCTTATAGGCTTCTTCTCCAGCTATATTGAAAACTTCTCCGCATGGAAGATTTCCTTTTTTACTTTCTAGAGAAAGCAAATAGTAAGCCCTTACTGCATCTCTAGTATCTTGAAAGGTTCGAATGCTGGAGAGATTTCCAACTTTAATGATAGGATCTTGAAATCCTGCTTCAATAAGTGCAATTTGCTTTGCAACAGTACTTTCAAAAAAAACATCACTTCTTCTAGGCCCCGTATGAGTCCCCATTCTTGTTACATATGTTTTAATACCGTATGCTTCACCATAGAACTGTCCTAGATAATCTGTACCTATTTTACTTATGCTATATGGACTAGCTCCATGAAACTTTGTATCCTCACTAAGCTTTGTGCCCACTTTGGCTCTACCATACACTTCACTTGAAGAACACACATGTACAACAGGATCATAATTTTCATTCTCTTTTAATTGTCTAACACTTTCCAATAGACTTGCAGTTCCAATTATATTAGTCTGTAAAGTTTCGATTGGAATATCAAAAGATGTCTTGGGAAAAGACTGTGCTGCTAAGTGATAAATAATATCTGGTTTTATTTCATTTATCATTCTATTTATTGATACTGCATCATTGAGATCCGCATAATAGAGATAAATACGGTCTTTTTTGTTTATTCTGTCAGCTAGATGATATAAATTATCCATAGGCTCTTGCCAACGCATCATTCCAAAAATTTCATAATCAGTAGCACTTAATAGAAAATCAGCTAACTGAGAGCCCACTTGTCCGGTAATACCCGTAATAAGAACTTGTATTTTTTGCATTATAATCTTCCTTTTAATTCAAATGACATTGCTTTTTTTAAACTCATTGGCTGCCTCCCAAGTAACTCATATAAATATTTTGACTTCATATTTATAATTTTTGGCCTAGATGAAAAAAAATCACTTGGAGGCGATATTACTTTGTATTTAAATGGAGCATCAGCATATATAGCAAAATATTTAGTAATTAATTCTCGCGAAATAAGATCAGGGCCAGCTAAATTTACACTTTTTATGCCTAATGTATTCCACCTTTGTAAAATATGGATTGTAGCATCAATAACATCTGCAATATAAATTACAGAACGCTCCAGCGAGGCAAATACTTCTGCAACTAAATCATTTTTGTAACAATCTATCAGATATTGCATAAACTTATCTTTACTGCTAAAAACATAAGATAGATGAAATATTTTAACTTTATCATTTGTTGTATAGTAGCTTTCAACTATTGCCTTCATTTCTGCATATTTTCCTAAAGGAGCTAATTCTGCATCTTCATAGAATTGATTACTTTGTTCTCCAAAAACCGTGTCACTGGAATAAAATAAAACTTTTGCACCCCTATTGATACATCCGTCAATAAACTTTATTGTATTGGTAACATTTACTACAAAAGCTTGAGTATAAAAACTTTCACATATATCAGGTGACGATATGGCCGCCATATGCACTATTAGGTCTCCATCATTTATAATTGAAAAATCAAAAGAGGAAATATCATTTAAATCCAAAAAAACCGAATCAGTATTTTTTTCTCTTGAAGTACATTTAATTTGAACGCTACGTATTCTTTTCGTAATTACTCGAATTAATTGCGAAGCTAAAAAGCCACTTTTACCCGTAATTAAAATCATTTATTTCCTCCACTTCGTAGTAAATATATTTTGAATCATATCCTTCGCGGCTTTCTCACTATAATATTTGTTTGCATATTTAATTTGTTGTAATCTAAAATTTTTCCATAATTTTTCATTAGTGTAAAGCTCAATTAAAGAATTTGAAAAAGAATTTCGTATAGTTACATTTTTAACAACATTATCTTTATCGATAATTCCTTCGCTAGCTATATCAGTTGTAACTATAGGGACACCCTGTGCTATTGCTTCAATCACTTTTCCTTTTACGCCTGCACCGTAACGCAATGGTGCAATTACAACCCTGCATGAATTATAAAGATTTTCAAGTGACTCATCTGAAATGTATCCTAAAATATTAATTTGGGGGTCAATACTAAATCTTTTTATATCTTTTGGTACATTGGAGCCTACAACATTCAAAACAATATCAGGTATACTTCTTTTTATAGCTTCCCATTCGTTACAAATAAACCACATTAATCCATCTTCATTCGGACGATGAGAAAACCCTCCTACAAACAGAATACCTTTTCTATCATAAAAACTTTCATTAGAACTTAGTGGAAACTGATTACTGTAGATATAGGTTGGGATTACTTTTATTTGATTATTAGGTATCTCTCGTTCAAATACTTTGCGTTCATAATCACTGATTGTTACAACTAAGTCTACTTTTTGGAATATTTCAAATTCTATTTTTTTATAATGGGCTGCATTTCGTTTCGTTTCACAGTTATTCGTTAATAAATATTCACGCTCTAAACGTAAGTAGTGAAAATCTACACTATTATATATGATAGTGGATTTATTGTTGTGCTCCCTAATTAATTCTAAATATTTATTTGCGATATTTGGCCTAAGAAGATAAAAAATATTTATGTTCCTTGCATTGTTTTTCAGCCATTGAGCAAATCCATTTTGATGATATTTTGGTCCATATAAAATTTTAATGCCTTGCTGTTCTAAATTATCACCATATTTTCCCAATTTCTCAAAATTAATAGGTACAAATATTACTTGATATCCCATATTTACAAATTCAATTAAATATTGATACATCGTTCTTGAGCCAGCATCTTTATCATGCTCAGGCACACGATGATCAATGATAAGTATGCATATCTTATTTTTACTTTTGCTCACCTCAAAAAGTGCAGCCTTTTTATTATCCAACTTATTACAAATCAC
>PDWI01001526.1_pt1 | contig 36429 bp, 34 predicted proteins | sample 1430891 | NCBI WGS metagenome assembly PDWI01 (sample SAMN01162508, study PRJNA174530) | Oral metagenome, whole genome shotgun sequencing project. | biome: Marine environment; feature: Marine mammal; material: Swab sample of the gingival sulcus; isolation source: swab sample of gingival sulcus... | reverse complement strand
CGAAAACCATGCTTTTTTCTCTCCAGGATTCCTGGAGGAAGCTTTGGGGCAACCATTTTTTTGAGAAGGTATTTGGAAACACCATCTCGATATTTCATTTCCGGTGGCACCGTAGCAAGAAACTCCAAAATACGATGATCAAGGAGAGGAGCCCGAACTTCAAGGGAATTGGCCATACTCATTCTGTCAACCTTTACCAGAATATCATCAATAAGGTACGTTTGCAGATCAAGAAAAAGAGCTTTGTCCAACGGATTCTTTGCCGTTGAACGCTCATATACTTCACGGAAACGAGCGGTTACATCTGTAAGGAATTCTTTTTGAGAATAAATCTCTCTTTTCAGCTCCTCTGTAAAAAGAAGATTTGAGTGCTTACGGGCAGCCCCTTCTGCGACAGAATGGGCAAGATTTCCGAAAATATTGCGCCCTTTCGTCCCCACCGGAAGCAGCTTATAGAGAGTCTGCCAGAAACAGGCAGGAACAAAACCATATCTACGACGAATTTTATATTCGAACAACTCAATATGGTGTCGAGAATACCCCGCCAGTAGTTCATCCCCACCATCACCAGAAAGAGCTACCGTTACTCGTTGTCTTGCAGCTCTGGAGAGATACCAGGTGGGAACAGAAGAGGAATCGGCAAAGGGTTCATCAAAAATTTCAACCAGCCGGGTAAAGATATCCTCCCCTTTCGGAAACACAGTATATTCGTGATAATTACACCCCAGGTAATCTGATATTTCAGAGGCATATACGGTTTCATCATATTCCTTTTCCTGAAAACCTACAGTGACAGTCTCAACAGGTTTATCAAAAAGGGATTGCATTGTCGCAACCACCGCACTGGAGTCGACACCGCCACTCAAAAATGCCCCCAAAGGAACATCACTGCGCAGGCGAATACGCACCGCATCAGTAAAAAGCTCCTCGAACTCTTCAAGATACTCATTTTCACTTCTTAATTCCTGTTGTTGTGGATATTGCAGATCCCAATATCTATGTATTGATAACTGGCCCTTTTCAATGACCATATAATGAGCTGCAGGGAGCTTGCGCACTCCCTGAAAAATACTGCGATCGCCAGGAGTATATAAAAAGCTCAAATAGTGATCCAGGCTGCAAAAATCAACATTTCGAGACACTTTTCCACTGGCAAGCAATGCCTTGATCTCGGAAGCAAAAAGGAAATGTTTATTATCCTTAAAGATATAATAGAAAGGTTTTTTTCCTACTCTATCGCGGAAGGCAACAAGGCGCTGGCGTTTGCTATCCCAAATAACAAACGCAAACATACCTTGCAAGTCCTCCACCATCTCTATTCCCTTTTCTGCATAAAGATGCACCAGGACTTCTGTATCAGAATGAGTTGCAAAACGATACCCCTTCTGTTTTAGCCCCTCCATCAATTCGATATAATTATAAATTTCCCCATTAAAACTCACCCAGATGGAACCATCCTCGTTACATAGGGGCTGCCTGCCTGCTTCGACATCAATGATGCTTAGTCGTCTATGCGCCAGACCAATATTTCTCTTTACATAAAACCCCTCACCATCCGGTCCCCTTAATGAAAGGGTATCGTTCATCTTTTTCAGGATTTCGGGATTAACATCATGGTCTGCTGCAAAATTTAACCAGCCACAAATTCCACACATTGTTTTCTACACAAAAAAAATTAAGCAAAAAGAGAAAGATAAAATGCTGCATAATCCTGAATCATAGTGTCAAAATTATGATCTTTTTCCACAAACTCTCGCGCCGCTCCTCCAAGCCGCTCGGCCTCTGCCTTATTTTCGAGCAAATGACAAACTGCCGCTGCCAAACGTTCAGGATCGGACAAAGGTACAAGTAATCCTGTTTGATTATGAGAAACAAGCTCATTGGTACCATCTGCATCCGTTACTACAACAGCCTTTCCAGCAGCCATTGCCTCAAGAACAGAAAGAGGTAATCCTTCATAAAGAGAGGGGAGGGTAAAAATATCAAACTGCGCCAACAAATTGGATATATCACTGCGAAATCCAAGCAAAAAGGTGCAATCTTCAAGACCAAGCCTCAGCCTCTCTCTCATCAATTGGTCATACAATTCCCCCTCTCCGACAAGAATCAGTCTCGCTGCCGGGTGCTGCTGATGAATAAGTTGCATTGCCTGCAAAAGGGTGTGATGATCCTTTTGCGGACGAAGAGCCGCAATACAACCGATAAGAGGCGACTCCGAGGGCAGCTCCAGCTCTTTTCGTAAATCTGTCTGCCGGGTAAAGTTATATTCTTTGGGATCAATACTATTAAGAATGGTAGTAACTCTCGTCTTCCCAAATCTGAACTCCCGGCGAAAACCTTCAGCAAGATGCCCGGCAATACTGATAAAACCATCAAGAGAGCGATAAAGTATCGCATTATATAATTGATGGCGCCAGGAATAGGAAAATTCCTTCACCATATTGATATGCTCGGTATGGACAATCCTGGGGCGATTTGGTAACAATATGGTTGCAAGAAAAGTGTAAAGTAACGGCCCTTGATTATGAGTATGAACGAGATCAATACGATGCTCAACAATACACTTACGCAAGCGATAAATCAGACCAAAATCTTTACCATCTTTCTTTCCCAGAGTAATATAAGGAACATTTTTTTCCTGGAGAACTTGCCGCAAAGGTCCCTGATCTGACAAACTGCACACCACAGCATCAATGCCACTCTCCATCTTTTCTGCAAGCCGAATTGCCAGAGTTTCGGCACCACCATTCTCCAGCGAATAGATAACATATAAGATACGCTTTTTCTTCAACCAACACTCCCGAGTTATGGATTTTTATAGAGGATGGTCAATAAACCGCCGGCACCATATTTCAAAATTGAGCAACATCCAGAGCTGAAAAGAGTTATCCTGAGATCCTTTTTCATGTTCAGTGAGAATCTGCTCCACAACCTTCGACTGAAATAACCCACGTTCACGGGTTCGCTTCTCCATAAGGATATCACGCAGATACCCATTAAAGTACGGCTCCCTCATCCATTGCCCAAGAGGAATCGGGAACCCCATCTTTTGCCGCTTAAGAATGAGGGAAGGGACATACGAAGCCATAGATTTTTTCAAGATATACTTCAAATTTCCCGGACGAATCTTCAGGCTCGTTGGCAAAGTTGCTGCATATTCAACCAATTTATGGTCAAGAAAAGGAACCCGACTTTCAATGGATGCGGCCATACTCATCTTATCCTGCTTCATCAGCAGCTCTTCAAGATATGTTTTCTTATCAGTATAAAGCATCTTACTAACAATATCGGCCTGTGGCCATCGGGAAAAATGCCGCAAATAATTACTAATATCAATATTACTATCCGCACAAAAATCAGGAGAAAAAAGCTGAGGCATATTCCCCAGTCCGTTCAATCGATAGTAATTATCAAAAACAAGCTGCTCCGGTTGTTGAGAATGGTATAAAAAAGAGTGGGCAATACCCTTTTTTATTTTAATAGGAAGCGGCCATTGCCAAAGATTTTTCCGCAAAAAACCACGCACCCGATGGGGAGCAACAAAAGAAAACAGACGAGCCAGCTTCATATTATAGTGGCAACTCATATACCGCCCATAACCACCAAATATTTCATCGCTTCCTTCACCAGTGAGCACAACTGTAACATACTGCCTGGCAAGCCTGGAGAGATGATAAAGGGCAACAGAGGCTGGAAAATGAATGGGTGCATCGTAATGCCATACAAGTTCATCTAAAGATGCAACAAAATCCTCCGGGCGAAGCACACATTCCCGGTATAACATGCCATTATGCTCTGCCACTGCTCGGGCATATCCGGTCTCACTATAATACTTTTTCTCAAAGCCCACACTAAACGCCTGCACCGGGGAGGAAGACAATGCTGCCATAACTCCAGCAATAGCACTTGAATCCAGTCCACCACTTAAAAAAACGCCAAGGGGGACATCACTCATCATCCGCATACGAACAGAAGCATAAAACAGCTCCCTTATTCTCGCAACAGCCTCTTCTTCGTCGACCTTTACCTGTTGGTCATAACGAACATCCCAATAACAATCAATTTTCGCTTCCTGGCCGGGACGAAAAAGCAAAGTATGCCCTCCCGGCAATTTTTTTATACCGGCAAAAAGAGTCTGTTCATCTGCCACATAGCCCAAAGAAGTATATTCAATCATTGCCGATGGCTCTATCTGCGGAGAAATAAGTCCTGAGGCAAGAATTGCTTTGATCTCGGAAGCAAAAACAATCCCGCCTTCAACCATTGCATAGTACAGAGGCTTAATTCCCAAACGATCCCGGCATAACAACAGCTGTTGTTTTTTTGCATCCCAAATAGCAAAAGCAAACATTCCCCTAAGATACTCTGGAATAGCCTCTCCATATTCTTCATAAAGATAGACCAGACTTTCAGTATCACAACGGCTCTTATACTGATAACCTCTTTTTTCCAAATCTTCTTTAAGCAACAAATGATTATAAACTTCTCCATTATAGGAAATCCAGACAGAGGCATCCTTATTTGACATCGGTTGGAGACCACCAACAAGATCAATAATGCTCAGGCGAACATGACCAAGACCACAATCTCCTCCAGTACCCGAAAAAAGAGAGACTTCGGAACTATCGGGCCCTCGGTGAGAGATCGCAGCACACATCCGCTCCAGACAGGATTCATCCGGCTGAGACGCTATATGAAAAAAACCACAAATTCCACACATATTATATGACTATTCTCCAGTCGACTTTACCGATTTTCCCTTCCGCCAACTCTTCTCCTCCCCCCTTATCAGACGGGCAATATTTTCACGATGCTTTACCCAGATCAGTACAGCAATGATCATCCCGGCACCAAACGAAGATTTTGGCAGGCCAAGAAAAAGGAGCAGTATTGGTAAAAGTGCAGAAGCAAGTAAAGAACCCACCGAAACAAAGCCGGAAACAGCAACAGCCGCCACAAACACAGCAAGCGCTACCGCAACGGCCAAGGGCGATAAAAAGAGAAACACACCAAGCCCGGTGGCAACCCCCTTGCCACCGGAAAACCTCAGATAACAGGAAAACATATGCCCCAGCACTGCCGCAACACCAGTTGCGGCAACGATTATACCGGAACCCTCCACAGGCAAAAATTTTGCCGCCGCAAAGACAGGCAAAAAGCCCTTCATACAGTCACAAAAAAGGGTCAGTAATCCCCATCTTTTGCCAATTACCCGGCTGACATTGGTCGCCCCGATATTTTTGCTCCCCTGACTGCGAACATCAATTCCGGCAAAACGACCAACCAGCAAGCCAAAGGGGATTGCCCCGAAAAGATAGCCAACCACCGGCAGCAACACATATAACGTATCCATAAACATTCCAGTACTCTTTCACCAGACTCAAAAACAGCAGGAAAAACCCTGTTCTACTCTTCTCCGTTGTTCTCCTTTCTCTTTTTATGATGACGGAGAAACTTTCTGGCCAGCCGCTCCCGGATCTCCTCTTCACGCACAGAGATAAGATTCACCGGACATTTACGAAACATCTGTTCAGCAACAGAACCTGTAAAGATATTACGAATATCCTTGGTTTTCACCCCCATAACAACAGTATCAATTTCATGCTCCAGAACCATTTTAATAAGCCTGGTCGCAGGGTCACCAATACTGAAATAAAATTTCATCTGTTGCTCATCAATCCCGAGTTCTTCAAGAATCTCCTTTAGTTTCTCCCTTCGCTCCTGTTTAACAACATCAACATAATGTTTCACATCCACATCATAGCCATAGGCAGAAATTTTACTCACTGCCTCCATATCCCGTGAATGAATAACATTAACGCCAACCAGCTCTGCGCCAGTTGCCCTGGCAAGCTCTGTAGCATACTCCAAAACCCCCACGCTATAGCGGGAAAATGCGAGGGGAACCATAATTCGCCGGATCATAACGCCATCTCCTTAAATAAAATTCAATACCACCTGACAAAATAAACAACCGTCTGCCATCTCACAACATTTAGACAGGAAAGTCAAGTTCCAGTCTCTGATACCGTTAAAGTCTGCACAAACAGGACAACACCCAACATTTTACTTGCTTTCTCGCTCATTCCAGTGAAATATCAGAAAAATTATTCCATTACATGCAGGATAACCATGAATAATCTACATAGCAAAAGGAAATATATTCCGTCTCTTCTGCTTGCCCTTACATTGTCTCTTTGCGCCGGATGCGCAACCAGCCCCACCGGAAGATCCCAATTAATGATCACTTCCCCGGAATCGGCCATCGCAATGTCAAAGGAAGCATATAGAAAAACACTCACCCCCCTTGCAGAAGAGGGGAAAATTGATAACGATCCGGTTCTTGCCCGCAGGGTGCAGCAGATCACAGGCCGTCTTATTGCCCAGGCAATAGAGATGTATCCCCATACAAAAGACTGGGAGTGGAGTGTGCGGGTGATTGATGACCCGGAAACGGTGAATGCCTGGTGTATGGCGGGAGGGAAAATGGCCATCTATACCGGTATCATTGAACAGACCAAGGCCACAGATGATGAAATTGCACAAATAATGGGGCATGAGATTTCCCATGCCCTGGCAAACCATACTGCTGAAAAGATCTCCATGGCAACAGCAGCGCAAGGCGGCGGACTTCTTCTTGGTGTCGGCATGGCCGCCTTGCTTGATGATAAAGAACATCTCGGCAAATATATACTGGCAACATCTGCTCTTGCTTCTGTCGGAGTGACCCTGCCAAACAGCCGCGAGGCAGAGAGCGAGGCCGACAGGATGGGTATTGAACTGGCAGCAAAAGCTGGCTACTCCCCCGATGCAGCAGCAAATCTATGGCGAAAGATGGATAAGATCAGCAAGATAAACCCGCCACAATTTCTCTCAACTCATCCTTCCTCAAAAAATCGAGAGAAAACCTTGCAAATACTGGCAAAAAAAGTCATGCCCTATTATCTGGAACAAAAAGTTCGTCCTGTTTATCAATTCAAAAAAATCTCAGAGAATTGAGTGAAATATGCATATTGTAACCACCCATAAAAACACTGATTTTGATGCCTTGGGTTCAACCATTGCCGCCACACTGCTCTACCCTGATGCCGTTGGTGTAATTCCTTCTGCCACCAACCACAACGTTGAACAGTTTCTTTCTACCCATAAGACAGCGTTCAACCTCATTCTTCCCAAGGAGGTGAATTTCGACGCGGTAACGGAACTGACGGTGGTGGATACCAACCAATGGTATCGGCTTGATCGCATGGACAAACTGAGAAAACGAGATGATATACGAATCAATATTTGGGATCATCATATGACAACCCCTGGGGATATTAACGCTCACTGGCAATGCCAAAAACAGATAGGAGCGACAATCACACTGCTCACCAGGGAGATGGAAAAGAGAAAGACCAGGCTCTCTCCCCTGGATTCAACAGTAATGTTATTGGGACTTTATGAGGATACCGGCCATCTCTCCTTCCCATCAACAACAGCCGATGATGCACGGGCAGCGGCCTTTCTGCTCGAACACGGGGCCGATCTCAATGTCGCCCACTTTTTCCTCAATCCACCCTATGAAAAGGAACAGCAAAAAGTGCTGTTTTCGATGATGCAGGAGACGCAAAAGGTCGAGATACACGGCCTGACCATAGGATTTAATATCTTACAGGTTGATCATAAAATCCCTGAACTGGCAACAGTAGTGCAGCTCTGCCGCCGGGTGATGGGGGTGGATGCACTCTTTGTGCTGCTCAACCTTGCCGACAGACATTCAATTATTGGCAGAAGCGGCGCAGAGAATATCCATATCGGCAGGATAATGAAATATTTTGGCGGTGGAGGGCATCCGGGAGCAGGATCTGCCTCGGTGAAAAACAGGGAGCAGACAGCAGAAGAGAGCAGAAAACAGATAGAAACCCTGCTTGAAAATACCTTGAGCAAGAGGGTTGTTATCGCCGATCTGATGTCATTTCCTGTTATCTCCATTCCTCCAGACACCATCATGCACGAGGTAAAAAGTATTATGGCCGAAAAAAAGGTGCGCGGCCTTCTGGTGATGGATGGAGACAGGATTGAAGGGGTTATTGTCCTCTGGGATTTGAAACGCCTGAAAAAGGAACGCCAGTGGGCAAGTCCGGTCAAGGCCTTTATGTCGCGCCAGGTGGAGTGCGTCTCTCCCGATATGTCTCCAGAGGAAGTTACCAAAATCGTTATGGAAAAAGAGGTGGGCTATTTCCCGGTTGTGCAGGACGGGAAAGTCATTGGCATTGTTACCCGCACAGATCTTCTCTCTTTCTACTACAATTTGCAGCCATAACAAGACGGGCAACAACTCATACAAATAACACCTGCAGCACCGAGAGCAACGCTATTTTTCCTCAAACTACTTGCCGAGGAGCGAAAAGACAACAATCACAATCTGATCACGCCATCCCTGCCACTATTTTTCACCTTGTATAGAGCTTCATCAGCTCTTTTGATAATAGACTCTGTGGTATCATTTTTCTGAAACATGGTTATTCCAAGGCTTACAGTGATATGGCCAAGATCACCAAAGGACAGCTCCTTGATTTCCTGTCTCAGTTTTTCGGCAAGAACCTCAAGATCTCCAACCTTAATCTGCGGAAAAATAATCAGAAACTCCTCTCCTCCCCATCTCCCGACATAATCAGATGCCCTTGTATGGCTGACAAGAAATCCGGCCAGATCCACCAATACACGATCTCCGGCCTGATGGCCATAGGTATCATTAATCTTCTTGAAAAAATCAATATCCAGCAAACAGATGCCAAAACATTCTTTTGCCATCAACGAATTTTCTATCTCTCCCTGTAAAATTTCATCAATTTTTCCCCTGTTATACAGCTGCGTGAGTTTATCTGTGGAGGAGATTATCTTGAGAGTTTCATTCTGTTTTTTTATCTCTCTCCTTGATTCCTGAAGGACCTTGTTCATATGTGCAATTTTTCTATTCCAGTAGAGCAGAATTGCAAAGATAAGAAAAGAACCGCCAACAATTTCTGCTATCAACACATAGTCTATCTGTGCAGCATACTCAATGGTAAACCATTTATCTATTATATGCTTTCTTTCCTGATGAGTTATATTGTTGAAACATTTTTGAATAATATGAAATAATTTTTCATCATCCTTCCTTACTCCAACACTGATTTTCAGGTCCTTTGCCAGTCTCCCGGAAACCTTTAATTCGCTATTATACTGGCTGTGTTGCAAGGCATAGATGGTGCAAGGAAGAGAATCAATAAAGGCAAAAGCCTTCCCCCTGCTCACTTCAGCCAAACCTGCATTAGCACTTTCAGCCTCTCTCAAATCTAATGAAGAGGGGTTTTCCTGAAAAAAATACTTTAGATAATGATCTTTCAAAAATACCACGGGTTTTCCTGCCAGATCCCTACTTCCATTTACAAAACGAACATCATTTCTCGTCGTTATAACAACAGGAAAATCCATATAGGGAGACGTAAAATTCAACAGTTCACTCTTCTCTTTCGACTCTATCTCAAAAGGCAGGATATCACATCTCCCCTCTTTAATGAGTTGTCGTGTTTTATCCCATGAATGTGTCTTGACAATAGAAAAATTGAGATTAAATCTCTTTTTAAGAAAGTGGAGATAATCTACCCCTAATCCAACAGCATTCCCATTTTTATCAACATCATAAAACGGAGAGTGCCATTCTGGAGATATACAGACACTTATATTCCTTGTTGCTAAATATTCTTTTTCATCTTTAGTTAGTTTTTGATCCAAAGCAATATTATCATAAACTATATGATGCATATCAAGCCCCGGATCAGCTAGTCCCAATAAAAGATACACATTATAGATATTTCCCAGTCTGTTGCTATCTATAGTACCAACAACCTCTGTTTTATAATAGGCCATCTTTTTCAATGTCTCTGCCTCATAAAGAAGAGCTTCCTTCGTCTTTTGCAGAGAGTTATATTTTTCATAAACAATATCAACAGCCTTTTCTATATGGCTAAATGCATATTCAAATCCTTTAAGCGTTGCCTGTGTAAACTTTTGCACTTCCTGCGGGTTTCTTCGCAGATAACTTCTGCTAACGACCAAAATATCATTATAAAAATTAAACCCATAATTCTTTGGACTAAAAATCAGGGGTTCCCCGCCAAGTTCTCTCAAGGTAAATGGCTCATTTGATATATAGGCAGCCATAAGATCCGTTTCACCATTGAGTAAACTCCCAGGATCAAAAGAGTGCTTTATAATCTGCACATCCTCTGTTTTCACACCCTGAGAATTAAGCATAGCAACCAACGATGAATCGAGGATATGATCTTCTGTTATCATAATCCTCTTCCCCTTAAACTTCTTAATAGAATCAATACCCAGACTTTTATCGGTAAGAACAACAAGAGGATTCGCCTGATATATTGAAGCAAGAATAACCAGATCCTTGCCTTTTGACATCTCTATTAAAACAGATGGCCTTGCCACTCCATATTCACTTGAAGAGAGGACTTCATCAGGAATATTCACCCCATACTCCCACTCTTTTATCGTAACATCAAGGCCTGCATCCTTATAAAACCCCTTTTCTTTGGCGATATAAAATCCGGCATATTCAAACTGGTTTTTCCACTGCAAACGGACAGACACCTTTTTCAGTCCATCTGCGCCAACATTGCCATACGCAAAACAGGGGAAAAAAGAGAAAACCAATAAAAAAACGACCTTTATATATAAAACCTGCTTTATCATCTATGATTTTCCAATCTTGCAAAACGACATCAATCAAGTTTATTCCTGAACATAGCCAAACCCCGGAATTTCAAGCCATCTCTCCAACCGTCGCAAACAGAACATTGCACAGGATACAAGCACAAGGTAGTAACAACCAACAACAAGAAAAACCTCGGTAAAACGAAAATACTCCGTTGCCACCATATTCCCTTCCCCCGTCAATTCCATACAGGTAACGACATAGGCAAGGGATGAATATTTTATAAGGTATATAATCTCATTCCCGCAACCATGCAATGCTCGACGGAAAGCTTGAGGAATGATAATCCATACCACCGTTTGAAAAACAGTAAAACCAAGCGCCTGTGCCCCCAGATACTGTCCACGGCGAACAGAAAGAAACGCCCCCCGCACATATTCCGACTGATAAGCACCAGAACAGAGCATAAACCCGGTAACCGCTGCCGCATACGGGCTGAAATATACCCCCAGATGAGGCAGCCCATAGTAGAGAACAAAAAGTTGAATAACAAGAGGAGTACCCCGAAAAATTGCAGCATAGCCATCCCCAAGCCGCCGTACAATCCTGTTGCCGTAGACACGAAGCGCTCCAGCAGAAATACCGATCAGTACACCGCCACAAGCTGAAGGCACGATAAGAGCAATGCTCATCAGCAGCCCGTCATTTAACGCAGCAACAAGCTCCTGATAAAAAGGAGACAGTTCCATCATACCGCCTCAAGGTCAACCAGTTTTTCACAAAAATCCTGGGTGCGGGTAATCTTGCCGCGACCAAGCAGATCATTTGGCATACCCCGTTCAAGAATCTGCCCCGCCTCCATAAAAAGCACTTCATTGGCAATACCGGCAATAAGGCCAATCTGATGAGTAGCCATGATCATCGTCATCCCTTTTGCCGCCAGAGCCTTAATAACCGCAATAACTTCGCCAATTAACTCAGGATCAAGGGCAGATGTCGGCTCATCAAGCAACAATACCTGCGGATCCATTGCCAACGCTCTGGCAATAGCCACCCGCTGTTTCTGCCCCCCGGAAAGCTGCGCAGGGTAAAGAGCAGCCTTATCACCAAGACCAACTTGCGCCAGTTCCTCCCGCGCCCTTTTTTCTGCCTCCCTGCGAGCAAGCCCCTTCACCTTACGCAAGGCGACAGCAACATTGTCAATGGCATTCAGATGATCAAAAAGATTAAATTCCTGAAAAATCATCCCCACCTTTTGCCGCAACCGGTTTTGCTCTTTCTTGCGAGAAAAGGCTACAGGCACACCATCCAGAATAATTTCGCCCCTGTCGGGAACCACCAGGCAGTTTATACTCTGCAACAGTGTGCTTTTACCACTACCAGAAGGACCAATAAGCACCTTTATTTCTCCCTGACGCAAGGACAGACTCACTCCTTTCAGGATATGGGCCTCAGCAAAAGACTTATGAATATCCCGCACCTCAAGAATAAAATCCCTACTCGACATAGACAACCCGGGTTATAATTTTATCGGCACCGGCACAGCCCGCTTACGCCAACGCTTCCAGCCCGACGGCAAAGTGTTTCAAGAAAAATACCTGCTCTTCACAAGGCAAGAACAAAAAACAAATCCGTAAAGAATACAAAAGATAAGGAGATAAGGCAAGTATTAGGCTTGATATGAAGGAAGCGCACCTTTTGTCATGGCCTCCTGTTCGGAAAAGGGACAACTCCCTCTCGTTATAAATTATATACCAACCGCACCCCTCCTACTTTCTGCAAAGAAAAGCCCCCTCTTGCCTGATATTGGATAAATCCCGGGAAATTTACAGCTCATTGCCTTGCCAGTTCCGGGTAAATATGCTACAAGCAGAATTCCGGCATGGTAGCCTCATCCACCATAAAATCAACGACAAGGTAGACAGAGTGATATCCCGATATACGATACAGCTCCTTTTTACATTACTTTTTTCCTGCCTTTTCCCGATAACAGAAACGAAAGCCACCGTTCTTCAATCTGGTAAATATAGTCCTGAAAAATTCCTTTCCACAAGGATTCAGGCCATTTACAACCATACGAACTCTCTTATTGACGATGAAGCCAATGATATAACACAAACTACAGATGGATATATCTGGATCGCATCCTATAGAGGATTGCTCCGTTTTGACGGTAACAGGTTTGAAGTAATCTCGGAGAAAAAATATCCGGTTTTCGACTCCCGTTCATGCCGTTCCCTTCTTGCCACACAGTCAGGGGAACTTTATATCGGTACCAATGACAACGGCCTGTTTGTGCTGAAAGATAATACCATGCGCAAGATCACAACAGGTGCCGGTGTTTCCAGCCTTATTCGAGAACTTATAGAGAGTGAGGGGAAAATCTATGCCCTGACAGCCGCAGGGCTGGCTGTTATCAGCGATAACACTCTTGTCAAGGTGCCGACAGAAACTGACCACAACTACTTTGTCTGCGGCACAGCAGATGGAGAGGGAAAGATCTATGTTGTCAACAATAAGGATGAGTTGATCCTGATAGACCCCGCATCAGGGGAATCCCAGACAATCGACATCAACGGTAAACATGCCCGGGCGGTGGCTATCGACCAGGAAAAAGGAACTCTTTATGTGGCGGTGGAAGGAGACCAGCTACAGATACACCATCCTGACAGGCAAGAAATTGAAGTCATCACCACTCCTGGAACAGGACGAGCCAACTGTCTCTTCCTTGATAACAAAAAACGGGTATGGATCCCGGGAGAAAACGGGGTAGGTTTCATTGATGCCAAACACAGATTCCACTCCCTTGCTATCAACAATATAAAAACCGACTTTAGAAAAATCTGGCAGGATTATGAGGGAAATCACTGGATAGCATCCAGCACCGGGGGCGTTATAAAAATCAGTAAATCAAAATTTTGTGATATTTTTTATGATAACGACCTTGCCAAGAGCCTGGTTTACACCACCGCAATCATAGACGACACACTCTATATCGGAACGAATCACGGCCTGAAAATCCTGAAAGGGAAAAAGTTTTTGCAGCATGACATTATTGACAAAACAAAAGGTATTCGTATTCGAGGCCTGCTGGTTGACTCCGGGAAAAACCTGTGGGTATGCACCTATGGACGGGGGCTCTTCAAGGTTAAGGACAACCGGATAATTGCTCACTGGACAAAGGAAGACGGGCTTCCGATCAACAAGGTGCGAGCCATCAAGATAGCTGCTGACGGTACAGCGTATATTGCGACAACAGCCGGGGTTGCAGTATTACAGAAGGGGAAAATCACCAGGGTTATTGACGGGCTGAAAAACGATTTTATCCTCAGTCTGACAACAACCAGCAAGAACACCCTTTTTATCGGCTCCGATGGAGGAGGTGTTTTCAGACTTTCCGATCAGGGGATAAGCGTTATCAATCAGAAAAAAGACAAGCTCAAATCTGATGTTATCCTGCGCACCTTTTATGATGAGGAGAGTTCTGCCCTTTTTCTCAGTTCCGGGGCTCTCCAGATTCAGCTTCCTGACAAAACGATAAAAACCATCAGCAGGGATTTGATTGAAGGGGAAATATTCGACATAAGAACCTATAAAAACGATCTTATTCTTATAACATCGCAAGGCCTTCTGATAAGTCCAATAAAAGAGGTGCTTACTAAAGAGCATCCACAATTTAAGGCGATAAAGAAAATAGACGGGCTGAATTCCATTCCCACAGCAAATTCATGGTCTGCCCTCACAAAATCGGGTGATCTCTATATTGCGACAATGGAGGGAGTACTCTATATCAATATCGCAAACATTCCTTATAATAACACTGCACCCAAAATTACTCTCAACTCCATTGTTGTCGACACAGAAAATATCTCACCAGGAACCACAGCAATTGAGCTTGATTCCGACACCCAGACAATTATCTTCAACCCGGCAGTGTTGAGCTTTAAGGCGGCACAGGAGAATGAAATCATTTTCCAGCTCAAGGGGTTTGACCAGCATCCCAAAAGACGAAAACTTGCCGAGACCAGTACTATTGCCTATAGCAATCTCAATGGAGGGGAGTACACCTTTTATCTGTCCGGCGTAAATGCCGAAGGGGTCATATCCAAAAAGCGGGTAGAGATAAGAATAAGAAAGAACCTCACTCTGCTTGAGAGACCTGTTACCTATATTGTCATGGCTCTGTTGCTTATTATTTTCACCTTTCTTCTGGTGAATCTTTTCTACCGTAAAAAGCGACGGATACTTATTCAGGAAAAGGACAAGTACAAGGAAATAACTGTTGAAGCCATTGAGGTAATTTCGCATACCATTGACGCCAAGGATGCCTATACCAGAGGACATTCCCAACGGGTAGCAAACTACAGCGTACTTATCGGGCAGCGTATTGGACTTGAGGAAAAGGAGCTTGAAAAACTCTATTACACTGCTCTGGTACATGATATTGGCAAAATTTCAATACCGGATGCCATTCTCAACAAAACAGGAAAACTCAGTGACGAAGAGTATGAGATGATGCGCAGCCACGCCTATAAGGGCTATCTCATCCTTAAAGACTTCAAGCAACTGGGAAAAATATGGATCGGCGCTCTTTTTCACCATGAACGATGGGACGGGAAAGGATACCCCAACGAGGTAGTGGGGGAGGATATCCCTCTTTATGGGCGTATTATCTCTGTTGCCGACAGCTACGATGCAATGGCATCGGAGCGCCCCTACCGTAAGGGGCTTCCTCAGGAGATAATTCTTGATGAACTGAAGAAGGGCAAGAATACCCAGTTTGAGGAATCTCTGGTAAACATTATGATAACGCTGATAGAGGAGGGAGCAATTTCAGAGATAAATTCCAAAACATCATCGTATAAGACCAGATTTTCATCTCTCAATTAACCCGGATATTTGATTACCAAATAAAAAAATCGTTTCATAAAATATTCGGATTAAAGAGGGCCGGAATAGCCGGGAATGCGCACTTTTTTCTCCAGCCTGGCAAGCAGTTTCACACCGATCCAGGTAAGCAGAAAATAGATAACTGCCGCGGTAACATAAAGCGGCAGATGCTGGTAGGTGCGGGAAGCAACAAACTGTGTTCGTGCCATCACTTCCGGGGTACCAATAACAAAGGCCAGTGCCGAATCCTTCAAAATTATCGAATATTCATTCGACCATGCGGGAATGGCAATGCGCAAGGCCTGAGGCAGGATTATAGTGGTAATTATCTGTCGCCGGGTCATCCCCAGTGCTGATGCGCCACGAAACTGGCCATAAGGCAGACCGAGAATAGCACCCTTAAAGATATTGGCCTGGTAGGCACCAGTGGTCATCCCCAGAACAACGGCAACAGCAACACCGGCACTCACATTCCACCCCAGCCAGGTAAAAAGACCAAAGTAGAAGAGAAATAGCAGCGCCAATACCGGAACACCACGAAAGAACCATACATACAACTCACAAAACCAGCGCCACGGACCACGACCATACACCAGAGTCACCGCAATAATAACGCCAAGAACAAGGCCGCACAGCATTGCCCCCACCACAATAGCGGCAGTCACCACAGCACCCTCCAGCAAGTAGGGCAACGCATCGTAGATAACGGAAAAAGAAGCTAGCATAATAGCACCAGGGAAGCAGGCGAACAATTATTCACCTGCTTCAATCAGGGAATATGCCGGATTAATGGGGAGCATTGAGCTGATATTTTTCAATCAACTCATTCCATCGCGGCGAATTCATAATCCTGTCAAGAGAAACATTGATTTTATCCAGAAGTTCATGATTGCCCTTTTTTACAGCATAACCAAACTCTTCTTTCGGCATACCGGCTTCGCCAATAATTTTTACCGCCTTTTTGGAAACGGCATCCTTGGCCGGTGCATCGTTCATAATCGCTGCATCAATACGGCCATTTAACACATCCTCAACCGCAAGGGGAGAGGAGGCATAGTAGCGCAAAGTATAGTTATATCCATCCTTGCCCGCATGATCCTTCAGCCATTTTGCATCGGAAGTGCCCTGCTGTACGCCAACAACTTTTCCACCCTTCATCACCTCATCAGGAGTGAGAGCAGAATCTTTCTTGCCCACAATAAGCTGCCTGATAACCCAATATGGTTTGGTAAAATCAACCATCCTTGCCCGCTGTTCGGTGATACTCATTCCCGAAGCAACCACATCAACCTTCCCGGTCATAAGACTTTGCACAATCCCTGACCAGTCGGTAGGCTGATGCACCACCTCCATGCCGTTATCTGCGGCAATCCAGTTCATCACCTCCACATCGAAACCTTTGGCGGCTCCAGTCTTGTCAACATAGGCAAAGGGAGGAAAATTGGCATCAATACCATTGATAATCTTCTCCTTTGCACCAGCAACTCCCACAATGGCACAAAAAAACAATGCACTCAACAGAACAATACTTCTTCGTAACATAGCCACCTCAATAAATAATGTGTTAAAGGAAAATTTCCCCGAAAAAAGGAACAAACCTGTAAAGGATACAAAAGAGCCAGGTATGTGGCAAGAGATAAACTCTCTGCCGCACTCCTCGCGTATAAATTTCCCCGCATTATGCCATACTGTTTGCACACAACCTGATTTCCAGTTATTTTTTTGCAAAAAACCTGCAACCCTGCATCACTCCATTATCCTGAAAAAGAGAAAAAAGTATGAAAACCGGGATCCTTGCTGCAATACTTGCAGCGTTAGCGATGGCAACACTGGGCATTTTTTCAAGAAAAATTCCTCTCGGTGCCGAGGTGGTCATCTTCTTTCGTCTATGCTTTGGGGGGCTCTTCCTCCTCCTGTGGCTCATCCTCCAGCAAAAACAAAAAACACTTCTCTGCCGCCCCCACTGGACAACAATCTGCAGCGGCGCCTTGCTGGCAACATTTGGCGGCTGCTATTTTAAGGCAATGTCACTGACAACCCTGGTAAATGCGGTCGTCATCCTCTATATGGCCCCGGTTACAGCGGCTGTTTTCGCCCATTTCTTTATGAATGAAAAATTGCGCGTAACCAACCTTGTCCTCATTGGCCTTGCCCTTTTCGGCTTTGCAACACTGATGGAGTTTAACTTCAATTTTGCACATGAAAACCCGGCAGGGCTCTGTTTTGCCCTGTGCAGTATGCTCGCTTATGCTGCATTTATCTGCTGCAATCGGATAATTCCCTTAACCATCCCGGTTGAAGCAAAGAGCTTTCAACAACTGCTGGCAGGTACAATATGTATTGCCCCGCTCACCTTTATCGCCGACATAACAATGACCGATTTTTCCATGCAAACCTGGCTCTGGCTGTTAGCCGTTGGTTTTTTCCCCGGATTTCTGGGAACATCTCTGGCCGTATGGGCCCTGACACAACTATCCACTGTTACATTCGGCACCTTCTCATATCTGGAACCGATATTCGTTATTCTCTTTGGCTGGCTCCTTTTTCAGGAAAGCCCCAATCTTACCCAGACCATAGGTTGCTGCATGATTCTTGCCAGCGGTATACTCACAGGGATTCTCACCGCCAGACAAGCAAAAAATTAGTCAATTTCAACCAGTTCAATGGCAAAGGTAAGATCTTTCCCGGCAAGGGGAGGGTTTGCATCCAGCACGATATGGCTCTCGGTGATGGCCGTAACCCTGGTGCGCAAAAGCTCACCCCCCGTACCGCCAACCTCAAGCATCATCCCCACTTCAGGTTTCAGATCCGGCGGAACCTGTTCCAGGGGAGCCTCAATCACCATCTTCGGGTCATGCTCACCATAAGCCTTAGCACAAGGAATATTGACAGTTTTCTTTTCGCCAACCTCCATTCCGATAACCCCTTCCTCAAACCCGACAATCACCTGACCACCGCCAACAGTAAATCCAAGAGGCTCCCGCCCCTCCGAACTATCAAAAACCTCTCCATCAGCCAGGGTTCCCTTATAGTGAACCTTTACCGTATCACCTTTTTTTACCGCCATTCTCCTGCTCCATATAAAATTTATCTCTCCCCCTCACCAGGTAAAACAGGGGGCACATCCCCTGCACAATTACTCATAATCATTGAATTTACAATAAGATTTATTGCATATAAAAATCATATATGCCAGACATAGAGCATTTCCCTATACCAATTTTTTGTCCAAAAGACTACTATACAGCATCTATACCTAACTCTGGTTATCATTTCCAATCTTGCAGCAGGAGAGGCCTATGCATAAAACAAAAATCGTCGCCACCCTTGGCCCCAGTACAAACAGTGTAGATAAAATGTGTACGCTGATAAAGGCAGGTCTCAATGTTGCCAGAATAAACCTCTCTCATGGAGATCGCAGCAGCCACAAGCAGGCAATCAACATTGTTAAAGAGGCAAGGAAAAAGGTTGGCATTCCAACGGCGATCCTTTTTGATAACCGCGGGCCAGAGATACGGGTCAGTGAACTTGAGGCTCCCTTGCATCTTGAAGCCGGACAGAATTTCACCATCACCATTGATGAAAAAAGCTGCTCTTCAAACAGGATTACAACCAATTATCCCGGCATAATCAATGACGTTAAAGAGGGACAAAGAATTTTGCTTGACGACGGTAAGATCACGCTCACCGTCAACAATATCACAGACTGTGATATTGTCTGTACGGTGAAAAATTCCGGCACTCTCAGCAGCAGAAAACGGGTGGCCCTGCCGGAATCCATTGTTAATCTGCCAGCACTTTCTGATGCAGATATCGCCGATATTGCCTTTGGCGTGGAGCAGGAAGTGGATTTTCTTGCCGCTTCCTTTATCCGTAAGGCAGAAGACGTATGGAATGTGCGCAAGATAATTGAGCAGTATGGCGGTAGTCTCGCCATTATTTCCAAAATTGAAAACCAGCAAGGAGTCGATAATCTGCAAGAGATTCTTGATGCCTCTGATGGTATGATGGTTGCCAGAGGCGATTTAGGCGTTGAACTTCCGGCAGAGCAGGTGCCTGTTATCCAGAAAAGAATTATCCGCATGGCAAATCTGGCAGGGAAACCCGTTATCACTGCCACCCAAATGCTGGAATCAATGATCACCAGCCCCACTCCGACCAGAGCCGAGGCCAGCGACGTCACCAATGCCATCTTCGATGGCACCGACGCTGTGATGCTCTCTGCGGAAACGGCAGTAGGAAAATACCCTCTGGAAGCGATAAATTTTCTCGCTCGCTGTGCCAAAAGTGCTGAAGCGGCTCTTGATTATGAAAATCTGCTCAACGAGGGACTGCGCCACAGGCGGGCAACCATTACCGACTCCATCTCCTATGCCTGCTGCGCAACAGCGCAAGACCTCCAGGCCGCAGCCATTATCACCAGTACCACATCCGGTTCTACCGCCCGTATGGTCAGCCGCTATCGTCCGGCAACACCCATTATTGCAGTCAGCACCAGCAAGGCAAAAATTCGCCAGTTGCAACTGGTGCGCGGAGTCACCACCGTGTTGCTCAAGGAGAGAGCCTCCACCATGGATGAGCAGCTTGATCTCTGCGTAAAAGTATCACAAAAAAAAGGACTTATCAGAGATGGCGATCTGGTGGTCATCACCGCCGGAATGCCCCTTGGCACCACCGGAACCACCAATATGCTCAAGGTAAAGACCATTGCCAATATCTGCTTTCGGGGCAAGGGAGTAAGCCCGGGTAAAATAGAAGGGCCGGTACGAGTCATCCTCCAGCCAGAGGATTGGGAAAACCTGCCGAACAATGCAATTGTCGTCCTAAAAAAACATGATAACCATGCAATGAAGATGCTCACCTGCGCAAATGGCATTATTATTGAAGAGACGGACAATCTCTCATATACGATAGCAGTGGCAAAAGAGATGAATATTCCTGTGGTCTGCAGTTTTGAAAATGCTACTGAAAAACTGGAAAACGGGCAAATCCTGACCATCGACGGCTCTTCGGGGCAGATCTCCTATGGCCGCGCATCCGTCTGATAGAGAGCAGACCATCGTTATTGGCGGCGGGGCAGCCGGGCTGCTGGCCGCCGGACATGCCGCAGAGCGAGGGATCAGGGTTCTGCTGCTGGAGAAAATGGCACAGCCGGGGCGCAAGATCGGTATCAGCGGCAAGGGGCGATGCAATATCTCCAATAGCGCAGAACTTACTGAATTTCTCGACCATTTTGGCCGTAATGGCAAGTTCTTACGCCAATGTTTCCAACAATTCTTTTCTTCTGACTTGTTGCAGCTACTTCAGAAAAATGGCGTGGAGACGGTACTTGAGCGAGGCGGGCGCTACTTTCCGCAAAGCGGCAAGGCAATGGATATTGTTCGTGCCCTGCGTGGCTGGGCACAGGGTAACGGAGCAACAATCCGCTGTCATAGTCCGGTGGAAACAATTCTCACCAAAGAGAAGGCAGTGTGCGGGGTGATAGTTGATGGCAAGGAATATGCCTGCCGCAATATCATCATCGCCACCGGGGGACGCTCCTACCCTCGTACGGGTTCCACTGGAGATGGTTATACATTGCTGGGAAAACTGGGGCATACCATAATCCAGCCCCGGCCAGCCCTGGTACCTCTTTGCAGTGCAGCAATTGATCTGCAAGCGCTCAATGGCTTGAGCCTGCGCAATATAGCGGTGCAGCTTTTTATTAACGGCAAGAAAAAAGCAAGCCAGTTTGGTGAAATAGCATTTCTTGACAACCGTATCACCGGGCCGACAGTACTCACCATAAGCGATGCTGCAGTATATGCAATAAATACAGGGAAGCAGGTCTCTCTTGTGCTTGATGCAAAACCTGCCCTTGATGAGACCAGACTCGATGCCCGCCTGCGCAGGGATCTGGAAAAACGGCAGGGTGAACGCATCGACTCAATTCTGCGGGGGCTTTTGCCGGCAAAACTTATCCCTTTTTGCATTACAAGCTGTGGGATAGCGGCCAATACCACCGTTATTTCAGCAAAAAAGCGGCAACGCCTGCGCCACTGGCTGAAAAATATAGCGCTGCCAATCAGCGGTTATGGAACATGGGATGAAGCTATCGTTACCGCAGGCGGTGTTTCCTTAAAAGAGGTCGATCCGCATACCATGCAGTCCCGCCGTATTAAAGGGCTTTATATTGCCGGAGAGCTGCTTGATCTGCATGGTGATACCGGAGGATTTAATCTCCAGGCTGCCTTTTCTTCTGGCTGGCTGGCAGGAAACTCAATTCCTGTTCACCCTACCCGGCAATAAGACGAAGATACTCTTCTTCACTAAGCAGCTGAATACCAAGCTTTTCCGCCTTTGCCAGTTTAGCCGCCCCCACTTTTGCCCCACAAACAAGCAGATCGGTGTTACCGCTGACAGCACTGCCCACCTTTGCCCCCAGCTTTTTTGCCTCGCTCTGCATCTCCTGCCGCGTACCACTACGCATAGTGCCAGAAAAGACAACCGTTTTACCGGCAATAGGAGAAGCAGGGGTAGATGATGCCTCCGCTTCTATCAGCGGGGTTTTATTAAGGGTAAAGCCCAATGCCAATAAAGAGGAAAACTCCTGCTCTATTGAGGCCAGCCCGCGCACAACTTCCTCGCCAATTTTTTCGGAAAAGCCCTTAATCTCTTCAATCTGCCCGGACGAGAGGGTAAAAATCTTCTCCAGAGGCCAGGCTGCAAGCAGTTTTTCACAATTACCCATCCCCATACGGGCAATGCCGAAGGCCGCCAGAAAACGCCAATCATCAATGGGTTCACGCAGACTACGCTCCAGTTGCGCCACCATATTTTCTGCCTGTTTGGGGCCAAAACCAAGACGCTGGAAATCTCCTTCCGTCAGTGCATAAATCTCTCCAATGGAATGGATACCAGCAACATATATTTTTTGCAGCGATGATGGGCCAAAGCCATCAATATTGCCCAGTGTTTTAAAAAAATGCTCCATACTGTTGATACGCTGCGCCGGACAATGCAGGCTGTCCGGGCATTGCAGCCAATCCCCCTGCCAGACAAGTGCCGCTCCACAGCTAGGACACTCTTGTGGTAACACCACCTCGCCAGGTTCCAGAACCTCCTCAATCTTGGGGATAACCTCGCCGCTGCGAGAGAGACGAATCAACGCACCCGCACCAATTTTTAGCTGGCGTACCATAGCGTAATGGTGGGCGGTTGCCCGGCGAATCATCGCGCCACGCAGTCTGGTTGGCGTAAGCTCCGCAACAGGGTTGACCCGTCCTGAACGGGAAGTTTGCGGGATAACCGCCTCCACCCGCACTTCCGCTGTCTCCGTATTCTGCTTGAAAGCGATCTGCCAGCGATGATGATGACGGGTGGCACCCATTGCCTCTTTCAGCTTATCATCAACAATTTCCAGCACCACACCATCAATATCGTAATCCAGCCGATGCCATAGCGAATCAACAATCGTGGGAAAACTTTCCGCAAGCTCACCCCAATGCCCCTGCCAGTCAGGAAGCCGGGAAAAAGGGAAAAAGACAGCCTTGCCCCGGTCAAGCGTTTCCTGCACCAGCATATCAAGCTCTTTTTCCTTAATAAGAGCGGCCTGAACATTGCGGGAATTTTCGAAATCTGATGCAAGTTTTTCCTCAAACCAGCTCCTGCTGACCACAATCTCTCCGGCTCCAAGCCCCCGCTCTCCACCGCCAGCCACCTGTAAACCCCGCTCAAAGGCTCTGGTTATATCGGTTCCCCGACGGCCATCCCCCCTGGTATAAAGGGTTATACCATCATCGTAGGCAGCATAGCCGTCAAGTTTTGGCGTTACACGGAAAAGAAGTGAGGTAAAATCCTTGCCCAACTCCGCTGCAGCCTTATTAATACGCCCTGCCCAGCGCTCTATGGTGGCAAAATCATACGCCTTATCCGTTGACAGCATTCTTGCTGGCAGCACAACCGTCTTTGCTGCTGCCTCCGGCTCAACACTATGCAGAAAAGGGTGATCCGGCAAACGTCTGCGCAGCTCTGCCAGATAGAGAAAATCATAGTCAGCATCACTGATCAAAGGTTCCCCTGCCCGATAAAAGAGATTGGCAAGCTGGAGAAATTCCAGCAGTTCCTTATCTGAAAGCTGCTCAACCTGTCGTCTTTTATCAACAATTTCAAAAAGATCAGCCTCTGACAACTCGCCTGCAAATTGCTCAAGTATCTTTTGCTGCCCAGAGCGTAACCCGGCGCTCATACCTTCTCCTCCACTCCCTTAAATTTTCACCAAAAAGAGCATAAGGCTATACCTGTTTTCTTTTTGATTCTCAATAACGACCAAACAAAAAAGGGGTACCTCTTGCGAGATACCCCTCATAACAGGATAAAAAGATTCTTTTTTATAACGCCTTGTTTATATCCATATGTTTAATCAGATCAAGCATACGGTTGGAATATCCCCACTCATTATCATACCAGCTTAACACCTTCACCGTTTTGCCAATAACCTTGGTTGACTGTGCATCAACGATAGAACTGTGAGAATCGCCCTTAAAGTCGATGGAAACCAAGGGTTCATCACAATAACCGAGATAGCGGTTTGCTCCGGCCTTAAGTGCAGCATTCACCTCCTCCACACTGGTTTCACGCCCCACTTCCATAACCAGATCGACAATCGAAACAGTGGGAGTGGGAACCCGGATAGCAAGCCCGTCAAACTTGCCTTTCAATTCAGGAATAACCAGAGATACCGCTGCCGCAGCCCCTGTTTTGGTCGGAATCATCGAGAGAGCTGCGCCACGAGCCCGGCGTAAATCCTTATGCGGAGCATCCAGCAGACGCTGATCGCCGGTATAGGCATGGACTGTTGTCATCAAACCACGCTCAATGCCAAAATTATCAAGAATAACCCTGGCAAAAGGAGCAAGGCAATTGGTGGTGCAGGAAGCGTTGGAGACAATATGATGCTCGGTGGCATCATACTCATCCTCATTTACCCCCATCACAAAGGTCTTTACATTGCCTTTTGCCGGCGCCGAGATAACCACCTTTCTGGCACCAGCATCAAGATGGGCCTGAGCAGATTCTCCATCACGAAAAAAGCCTGTACACTCAGCAACATAATCAACCCCAAGTTCCCCCCACGGGATATCTGCCGGGTTACGGTGCTCCGAGATGGAGACCCGCTTGCCATCAACCGTCATTCCCTCATCATCAACGTCAATGCTATAACCGGAACGCCCCATATTGGAATCATATTTCAGCAGATGCGCGAGAGTCTTATTATCGGTCAAATCATTTACATGCACAATCTCTATATCGGCAAAAGCCGGATCTTCTGTCATCGCCCGAAAGATATTTCTGCCAATGCGGCCAAAGCCGTTAATACCTATCCTGATTGCCATACCCTTCTCCTTATTTTTGCCACATTGAAAAAGAGAGTATCCTCACCGAACCCAATTCGGCGCAGCCTCTCTCCCTGTACAATTACAATTACACAATTATAATTTTATTAGTGTAATATAAATTCAATATCAAAAGATAACCACTGTTTTTTATACCATAATACTGATATAGTTTAATAGCGAGTTATATCAGTAGTAAAGGAAATTCCATAACAGAGAGATGTAAATGGAAACCATGCGTTTGCAAAAATTTCTTGCCCAGAGTGGTGCCTGTTCCCGGCGCAAGGCAGAGGAGTATATCCGGGCAGGGAGAGTGGAGGTAGATGGCATAACCGTTCGTAAAATGGGCGTTATCGTAAGCCAGGAAAACAGTATCTGCCTTGATGGCAAAAAACTCTCCCTGGAAACAAATCTTGTCTATTACCTGCTTAACAAACCCGCAGGCTATATTACAACCCTTTCTGACCCGCAGGGACGCCCTACCGTAACCTCTCTGCTTAATGAAGTAAAAACCCGTGTCTTTCCTGTGGGCAGACTGGATATTGATACCGAAGGCGCACTCATCCTCACCAACGATGGAGATTTGGCACAACGTATTCAACACCCCTCCAAACACACCAGCAAAACCTACCATGTATTGGTCAAGGGCTTTCCCTCCGAAACCTCCCTGCGCCAGCTACAACAAGGGATACTGCTGGAAGGACGCCTCACCGCACCGGCCAGGCTCCGCCTGCTAAAAAAGAATAAGACTTCAACACTGACAGAAATAATTCTCCATGAAGGAAGAAAGCGACAGGTGAAAAAGATGTTTGCCCATATCGGCCATCCTGTTCTTTTCCTGAAAAGGGTCGCCTATGGAAAACTCACTCTCGGAAAACTCCCAAAAGGGGCATGGAGATCACTTAACCCCACAGATTTAAAAAAAATTTTTTTATAAAATATATTTACAAAAAAACAATTTCCTGATTAAATTATCAATTGATGGACGTTTATTCAGCATATTTTCAGAATAAACCCGGATATTTCATGAACATTATGTTAAATTTTTAAAAATTACAGATATTTCAATATACTAAACGGGAAAAATTACAATTTTAAAAGATCCAGAATATTCACCAAAACTCAGTCCATGCGGTGTCATCTTCTTTAGTATTTTTTGCAGTAAATAGAGTTTACTATTACTTGATGCAAAAAACTTCGAACCTGACACCGCCTGAACTGATGAAATATCCAGGTAAGAGCATTTTTTCACTGCAAAGGGTTTTCTCAGGCACAGACCAGGGGATAATTTTTCTTTTTTCTCCATAAAGCTAAAACAAACCGGAGTTGCAAATGAACAAATCAGAGCTCATTGAAAAGCTTTCCCAGAAACTTGACCTCCCTCATCGGGATGCCACCGCCATAACCAACATTATCATCACAACGATGACAGATGCGCTGGCTGAAGGTAATAACATTGAGATACGGGGCTTCGGCAGTTTCACCATTAAACAATACGAAGCCTATGAGGGGCGTAACCCAAAAACGGGCAAAACCATCCGGGTTAAGCCAAAAAAACTCCCGTTTTTCAAGGTAGGAAAAGAACTGCGGGAAAGAGTAAACGCAGAGAAGTAATCCTAACACAAAACAGGCGAATAAAACTGCATATATGCTTTATCCGCCTGTCGATACCAGCATTCCTGATAAAAATCAGGAACGGGAATAAAGATGTCTGCTACCAGTGACCGTCAACATCAGCGGCATCAGCATAGACCACATCCCCTGCCAAAAGCTTCTCAAGGGCCTGTTCTACTGTTCCCGATATATTATTAACGACCTTTATTCCGGCGGCGTCCGCTACCTTAAAGGCATTAGGGCCACAATGCCCGGTCATCAATACGTCTACCCCCCTGTCGGCAATCATGGTTGCCGTCTTGATTCCAGCACCTTTAAAGGCATTAACATTTTCACTGTTGTCCACAGCTTCCACTTCTCTCGTTACCGTATCAACAACAAGAATATATGCCGCCCGACCAAAACGTGGGTCTGTTTCCGCCTGCAATGTTGTATTTTTTGCAGAAATTGCCACTTTCATGATCTTTTCTCCCTTTACTCTTCCAGATAATCAATGACCACCGCAAACCTGATTTTCGGCAATCATCGGCAACTTATCTGCGGCCATATCTTCAACGACAGGGCGAATATCCTGCCGCTCACCATCGTAATAGACATCAATACCTACCTGCTTAAACCCCATCAATGGACGCATACCAATACCGCCAACAACCAGCCGCTGTACACCATGCTCCGCCAATAACTGCACCGGCACCATACATCCTCCCTGCACATGCTCTTTATTAGCGAGAGTTGAAACATTCTTAATTTCACCATCAACGATATCAACCAGGGTAAATACATCACAGTGGCCAAAATGCCCTGCCCGTTGTCCATCAAGTCCACCTTCACCTGCTGATGGTACAGCCAATCTAAATGCCGTCATTATCATTCTCCTTTTTTTGATTTATTAAAATATTGCTCATACAACAATACACTTTCGTCTATGCCGGTTTTCGCCAATCAGCAATCTCCTGCCTTTTGCCAAAAGCCGAATCGGCGATAATTTTTTGCCATATTTCCTTAACTGCCGTTGCTGCTGGAGAATCAGGTGCATACTCAACAATATTTTGTGCTGCCACCATTGCTTCAACAAAGGCCGGATCAAAAGGAATCCGGCCAAGCAGGGTTAATCCCTCTGCCGCAGCCCACTCTTCTATCTTCCTGGTCATCACAAGATTAAGATCAGCCTTATTGACAATAACCAGACCTGGAACCCGAAAATGTTTTGCCAGTTCTGTCACCCGCTGCATATCGTGCAGACCAGAAACTGTCGGCTCAACAATAATAACCAGAACAGAGGCGCCACCAATAGCAGCTATCACCGGACAGCCAATTCCTGGAGGGCCATCTGTTATAATCAACTCCCTGCCACGCTGTTCAGCAAGATTACGCACTTCCTTGCGTACCAGACTCACCAATTTACCGGAATTCTCCTCGGCAATACCTAAACGGGCATGGACCATAGGGCCAAACCGACAGGTAGAAATAAACCAGTCTCCACACTGCTGAACAGGGAAAGCAATAGCTTTCTGAGGGCAGAAATCGACACAAACACCACAACCTTCACAGGCAACAGGGTCAACAACAAAATCAGCAGAAATGGCAGAAAAATGACAGACTGAACGGCAGGTGCCACAGCTTATACATTTCTCAGACTCAATCACCGCCACTCCTCCCCCCATAAAGGGATGAGTCTGTTCAATTTGTGGAGAAAACAAAAGGTGCAGATCAGCCGCATCAACATCAGCATCACAAAAAACGGCATCTTCTGCCAGAGAAGCAAAAGATGCAGTAAGGCTGGTCTTGCCAGTACCACCCTTACCACTGACAATCACAATCTCCCGTATCATTGCTCACCCTCCACTCTTTTAACAATCTGCTTGTAGAGCTGCTGGAATTTCTGTTTCCATTCCGGCATCACGCCAACAATCGTCTCTCCCTGAGAATACGCCTCGGCAAAACGACGCTCAAAAGGAATTTCCAGCAAGATATCAATTTGTTCAGCCTCTGCATATTCCCGTACCGAAGAATCACCAAGATCTGCCCGATTAATCACCAGCCCCGCCTTAATACCCAATGTTTTCACCGCTTCTACTGCCAACTTTAAGTCGTGCAGCCCAAAAGGCGTTGGTTCGGTAACAATCAGGATAAAATCGGCTCCACGCATAGCAGTAATTACCGGGCAGGATGTTCCCGGCGGGGCATCAATAATGGTAAGAGATGCCTCCGTTTCGTGTTTGCGAACAGCTTTTATCAATGGCGGTGCCATCGCTTCACCAATACGCAAACGTCCGCTATAAAGTGGCACCCTGCCAGCCATTCCACTCTCAATATTACCCAGGACACGGCTATCATCAACAACAGCCCCGGCAGGACAAACAAGCTGACAACCATAACAACTATGGCACAATTCAGGAAAAACCAGCACCTGTTTCCCCACCATCGCAAGGGCTGAAAAGCGACAAATCTCGGTACATTTACCGCAACCAATACAGCGTTCTTCATCAATTTGGGGGATAAAGGTGGAGACCTCGGTTTGCGCTCTCATCTCCGGTTGTAAAAAGAGGTGGGTATTCGGTTCTTCCACATCACAATCAAGAACGATATACCGCCCTGCAACATCATCCAAATCTTGTAAACTCAACGCAAGATTGGCGGCAACCGTCGTTTTCCCGGTACCACCCTTGCCGCTTGCAATGCTAATAATCATTGTATCTCAAGATTGTAAAAGGCCATTAATTTTACGTAAGATTTCCAGCATCTTCCCGGCCTCTTCCTTATCAGAATCAGACGAAAGCTGCATAAAAACTCCCAATCCTTCAGTGATTTCATGGAAATCATCTGCTGACAAATCGCTCACCAGCGCAAAATTAACCAGAGGATATTCCCTTGCCCATTGCCGTACAAAATAGAGCCCGTTACCGTCAACAAGATCCACATCCACTGCTACTGCAGCATAATTATTTTTGCAAATCAACTCCCCTGCACTGCGACCAGCATCACAACGGGTTATTTCTGCACCAAATGCAGCAAGAGCCTGTTGCAGCGACAACAAACCTTCATCCTTTGCCACCAGCAGGATATTCATTTTTTTTTGACTCATTATAACTCTCCATTACTGGCAGGCTGCCTTTTTCCGCGCATCGCCGAAACACCACCCTGCTGTTTTTGAGTACCTCTATTGCTATATTCACTCCTGTCGCAACGACCACTCCGACAACGTCTCATTCTGCGACTACGCCCACGCCCCTGTCCACAACAACCTCTGCTTGACTTATTATTCATTTTCCCCTCCATAAGAACTATCTTTTTTCAATCGACCGCCCATCCTCAGACAGGGAAAGTGCTGTCTGCGCCTGCAACAATGCCGCCGACACCCCGGTAAGGCAAAAACCCCCGGATCTCCCCCTGATGCCAAATGCTGTAAAACATCATCAAGCTCACCCGCCAGAAAAGGAAGCACCTCCACGCCTGCAGCCCGCAAACGTGCTTCCCCCCGCTGACAAAGGGCACCGCATAACAAAAGCTCTATCGCCTTTTCCTCCCGGAGTTGAAAAAGCGTAGCAAACGGGTCACTCTCTATCGCAACAATCGTCTCTATATAAAAACTTTCTGTGCCAAGCTCTGCCAGTACCAACTCTCTTGCTGTATCAAACACTGGCGAGATCCGATTATTCCAAACTGTAATTGCAAGTCTCATCGCAGCTCCATTGTTTGCTTATCTCCAAGCAAAGCTTATGCCAACAGAAAAAACGATTTTTATCTATGATTACCAGGGATTTCATCAGAAGAGAGGAGAAAGGTCGTTGCACTTTTGCAACTATATGCAACAACAGACCGTTGCATTGCAACAATAGAAGAGACAGAAGATTATCGGTAACGCCAGGAAAGCATACGCTATCATTCTTTTTTCAGTAAATGACGCCCATCCTGCTGCGGAACAGTAATGTTATATTTCTTGATTTTTCTAAACAATGTGGTTCTGTGCATACCCAGCTCCCGAGCTGCTGCCCGGCGGTTACCATTACAGCTCTCAAGAGCGGCGATAATGGCCGCTGCTTCAGAATGCTGCACAACAGAACGCATATTCTTCCTCGCCGTTGGAGAGGCCTCTCTACCCAGGCTTGCAGGCAGATGAGTAATATCAATTTTGCCTTCATTACAAAGTACAAAACCGTGTTCTATGATATTTTCCAGTTCCCGGATATTGCCGGGATATTCACAAGCAAGCAAAAGCTCCATTGCTTCGGGAGTAAGCCCGGCAATATTCTTGCCCAGGCGCCGATTCATCTTCTCTACAAAACGAACAACCAGTAAAGGAATATCTTCCTTTCTTTCGGCAAGAGGCGGCAGAGCAAGGCGAATGACATTAATACGATAGAAAAGATCACGCCGGAAACTGCCATCGTTAACCATCTGTTCAAGATTGGCATTGGTTGCTGCAAGAATACGGGCATCAACCGCAAGCGGAGTAACCCCGCCCAAAGGGAGATATTGCCGCTCTTCCAGTACTCGTAATAACTTCACCTGAAATGACGGCGAAATTTCACCCAGCTCATCAAGCAGAATGGTACCGCCTTCTGCTGCCGCAAAAAGGCCTGCCTTATCCTTAACCGCATCGGTAAAAGCACCTGCCTTATAACCAAAGAGTTCAGACTCCAGCAGATTATCTGGCAAAGCCCCACAGTTCACCGCAATAAAGGGCTTTTCCGACCGTCTGGAAAGCCGATGCAACGCCTGGGCCATCATCTCTTTTCCGGTACCCGTTTCACCTTCAATCAAAACAGTACTATCACTTTCCGCAACCTGGGGTAAAATGGAAAAGATCCGCTCCATTGCCGGGCTACGACTTACCATCTCTCCCATTTCCCTGATCGAACTCAATTCGCGGCGCAATTCCTCGACCAGCGAGTGATCACGAAAGGTCTCAACCCCACCCAGCACCTCCCCATCAGCATCCTTTAACACTGCGGTAGAGACGCCAATAGGCACCCGCTGTTGGCGATTATTGATAATCCATGCCGAACTGGCAACGATATTGCGCCCCTCTTTCATCGTCCGTTTCAGGGCGCAATCCACCTCACACATATTGGAACGAAAAACCTCCCAACAGAAACGGCCCACCGCCTCATTTCGTGGCGTGCCGGTAATCTCCTCTGCGGCCCGGTTAAAACTGGTTATTCGCCAATCATGATCAACGGTAAACACTCCATCCGAAATAGATTCAAGGATAGTTTCGTAGGTACTGTTATTGTCGTTGTCGATGTCGCTCAATGGTTGCCTTCACATAGGGATAGATATTATTGGTAATTATTTTATAGCCCTCACTATTGGGATGAAGACCATCCTCAATATTAAGCTGCGGCTGAAGAGCAACACCTTCAAGAAAAAAGGGCATCAGGATAACATCATATTTTTCGGCAAGACGGGGATAGATCGCATCAAACTGACGAGCATACTCATCACCAAAACTGGAAAACATTTTCATACCGGCAAGTAACGCCGTAATATTTTCTTCCTCAAGCCGCTGCAGAATGGCGTCAATATTGGCTTCAGCCCTTTGCAAATTTCTACCATACAAGCCGTCATTTATGCCCGTTTCAACAATGACGATATCCGGGTGATACTCCTCAAGAATACTATCTATACGCCGGGCAGCGCGCACACTTAATTCCCCGCTGATGCCAGCATTGATAACCGTGCAGTCGTATCCGTTTTGCCGCAATTTTTCTTGTAGAAGCGCAGGATAACTCTCTTCTTGACCAACGCCATACCCCTCTGTCAAACTATCTCCAAGTGCAACTATCTTTTCGCTATAATCCGGCATCTTTTCCTCCTCTCCAGACATACATCCTGACAGAAACAAAATCAACAAGATGTACAGCAATCGACCTTTTGATAACACTTTTCACGCTCCAACATCCATTTATATCAAAAGCTCCTTTATAAGCCATTAAACAATAAAAACATTCCGTATTTATTATAAAATAAATACAAAGAGAATAAGATCTCCACACAACTATAACAGATCTTTTCCAGAAAAAGACAAAAAGAATTTCATTTAACAAAAATGGCGCAATGCCCAAAAAAGCACCACGCCATAACACATACAACAGTAATACCCTGATAAAAAACCGTAGTTACGGGCCTTGATTCTTAATCAATCAGGTAATCATTAATATCTTCCCCGGCTTTAACTTTCTCCTTGAAGACATTTGGCATACGCCCCTGACCACTCCAGGTAATACGCTTAGTACCGACATAAATTTCATATTTTGCTGGACGAACGCCCCGTTTCTGACGAGAAAAGACATCTTGAAAATCATCAATATCAAGCCCGTCTGCAGCCATCATCTCCCTGTATTTCTCTATTTTTTCCAGTTTTTTGGCATTTTTTTCCTTTTCTTCCAGCAACTCAAGCTCTCGAGTTTCAATAATCCCTTCAAGTTTTCCCTTTATCTCCTCCAGCTGAGAGATGCTTAACTCTTTTACTGCACTTTTAAAACGACGAGCATGAGTAATAACCTTGACAAAATCTTCCATAACAGACTCCTTTTATCTCTTTTATACATCAAGTTTACATACAAAATACTGCCTACTACATATAAAACTATCCTCTTTTGTTTTATTTTTCAATATGTAGTTTAAAAAAATATATAACAGGACAAGAACATTACTACTTTTCTTCGCACAACTATTTATCTTCTATTTCATTTCACCCTAAATCCATTAAGAAAAAGCACAAATAGAGAATATTTTCTCCTCCCTTATCCACACCATTATATTTACCATTTCTTTACCCTGAATACCATCATCCTCTATATCTATTTATCGTAAAAAAAAATACCAAAAGCCCTTTATTATTAACGTATTATGCATTTTTCAAAAACTCGGCAAAAACAAGACACAAGCAAAAAGTGAAAAAAACATAAGAACGTTGTATAATCATTACAGCGTTACTACTCATACTTTTACCTGCGCCTCAAAACAGATGAGGTAGCAAACAAAAAGATACTTGAAACCTATTTACGAGCAATATCATGTCAGAGCAGAACGAACGAATGAAGGAACTGGAAAAACTTGTTAGACAGGGAAAAAAAGTGCTGGAGACTGCTTGCCAGAGCAGCAACCCGAATGCCGCCCCGGAAGTAAGGGAGGAGAAGTTTCACGCTTTTCGTATTGCCTCTCTTTCCTGGTTAAGTCTGGTTTTTAATAACGATCATATATACAGCCAAAGTTTTAAAAACGAGGTAACTCACGCAACAGTAGCCAGGACCAAAAGGGCTCTTGGTATACTGGAAGCGGCAAAAACAGAACTAACCAGTAACTGGCTGCCAACCACCAAAAGCAGCCTTGCCAGGGATATCCTCAGTAGTATGCTGCGCCATGCACAAAGAGAATACGAACAAAACCACCTCCAGGCAGCAGCTATTCTCTGCGGAGCAATCACTGATGAACTGCTGCGCAGAATTTGCCTGAAAGCAAAAATCGGCCTTGTCAACGACCAGCTTCAGGGAAAACCTGCTGCCAAGAAAGCTTTGCAGCTCACGGGTGAGGCCTATAAGAAAAAGGTTTTTGACCGGGCAATCAACAAGCAGTTTATCACCTGTATAGAATTATCCATAGAACAGACGCAGGACAATCCACCCAAACCGAAAGAAAAAAGAGTCGGGCAGGCGATAGCCACCCTGCAAAAAATCATACCAACCCTGCCTCTTTAATGTAATACAAACCATACAGGGTTTCCCTTCTATAAAAGGAGAACCCTGTATGGCCAAAAATTCCTGCACAAAAGACTATTCAATTCCTGCCAGAATACTCTTCACCGTATTACCATCAACCGCAGCACCAAAATGAGCCATAATTGGCCGCATTGCCTGCATCTTGTTGCCAAGTTCGGCAAAATTGATATTCTCGGCAATCCAGGTACGAATCTCCTCCTCAGTTGCCTGTTTCGGCAGATAGCTCTCCATAACGGCTATAAAGGAAGACTCCTCTTCACCTTTTGCCGCGATAAGTTCTCTTTCCGACTTTATCAACTTTTTAATAATGGCAATAACCTGCCCATCATCAAGCTCCTTTTCCCGCTGCCGGCCAAACTCTCCCAACAGGATACGAATTGCACCAGTACGTTCAGTTTCCCTGGCTTTCATTGCCTCTTTAAGATCAATCGCTAACTGTTGTTGCAAACGCATTATTTTCTCCTCTTTCCTATCTCTTTTTCCTCATTAGTCTATGGTAATAACCTTATCCGCATACTGCATGGCCATAACAATATCAAGCATATTGGTCAAGCCACCAACAGCCTTTTTCCCGGTAAGACCAAAATGCTCCATACAGGTACCACAGGAAAGCACCACAACTCCCGCCGCCTCATACTCCTTTATCTCGGAAAGTACCGGAGAGTCAGTGCAGGTGAATTTTACCCCGCCATTGACAAAAACAAGCTGCCATAATGAGTCTCCCAGCTCTTTCAGGGTAGCGATATAGGTCTCCAGCAGTTTTTGCCCCAGCAGATCATCGCCTTTTCCCATCCGGTCAGTGGCAATCAGTACCAGAATCTTTTGTGCTGCACAATCGACGGAAAATGCGGCAGTCCCATCAGAAAGGGTACTCGCCATGCCTTCTCCATCTCCACGTTGAGCGACAATATGAAAATTCTCTCCCACCGCAACAGACTGCACAATATACCCCTGCGAAGAGAGAAAACGGCTAACATTTTCCCGGGCGGCAGGATTATCCACAAGCGCCGTCAATTCTGGCGGCGATTCGGCAGCAACAACGTCCCGCAAACGCAAGACAGGGGCAGGACAGGCAAGCCCGCGCAGATCAATCTCTTTTTCCATCACCTCTTTTCCCGACTAAACAAGATAAATTTTTTCACCAGCAGAAGTTGTGGTACCAATAACCGCCGCATCTTCTACGCCGACATTATGCAGACGGTTGACAATGGAGGGAGCATCTTCCTGCGAACAACCAAAAAGCAGCCCGCCAGATGTCTGCGGATCAAAAAGGACATCGCGCAGCGCAGGATCAAGCTCCTCCGGCACAACAACCATCTCTTGCCGATATATGCGATTCCGATATGCTCCTGCGGGAACCAGCCCCATCGACGCATAGGAGAACGCGCCGGGGAGAATCGGAATTGCCGCAAGATCCAGCCGCACCCCAACGCCTGTACCAACAAGCATCTCCGCCAGATGACCAAGCAGACCAAAACCGGTTATATCGGTACAGGCATCAATGGAAAAATCGGCCAGCACCTCGGCAGCCGCCTTATTGAGCATTGCCATACTACTGGTTACCTGCTCTATTTCACTGACAGTTGCCAATCCTCCTTTTATTGCGGTATTGACAATACCGGTACCAATTGGCTTGGTAAGAATCAGACAACGCTCCTGTTGCAGGCCCTGATTTTTCCATATTTTTCCGGGATGCACAAAACCTGTTACCGACAAGCCATATTTCAGTTCTTCATCTTCAACACTATGGCCACCAAGCAATACCGCCCCTGCCTCACGCAAGACCGCGGCACCACCGGCAAGAATCTCTTTCAGCGCATCAAGCGGCAGGGTATTTACCGGGTAGGCAACGATATTCATCGCCGTTTGCGGAACTCCGCCCATAGCATAAACATCCGACAGGCTGTTTGCGGCGGCAATTCTTCCAAAATCATAAGGATCATCAACCACAGGAGTAAAAAAATCCACCGTCTGAATAAGAGCCAGATCTTCGTTAACCAGATAGACTCCGGCATCATCTGCGGTTCCCTTGCCCACCAGCACACGGTCGTTACTCGGAAAATCAAGATTGTGCAATGCTTTCTCCAGGTCCCCCGGAGATATTTTCGACGCTCAACCACCACCCTTGGTA
>PDWI01001525.1_pt1 | contig 36437 bp, 29 predicted proteins | sample 1430891 | NCBI WGS metagenome assembly PDWI01 (sample SAMN01162508, study PRJNA174530) | Oral metagenome, whole genome shotgun sequencing project. | biome: Marine environment; feature: Marine mammal; material: Swab sample of the gingival sulcus; isolation source: swab sample of gingival sulcus... | reverse complement strand
TAGATAAAACCTACCTTAAGATCCTTGGCAAAAGAAGAGCCTGTGCAAATTATGGCAGCAATGGCCAGGATGAAAAGTGCTTTCAATACTTTCATTCTCGGTCCTCCTGAAAAGGTTTTTCTGTTAAAATGTAAATATTAGGGGTAAAAACATTATAAAACTAAAAGTATATTTGTAATCCTGTCTGGTTCTGTCAGGTAGCCTGCGTTTCTTTCAGCGCTGAATACAACCTTTCAGATTCAGCAAACCTAGCTTTTTTGTATCAATTTTTCCATGTTTTTATGAGAAAATTTTTAAATACTTTTTCATCTTTTCCATAACCCGACAGGATTGATCGATTTTTTCCCTGGATATATTTACTTTTTCGAAATATAAATATGATAAAACGGATAGTTCGAATTGACGATAAGTTATGACAATGAACGTACCTAAATTCTGTCGGTTCATAGTGCTATGTATAAAAGAATTGTTGTTTTAACAGGTGCCGGTATCAGTGCTGAAAGCGGCTTGTCAACATTTCGTGGAGCTGGTGGACTTTGGCAGGGATATCGGGTAGAGGACGTTGCCAGTCCTGGAGCTTTTGCCAGAAACCCGGAGCTTGTTCAAACATTTTACAATATGAGACGAAGACAACTGCTGACTGAAATTGAACCCAATTCTGCTCACCTTGCCCTTGCCGAGTTTGAAAAATGTTTCAGCCGTGAAGGTGGCGATTTCCTTTTAATTACTCAAAACGTCGACGATTTGCATGAACGAGGTGGCTCAAAGCAGGTACATCACTTACACGGAGAGCTTTTGAAAGCAAGGTCTACAGAGACAGGAAAGGTTATTGTCTGCAAACATGACTTGACAGGCACAGATTACAGGCCTCATATCGTCTGGTTTGGAGAAGAGCCGTTCGGTCTTGAAATGATTTATCACAGATTACGCCAATGCGAACTGTTCATAAGTATTGGTACCTCTGGCCATGTATATCCTGCTGCAGGATTTGTTGAACTGGCGAAACAGGCAGGTGCGCATACTGTCGAAATAAATCTTGAGCCGGGTGAGATGGCATCTCTTTTTGATGAGCAGATTTTAGGGGCGGCAACTGAAATGGTACCACGTTATTTTACCAGCTTGTTGCAGAATGAGTAATGCTTGCGTGATTGAGAAAGTCGGGATAAATGACCTTAAATACAAGAAAAACCATCATTGATGAGACGAGATATGTTATCCAGTCTCATCACGATAAAAGTCAGCCTATTTGAACAGAGAAAAGAAGGCTTTTCTCGTTGATTGCAAGGATTCTTTGTTTTTAATAATTTCTTTTAGTTCTCCTGGATCAAGATGGACAGCTCCGCAGCCCTCATTCACACAGATATCAATTTTTACATTGCCCTCATCAACTTCAACAAGACTTGCTGTCCCGCAGCGAAAACAGTGATACTTGTGTTCCTCGCAATACCGGGAGCTGGCATCTTTTGCCGCATTTTCCCTGCATTTCTTGAGGAGCTGTTGATCTCTTTCTGCAAAATAGGCATCTTCAGAACCTTTTTTAGGTTGTATGAGACTGACACTTACTTGCTTTATTGCCATCTTGATCCTCCGTTTCAGTGATTGTTTTTCTGCTGTGATTATCCTACTACTGGCTCTTCTATCATCCTATGATCTCAGCCTTCTACAATAGGGATTAAAGGGGAAAAATCAATATCCAGAGAAAAGAGAAAACGATTGTGATTTTGATATTGAAGATAATTATATTTCTCTATTACTCCTATCATTTAAGGGAGCTTTTAGATGGTACGATGTCTTCTCTTTATGTCCCTTTTCAGAAAAGGGCAATTGATATAAGATACTGTATTAGAGTTGTTTGTTATTGCAATTTATTGAAAATAAAAATGTTGTTTTATCTCTATCCAGGGTGGAAAATGATTGAAGTAGGGGCAAAAAAATGATAGGTTAGGGGCCTGTAACATTAATTCTGGAATGAAGGAATTACAAGAAGCATAATTCAGAATAGCAGCGGGGTAATGGAATGGTATACGTTTTTCTGAGACAGGTAATGAGAGCATATGCCATTAAATCTTGAAGCAGGTGACTTTCTAAACGGAGGGAGGTAACAATGATGAATCCACGTACAACGTCCCTGGCAATGGGAATGTGTTTGAGTATTATGCTCAGTGCATCAGCAGTTTACTCTGGTGACATTGGCTATGAGGTCTGGCAGGACAGCTATAATACCGCTTTTGTCAGATCCCACCATAATTCGCTTTATCATGATGTGATATTTATCGATGATGATACCGTTCTGGCGGCAGGTAAACGTATGGAAATGGATGGTGATTCTGCAATTGGTATCCGTTATAACGCGGGAAATGGAGACAAGCTCGATACAGATCCCGAATGGTATCTGTTTGAGGACTATGATTATAAACCTGGAGGCGGAACAGGCTATGATTACTCCAACGATTGTTTTTATGGCGTCCACATAGACCAAGGCGGGAATACCTGGTTTGCAGGACAGAGTTATAAAGATACATACAATTCAAGTTCGGCAAGATGGAAGCTCCCCAATGTCTGGAAATATGCCTCTAGCTATAATAATCCTAATCCAGGTGCTCCCGACCGTCCTGATTTGCGAGTTTATCATGCTGGTGGAAACCGCTATTATGATGGGAACTATTGGGATCTAGCTGCAGATCAACAGGGCAACATCTATGCCGTGGGCAGGTTTGATATGGCTGGAGCAGCCGTTGGCTCTGCAGGATACAACTGGATTATCTCCAAATACGACAGTGTTGGCACGCCGGTAGCGGGTTTTCCCATTTTTTTAGATGGTAACAACCTACATGATGAGGCAAGACGAGTTGTTGTAGATAGTGAGAATAATTTTATCGTTGTTGGATTTATTAAAACGGATGCAGTGCCACCAGGTACAAATGACTGGATGGTGCGAAAATATAGCAGTGATGGTACCCTCATCTGGGAAGCTGTATATGATTTTGCTGGCGCGAATGATATACCATCAGCAGTAGTTGTGGACTCGAAGGACAATATTATTGTCGGGGGCAGTCGGAATGATAGTAATGATGACGACTGGTATATTGTTAAATATGCAAAGGATGGGAATGGCAGCGGGGGCGCCACTATTCTCTGGGAGCAGTCCTGGGATGATGGGACCTTACTAGGAGGATATGTGTATGATCTGCTGGTTAGCGAGAATGATAATATCTATGTTCTTGGCGTCCAGAGAGAGCATAATTTGGCATCAAGTTTGAATCTGAGACAACCTGTATTACAGTATCGCAGCGGCGTAGATGGCTCGCTTCTTAAATCAATGAATATTGCTCTTGAGGCCACATACAACAACAGGCCTGATTATGAGCATAATTACCTGATAAGGATGGTACAGCGCGAGGGTAAACTGGCGTTGGCCGGATATACTATTGAAAATGGTTCCTTTCCCGTTTCTTCCTATGCAAGAAGTGCACGTATTATCATGTTTGATCTGTTGGCCGATGTCAACGGTTCGACTACAGGAAACGGAACTATCCTCTCCGACACCCTCATTGAGGATGTGGGATACAAACACACCGTCGGCTTTACAGTAATGCCTGATCCCGGTAATTTCCTGAAGAATGTAACGGGCACCTGCCCGGCAGGTACACTTGCGGATAATGGCGATGGTACCTGGAACTATACTACGGGCGAGATTGTAGATGATTGCACTGTTATCGCAAATTTTATAGAAGGCAATAGACTTGATGTTGTTTTAGCCGGTAACGGTCGAGGAAGGGTTACCAGTCAGCCAGCAGGCATCGACTGTGGTGATGACTGCAGTGAAATCTATAATCTGGGTACAGCGGTTACCCTCACCGCTGAGGCACTGCCAGGCTCTGAATTTTTGATGTGGCAGTTTGCCAATTACAGCACCACCGGCTGTGCAACACCTGATCCCTGTACATTCACCATGGATGGTCCTAAAGAGGTTACAGCCAGGTTTGTGAATGATTTCCCATGGCACCTCATGTTACCAGCAATTATAAATAAAGACAAAGAGTAGTTTTTTGTCAGCGCTCTCCTCTCATCCCATGTACCATGGCGATGAGAGGAGAGCGGAGCATCTTGTAATTCATGGTCTCAGCAAAATTCCTGAGCAAATGTGCCGTTAATAGATAGGTATTCCTGTATAGTATTTTCATCCACCTTGTTTCTCATATTTCCACATCATTCGCCTTCATCTAAAGGAGTATCCAGCCTTTGTAAGCGCCCTCCTGGCGTCCTCAATTCGCTTTTCCTTGATGAGAATGTAGTCTGTGTCAAAGGTTGATATGGCAAAAATCGAAATTTCTGCTTGTGCGAGAGTATTCGAGAGATCAGCAAGGATTCCTGTCAGCGAAAAATCCAAGGGACCAATAACCTGAATCGCAAACCATCCTGGTTCAGCACTGACCGAATCCAGGTTGAGAGAGGAAGAGCAGACAATTGATAGTTCCTGAGATGTTTTGTTGATTGAAAAGAAATCCTGCTCGAGTACCAGTGAGGGAATATCCTTTTCTGGTGCATATCTGTGAAGGGTGAGGGGTTCTTTGATAATCTGTAATGTCAGTTGCATGTGATTGAAAAATGTAATTGCTGCATTAATAAGCATCGTTGTTTTGATAGTATTGTTGCTGAAAAGTGAAACCCAATGCAATTTTTAAAATGTTTTTTTGGGGGGCTGTCAATGCATTCTCTTGCATTTTTTTTAAGTTGTGGAATAATAAAAGACGGGATTCGTTTTTTAACCGGTAATCGAAACTAAAGGGAGGTTGCCATGAAAAAAATGCATACCATTCAAACCATTGTTACGCCAATTGATTTTTCAGACAATGCCGAATTGATCTTGCAGTCGGCAATCTACATGGCGGAAACTTTCAAGGCAAAGCTACACATCATTTTCATTGTCCAGAACTTTGAGGACTACTCAGGATTCTTTGTTGCGAAGATGACTGCTCCGAATATCGAGCAGGATCTTTTAACAGGAGCCGAGGAAAAGATGCACTCTTTTTGCTCCACCTACCAGGAAGTTTTCGAAAAGGCCAATATCGAGGTCGAGCAAAAGGTTCTTGTCGGTGATGTGAGTGAAAAGATCGTAGAATACAGTGAAGAGGTCTCCTGTGACCTCATTGTTATGGGTACTCACGGCTATAAAGGTCTTGAGCGCATTATGTTTGGCAGTGTTGCCGACAAGGTGGTCAAGTCTGCCAGCTGCCCTGTGACCACTATAAATCCGTATACCTGTTGTGGTTAATCCGGGTGAGGAACCCAAAACAAACCTGCAGCCCCAATATGTTATCAATGGATAATAGATTGGGGCTGAATTTCTGTATGCCGCGACTACCGATCAAAAGCAGTTATCTGAATAGAATCCGTATTACTTGAACAGAGCAAAGATTTTTGCTTCACTGGTTGTGGAAAAAGATGGCACCTCGGGGAAATAACTGTTGAAACATCGGTTGCAATGATAAAAAGTGAGTGTTGCCTTACCATATGTCTTCTCGGGGAAAAAACGGTTTACCATTTGCTTCCAAGGTACCGTAAGATCAGTCCTTTCGGTCTGTCCGGGCCCAGCTGGGTCCTCGGTGAGAAGCTTGCCTATCTCTGCTTGAAGTGGTTCAGCTTCCTTCTTAAACGCAGCAATGCTGTGTTGTTCATTTTCAGTATTTTCGAGATGTTTGGGAAGGTGTAGAATGATGCCTGTAAGGGGCGGTCTTCCTTCTCTTTTATGGTGATTTTCGATGAGGATATCGGCAATTTCCCTTTGGGTGGCTGTCCAGATTGTAGTTTTTGGCCGGGGAAGGAGTGTTTTCCCTCTGCTGACGAGAGTAAGCCATGCCTTGAAAATATTTGCTGTTGTCGCATTGTTAAAGGATGATGCTGGCTCATAATCAGTCTGTTCCGTGAGAGAAATCTCTTTATCTTCAAAATCCTCAAACTCACCCTGCAGGCTACTGATAAGCTGGTTTTCTTCAAGCGCTAACTCCTGCATGGCCTGAGTTATATCACGCCGCTGTTGTCTCACAATTTCAGCGATTGCCAGTACCAGTCTTGCCTGCCATATTTCTTCTTCTGATGTATTATCTTTCTCCTTTTTTTTTCTCGTTTCAAGCATTGTCTGTATGATCTCCGTGCGGGATTCCGCAAATTGTGGTTCAGCAGAAAAAGAGGCAAGGGTCAGCTGACTGAGCTGTGCGGAGTAATCATCCTTTCTATTTCTTATATTATTTAGTAAATAGAGAAATCTCTGCCGATCATCTCCAAGTGGTGCCGGATAGAGCGTTTTCAGCCATGTCTTCCTTTGTAGACGTTGGCTGTCAGCCTCTTTTTGCTCATCAAGACCAAGGTGGAAGAGTGTTGCAAAAAACAGGTGCAATGGCTGGCATTGTGCCGGCAAGGGTGCTGTCTCTGGGAACAGAAGAGTAGTAAATGGTGTCATATGAAATCCGTACGGGAAAAAATAACCTTTTTTAGCAGTGCTCTGCTCTATATACTGTTTAATCTCAAGCTTGCCGCCACCTTCCATGAAGCAATGGTTGCAACATTTCTTCATTTTCTCCAGACGGCCCCTGTGACCATTGGTCTCACCTGGATTATTGTCGCTTTTTTGCAATATATGGCAAATGGGGAAAAAATGCCATGGGAGAGGCGATTGCGGCTTTTTTTCCTCATTGGTATTCTTACAGGGCTTTTATATGGTATTTATGAATATGCAGGAATAACTCCTTAATTTGTCTCTACCTTTATGTTTTTTCTTCATACCTCAAATAAAACGGAAAACCTGATCAGACAGCTGGCGGAGGTGATCAAGACAGACCCCCTTGATTCCCTGTTTGATAAAGAATACCTGTTGGTACAGAGCCAGGGGATGGAGATGATGATATGTCAGAATATGGCTTCTTTTTTCACTGTATGGGGAAACTATCGTTTTCTGTTTCCTCGTACATTTTTTATGGAAGTGGCTGCAATTCTGGGTATTGAGATGGCAGCAGAGGGTTTTGAAAGAGATGTGTTAACATGGCGTATTGAAAGCCTCCTTACTGAGATCGCCTGCGAAAGCTCCGCTTCACTCGTTGCGTATCTGCGAGATAGCGATCAGCTGAAACGTTATAAACTTGCAAGGCAAGTCGCTCATGTGTTTGATCAGTACCAGCTTATGCGCACGGATATGCTTGCTGGCTGGGAGAAGGGCGAGGTGGTTTCCACTTTATCATCTGCGCCAGCAGGAAAAATAGAACACTGGCAGATGCGATTATGGCAGAAACTGGTGGCAGAAGCGGATGGATACCATCGCGGAAATATTTTCACGCGTGTGCGAGAAGCCTTGCAACAAAAGAAGACTATAGACGGTTTACCCAGACGTATTTCAGTGTTTGGTCTGCATACCCTGCCGCCGCTCTTTCTTGATATTCTGGTGTTATTGGCACGACACTGTGATGTACATCTCTTTTTGCTCAATCCCTGTGCCAATTATTGGGGAGAGAGCAGAAGGAGGCCTCTGCCATTAGCCGATGAAGATCATCCTCTTCTGGGAGCTTGTGGCCAGCAGGGGCGCGAATTTCAGAAAATGCTGCTTGCACGGGTTGATTTTGCAAATGAATTTGAGAGTTTTCAATCGCCGTTGGATAAGCAGGAGCAAAAAAGGCAGAGTTCCTTATTGCACTGTCTCCAGGATGACCTGCTTGCGGGGGTATGTAGAAAATGGTCGCTGCTGCAGAAAAAAGATCGTTACACGGATATTTCTATTCGTATTGTCAGCTGTTATTCATCATTACGGGAGTTGGAAACACTGAGAGATCATATCCTTATGCTGCTCAATGAGAACAGCACAATGGATGTGTCTGATGTTGTGGTTATGGCCCCGGATATCCAGGAGTATGCCCCCTTTATTCCTGCAATATTTAAAGATATTCCATATGGCATCGGGGATAGAAGTTTATTGCAGCGAAATGAGTATATCACCCTGTTTCAAGATTTTCTTACCCTCTGCAATGGCCGTTTTTATTGGGATGAGGTGCTCGAGATACTGGCAAAAGAGCAGATTTGCGGTCAGTTTGGTCTTCAGCGTGAAGATATGAGGCTGTTGAAGAGCTGGGTAACCTCCGCTGGCATCAGATGGGGACTATCAGAAAAAACAAGAATGCGCTTTGGCTCTGATTTCTACGAAAACAGCTGGAGGGCAGGACTTGACAAACTGCTTATGGGGTATGCTATCGACTGCGACGCTGAGGTTGCTGGCATTCTCCCCTATGGGGATATTGAAGGCGGCAATGGTACTCTCCTGGCTGGCTTATGTGATTTCACTGATTTTTTGGAAGAGGTCGAAAGTAATCTTTCCAAACGCTATAGTTTTATTGACTGGCATGATTTACTGCTCGAGTGGGTCCACCGCCTGTTTGGCAGCTCGGATAATACCGATTTCCTTGATCTTGAGACACTTCTTCATAAACTGACAACCTATGCAACATATTATACGCGTGAGGTTGATCTGGTAACGATAATGAGTTGGTTTGCCGGTACAGTCTCGGAGATCAGCTCGTCTGGTGGTCTGCTACGGGGGCAGTTGACCTTTTGCTCGATGCTGCCCATGCGTTCGATACCCTTTAAGGCGGTCTGCCTTTTGGGCATGAACTATGGCGTGTTTCCCAGAAATGACGCGGACTGCCCTTTTGACCTGATGAAAAAAAAGCATATGCCAGGAGACAGGTCGGTTCGTAGTGATGATAGATACCAGTTCCTTGAAGCCATTGTCGCAGCCAGAGAAAGCCTCTATATCAGCTATCTGGGGCGTTCACTGAAAACCAATGATAGCCTGCCACCTTCGGTTGTGGTCAGTGACCTGCTCGATGTACTTGAAACCATGTTGACAGCAGAAGGTGAACAGAAGCAGACGCCAGCGTTTTTTGTGGAAGAACAGATGCTCTATAATTTCAGCAGCGAGTATTTTCGGGAGGATACCAACTTGTTCAGTTATGACGAACGAGCCTGTCAGGTGGCCAGAATGCTGCAAAATCAGGATAAAAGCAAGCAGGGGTGGTGGAGTGGAACACTTGATGAGATAGATACCGTCATAGAACTCAATGATCTTCTTGCCTTCTTTAAGGATCCTCATACATATTTTGTCGAGAAATGTCTGGGATTTAGTTTTTCAGAAAATAAAAGAGAACCTGAGAATGTCGAGAGCTTTGCTGTTACCGGGCTGATGAACTATGAAGTTGAACAGATACTTTTTCAAACCTGTATGGCAGGAGGCGATGTCTCCAGCCTCCCCATAAAACTTGGCCAGAGTGGCAGATGGCTTCTGCATAGTGGTGGCCAGTTCAAATTTTCCAAAAAACGAGATGAAATAGAATCATTTATCCAACAAATGAGTGTTGCAGAGCTGGGTGAAAGACAGGAGGATCTCTCGTTTGATTTGAAGGTGGGCGACTACATTCTCACAGGAAAGCTCTCGCATCTCTACGAACATGGTCTGCTTGTCTACGCGTTTAGAAATTTTCGGGGAGGTGATCTTTGCATGACATGGCTGTATCATAAGCTCGCCCGGGAATTGGAAAGGCCTTGTAATACAAGGATGTTCTGCAAAAATAAGGCAATATCTTTTTCTGTCGATGCCTCCGGGCCAGAGCTTGCTGATATGGTAACACTGTTTTCTTTGGGCAGCCGGCAGCCTTCTCATCTGTTTGTCGAGTCCTGTTCTGCTTATTGTGAAAATCTCTTGAATAAGCGTACAAAAATCCCTCCGCTGACCAAGGCCAGGAAAAGATTCCAGGAAAAGCTGGACAGTGGCTTTTATCCGGCATGGCAGAAGCTGTTTGCCCACTTATCTGTAGAAGAGGTGATTGACAGCAGCTTTGAAGACGTGTGCCAGAGGTTCTATCTCCCAATGTGGGAGGCAGGATTATGAGTGGAAACAGCAGACAGAAATCTGAGGTGTTTGTTTGTGAGAAAACAGATATTCTCAAAGGCATCACCATGATAGAGGCAAGTGCCGGTACCGGAAAAACCTATACCATCGCCATGCTGGTTGTCAGGCTCGTTGTTGAATATGGAGTGCCAGTTGAGAAAATTCTGATAGTGACTTTCACGAAAGCGGCAACACAGGAGCTGGCTGAGAGAATTCGAACACGGCTCAAACAGGTGCAAACCTTATTAGGTGGAAAAGGTGGTGGTAGAGGCGATTTTGTTCTTGAAAACTGGTGTGAAACCATACGTGCTAAAGCAAAGGCTTGTGAGAGGATAGCTGCTGCTCTGTTAAACATGGATATGGCACCCATTTTTACCATCCATGGTTTTTGCCAGCGAGCGTTACGGGAGCATGCGCTTGTGGCTGGTAATGTCTTTGATCTGGAGGTTATTCCTGATCTGTCAACTTTGCAGGCCGAGATTCGTGAGGATTTCTGGCGTAAGACTATATACCCCCTCTCCGGCAGGGTATGCGCGGCTTTGCTCAATGTGTTCTCCACTCCTGCAAGTCTCTATAACTCGGTTTTCAGCTCCGCCACCTGTTTCACACGAATAGAACCAGACTGCTGTTCTCTGGATGAGGCAGCCCGGCTTTTTACAGAAGAATATCAGAATATGGCTGACAGCTGGTGCAAAGAACATCGGCAGCTATATTACCGTTTTACTGATCTAGTAGAGACTGGAAAACTGAAAAAAGATTTCAATGAGCGCTTTGGGCAGTGGTGGAAGACTGTTGATGGCTATTTCACCGGGAGAGACGATATATTCCCCGATAACCTTGAATGGCTGCAGAACCGAGGCTTTTACGAACAGATACATGGCAATAGGGTGAGAGGAACCAAGAAGGATCAACTGGTTGCGGAACTGGCCTTGCCCGATCGGGCTGTCAGTACCTTTCTTGCAGCGCAGCAGACGCTGGTATTGAGTCTACGGTACAATTTTGCTGTTTTCTTTCAAAATGAACTGATGGCGAGGCTCAAGAATGCTGGCAGCATCTCCTATGATGAAATCATCAACGGATTGAACAGAGCCTTACATCGTGAAAACGGCAATGAACTGTGTCAGGTGCTTGCAGAACAATATGAGGCGGCACTTATTGATGAATTTCAGGATACAGACGTTCAGCAGTGGCAGATATTTGCGCGTATATTTGCTGATGAAAGCCATTTCCTCTATCTCATTGGTGATCCCAAACAGTCCATTTACAAATTCCGTGGTGCGGACATAAATTCATATTTTCAGGCAAGGCAGCGAGCAGACAGACTGTTGACACTAAAGACCAACTATCGCTCTCATCCTGCGATGGTACATGCAGTGAACAGCCTGTTTGTAGAAAAAGAGAAACCCTTCTACTACGATGAACAGCGGCTTCCTTTTGAAGAAGTTGAGATAGACCCTGAAAAGGACGTCTGTTTTCTGGAAAATGATCATGGCAGGGCTGCCTCTCTTGTACTTTGTCAACTTTGTGAGCATCCCGGTAAAAAAGCGGGCAAACATACGGGGCGTTGGGGCGGCACCGATGCTGCCGGACGGATACGTTCATTCGTTGTCCATGAAACCGTGCGGATACTTGGCGGTGGACTGCGGTTTTCAGAACAACAGCAGGATGGTGGCGTACGGCGTAGATTGTTGAATCCTTCCGATATCGCTGTTTTGGTTCGGAACAACACACATGCCGAGGAGTATCGCGAGGCACTGGCCGCTGCCCACGTTCCTGCTGTTGTTACCAGTAAAAATTCGGTGCTTACCAGTCCAGAGGCACAGGAATTGTTTCTGCTGCTCCAGGCAGTCTTTGAGCCAGGCAATGAGCGGTTGTTGAAGAACTGTATGACCCTTCCCTGGTTTGGCTTTACTGCAGATGAGTTACTGGTGATATGGCAAGACCCTGAGCAGATTGCAGACGTGCAGGAGCGTTTCGCAGCCTATTTTGTCAACTGGTGTCAGGGCGGGGTAATGCTGATGTTGCAAAATGTGTTGGATCAAGAAGAAGTCTATGAAAATTTAGGGAAAACAGGACGGACTGAAAGAAAGATAGCCAACATCAACCATCTTGTAGAAATTCTTCAAAAGACGGAATCTGATTATAAATACAGCCCGCTACAGCTGCTCGATTGGCTACAGAAAAAGATGATAAATCCACCCGGCGAAGATGAGTTACGTCTGGAAAAGGACGATAAGTCAGTGAATATTATTACGATGCACGGGGCCAAAGGGCTGGAATATGCGATAGTTTTCTGTCCTTATCTCTGGTACAAACAGGCAGGAGAAGAGAATAGGGATTCTTTGCCCTGTTTTGATGCTGGAGGATCGGTACTTGACCTTGGTTCAGCTCAATTTGCGAAAAGAAAGGATGAGTTACATTTTGAGAGAAGTGCAGAGGAGATGCGCTTGCTCTATGTCGCTGTTACTCGTGCAAAATATCGATGTTATCTGACGTGGGCTGATGTAAGAGGAGTTTCTGGAAAAACGGTAGATTCCTGGAACTCTGCGCTCGGATATCTCCTGTTTTCAGAAGAAGCTGCCGATTTTTCAACTCAGACACATATCTTGCAGAAATGGGCAGAAAAGGCCGGGGGAAAACACCTGATCTTTTCAGGAAAGGAGAAGGTCGGGACCTATACTGCAGGAGATATTACCGAAGTGAACCTGCTGGCCTGGAAAAATAATCGGAAAAAACTTGTTCCGCCGTGGAAAATAAGCAGCTATTCTGCGCTTTCTGCCTCCAGTCTGCGAGAAAATGCTGGCAGAAATGGCTTGCCCCTGCGTGTTGAAGATGCAAGCGAGAGTGTGCCGTTTGCCCAACTGCCATCAGGTGCCCATTTTGGTAATGTCGTGCATGACCTGTTTGAAAATATATCCTTTACCGCTTTCCAGCAACCGAAGAGACTGGTTGAGGTGACAGGAAACTGCTGTCAGAAATATGGAGTGCATATAAGTGATGACGAACGCTGGCTTTTGATACGGATGTTGCAGGAGGTGGTGAATACACCCATTGAGCTGATTTTGTCTTCAAGGAAGAATACGGTAACCCTGGCAGAGTTGGCTCCTGAGAATTGTTTGCGGGAAATGAACTTTTACTTTCATCTCAAGCAGGGAAAAACAAAAGAGATAAACCGTATCCTGGCAGCAGATAAAACGGTACTGGAGCTGATAGAAGAGGACATTACGGGCTTTCTTGTGGGGTTTATCGATCTTGTCTTCGAGCATGATGGCAGGTACTATATAGCTGATTATAAGACCAATAATTTGGGTGATACGGTTGCAGACTACCGGAGTGACAGGCTTATTACAGCGATGGCCGCACACAGTTATGGTCTGCAACTGTGGATTTATGCGTTGGTGCTCCATCTGTATCTGCAGAGCAAGCTGCCAGGTTACGAATATGAACGACATTTTGGCGGGGTATACTACCTGTTTGTTAGAGGTATGCCGTCCGGCGGAGGAATCTATGCGAGCAGACCCGATTTTGCAACGCTCATGCAGTTAGCAGCATGTTTGGGAGAAGGCCGATGATCTCAGAAAAAGAAATGCGCTTTGCCGGACATTTTGCAACATTCCTTGGCGAACGGGCCGGTCTGGAACAAGAGGAAAAAAACTGGTTTATTTCCCTGCTGAAAAAGCTGGTGCTGATGATGAATGAAGGTGCCAGTTGTCTGCAAATTAGTCAGGAAGAAAGAGAAAAACTGGCGGCGAATATACTTGTTGGTGAGGTAACAGGTGATGGCGATGAGCCGCTACCAACGTTGCCGCTGATACTTTTTGGAAAAAAACTTTACCTGCATAAATATTTTTCCTATGAAAGGGAGCTGGCTTCCTGCATACGGAACATGGTGTATGATGATTCAGGCAAGGTGATCGCTCGTCATGCAGCGCTGCCTGAGACCAGTCTAAACGATGATAGTGCCGATCTGCAGGCCCAGGCTGTATTCCTTGCAAGACGCTGTGAACTTGCAATAATCTCGGGTGGCCCCGGTACAGGAAAGACCACTACCGCCGCTAAAATCATTGCCGGGCTGCTTACTTTATATGGGGGGGGCTGCCAAATAGCCCTTGCAGCACCGACAGGTAAGGCGGCAATACGGTTGCAGCAGTCTCTTGAAAATGTTAGAACTTCTCTTTTCGGAGCTCAGGAAATCCCTGGTTTTCCTGAGCAGGCAACAACCCTGCACCGCCTGTTAGGTGTAATTAACGACTCAACCTATTTTCGTCACAATTATGAAAACCCGCTTGATGTGGATGTGGTTGTAATTGACGAGGCGTCCATGGTCGATCTTGCCATGATGAGCAAACTCGTAACAGCATTGCGAAAGGGGACAAGATTGATCTTACTTGGCGATAAGGATCAGCTGGCCTCAGTGGAATCGGGTGCAGTACTTGCTGATATGATAGAGAGTCTGCCAGATAATGCTGTTATTCTGGAAAAGACCTATCGTTTTAACACCTCCATTCAAAACCTGGCCCAAGCCGTCAATGATGGAGATGGGGAACGGGCTTTTACACTTCTGCAAAATGATCATGATACTATATTATTTACCCGTGATAAATGTGCTTTCTTGGATCTTGAAAGAGGCTACAAAAAGTATTTTGAGGCTGTGCAGAGACGGCAGTATGGTGAATATCAGCGTGTTTTTCAGGTCTTTGATCAGTTTAGGGTGCTATGTGCCAGTAGAGTAGGGCGCTTTGGTGTTGCGGCTGTGAACCGGATATTGGAAGATGCCTTGCAGAAGGAGCTTGGCAGGTATGGTGCGTGGTATCCCGGCAGGCCTGTAATAATCACCAGAAATGATTACAGCCATGATCTGTTTAACGGGGATGTGGGTATCTGTCTGGAAGATGAACAGGGCCAATTACGGGTATGGTTTCCTCAGAGTTGCGGTGATTGGAAGGCGCTGCTTCCAGCCATGTTGCCACAACATGAAAGCTGCTTTGCCATCACTGTACATAAGAGTCAGGGGTCTGAGTTCACAGAAGTTGCTCTCGTTTTCCCGGAAGAGGAGATGCGTCATCTCGTCCGTGAGTTAGTGTATACTGGTGTTACCAGAGCAAAAGAACGGATCGGAGTTTATGCAGAAAAAGAGCATTTTATTGCCGCAGTTGCCAGAAAAACGGTGCGGGGATCTGGATTAAGAGATCTTCTGGTTCGTTGAAAAAAACCATTGTTTTGGCAGAAGAGTTACGTATACTTTTTATATTTGCCGTACTGAAGAAATATCAAAAATAATCATTAAATACGTTGTGATATGGAAAAAAAGCGAATGAATAAAGAGGTTGTGATCCTCTTTACTGATATGGTTCAGTATTCCAGGCTGACCCAGGAAATGCGTCCTGAAGAAATATGTGATTTTATTACAGACTATTATCGGCAACTAAAAAATATTTGCAGTAATCATGCCTATCACCCGATTACACTGGTACCTTCTGCCGGGGATGGTTGTGTGATTATTCTGGAAAAAAGAGAGGGACAGGGGAACAAGGAACTCTGCAGGCGTGCCTTGGCTGTTGCCCTTGCCTGCAACCGGGCAATTGATGAAAAGATAATTCCGGCAACTCGTATGGGACTGTTTTTAGGAGATATCATCGAGGCTCAGGTTGATGATACCCTGCATCGGTTTGGTTCGAGTTTTGCTGTGGCAAGCAGGTTGGAAGAGCTGTGCGGTTATTACGGTACATCTATTCTCATGGACAGGGAAATGGCCAGGCGACAGCCTGATGATTTCAAATACATCGTCTCCGTGGGAAAGGTAACCCCGAAAAATTTTACACATCCTTATAATCTTTTTACCGTAATTGTACCAGGTGTGGGAAACTATACCCGGGAAATGGATGGTGAATTACTTGAGAAGTTTGTGCGTTTGAAAAATGAAGCCATGGAACTCTTCTCCGGAAATCTGCTTACTGGAAAAAAACCTGATTTTCCTAAGGCTAGAGAGATACTGGCTGAGGCGCAGCGCTGCCATGTGCATCTTACCGGCAGGCATGATGTGGCCTGTGACCGGATTATTGAATATATTCGGGAGTTTCCTTTTCCTGAAACTGATTTTGAATTCAATGGTATACGACTTGATGCCAAAAAAGGTGATAAACTGGGGATGCGATTGTTCCATCTGTCCAAGCAGCTGCTTCGCGTGATTGATTTAGATTTGTATAATGCACTGGTCGTACACACGGAGTGGGAAAACTATTTCCAGCTTGCATGGTGTGAGAAAGGAGATGTTATTGTTGCAAAAGGAGATACTGCTGATGGTATCTATTATATTGACACGGGATTTGCCCATGCAGAAGATGAGGATGGCAATGTTATTGCCCATTTTACCGATGGTAATATCTTTGGTGAAATGGCCTACTATAATCAGGAAAAGGTACGAAATGCCACTGTAATAGCAGACTCTGATGTTGTTTTGAGAAAGGTGACAAATGAAGATTTTGAAAGACTGCCCATGATCAAACGGCTGTTTAAACGTCTTGCAGAGCGAAGGCAGGGGGTACAACCACTCTTTTAACCCCGTTTTTGTTGTCCTTAGTAGTTTTCTCTGAGTTATATTTCTGAATTTCTCAGCAGAAAAATCAGGAAATCAATCCATTACAAATCTGGCACACCCGGAGGGATTCGAACCCCCGACACTCAGGTTCGAAGCCTGATGCTCTATCCAGCTGAGCTACGGGTGCGCAGTGCAGTGTGTGATAGCATGTTTAGCCTTGTAAGTCAAGAGGAATACAAGCTCTTTCCTGCCGGTAAATATAAGGCTGAAGCGAGTTAGGTTATTTAGAAAAATAGTATGGGATCGGAGATGTAACTCCTACTTTTTTCTGTTTAAAAGTGGAACGATTTATAATAATTCGTATACCTTAATTGATGATCTATTAAAAAATGCCTTTATTCTACAACTGCTAAATTTGCCTGTTCCTCTTTTATTGACTATTCTTTATCAAAAGGTGTTTTCGCTTTTGTACCTGTCAGATAATTTCCTTTTCATAGACCTGCGTTGTGTTATACTCCTGTAAAATGGGCAAGGAATTCCTTGTTCCCCTTGGTGCCACGAATAGGGGAGGTGATTATCTTTTTGGCAGTAAGGTTTACTGCAGAACATGCAAATGATGTAACTTTGTCGATAGCCTGTTGATGGAGGGTATCTTTGGTGACAACACCACCTTTTTCAATGCAATCTTTTGGCAGTTCAAATTGTGGTTTTATCAGGGTGATAATAGATATTTTTTCTTTATTCTTGAATAAAGCAGGTAAAGCCGGGAGCAGCTTGGTCAAGGAGATGAAGGAAACGTCAATTGTTATCAGATCCACATTCTGTGAAATGATTTCTTTGGATATGTGCCGGGCATTAAAACGCTCAATTACTGTGACTCGTTCATCCTGTCTGAGCTTCCAGGAGAGCAGACCATATGCTACATCAACAGCATAGACGCGCTTAGCTCCGTGTTGCAGCAGACAATCTGTAAAACCGCCTGTACTGGCACCAATGTCCACACATACACTTCCCTCTATAGGGAGGGCAAAGGTTCTGATTGCCTCCAGGAGTTTAAAAGCACCTCTTGATACGTACTTTTTTACCCCCCGAAGCTCGGGAATGTCTTCAGGTGAATGAAGATTTCCCGGTTTATCTGAGAGAATGTCGTTTATATATACCTTTCCTGCGAGAATATAAGCCTGCGCCTCTTTTTGAGATTGGACTAAACCATGCTGTATGAGAAGGTTGTCTAAACGTATTGCCAAATCAAGTATCCTGGCATCATTAGAGTTTGTTCATTCGATCCTGGGCAGTTATAGCTTCTTTACTGGATGCATAGTCCTGCAGGACTTTCTTGTATAACAGCTTGGCAGTAGCTTCATCAGCGAGCGTTTCAAAGCATATTCCCTGTTTCAAGAGTGCAGCCGATGCAAGTGAATGGTGAGGGTTGTCTTCGACAATTTTCTGGTATTGAAGAATGGCCAGATCATATCTTTTCAGCTGAAAAAGAGATTCGCCCATCATAAAATTTGCATTCAAAGCGGTATCACCCGAGTGTTTCATTGCATAGGATTGATAGAGGTCAAGTGCTTTTTGATACTTACCATTTCTATATGCCTCTTTAGCTTGATCCATAAGATTTGTTGACGTATTTTTCCTGGGGGTGGGCGCTTGTTGTTGCGCAACAGGGACTGCTTTCGGCGGTATGGATTTTGGTGCCTGTCCCAGTTTATATATCTTCTTTTTCTTTACTGCCCTGATAACCTCAGGAGAGGATGTGTCTATCCTTTGCCTGGCTTTGTTTGCAGCAATCCGTGCCTTTTCAGCTTCTCGTGCTGCCGCAGCCGCTTTGAGCTTAGCCTCTCTCACCCGTGCATCCTGTATGGATTTAAGCAGTGCCTGATTTTGGGCAAGCTGGTTTTCAAGATTACGGATTTTTTCATCTTTTTGTCGTTGCTGTTGGGCGTTGACATCCCTCTCTTCCTGTATATCACTTTCAATTTTTGAGGTATAAGAGGTGATGGATCTTTCAAATTCCTTATTTTGTTCCTTGAGTAGCCTGTTGTAATGATTGAGCTCATCCACCTGACCTTTCAGCATAAGGATTTCACTACGCAATTCCTCAATCTGACTTGAGGAGGCTGCCTGTCTTTGCCGCATTTTATTTACGGTGCCTTTTTTCATGTCGTCAACTTTCTTGTTGACGATACGAAGCTGGTAATCAAGGTTTTGTACATCGTCTTGTGACGCGCATTGCATCAGCAACATGGATGAAGCGATAAGGGCGGCTATCGTGAAACTTTTCTTTTTCATATTCTCTTTGCAGGTTATTAATATTAATATTTTTTTTCAGCCCATCGTCCATAGGTCTGGTTTCCGGGGATGTTGAACAGCTTTCTCTGAAAAGATCCGTTTTTCATCATAGCATAAAGTTTACGGTTTTTCCCATCCTGTTTGGTAAATATAATCTGATTTCCATCTGGTGACCATGATGGTGATTCGTGATGACTGAGATCTTTTGTAAGTTGACGTGGCTTTGATTCAGGGTTGGAGCTTTTAGTAAATATCTGATATACGCCATTTTGCAGGCTTGAATATACAATCAGGTCTTCCTTTGGATGCCAGTCAGGTTCAGCATTTTCAGAACCACTGTAGGTTAAACGTTGACTGTTTCCTGATTTCATGTCCATAATATAGAGTTGCGGTGCACCTCTACGGTCAGAGACAAAGACGATTTTATTACCATCAGGTGAATAGGAGGCTGAAACATTTATCCCAAAATTTTTTGTTATCTGTTTCAAAATCCTTCCCTGGCGATTTAAGATAAAAAGATCAGGATTTCCCTTGTAGGAAAGAGTAAGGATAAAGGACTTACCATCAGGCGTCCAGGCAGGTGCGAGATTCATGCCGCTGCGTTGTGACAGCAGACGGGTAATCTTACTTTGGCTGAGATCGGTTACATAGAGGTTTTGGTTGCCTGAGTGGTAAGATGTGTAGGTGAGATGTCTTCCATCTGGAAGAAAGCGGGGAGAGACCACCAGACTGTTATGACGGGTAATCTGACGCATATTTTGACCAAGGATGTCGGTTACAAACACCTCTTTTTTCATCTGATCAGGCTTTTGGGATACAAATGCAATTTGTGTTTTGCATAATCCTGCCTGACCGGTAAGCTCTTCGATCACCAGGTCACAAAAGCGAAAGAGCATTTCCTGAGTTTGTGACCGTACTCCATTATAAGCTTTCCCTGTAATCATTTTGTTGTTGGAAACATCAAATAACCTCAGATCCATGGAGATTCCGTTTGCTGTTTTTTCATAGGCACCGAGAACCGTGAAGTCAGCTCCGAGTTGTTGCCAGTTGGCAGTTTGGGAGCCATTGTAGGATGCTGCCGGGATAATCTCGATTATTCCATGAAACTTTAATGCCTTGGCCAATGTATCTGCGAGATTGCGATCAAAAGGCGTACCACTTATCCGTTTGCTTTTGTGGACAAACCAGGGTACCGCAAAACGTATTTTACGCACCTGAGTGGAACCCAGTTCAAGATATACGCGTTCATCACCCGAAAACACAGGTTGCGCGGTAATACCTAAGGTGAAAAAAAGAGCCAGTAGCAGTGTGCAAAGAGTTGGTATTCGTTTTCTCATGGTCTTGAATCAATATTGAATTATTCCTGGTTTAAATTTTAATCCTATCTCGATGTTTCGCTTATTCATCACTTTTGGAATGGCAGGGAGTGGCGCGCCATCCTGTATTGTTTTCAGTACAAACTGGTCAAAAAGACGATCTCCCGATTTTTTTTCAAAGAAATGGTCAACGACATTTCCATTTGCATTAATACGTATTACCAATACAGCGGTGAGATCAGGTGGCCACACTTTTGTACCAGGTAACTTCCAGTGTGGCTGCAGCGCATTATAAATGGAAGAAAAATATTGTCCTTCGATGGCACTCACCTGCTTTTTATTTCTTGTATTGGTGGAACCTGGATTTGATTTCCGAGGGGTTCTTGCAACTGTAGATTCATGCAGCATCTGCTTTAACTTTTGTACAGCTTCTGTTGCTGCAAGGTCAGCTGCCATTTGTGCTTCCCGCTCTAAACGTTCTGCTTCAAGAATACGCTGTTTGTGTAATTTTTCAAGGCGACGAAGCTCTGCTTGTTTTTTTTCAAGTGCTTTTTTTTGTAGTGTGTTATCAATTTTCTTCTTTTTTTTCTTTTTCTTAGGCTTTATTGAGATGGCTTTTATTTCTTTTACTACTGGCTTTGGTGGAGCCTGTTTCACTTCAGGTTGTGCTATGGCAACTGCTTTTTCTGATGCTGGGGGCGGTTGAGGCGCTTGCTTTTCCTGCTGTTCAACAACTGGCTCGGGTGCAGGGGCTTCTTGTGCCGGTATCTCTATATTAATGAGGTCAAAGGTGTAAATTTCCTCGAATTTAGGGTTTTTGTCGAGTATTCCAGGGAGATGGATGGCTCCAGCAATAATGACGATATGGAAGATGAGTGCAAAATTTACCGATATTTTCCAAAAATTATCATTCATCATACTGATTTTATATGGTACAGAGACTGCATTATTCTTCTTCTGCTGCGGGCTGGGTGATCATTCCAAGTTTTTCAAAACCCGAGTTCTTTATATCGGCCATAACAACTACCACCTTACCATAGGGGACATTTTTGTCAGCACGCAAAAAAATGGGATTTTCTTTTTGCTCAGGTGAGAGTTTGCTGAGCTGCTGCTTCAACAGTGATTGACTGACAACGACCTGGTCAAGGGTAATTGTGCCTTTTTTATCAATCGTAACAACAATTGGTTCTTCTTTCTGTCGCAGCGATTTTGCTGTGGTTTCCGGAAGGTCAATATCTACACCCTGAGTCATCATGGGGGCAGTGACCATAAAAATAATTAGCAATACCAGCATCACATCAACAAGCGGTGTCACGTTGATTTCAGATACCAGACCTCTTCGTCCGTTTCTTCTGCCCATTTGCATACAATTCACCCAATCTTTCTAGGGCATCCTGCCCAAAAGATCACGTTCAACAAGATTTAAAAAATCTGTTGAAAAATTTTGCATTTCATCGTCGAGTACAGCCACTTTGTTGGCAAAATGATTATAAAAAATTACAGCAGGAATGGCCACCGCCAAACCTGCTGCGGTTGCAACCAGTGCCTCTGAAATACCCGGTGCTACAACAGCAAGAGAGGCAGAACCACGAATGCCAATATCATGAAAGGATGCCATAATACCCCATACTGTGCCAAACAACCCTATAAAAGGTGTAGCGCTACCCGTGGTTGCAAGAAAGGGCAGTGTCTGGGAGATACGATTGATTTCCAGTGATTCAGCTTTTCGTATGGTTCTTTTAAGATTATCCATGGCTGCAAGCTGCATATCAAGTGTATTGATTTGTGGCGATTTTTCTTTACGAGATCGTGCTTTATTTATCTTTTGCAACTCATTATAGCCTGCAGTAAAAACTGAAGCTTGTGGACATAACGGAAACTGAGTAGCAAGGGAATCCGCCTCAGAAATGTTATTGGATGACCAGAAAGAATCCATAAATTCTTCTGTCTGTTTTCTGATTTTTCGAAACATAATGGTCTTCATGAAAATAATAGACCAGGAAATGATAGAAAAAATCAGAAGAACGAGAATGATAAACTGACCCATCAGACCAGCGTTAAGAATCATTTGTGAAATTGATAGCTGCACGGTAAAAAGTTCCTACAAAATTATGAATAAAAAGAGGTAACGCTCCAGTTTAACTGCCCTATGTTGCTCATGAACTGCTTGTCAGAATATTGATGAAAAATGCGTAATACGAGTGAATTTATTGTAATCTTTTTCACTCAAATATCAATATGCCCTTTTTCTGAAAGAGGAAAAAACATAAAAAACAACAATAAAAGTCCAGATAAAAAAGTGGAGAGAGAATGGCTATTGTATTTCTCTGATATAGCCATCTGCATCATTTGCAACAATCACCCCGTAATTTATTGCCCCCAGCCAGCCGGACATGATAATGCCCACTGAACCGACATGAAAGAGCCCTGGAATTTCCTTGAAAAGCGCTCTTGATATATCCAGTCCTTCAAATTTGGTTCCAAAGGATGTGCCGGCTGTATGGAGGGTATAGCGCTTGAAGGTGACAGGTGTTGCAGCTTCTTTCCAGTCTAGTTTTTCATCAATATTGGGAATGTATCCCTGTAAATCCCGAACTGCTTCTGTTATAAGACGGTTTTTTTCATGTTCGTATTCAGTTGATTCAAGATGACACCAGTCATCATATCTGGCGTTCATGCTGGCGACAATTGTGTACCTGTTGTGCCCTGGCCGTGTTTTAGGATAATAGAGGGAAAATGTTTTCGACCGGGTATGCTTATCCAGAAGTTCATTTGAAGAAAAAACCGGCGCCTTTGAATGAAAAATCAAATCTCCAACATCGGGAATGGATTCTCCTGGTTTAATGCCAAGGTACACCTGACAGCTGGAATTATTAACACGTATCTTTTTTATTTTTTTCTGAAACGCATCAGAAAAGTGGGCGTGATCGGTAAGTGAAGAGACGGTGTTGGTTATCCCTGAATTTGAAACGACACATCTGGTATTAATCTTTTTATTATTAACGAGAACGCCGGTAACCGTACCCTTTTCTACTATTATTTTTTCTACTTTTGCCCCTGTACAAATAGTAACCCCGTTCTCTTCCAGCTGGTTTTGCATCATTTTTATAAGCCTGTCAGTGCCTCCTTCGAATGTGAAGACCCCTTTGTTCATGAAATTGGAAAAAACAATACCGTAGGTAATTGCCGGATCTGCAAGAGAAGAGCCATTGGCATAGGTAATAGGTTCCATGAGCAGCCGGTGAACATCTGTGCGATCAGGAAAGAATTTTTGAAACAGTTCTCCTGTAGTTAATGACTGATCGTCATAAAAATTCATTTTGGCAACTGTTTGGAAAAAAGCGGTAACAGCATCTTTTTCGATATGAAATTTTTCGACAAGAATGCGGGTAAAATCTTCTTTGTCAAAGGTTGTGGTGAGCGTGAACTGAGGGTTGTTGAAAACGATGTTCTTCAACTGAACGATGGAACGCATTATTTCTTTGTTCCAATATTTTTTACAGGTTTTAACCATACCATATGGAAAACCGTGTAGAGAAACATCGAAAATATGTCCCTTTCTCTTGAACCAGGTGGCAAGTCCGCCCAGCTGGTAGTGATGTTCCAGTAAAAGCACCTTGTGACCACAATAGGCAAGCCTGTTAGCCGTTGTAAGTCCGCCAAGTCCTGAACCTATGATAATAACGTCATAGCTGTCTTGTAGAGAATTAAATGATAACACAGTTCCTCTTCCAGTTCTGTTTTAAATTTTTGATAGTAAATGATTGTTTACCATGGTAACACCGCTTAGCATGGATCCGACTATTCCCTGAAATCCCTGATCAGTGCCGGCAAGATAGAGATTGTCAAAACCAATATCTCCATCATGAATTTTATTGGAGCTCCCATAAACAGCCCCCATTTTTTTTCCGGTATATCGTTCAATGGTGGTTGGGGTGAAAGTATCTTCAAAGACGGGTGAATGAGGATAGGGGCCCAACAATGATTGAATAGATTCAAATGATTGTTCACGTACCAGAGATTTTTGTTCATTGTATGTCCGTTTATCCTTTAAAAAATCCTTCCAGATTTGATAATTTGCCAGATGTGTTGAGCGAATTTCAAAATGAGAAGTCTCAGGACGACCGTGAAAATGAGCAGGAAAACAGATGGTGCCGCTTGTAAAATCTACAGGAGTTGTGGGGATAGAGAAGCGAAGCGTTGGTGATGTGTTGTAATAAACGATGGTGTTTTCGCTATATTCCTGGATGGGGGTTTTGCTGTTAAACACAAAAATATTTTCCAGAAAGCTCAACCTTTCCTCTTTCCCGTTTTCCTGGCTCTCGGTTGATCTTCCATCCAGAAGTAGTTTTGTTTCCGTATTTCCGACGGTGGAAAGGATGTAATCACATTCAATGATATCACCGTTTGTCAGCTCTACACCATGAGCTTTCCTGCCGTTATGGAGAATACGTGTTACCTCGGTTGAAAGGTGCAGTTTTCCACCATTTTCAACGAACCGGGTGACCAGCATGTCCAGAAATTCCTTTATTGTCTGGTCTGGACGAAACAATCCTTCCAGATAAATGGAACGAAACATAATATTAAACTGCCTGATATGCATGTCATGAGAGGTGCTCGATCCATAGTAAAGAAGCGGGCAGAGCAGCATTTCAACGAGCAGGGGAGACGAAATAAAATGACTGAGGATATCTCTTGCTGAAGAAAAGGGTAAAATACAAGAGTAATCACGCGCTTCCATAAAGCGGATCAACTTTTGAAAACCCTCGAAAGACTTGGGGAATTTCTCTTTGATATCGCCTGCTAATGTTTCGATAGTATTGCTGAAAGCTAATGATTCCTGGTCCTTGAATAGTATTTTACTTTGCAGTTGCGGGTATGTGATGAAATTGTTACGTGAGAATTTGAGCTGACGAAAAAGAGTATTGAGCGGAGCTTTTTTTTCAGAGGGATCTACATAGTTTGTAAATGCGTGCAGCCCTGTTTCGAGAAGATACCTCCCTCGTGTGTAAAAAGAATTCAGTCCACCGCAACGGCTGTGTTTTTCAAATATATGTACATCTTCGAGATATCGGGACAGTCGTATACCGGCGGCGAGCCCGGAGAGGCCGCCACCGAGAATTAAATATGGTATTTTCACACAACTATTTATCTTTAAGTAATGGTTCCAGGTAGTCTGCGCAACTGTTCAGGGTCGCAAGTTCACCGTAATCTTCTTCTGGTATCTGGAGTTGATATCTTTTGCGAAGTTCCATGACAATGTCAAGAAAATCCATGGAATCCAGCTCGATCTGGTCACGTAACGGCTGGTCAGGATCCAGTGAGTCAAACTCTGCATCTTCGTCTATGTCAGAGATGATTTCTATAATCAGATCTTTAATTGCATCGCGGGTCATTTGCTTCTCCAGTTGCTTCAAAAATTAGTAAAGAGTAATTCGTTTGTATATTACCTTCATCTGTTTCGTGTTTTATATGGATATACATTAAAATATATCGGATTTCTATGATATGGTAATATCCTTTTCCTTGCCGTTTATAAAACAGCCCTCTTTATTAGCATAGATTGTATTATTTGTTGATCTTTTTTTTCAAAAAAAGTTTCAGGAATATTTTCTGACAATAACTGCTGAATTGATGCCAAGCATGCCAAAAGAGTTATTCAGTATTGTCGTGATCGAATTTCTTTTAACCGGTTCATTGATAACAAGATTGGGTAAGGCGCACTTTTCATCGAGGTCGGTAAGGTTAATCGTCGGATGAATGTATGTATCTTCAAAACTCAGTATATTCCCGGCAAGTTCCAGCACACCTGCTGCACCCATGGCGTGCCCGATAATTGATTTTGTATTATTTACATAGGTTGTGGGGGCATTTTTAAAAATAGAACGTATCGCCTTGCATTCTTCCACATCACCCTGTTTTGTACCCGTTGCATGCGTACTGATTATATCAATATCTTCGGGGTTAAGCTTCGCCTTTTGCAAGGCTTTTTCCATACACTCGCTTTGTCTTTGTGCTGAGGGTAAGACAAAATCCATTGCATCTGAATTTATTGCGTAGCCAACTATTTCACCAAAAATTTTACAGTCGCGCCGCAGGGCATTTTCCAAAGTTTCAAGTACGAAAACAGCCCCGCCTTCTGAAACCACAATACCATTTCTGCTCGTATCAAAAGGACGACAGGCGGTAGCGGGATCTTCTGCTGAAGCAAGCGCATTTTGTGCCTTGAAGCTTGCAAATATACCAAAGGAATGGGTTGCTTCAGAAACTCCACCGGCTAGGGCCATGTCAACTTCTCCCAGCTGCAGCATTTGCACACCCTGAACGAGTGAGGCATTTCCTGCCGCGCAGGCTGCACCAATAGTATAATGAGGGCCGGTAATTCCCAGGTTCAGCGTAATTTCTCCAGCGGGATTGTTTGCCACTGTACGCGGGTTCTGATGATGTGTCCAGTATGAAAGATCGTGATCGAATTGACTCACATTATAAATCTCATTTTCTGTTTCCACTGTCCCATGTTCAGTTATTCCAATGTATACTCCTACACGGGAAGGGGCATAGGATGTGGTGGACAAACCAGCCATATGCATGGCTTCATTGGCGCAATAGACCGAGATACAGCCAGCACGGGACCCCTTTTTGTTTTCTTTCTTTTTTCGGTATTTAGTTTCTTCGAAATCACATATACCAGCAGGTGCTTTCCCGAAAAAACGTAAATCAATTTCTCGAACCCCACTTGTACCATTTAAAAGATTATGTCTGAAATCCATCAGACTGTTTCCACAGGGAGATGTGAGACCTATACCTGTAATTACGATACGTTTGTTAAAATGACCCATTATGTCTGTTGCCAGTGTCTTGAGTTTGATACTCTTATCAGTATGTAAAATTGATAGAGGTAGTTAAAAAAAGTAATTTCATCCTATTATCAAAAATTGAAACAATAATAAATAGGATGGAAAAGGCAATCAATTTAGCATTATTTTAATAAAATCCATCTTTTTATAAAAGATAAAGCCCTCGTTATATCGATATGGAAAAAAGCATGAGAATGGTGTATGACAAGCGGTCAAAGAGGTATGCCAAGGAGTAGTGGAAAAATAGTGGAATATGAACGGTTAAAAAATAGTTATATCCCATTTGTCATAAAAGTTGCAGATGCTATCCTGAAGATTGCTATACAGATATCAGATGAAGCTGTTCCAGTTGGGCCGAGGTAATCTTTGCTCATCATTGTTACACGAGTGGACATTCTCTGATCTGTACTGGAAGTCTGAGGGAGGTCTGTGAGAGGAATTGTTTGCGTTGAAAAGGTACGCCGCGCTTTTATTGTTTACATATAATTACTGAGAAAACGTATGAAAATTGTCATTGAAGCCAGTGTAACAGGGTTGGCACAGCTCTATGAAACAGCACGCACTGGCATATACAGGGTTATCAGTAGTCTCAGTCAAAAATTGCTCGCAAACAGTGATATTGACATTCAGTACAGTGGGCTGTCATCTATTGAGGTGAATACATTAACCAACAATTTCTTTAAAAATTTGCAGCTTGATCACCGGAGATTTAACGAATCGGTTGCTGAAGAAATACTTGTAAAAATGGCCCATCGAATTCCTGGTGGAACAGGAGATGGTTTGCCCGCAAAACTTTTGTCACGGATGTATAGAGATATACATAGAAACCGTATTTTTAAGGAGTGTGATATTTACCACTCCATGTATGATGCCTTGCCGAAATACAATTCCAGGTATAAAACAGTTCGAATGATGACAATATATGATATCATTCCACTCTTGTTTCCTGATTATTTTGAAGAAAAATTTATTGAACGATTCAGACGAATTGTTACTTCCTTTATAAAAAACAAGGATTTCCTTTTCACCATTTCAGAAAATAGCAGAAAAGATGTGTCTGAATATTTCGGTATGGATCCGCAGCGCATCATTGTGACGCCACTGGCCGCCTCTCCAACGCTCTATTTCCCGGTATCTGATGTCAACTTGATTGAGAAAACAAAGATACATTTCGGATTACAGGGAAACCCGTATTTTCTCACCCTGGCAACAATAGAGAAACGAAAAAACCTGCAAACGTCAATAGCAGCTTTTAAGAAGATTATCAATGAGCCGGACGGAAAAGATTTTCATTTTGTGCTTATCGGTACCGTTGGCTGGAAAGTCGAAAAACTATTAAAAGAAATACAAGAAGATAAACAGCTGCGTGACAGAGTTCATTTTACAGGTTTTATTGAAGACAAATATTTGAGTGCCTTGTATAGCGGAGCCACTGGATTTGTATATCCCTCATTCTATGAAGGTTTTGGCTTACCACCTCTTGAGGCAATGCAATGTGGAGTGCCTGTTATTTGTTCGAATACATCATCTCTACCCGAAGTAGTAGGGGACGCTGGTATACTGGTTGACCCAGGAGATGCTGATGGAATAGCGGAGGCAATGAAACAGTTGATAACGAATGATTCAGTGAGAATAGACTATAGTCAGAAAGGCATTAAACGGGCACAGCAGTTTTCATGGAAATCCTGTGCAGAGAAAACGATAGAAGGATACCGGTTTGCCTGGAATAATCGTTCCTGATATGTGGTGAATATTGAAAATTGAACAGTGCATGAAAAACTATGAATATCTTCTATGATTATCAGATATTCGCTCTTCAACCTTGCGGGGGGATCTCCCGTTATTTCCTGGAATTGGCGAGAAGAATACCCCGGTTGCACGAAGGTGCTGCTGCCTCTATTGTTGCCCCCTTACACATAAACAGAGGTTTAAAGGAGACGCTGAGTACAAAAAGAGGAGTTTTCCTCCCTGAGTTCAAAGGGAAACACAGAGTACTTCCATATCTCAATGAAAAGGTGACCCAGTTTGTTCTCAATCAAAGTAAGGTTGATATTCTTCATGGAACCTACTACAGGGCCAAGGATTACAGTATTGCCGCCAAACGAGTTGTAACCGTTTACGATATGATTCATGAAAAATACCCAGCACATTTTACCGGTCCAGACCTGGATGTGCCGCGAAAGAAGTTACTCTCCATTTCTCGAGCAGATCATGTAATTGCAATTTCCAGAAACACGTATAAGGATCTATTAGAAATAACAGGCATTGACAGTAATAAGGTGTCTGTGGTGTATTTGGGTTCATCCATTGTAGCGGATATGGAAAGAGTTGTCCGAAAGGAGCATTTCTCACCGTATCTGCTCTATGTTGGATCAAGAAACAGTGTGAAAAATTTTAAAAAATTAATCGAGGCATACAGTGTATCCAGGCGGTTGAAAAAGACACACAGAATAATTTGTGTTGGTGGAGGACCTTTCAGCCGTGAAGAACGACAGTTTTTTTCAGATCGTGGCGTACTTGAATCCATAGTAAGAATAACAGCTGATGACGAAAAACTTGTCCAGCTATACAATGGGGCCTCTGCCCTTGTATATCCATCTCTCTACGAAGGCTTTGGTCTTCCTCTTGTTGAGGCTATGAGGTGTGGCTGCCCTGTCTGTTGCAGTAATACCAGTTCGATGCCAGAGGTTGCTGGTGACGCTGCAGCCTATTTTGATCCTCTGGAAGTCGACAGTATCAGGGAGGTAATTGAGAGTGTGGTTTACTCTGATACTACCATGCAAGGTATGCAGCAGCGAGGCTTTGAGCGGGAAAAGTTATTTGATTGGGACAGCTGCGCCAGAAAAACCTACGAAGTATACGCAAATCTATAATGATATCTGACAGACAACATACAAGGCAACATGCTGCAGGTCCACTTGTGTCCATTGTCACTGTGGTCTTAAATGGTGAGGATGGTATCCGAAAAACCATTGAAAGTGTTGCAGCCCAGACCTATCCATATCTTGAATATATTATCATTGATGGTGGATCAACTGATACAACCATCTCGATCATAGAAGAATATCCCGATACTGTCGACAGGTGGTACAGCGAAAAAGATAATGGCATAAGCGATGCGTTTAATAAGGGTATTGCTCTTTGTCATGGGGAGCTTGTCGGGATCATTAATGCGGGTGACTGGTATGAACAGACCACGGTTGAAAAAATAGTGGATATCTTCGTGAACGGTCAGGAGAACCCGGTAGATGTTATCTGCGGTGATTTACAATACTGGCGTGGAGAAGAACGGACATATCGCTGTGTTTCCAGACCGGAGCTGCTTGAGAGGGATATGAGTGTCACGCATATGACCTGTTTTGTGAAAAAAACAGTATACGATACCCGGGGAGGATTTGATACGGCCTACAGGTATGCAATGGATTATGAATTGTTGCTTCGTTTTAAGAAAAGTGGAGTAGATTTTTATTCAACTTCTGATCTGCTTGCCAATATGCAGCATGATGGTATATCCGAACAAAATTGGAGAAAGGCGCTTAAAGAGACCCATTTGGCCAGGAAAAGGCTTCTTTCTCCTTCATTTTTCACCAGTTACTATTATTACCTGTTTCTGGTGGGGAAAAGGGGATGTAGAATACTACTGGAAAAGCTGGGATTTGATTTTTTTCTTACATTTTACCGTGAGAATATAGCTCTGGTAAAAAAGACAAAAATATAACTACATAATGGAACACACTGTTACATTGTCGATACTCATACCCGTATTCAACTGGGATGTGCGGCCACTTTTACTGGAATTACAAAAACAGATCGACGGGCTGGCTGAAGGATATTCTGTGGAAATTCTGGTCGTTGATGATGCCTCGGATGTTACGTTTGACGTTGAAGAAATGCTGGATAGACTTCCCTCCGTCAAATATGAAAAAAATGCTGTAAATAAAGGAAGAGGCAAGACAAGAAATTTTCTCGTAGACAAATCCAGTGGTGAGTTGATTCTTTTTCTTGATGCTGATGTATTTCCAGACAGGAATGATTTTCTAAGGCGATTGGTAACGAAAGCAGAGCAGGGGTATGGTATCATTTGTGGCGGCAGGAGCTATAAGAAGAGGATACTAAAAGGGGCGAAGTATGCTTTTTATCTGTACAAAAGTATGAAAACTGAAGTATTTGATGCTGTGACAAGAAATGCATCTCCCTGGAGATATCTTTTTACCTCAAATGTAATGGTTCGCAGAGAGATTGTAGAAGAGTTTTTTTTTGACGATAGATTTATGGGATACGGATATGAGGATATTGAGTGGGCTATCCGGTTAAGTGAAAAACACGAGATATATCATACGGATAATACCTGTAGTCATCTTGGGCTTTTAACGAAAGCCCAAACCTTTGAAAAAATGAGGGCATCTATTAGCAATTATGCACTGCTTTTGGCATTGCACCCTGAGACAACCAGGAATACAGGTGCCGCAGTGGTCTCTTCATTTTTAAGTTTTTTCCCAGATTTTATCTTATCACTCTTGGACAAATTTCTCACACAGCTCTTTTTTATCTTGCCGGGTAATCCTTTGGTCTTTATTATTTTTCAGTGTGATAAGCTGGTGTTACTTGGAAAACGAATAAAGCGTTCTTAAGCCTCTTGGGCTACAGCTTATTGTGTTGTCTCAATGAGATGTTGGTTGGATGATATGTATATTATAGCCAGTAATGATTATTGATATTTTTTTCTGAACATGATTGAAAAACCCAGCATTTCTGTAATTATTCCGGTGAAAAATGGATCGGAAACGTTGCAGGAGTTACTTGCCTCCCTTATCATACAAACTCTGGATTGTGACGAAATACTTATATCAGATTCTGGATCAACGGATGATTCCATTGCCATTGCAGAAAAGTATCATGCCAAAATAGTACATATTCAGCCGGAGAGCTTTGATCATGGCGGAACCAGATCTTTGCTTGTTCAACTTGCCAGAAATGATATTGTAGTTTTTCTTACCCAGGATGTTATCCTGAAAAGAAAAGATGCCCTGGAGAAACTCATTACTCCACTCATAGTAGAGGAAAAAGTGGCTTCCTGCTATGGTCGTCAGTTTCCAGCTTTTCATGCGAATCATTTCGCCGCGAGTCTTCGAGCGTTTAACTATCCTGAAGAAAGCAAGAGTTACACTGCAGCTGATAAGGAAACACATGGAATCTTGACCATTTTTGCATCAAATTCTTTTGCCGCATATCGTAAAAATGCTCTGGTTGAGGTTGGGTATTTCAGAGATAAGCTGATTTTTGGAGAAGATACCATAGCTGTTGCAGCATTGATTGAAGCAGGTTTTACTCATTGTTATGTTGCTGAAGCAGAAGCGTATCATTCCCATAATTATACTCCGGCACAGGATTTTAAAAGATATTTTGATATCGGAGTATTACATTCCCGGGAAAAAGAGATAATTGGCAAATATGGTAGTGCAGAAGGGAGAGGGATGCGCTATCTTCGGCATGAGATGGATATGATTAAGAAAAAAGGTACCTATGGTTTGCTGCCAGAACTGGGGCTTCGGGTATTTCTGAAATATTGGGGATTTAAGTTGGGATATATACATAATTGTTTGCCTTCCAGATTGTTACAGAAGCTTAGCATGAATCCCGGTTGGTGGTTAAAAGAAGGTATTTGTAAGAAGGATACACGAAGATAATGATTTCTACTAACCTGCGTGAGCAAAGTTCGCTTGCAGTCAGGCTGCTGCATATACTGGATTGTTTTACCGTTGTCGGGTTTCTCTGGCTTTTGGTTTATTGGTACAGGGTTCCCTGGAGCTTTTACTATACACGGCTCGTTGTTATTTCTTTTATAGTAAGCTTTATATCATTTCAGTCATTTCAGCTGTACAGGTCATGGAGAGGCTGGAAGTTTTATGCTGAGTTTATTGTGATTGTCAAGGCCTGGGGGACTGTTATTGGTCCTGTCCTCTTTTACTTTTTTATTTTCAAGATATCTGTAGCCTATTCTCGTCTGGTATTTTTGATCTGGTCAATCGCAACCCCCGTTCTCATCTTTGTTTTTCATGTTATTTTCAGGAAAGTATTGAGAGCTGTCCGTGCACGAGGGAAAAACATACGCCGGGCTGTCGTTGCCGGTGCTGGAGATCTTGGCCAAAGGCTGGTACGAGAAGTTGAGTCTATTCCCTGGGCGGGAATTAGTGTGTTGGGATTCTTCGATGATAAGGTGGCTGATGATGTTACTAAGGCAATGGGAAAACCAATTTTTGGTGCTATCTCGATGTTGCCTGAGTATCTTAATTCCAATGATATTGATTATGTCTATATCGCATTACCGATGCGTGCAGAAAAGAAAATTTTTTCTATACTCAGAGAATGCCGTTCCCTGGGCGCACGAATATATCTGATACCAGATCTTTATGCCTTTGGACTGCATCATGCGGAAGTTCAGTCTCTTGGTAACCTGCTGCTTTTGAATTTTAATCCGAATACTGAGTGGAAGAGAACATTTGATATTGTATTTTCCATTGCTGCTCTTGTTTTCACCTTGCCCTTTACTCTTTTTATTGCCCTGATGGTTAAGTTGAGTGATGGTGGCCCGGTTTTTTATAAACAGAAGAGAATTACTGCAACAGGAAAAGAATTCAGCTGCTATAAATTCAGATCCATGTGTGTTGATGCAGAGGAAAAACTCGAACAGATATTAAAAAAAGATGCTGCCCTCAGGAAGGAGTGGACTGAAAATTTTAAATTAAAGAATGACCCGCGAGTAACCCGGATAGGGCGGTTTTTGAGAAAAACGAGTCTTGATGAGTTACCTCAATTTTTCAATGTACTGCGAGGTGATATGAGTGTTGTCGGGGCAAGGCCAATAGTTGCCCATGAGTTGAGCAGCTTTTACAAGGAAAGCGCAGGCCGGTATTGTTCAATGAAGCCGGGTATTACCGGCCCCTGGCAGGTGGGGAAAAGATCAGATATCGGTGATTACCATGACAGGGTGAAAATTGATGACTGGTATATTCTCAATTATTCACTCTGGACTGACTTGAAAATTATCATAAAGACCATCATCATTATGTTTCGTGGAAATGGGGCATATTAATAAAGTTGTGGCAAGAGATCTGGCTGGTATAGAGTTGTAGTTTTATCTTGCAGTGATTATTGTAATTGATGCTGTTAAAAGGAATCATTAATAAAAGATCACGTAGAATATAATAAAAAATTCCATAAAAAGGAGAGAGAATGCAGGAAACTACCTATCATATTACTGTGGAACAGGCGAAGAAAGAAGCTTCTTCCCTGTTTTTGGCAAAAGTCTTTAACTGGATGGCAATTGGGCTGGTGGTAACGGCAGTAATAGCTCAAGTTATGTATGAAACCGGCCTTGTGATGCAGGTGGTAAGCAGTCCGATATTTTTTATACTTGTACTATTCGAACTGGGACTGGTTTTTTTCCTGTCTGCAAGAATTCAGAAAATACAGGCTGGCACAGCGACAATGTTGTTTATGGGGTATTCAATTCTCAACGGGGTAACGTTGTCAGTCATTTTCCTTGCCTACACTAAAACATCAATTGCCTCCACCTTTTTAATAACTGCCGGTATGTTTGGTGCAATGGCAGTGTATGGCATGGTGACAAAAAGAGATTTATCTGGTTTTGGGTCTTTCCTGATAATGGGAGTTGTTGGGATTATTATTGCTTCGATTGTTAACATTTTTCTTCAGAGCTCTTCACTTTACTGGGTTATTTCTCTTTTAGGTGTTTTTATTTTTACAGGACTCACAGCATATGATGTCCAAAAAATAAAGACAATGGGTGAGCAGGGAATTTTAGAACAGGGACCGGATGCTGTTAAAAAAGGTGCCATCATGGGAGCCTTGGCACTTTATCTTGATTTTATTAACCTGTTCCTTATGCTCTTGCGGTTTTTTGGCGCAAGCAGGGATTAATAGTTTATATGCTCATGTATCTGTTATTATTTCAGGGCGTTACTTGTAATGGATGATAGCCTGGCAGGGAAAAAAATAGTTGTAGGGGTCAGTGGCAGTATTGCGGCATTTAAAGTGGCAGGATTTGTTTCAACGCTTGCCAAGGCGGGAGCCCGGGTCTCGGTTATTATGACAGAGGCTGCCTGTAGGTTTGTTACTCCGCTGACCTTTTCAGCCTTGTCCGGCGAGAAAACCTACACTTCTATGTTTGATGATCCTGATCATGCCATGGCTCATATTGAACTGGCCCGAGAGGCTGATCTCTTTTTGCTTGCTCCTGCAACGGCCCAGACTATCTCCAGGCTTGCACATGGCAGTGCTGATGATCTTCTGTCGGCAGCGGTGCTGGCAACAACGGCAAAGATTGTTGTCTGTCCTGCCATGAACCCCAACATGTACAGTAATCAGGCAACCCGGAAGAACATTAACATTTTGAAAGATTTCGGTTTTTTTGTTCTTGAACCAGAAACTGGAATGGTAGCCTGCAAGGATGAGGGGCAAGGGCGACTGGTTGCATGGGAGGCAGTTGAGGATGTCATCTCCAGAATTCTTGGAAAAAACGATCTGGCAGGACAGCGTGTACTGGTAACGGGTGGTCCTACTCGAGAACCTCTTGATCCAGCGCGATTTCTTAGTAATCGTTCTTCAGGGAAAATGGGATATGCGCTGGCCCGTGAAGCATGGAGACGGGGAGCAGAAGTTGTTCTGGTAAGTGGTCCCACCTCTCTTTCCTGCTCAGCTGCTGTTCGAAAAATTGACGTTATCTCCGCTGAGGAAATGTTTACCGCAGTCCGTGCAGAGTTCCCTCGATCCACAATTGTTATAAAGGCTGCTGCCGTCAGTGATTTCCGACCCAAAAATGTTGCCACCCATAAGGTGAAAAAAATTGCTGCTGAGACTTGTATTGAATTAAAAAACACTACAGATATACTTTACCAGCTTGGCAAAGAGAAAGAACAGCAGATTCTGGTTGGCTTTGCTGCAGAAACGAGAAATCTTATTGAGGAAGGTAAAAGGAAACTCCATGAAAAGAACCTGGATCTCATCGTTATCAATAATATAAACGATTCCGATGCCGGTTTTGAAAGTGAGACCAACAGGGTCACCATCCTTGATAAAGATGGGATTAAAAACCTTCCGCTATGCTCAAAAACCCAGACCGCAAACCTCATCCTGGATGAGATCGTTGCAAACCATCTACATTAGTTTCCTTGACGCTCTTCCTTTACAAGGCTGGAAAGCGGCCTTGTAAAATTTCTAATGTATGAGGTACCTATTTTCGATTTTTAGCGAAATCAAGCATCCTGCGTATTGGCTTCTTGGCTTTTTCTGCAAGTTCTCGATCAACATGGATCTCGTTTTTACCAGTACGTAACACCTCTTCCAGATTTATCAATGAGTTCATTCCCATCCAGGGACATGCAGCACAGCTTTCACAGGTTGCCCCGTCTCCTGCAGTAGGGGCTGGCAGAAGTGTTTTTCCCGGGGCAAGTTGTTTCATTTTGGCAAAAATGCCCACATCT
>PDWI01001523.1_pt1 | contig 36476 bp, 29 predicted proteins | sample 1430891 | NCBI WGS metagenome assembly PDWI01 (sample SAMN01162508, study PRJNA174530) | Oral metagenome, whole genome shotgun sequencing project. | biome: Marine environment; feature: Marine mammal; material: Swab sample of the gingival sulcus; isolation source: swab sample of gingival sulcus... | reverse complement strand
GTATTAACCGTTGCACTTGATAATGGAATGTACCAGCTCAAACTTTTGAAATTAAGCTATAATCTTTATTTTTGCATAGTAAAACATACTAAAAAGGAGTTGCCGATAGCCTATATAAGTGGAGGCAGTCAATAATTTATAACTATATGGAAAACATTAAGACTATGAATGACAGTCAAGCTCAAGACTATAAATTTGAGTTCTTTGGTAGTGGCTCGGAATTCTTCGGTATTATGATCGTGAACTGGCTACTTTGTATCCTAACTTTAGGTTTTTACTATCCTTGGGCAAGAGCCAAAACATTGCGTTACGTTTGGGGACAGACAGCACTTAACGATAGCCGTTTCCACTTCTCAGGCACAGGAATGGAGATTTTCAAAGGCTTTATTAAGTTTATGCTCTTGCTTCTTGGCTTGTTTATCTTATTTATCCTACTTATGATGTGGGTCAATGAAGCTTTAGCTGTATTTGTATTTTATTTAGCAGTCCTAGCAATCATTCCTTTTGCTATTCACGGAGGCTTGAAGTATATGCTTAGCCGTACGTCTTACAAAGGTATCCGCTTTGGCTATAGAGGGGACAGAAGTGTTCTTATGGGTAAATACTTTAAGGATTTGTTCTTGACAATTATAACTTTCGGTATCTATGGCTCTTGGTTTGCGATGAATATGCGTCGCTATACGCACAGCAATTTCCGTTATGGAGATGTAGAGTTTGAGAATAGTAGTTCGGGATTGGACTTCTTCATTCTTAACTTAAAAGGCTACCTCCTCACAATCGTTACCCTTGGTATTTATTCATTCTGGTGGCAGAAGAATATTTTCAACTATTATGTTGATAATATTTCCCTTAGAAGAGGCGATGAGACACTTCAATGTCGTTCAACAGCAACTGGAGGTGGCTTCTTCTTCCTATTATTTACTAACCTTTTAATTTTAATTTTCACGCTTGGTCTTGGCTTTGCTTGGACGCAGATGAGAACTTATCGTTTCATTTGGAATAATGTGAAAATGGAAGGAGACCTAAATCTTGATGCTGTTGAGCAAACAGAGGAAGAGTACAACAGTGCCTTCGGAGAAGACGCTTTGGACTTCTTGGATATTAATCTAATTTAATCTAATGAATAATCAATTTGAAGCGATTTATTTTGATGGACTAACATCCAATAAGCAAGAAATTTCACTTTCTATTGATGAACTATCAAATGCTCTCTATCTACAGGCTGTAGATAGAGAGCATTTGCTTTGGGAAGTCGCTGACCTATCTTTTGATCACTATGGCAAATGTCTGGAGATACGCAATAAGACCAAGCCTTTAGCTTTGATACAAATAGAAGATGAGCTATTCATTGAGGACTTTTATCGCTTTATGAAAGGGCATAAGAAGTTAGATATTCATCAATATCTGCTCAACTTAGGTTTTAGGCGTATCTTAATCATCGCCATTGCCTTAATGAGCTCTATAGTATGTGCTTATCTATTCTTGTTGCCACCATTAGCGGAACGTTCTGCTAAGCTCTTGCCAACGAGCTTTGATGACTATATAGGGGAATTGTTTATGAAAGAGTTCTTGCAAGATAGTAAAATAGATGGCAGAAGGACTGAGACTTTGGAGCAATTTGCCTCAGAGCTAAAGATACCCGAACAAGAACGCCTAAAATTCATCGTGGTAAAGTCCGATGAAGTTAATGCTTTTGCTCTTCCTAATGGTCAGATTGTAATCTATACGGCTATCTTAGATGAAATGAAAAGTGCTGACGAACTTGTTGCTTTGCTCGGACACGAGAGTTCGCACGTCAGCCAAAGGCATTCTATCAAGATGTTAGCTCGTAATCTATCGTCTTATATTTTTGTTTCGCTTGTCTTCTCAGATGTCAATGCAATAATGGCAGTAATGGCAGAGAATGCTCATACCTTGAATACCTTGGCTTATTCTCGTTCTTTTGAGCAAGAAGCTGATGAACTAGGCTTTGAAATCCTCAAAAAGAACCACATCAATCCCCAAGGAATGGTCAATCTCTTCACTCGTTTGGAGCGTTCGGGCAGTTATATACCCGAACTTATTCAGACACACCCACTCTTAGAGAAACGCAAGGAATATATCCAAGAACTGATAGACGAAGAGCTATATCCTTTTGAGAAAAAGCAACGCCTAGAGCAGTTATTTGACAAGCTCAAGGACTAATATTTTTCAATCTTTCATAAAACAGAAGAAGAGCTGAAACAAATGTTTCAGCTCTTCTTCTGTTTTATTTTTTCCCTTTGTTTATTTCAGGCTATTGTGGGATAATTAATCTATCTCCAATATGTAGCAGATGTTTCTTTGAGAAGTAATTAGCTCTACAAATCTTCGCTACTGTTGTGCCATAACGCTTAGCAATACTACCTAGAACCTCGCCTTTCTTCACAGTATGGCTTTTAGTCTTTGCAAAATACTCTTTAGCTGCAGACTTAGAAGCTTTATTACCATATCTCTTATCTGGAGATTGATATTTATGATAAGTATAGTAATCCATATTAGGCTGCCCTTCCTTGAAATCAAAGAGCTTTTCTGGATTTAGTGGGATACCCATAAATCTTGCCTCGAAGTGTAGGTGAGAGCCAAAAGAGCGACCTGTATTACCTCCAAGACCAATTAGCTGACCTGCCTTGACAATATCCCCCTCTTTAACGATATGTTTGCTAAGATGTCCGTATAAAGTCTCCAAACCATTAGGGTGGCGGATAACGTAATACTTACCATATCCACGGCGACGACCTGCATCTCGTCTCACACGTACCCTACCATCAAAAGCGGCATAGACAGGATCGCCTGTCCATAACTTCAAATCCACTCCGTGATGAGGACGACGATGACGTCTGCCATAAGGAGAAGTTACGTGATGAAAGTTAAGTGGATTTTTATAGCCAGAAAGGTCTATCTTATATTCCTTTGGAATTGCTGAATTCGCAAAGACCATATGCGTAGATGGCGAGTTCATTGACTTCTCGCCATAGATTTCTACTGCAGGGAATTCAAGACTTTCCTCAAGAGCTTTCTCTGCTATTTCTTTTTTTAAAGCTTCATTTTCTGCTACAGAAACAGAACCAACCATATTAGAAATCTCTAATCGGTCTGCTAAAAGAGGTATTGTTACAAGAGAATCCGCTAAGTTGCGAACCTTGTTATAGTCAGTATTTGCTTGTTTTGTCTCTACTTCTTGTGCTGTAGTAAAGTTGAAACTACTTGCTAGTAGTAGAGCTATGCCTGTTATTTTCTTTAATGTCATTAAATATTTATCTACTTCAAAAGATTCTATTTGATCTTTCTGGTATTAACTTCTTTTCTGTCATCAGATTCGTTTGAAATGTAACAATCTTTTTACATAACATTGTCCATTCTAAACCAATCTACAGCAAAAATAAACATTATTTATTAGAATTCAAAACTTTAAGCTGAAATTAACTACAACGAGAACCATCATATTAAGGCTCAACTAATATACTGCAGTTGCTGTATTAGATAATTTGCTACAAAAGATAATCTTGATACAGCTCTTGAATGAGAGAAGTATAGTGATTAGAGCTGTCTTTAAGGACAAGTTCCTTGATCAGCGTCTCTTGATAAGGCGAAGAGATATCCAGACTCTGCCAAATACTCAGCAAACGAATGAGTTTGCCAGCCTTAGAATAGACATAACACAGCTCCACAGGACGGAGGTTCAGCTCAGTAGCATAACGACGTAGGTCATATTCCCTATCATCTGGAGTTATCAAGACTAATTGTGAGCTTTCATTTCGGAAGAGAGACTTAGCTTTAGCCATCAGCTTAGAGAGAGTCAGTCCAGCTTTACCTTCAGTGCGAGCAATGGCACGAGAGAAGTTACCACTTCCAAGTGTCGTTGATTGGAAATATGGAGGATTGGAGACAATGATGTCGTAAGTTCGTGTGAAAGTGTGCTGAAGAAAATCAGAATGTAGCAGACTAATCCGCTCAGCAAATGGACTATTCTGAATATTATAAGCTGTATCTTTGATTGCTTCGTTGTCAATCTCTAGAGCATCAAGCTGGGCAGTGGCTAACTTCTGAGCAAGCATCAGAGCTATTAAGCCTGTCCCTGAGCCAACATCAAGAATAGATAGCTTATCCTCAGCCTTATTGCCCAACTTATCAGCTAGATATGCCCCTAGTAATAAGCCATCAGTCCCCACCTTCATCGCTGTATGGGTCTGACGTATGGCAAATTGTTTGAGCTGAAACACCTTGATTGATTTTGATTGTGAGCTTAAAGTGATAAGTTCTAGCACAAGTGTTACGTGCTAGTCCTTATTCTGTATCTGTTCTAGCTGACGGATACGCCACTCGTTAGGATAAAGATTATTCGTGCGAGAACCAATGTGCTTGACAAAGCCTAAGTTTGCCCCTTGATAAGTGAGCAATTTAATACCTCTAGGGAGCATTGGGTCTAATTTAATCTCTTGTTTGGCAAGAAAGAGCAGAGCTTGAGCTTCGTCTAGCTCCACTTTCTCAAACTGAGAGCGATCACACAGCTGACTAAGAGCTAAAGCTTGATGTGGAATGAAGTCTTTACCCTTAATATTACCTAAGAGTATGCCAGCATTGAGGATAGCAATTTTATTTTCTTGCAAGGACTGGAGCAAATTTAGGTATTCACGAGGAAAAGCTTGCACGTAGCTATCACCCAAAACTTGAAAATCAAAGTCGCTTGAGCTGAGAATAAAATCCTTAATCTCCTTGCCAATATTAAACAACTGCTTAGATTGTCCTTTTTTACTCTTAGATTTGAATTTATTCTTCTTGGCTTTGGGAGTTTCTATAGCTCCATTTTTTCTAAAGACTGCCATAAACAGCCCTTCGCCAGCTAATCGATGCGGATACATCCTATAGCACGGCAGATCTGTCAGAGGAGAACAGACAATCTCTTGTGGCAAGTCAGACAATTCTAGTGGCGTTACATCAAATTCCTCTTGAATGAAGCTGACCATCTCCTCATTCTCTTGCCTATTAAAGGTACAAGTGCTATAAATAAGCAAGCCACCCGCTCTAAGGCAAGGCAAGACATTCTCCAATATATCCTTTTGTCTAATGGCACACAGCTTAGGACTGTCTTTTGTCCACTCACTACGAGCGTTCAAGTCTTTACGAAACATCCCTTCACCAGAACAAGGAGCATCCACCAGCAAGACATCAAAAGTATCTTTAACCTTATGCCACTTATCAGGGAAAGAAGAAGTAACGATATTATAAGGATTACCCCACTTAAGGATGTTCTCCTTTAATATATTTGCTCGTGAGGGAACGACTTCGTTAGAGACTAATAAGCTCCCCTTAGGCATTATGCTAGATAATAATGTGCTTTTCCCACCTGGGGCAGCACATAAGTCTAAAGCAAGCAATGCTCTATCTTGAGGTAGATAAGCTCGCACCCTATCCAAAAGCATTGATGATGCCTCCTGAACGTAGTAATAACCGAGATGAAAAAGAGGGTCAGCGGTAAAACTTGGACGTTCGTCAAGGTAATAAGCATTCTCCGCCCAAGACAACTCTTTGCCTAGTGCGAAAGGGAGAAGGCTGATATCTTGACATTTATCAGGATTAAACCTTATAGAAGTCGGGGTGTCGCCATCTAAGGCTTGGAGCAAGTCCTCCTTTTCTGAGCCTAAGACAAGCTCTAACTCTGCTATAAATTCGTGAGGAAACTGCACTATTCTTCTGTATTTATCTTGAGTAGTTTATTCATTTTCTCTATATACTCGGCATCTTTCAGCACGTAACGGCAATAGATTGAGTAAAGCAACATTGATATTGGTAGAGCGATAATCATTCCTATCAAGCCCAATAGATAGCCCCACACAGACAAAACTAATAGGATTAAAGAAGGACGCATACCGAGATTATTACCCATTATATTCGGAACGATAATCGTGTCTTGTATAATCTGAACTATAGCAAGGACACCATAAGCCAAAAAGATAGAATATAGAACGCTATCTCCCGTCTGCACTGACATTAATATAGCACAAACACCTAGTGGTAAAATACCGAAAAGTTGCATATAAGGAATAAGGTTTAGCAAGCCAATGATGATCGCCATAGCTGTCGCCAGCGGAAGCCCAATGAGATTGAAGCCTATCAAGAGCAAGATCGTAACGCTTAGAGCCACCAAAAGCTGACCTCTGAAGTAATTACTCATAAAGAAGTTGAACTCCTCGCCAATGATATTGAGATTCTTCTGCATTTTCTTAGGGAATAGTCCTCTGAATCCTTGTGCAAGTCCTTCGAAGTCAAGCAAGATAAAAACAAAATAAGCCACCCCCATAGTGAAAGACAAGCCCCACGAAAAGATTGAGATGGTACTACTGAAAAGATTGCCAGCCTGCTCCCAAACGCTCGTCAATAATTCTGATATTTGCTCAGGTTTGAGATATTGAGAAATAGTGAGGAGCTTAATATCTTTTGTCTTAAATCCGAAAATTTCGTCAGGGATAAGCATTCTCAACAAGCTCTGACCTTGCTTGTATTGAGACAGAACTTCCAAAGTTTTATTGACTTCGCTCTCTATACTAGGTATCAAGACTGAGATAGATAGGTAGATGAAGCCAAGGATGAACGTACAGATGAGAAATACCGAGACAGCTCTATTCTTTACACGAAGTTTATTCTGCACGAAGCTAACCATAGGCATTACTGCATAAGCTAGCACGCCAGCTAACGCAAATGGATAGATAACCGTCCATACTGAAGCAACCCCCTCAAACACCATATAAATGATGAGACAGACCAGTAAAAACTTGACTAATTTACTAATACTTAAACCCTCACTACTTAAACTCATATATTACTAAGCTATAAAAACAATCCTCTCAAGCCTTATGCTTGAGCTTTCTTTAGATAACGTTACTTTATTATAAAACGTATGCCATGACTTACTAAGTTAAATACCAAAAGAGGCTGTACCAAAACTTCCGTTTTGACACAGCCTCTTTATGCTTATAAGCTTATAACTTAATCTTATTAACTCTATTGATATGACGACCACCCTCAAAGTCTGTGTTCATAAAGACTTCTAGGATTATTTTCACCTCCTCTTCGCTGATGAAACGAGCTGGTAGAGATAGCACATTAGCATCATTGTGCTGACGAGCTAGCTCAGCAATCTCCTTGCTCCACGAAAGAGCGGCACGCACCTTCTCGTGTTTATTCAGAGCCATAGAGATACCATTACCAGTACCACAGATAGCGACACCTCTCTCTAGCTCTCCAGCGTCAATTGCTTCCCCTAACTTATGAGCAAAGTCAGGATAGTCGCAACGATCTGCAGTGTTTGTGCCAAGGTCATTTACCTTAAAGCCCATCTCCGTGAGCAATCCTTTGACATACTCTTTGAGTTCATAGCCTGCGTGGTCCGAACATAGACCTATAGTCTCTTGATACATAGATTTATTTTTTAAGAATTTTCATTACTTGTTCATACACATTCTTCGCAGTGAAGCCTAGCTTTTCGTCTAGCACCTTGTATGGAGCTGAGAATCCAAAGCTATTTAGCCCCCAGATATTCTCCTCCTTGCCTACTAGACCTAATAAGTTCACTGGCAAGCCTGCTGTCAAGCCAAATCGTTCCACACCTTGTGGTAAGATTTCATCTTGGTATTCCTTAGGCTGACGACGGAATAGTCCTTCACTAGGAATAGAAGCAATCTGCAACTTGATGCCTTCAGCTCTTAATAGATCAGCTCCCTCAACAAGCGTTGACACTTCGCTACCGCTAGCTAGCAAGACGATGTCTGGGTTCTCATCTTTTGACACAAGATAACCTCCGTGTTGTATCTTGTAAGCCTCTTCTTGACGGCTCTTAGCCTCATCTAGGCAAGGTAGGTCGTTGATATTCTGACGAGAAAGAATCAAAGCTGTTGGCGTTGTCTTATTATTCATTGCCAATCTCCACGCACTTGTTGTCTCATAGACGTCAGCAGGACGAAGCACTAGCATAGAGTTCTCTCCGCTGTGGTTCTGCAACTTCTCCATAAGGCGAATTTGTGCCTCTTGCTCTACTGGTTCGTGAGTAGGTCCATCCTCTCCCACACGGAAGGCGTCGTGTGTCCAGATGAATTTGACTGGTAGTTCCATCAGAGCTGCCATTCTCACCGCAGGCTTCATATAGTCGCTGAAAACAAAGAATGTACCACAAGCAGTCTCTACCCCTCCGTGCAGAGCCATACCGATACACAGACAAGCCATTGTCAGCTCAGCTACCCCAGGTTGCAAGAAAGCTCCAGAGAAATCATTGCGAGTAAGCATTTTTGTTTTCTTCAAGAAGCCGTCTGTCTTATCACTATTAGAAAGGTCAGCCGAAGCAACGATCATATTCTCTACCTGCTCAGCAAGATGTCCTAGCACTGTCGCACTAGCGGCACGTGTCGCTTGATTTGGCTTTTGCTCAATAGCTTCCCACTTAACTTCGGCTGTCTCTTTTGAGAACCATAGGTCATATTTCTTGGCAAGGTCGCCGTTATCTTTTCGCCATCTAGCTTCCTCTTCACGGCGAGACTTGTTGATCTCACGCAATTCGTTGAGACGTGCTTGATATAGAGCCTTCACTTCTGGTAAGATGACGAATGGATGCTCTGGGTCTCCGCCCAAGTTCTTAATCGTAGCAGACATTGACGCACCCGCAGCAGATAATGGCTGTCCGTGTGTGCTAACGAAGCCTTCCAATGAAGAGCCATCTTCGGCAATGACACCCTTAGCCATCGTTGTCTTACCTATGATTAGAGTAGGCTTACCGACAGTCTGCTTAGCTGTCTTGAGAGCTGTGCGGATAGCCTCCACATCTTGTCCATCTATCTCTAGCACTTGCCAGCCCCAAGCCTCATACTTCATCTTGACATCTTCGCTATCAACATCACTAACCTTAGTAGATAGCTGTACATCGTTGGCATCATAATACATAATAAGGTTATCCAAGCCCAAGTGTCCTGCTATACGGCCTGCACCTTGAGAGATTTCCTCTTGAATACCTCCATCAGAGATATAAGCATAGATAGTCTGGCTCATCACCCAGCCAAGACGCTGTTGTAGGAACTTCGCTGCAATAGCTGCCCCTACCGCATAAGTATGACCTTGTCCTAATGGTCCTGATGTATTCTCTATACCTCTATTAACATCTACCTCAGGATGACCTGGAGTTACGCTACCCCATTGGCGGAATGACTGAAGGTCTTCCATTGAGAACTTATCAATAAGCGATAGCTGAGCATAAAGCATAGGAGACATATGCCCTGGGTCTAGGAAGAATCTGTCACGTCCAGCCCATTCAGCATTATCGGGGTCAAAAACTAGGAACTCAGAGTACAATACATTGATAAAATCCGCTCCACCCATAGCTCCACCAGGGTGACCACTCTTTGCTTTTTCTACCATTGACGCAGCTAATATACGAATGTTATTAGCCGCTTGAGTCATTACTTGATTACTGTTCATATTTTTATATCTATTTGCTTATATTTTATACTTTAATAATATCTTTTCTCAAAGATAATTATTTTTCACGATACATTATAATAAAAGATAGTTAGACTATTGCTCGTCTAACTATCTTTTATTAATTATAGGCATTTCCCTTTATGAAATTAGAACTTATACGAAAGTCCCAAGCCCAACATCTCTCTAAACTGCACACGAGGAGCAAGCATTCCGTCCTCATTAGCAATCTTCACGTCGTCATCATAGATAAGGTTTGTTGAGATTGTCGCAGAGATATATTTATTAATCTTTGCAGATAGCATCACATCCCAGTTCACGTCAATATTACCGAAGTCGTGCGTATAGGCTGTGAAGAGCGTAAGCTTAGTAAGGAGGTTGATATTATCCCAAATCTCGTGATTGTATGATGTTACGAGCGTTGTACCTAGCTCAGCGAAGAAACGGCTACCTTTTTTCACACCATAAGCACCTTGATTAGAAAGAGCTTCGTTGAATACCATAGTTACCTTACCAGCCAAAGGAGAGAAGAAGATAGACCAGTTCTCAATAGGTTTGTAGTCAAGACCCGAAGCTAATGTCAAATAAGCAGGAGCAAAAAGTGTTGAGACAGGGTCAGCTCCATTAAGCTGAGCTGTAGCATTCTTATAACCATCTGTAAACTGCGACAAGAAGTCTCCAAGGAAAGTTATATCTAGCTTATTGGCGATATTACGCCCCAATTTACTTGTCAAGTTTAGCTTATCTACACTCTTCTGCCACTTGTTTGTAGTCGTATATGTCTGACCAAAGTCTGTATTAAGCGTATTTTCTAATGTCCAGCCAGCCTTACGATACTTGAGTAAAGCATTTAGGTAAACGTTCCAAGCGATAGAGTTCTCACCCCCAGCAGCCCAGTTAGTCAAAGATGTCTGAGCCATATTAATTCCACCTACGCCTTTGAATTCCCACGTCTTAGGAGCTTTCTGTTCTTGAGCTGATAGATTCAGACCAAGAGCTAAACAAAGCAATAACAATACTTTTTTCATTCTGATTTTATTATATAATGTGTTAAAATTCTGCACAAAAATACAAAAAAGATAGCAAAGCATAGCAAATAGTTAGCTTATCTAAGCAAAGAATAAGCTCAGAGCAAGCTTAAAATTAGGCTGTAAGAAAAGATAAATTACTGAGAAATATTAAATACGAATAGGATTATAGTAAAAGTTTTTATTATATTTGTAGGTAATTAGAGAATAAAATAATTAATATAAAGGTAATTTTAGTGTTATGCTAGAGATTATAAAACAATTTGTAGAACTAAATCAGGTAGGTCAGTACCGTGCTTTTGGTAATGGACACATCAACGATACCTATGCTATCACAGACACAGAGGGTGTAGATAAGTGGATTTTGCAACGCATTAACCACCAAGTCTTCCCTAAGATTGACGTTCTACAGCACAATGTGGCTGTTATTTCTGAGACAATGCGTAAGCGTCTAGAAGAGGAGCAAGACCCTGATGCTGATCGTAAGTATCTAAACTTTTTACCATTGCTAGATAATCCTAAGCAAAACTACTACTTTGACGGAGAGAACTACTGGCGTATCTGCACATTCATTCCAGATAGTATGAGTTTATCAGAGCTATCTACAGAGTCTGCTCGTTATGCTGGCGAAGCATTTGGTCAATTCGAAGAAATGCTTTCGGTTATCCCAGAAGGAGTATTAGGAGACACTATTGAGAACTTCCACTCAATGCCATTCCGTTTGCAACAGCTAGCTAATGCTGTCAAGAACGATGCTGTAGGTCGTGTAGCTAATGTCAAGGAACTTCTTGAAGAGATTGAGAAGCGTAAAGACGCTATGCTTATCCAAGAAACACTTTATGCAGAAGGCAAACTTCCTAAGCGTACAATCCACTGCGACACGAAGGTGGACAACGTCCTTTTTGATAAGAGCGGTAAAGTACTTTGCGTTGTGGACTGGGATACTTCTATGCCAGGCTTCATCCTAAGTGATGTGGGAGACTTCATCCGTACAGGTGTGAACTTAGCTCCAGAAGATGAGCCAAACCTAGAAAAGATTGGCGTAAATATGGAGATCTACAAGTCATTCGTAGAAGGTTACCTATCTACTGCAGGTAAGTTCCTAACAGACACTGAGCGTCAAATGATTGCTTATGGTGGTCGCTTGATGACTTATATGCAGACAGTCCGTTTCCTTGCTGACTACATCAACGGAGACACATACTTCAAGATTCATCACCCAGAGCATAACTTGCAACGCACTAAAGCTCAATTTAGATATTTGCAGTGCTTGGAAGAGATGGCTGACGAAATGGAAGCAATACTAAAGTAAGCATATGAATTAGTGATTTTAAAATTATAAAAAGGATAAAGTATCTGCTCCGAGAGGAGTAGGTACTTTATCCTTTTTATATTTGATGTTTTCACGAAAATTAATTATCCCACAAATTCCCTTTTTGTACTTTACACAAACTAGACTTAAATGCAACTAATTTTCTATGATATTTAGCATTCTTTCCATTTTAACGTCGGTGCGACCGACAGCAAGTTCGTAACTCACGAGGGACTAATTGAAAATTATCACTTGCTCCCTACAACTTGTGGGGTTGAGGTCATGAGCCACGACGGGCAGTAGTCGTAAAAAAAGTTTGAGCTGAGAATAAAAAAGTTTGTCCTACAATTACAAAAAAATTGAGCTGTTATTTCAAAAGTTTGAGCTGAGTATCTAAAAATCACGAGGACAAACTTCACTACTTTTCAGCTCAAGTCGGGACGCCCGACAGCGAAGTACCAGGTAGTGAGCCACCACGGGCAGTAGAAAAAGGCTATCTATTACAGCTCTAAGCTAAAACGCAAAAAGTCCTAGCAAGCAAACGCTTACTAGGACTTTAATCATTTATCATATCACAAAGATAAGCATTTATTATAAAAAATCATCTCTGCTCTTCGGATTACTTAAAGTTCATAAATAAGAACAATTAGTATAGAAATATTTTGATGATAAGATTAAACTTTATTGATAAAAGCCTAACTTTGTAAAGAGTCAAATTGCAACCCAAAAGATAACAAAATGGTCGTTTACCAAGATATTATAAAAGATATAGTCTCTAAGAAGTTGAATAACTTCTATTTCCTCTATGGCGAAGAACCATATTATATGGATAAGTTAGTGGAGAATTTCCTCTCTCGTGCTATTAGCGAGGAAGCTAAGGACTTTGATCTATCACTATCTTTTGGTGCTGATGAGACTTCGGAGAATATCGTGGCAAACTGCCTGCGTTATCCTATGATGAATGACCGCTTGTTGGTTATCGTGAGAGAAGCCCAAGAGTGCCGTACTTTGGCTAAGCTGACCGAATACATTCCACGTCTGCCAGAGACGACTACTCTGGTGCTATGCTACAGCCAGAGTATGAAGGATATTAAGGCGGGCATCAAGAAACTGATGGAGCAAGGGATTGCCTTTGAGAGTAAGCCACTAGAAGAAAAGAAGGTAACAAGGACAATAGAAGCTCTTTTTGCTCAGAAAGGCTTGATGATAGAGCCTAAGGCAGCTCAGATGATGGGCGAGCATACGAGTACATCTATCATATCTATCGTATCGGAGGTGGAGAAAATCTCTATCGCCTTGCAAGGACAAAATCGCAAAATAACGGAAGATGACATCGAAAAATACATCGGCGTAAGTAAAGAGTACAACTATTACGAACTGGAAGAAGCAATTGTCGAATGTAATTCTTTCAAGGCATTTAACATTGTCAAGCATTTTGAGAAGAATGAGAAAAACTATCCAGTACAGCGAATTTTGCCTAGCTTATTTGAATACTTTTCTGACTTGTTAATTTTACATTATTTGCCAGAACTGACGGTCAATACCATTTGTAAGGCGTTAGGACTAAGAGAAAGTTATCGTGCTGACAAGTATGTCAAGGGTTTGAAGAACTACAGCGTAGGCAAAGTCTTTAATATCGTGCGAAGGATAAGAGTTTCGGATGCCGAATCTAAAGGTTTTTATGGCAGACGTACGAATACTGAAGTTCTAATGGATCTGCTCTTCTACATCTTCTTATAGTTAAGAGAAAATTCTAGCTTGATATAAAGATTCTTTCATTCATATCTCTAACCTAAGGATAAAAGTAATTTTAACAATCAGAAGTAGAAAAAGAACAATAAAGAGCTAGGACAGCAGTCTAAAAGCTTAAAATAAACATATTTCAAGGCGTTTACTCATTATATTTACAATAATTTCTTTATATTTGTATCTATACAAACTATTTATCTTGGTTTGAAACCGAGATAATTAGTCTAAAAAGATAGTAACTAAGAATAAAGGATTATAATGGGGAAACGATATACGACAAAAGATTACCAAAGACTTAACCGTTTTCAATATAATAAAAAGGAAAAACTCTCGTGGAGCAAACGATTGCTTAGGTGGTTAATTCTCTTCGCTCTTATTGTCTGTGGCTATTATGCCTACGTTCTCTACAAAGCTTTTAACGACCCTATCGGTAGCAACAAAGAGACCGTATATCTCTACATCACCGAGGGAACGACTATGGAAGACCTCAACAAACAGATTGACTTCAAAATCAAACCCAAACATCCTAAATTACTCAAATACAACGCTCGTTACTTCCGCCTCAGTGACTCGCTCAAGGTAGGGCGTTACGCCATAGATACCCTTATGACGACCAACGAGCTAGTACAAAAACTGCTTAATGGTCAGCAAGACTCCGTGAATATCGTCATCGGACACCTTAGAACGAATGAAGAGATTGAGGATAAACTTACTGAGAGCCTATTAGTCAAAAAAGACAGCCTTATCAACTATCTCTACAACGACGCCTTCCTCAAAGAGAATGGCTTCAACAGAGAGACGATCCGATCGATCTTCCTACAAGGACATCACAAAGTTTTGTGGACAACTTCCCCTAAAGAACTTTTGGACTACTATATCCAAGACTATAACGATTTTTGGACAAAGGAGCGAGAACAAAAACTCAAAACATTAGGTTTAACTAAAGTTCAAGCAGTCATCCTTGCCTCAATAGTAGAAGCAGAGTCTGCCGAAAAGGACGAATATAGTCGTATCGCAGGCTTGTATCTGAATAGGTATCGCCGTCACCTTAGGTTACAGAGCTGTCCAACGCTCAAGTATGCTCTCAAAGAGTTTGACCTAAAACGCATACTCAACAAGCACAAAGAAGTGGAGTCGCCATATAATACATATAAACATACTGGCTTTCCCCCTGGACCTATCCACACACCTAAAAAGTCAACGATAGACTACGTCCTCAATGCCGAAGAACATAAGTACATTTATATGTGTGCCAAAGAAGACTTCTCTGGTAAGCACAACTTTGCCGAACATTATGCCGACCATTGTCGCAATGCTAACGCTTACCAAAGAGCCTTAAACAAAAGAGGAATAAGATAAAACATAGTATATAAGAATGAATAATAATTGGTGCGAACGCACTGAATTACTTTATGGAAAAGAACGTGTGCTTGAGTTTAGTCAGGCTCACGTTCTTGTTGTAGGACTAGGAGGTGTAGGTGGCTACACGGCTGAGATGTTGGCTCGTGCTGGCATAGGAGAGATGACGATTGTGGATGCTGACATCATTCAGCCATCTAATATCAACCGCCAGCTTGTAGCCACAAGTAGCGTCATTGGACGCCCTAAGGCTTCGGTGCTAGCTGAGAGACTGCGAGACATCAACCCAGAGATTAAGCTACACGTCGTGGAAGCGTTCCTCAAAGATGACAATATGATAGAGCTACTGGACAAAACTCGCTATGACTTTGTCGTTGATGCCATAGACTCTCTAAGCCCTAAAGTTTACCTCATCGCTCTGAGCGTAGAGCGAGGTCTGCCAATAGTCTCATCTATGGGAGCAGGAGCGAAGCAAGACCCTAGTTCGGTACAAATCGCTGACATCAATAGGAGCTACAACTGCAACCTAGCACGAGCTTTGAGGAAAAGATTGCGTAAGTTAGGTATTAAGTCAGGCGTGCCTGTCGTCTTCTCTAGCGAGATGCGAGACGATAATGCCGTGCTAGAGATTACAGGCGAGCAGTGTAAACGCTCTACAGCAGGTACGGTATCATATATGCCTGCTATCTTTGGCTGTCATCTATCAGCCTATGTCATCAAACACTTATCCCTCCAAGACAAGCAAAGTAATGACTAAACCAAACATCATCTTACAAGCTCGCAACATCCACAAAAGCTTCGGTTCACTGGAGGTCATCAAAGGTATTGACCTAGACATCTACAGCTCAGAAGTAATCTCCATCGTGGGACAGAGTGGAGCAGGCAAGACAACTCTATTGCAAATATTAGGTACGCTATCGGAGGCGGACAAAGGTTCGGAAATCAAACTAGACAACAAAACCATTACTAAGCTCTCCGAAAAAGAGACAGCAGAGCTACGCAACAAAGAGATTGGCTTTATCTTCCAAAGTCATCAGCTCCTGCCCGAGCTAACGGCACTAGAGAACGTCATCTTACCAGCAATGATCAAGGGCTTGAGCAAGAAGAATGCCGAACCAAGAGCGAAGGAATTGCTTACTTTATTGGGACTTGATCATCGCTTAGAGCATTTACCAAGTGAGCTATCTGGTGGAGAGAGCCAACGTGTAGCTATTGCTAGAGCTTTGATGAATGAGCCAAAGATAATTTTTGCTGATGAGCCTTCGGGAAGTCTTGACACAGAAAATAAAGAAAGCCTTCATCAGCTTATCTTCCAACTAAGAGAACAGTTCGCTTGCACCTTCGTTATCGTTACGCACGACTTAGAACTTGCCAAGTCCTGCGACAGAATGGTCTGCCTCAAGGATGGTATCATAGAAAAGATTGTGGAGAAGTAGGGATAGTATCCAATGATAAGGCTTTGCAGAAGTATCATTCAACTAACTTTTACAAGAAAGGTATTTAATTACCTAGAGGAAAACCAAAAATTCCCCTCCGATGGAGGGGTGGATTGCCAAAGGCAAGACGGGGTGGTAGTAACAAGTTTTATTTATAACACTTAACAAAGTTATTTCTACCATCCCCCGCCTGAAGGCGTACCCCTCCAACGGAGGGGAATTCGTTCCGTTTTGACTTAAATCAATTACTATACAAAGCCCAGACGGAGCATAATAAAAATTATTTTACTAGATAGAGTTCATTCTACTAGCAAAACAGACATTATATATAAGGATATAGAAAGAAAAGATACAGATGAAAAAAGAAATAAAACTAATATCGTGGAATGTTAATGGCTTGAGAGCTTGCTTCAAAAAAGGCTTCCCTGAAATAATGTTAGGACTAGATGCTGACTTTTTCTGCTTGCAAGAGAGCAAAATGCAAGAAGGACAACTCGATGCCGAGCTTGAAGGCTATCAGTCTTATTGGAACTATGCCGAGAAGAAAGGCTATTCTGGAACTGCTATCTACACCAAACATCAGCCTCTCAGCGTAAGCTACGGCATAGGTATTGCCGAGCACGACACCGAGGGACGTGTCATCACATTAGAGATGGAAGACTTCTACCTCGTAACTGTCTATACACCTAACGCACAGGACGGACTGCGTCGCCTCAACTATCGTATGGACTGGGAGGATGCTTTCCGTGAATACCTTCAAGAGCTTGATAAGAAAAAAGCTGTCATCGTCTGTGGCGACCTCAACGTAGCTCACAAAGAGATTGACCTGAAGAACCCAAAGACGAACCACAAGAACCCAGGCTTCTCTGACGAGGAGCGTGGCAAGTTCCAAGACTTGCTTGATACAGGCTTCGTAGATACATTCCGCCACTTCTATCCAGACCTAGAAGATGCTTATTCGTGGTGGTCATACAGAGCTGGAGCAAGAGCAAGAAACGTAGGCTGGAGAATAGACTACTTCCTTTGTTCGGAGAGATTGAGAGAAAACTTAGTCTCAGCGAAGATACATTCAGAAATTTTAGGTTCTGACCACTGCCCAGTGGAAGTAGTCATAAAATAATTAAAAACTAGCCACTTAGTCGCTCAGGCAAGGCTACAGCAAAGAAATTCTTAAAAAAAAACTTCAAAATATTTCGTCAAAAGTTTTGGAGATAAGAAAAAAAGTACTACCTTTGCAGAGCAAACCGATAGAGGTTAGGCTTTCTTAGCTCAGCTGGTTAGAGCATCTGACTGTTAATCAGAGGGTCCTTGGTTCGAGCCCAAGAGAAAGCGCAAAGAAAAGAGTAAGGATTTAATCTTTACTCTTTTCTTTTTTTTTTATATACTCTAGTCAGATATTCTTGTTTAAGTCTAAAAAAAAAGCTATCTTTACGAGGAAAGATTATAGAAATCAATTTTTATCATTAAAATTAATATAAGATATGTGCAATTCTAAAGGAAAATTTACATTAGGTCTTTTCGTTGGTGCTGTCATCGGTGCTGCTTCTGTTTACCTATCTAAAAAAGAAAATAGAGAACGTCTAGTAGAAGACCTAACAACTGGCTACGACAAAGCCTTGGAAGGCATTGACAAAGCTAAAGATTCGGTAGTAGAGCGTTATTATGAAGCAAAAGAACGCTTCAAAAAATGCACTAAAGAGCTAGAAGAAGAGACAGAGGGCTATATCGAGGAAATCGAAGAAATGCTCGAAGATGCTGAATAATATCAGTGCTCTGTAGCTATACTCTGTTATAGAAAAAAGGAAACTATCTTTGATTAAAACAAAAATAGTTTCCTTTTTTAGTAATATCTATCAGCCAATAGCCTTTACTCATCAGTACATATAAAAAGAAAATAAATATGGAAAACTTATCAATGGGCGATCAACAAATCAAAGGTATCAAGGAGAGCCTTATCTATATCATTCGTTACCGACTAAACACTTATATCGGCAAGACAGGAGCGACGACAGCCGACCTCATAGCAAGACTCGTGTGGATATTAATCGCTTTCGTCCTAGGACTAATCTTGTATATCTTTGCCAACGTATTCTTCATCACTGTTCTTGCTCCGATAATGGGTTCTCTTATTTCGGCAAGTATGACGATACTCGGACTGCATATCCTCTTTATGACCCTACTCATTCTCTTCAAAACAAGCATAGAGAACGCTATCCGCAACGGCTTGGCAGAGAAAGTGCTTGAGATACAGAAGCAGACTAATGAGCAACTAGACTTACTCATTCCAGATATTAAGTTAGAGCGACAAGTTTACTCTTCGTCTAAGGTCAAACCTTTCGTCTTACTTAATCATTCTAACCTAAAGAATGAGAAATTAGCTAAAGAAAAGCAAGAGAAACTTACCGAACAAGTGATATTCGTCAAGAACAATATCAAATCTGTAGGCTTCTCCATTGCCACTGACAGAATAGAGAAAAAGATGCCTATGGGAGGTGTCTTCTCTACCCTACTTCATTTCTTTGAGCCAAAGCCTCAGCTAGGTCAAACTAAGCCTTCGGATAAACAAAAAGGAGGACGTAGATTAATGGAAGGGTTCAACAAACGTATGGCTAGTCCTAAGAATAAAGACAGAGTACGTCGCTTGAGACCTTATCTACCTTACATCGGACTTGCGTGGCAAATCTCTCGTCCTTTTATTAGCTCTTTACTTATTAAGAAAGGGCAAAAGACTTTATTAAATCTCTTCACGAAGAAAAAGAAACGTTAATCAAAATAAACTATTATGACTATCGGACAAACATACTCTCAAGAACATCTTGTCGTTAATGAGGACAGTGCTAAGATTCACGGCTCTGGCAATCTAGATGTTTTCTCTACACCTGCAATGGTTGGCTTGATGGAGAATACCGCTTGTGGCTGTATCAAGGAGCTACTCAACGAAGGCTTGGACAGCGTAGGCATTGAGATCAATGTCAAGCACATCAAAACAACAAAAATTGGAGACACTGTTACTTGTACGGCAAGCTTAGTAGCGATAGATAACAAGGTGCTAACTTTTGAAATAGAGGCAAAAGATAGCCAAGCTGTCATCGGTACGGCTCAGCATAAGCGTTATATCATCTCGCCAGAGAAGTTCCTCAGCCGTCTATAGCCTACATCTATGCAAAAGAGCTTAAAAAGTCTGCTACAGCTGTGTTGCGTCTTTATTCTTCTGACGCTACAAGTCTTTGCCCAAAGCCCATTAACCAAAGGTCAGTGGGTAAAGATCAGTGTTGAGGAGAGTGGCTTGTATGTCATTGAGGAGAGTGATCTGCAAGCAATGGGCTTGAAAAATCTCAATAACATCTGCGTTTGGGGTTATGGTGGTAGGCTACTCCCCGAAATAAACAAAGCCCTCAAAGATCATACCCTCAAGCAGATCCCAACGCTACTGCAAGGCGGTAAGCTCTACTTCTATGGTGACGGCGTAGTCCAATGGCATTATGACAGTCAGCTCAACTGCTACCGACATACAGTCAATCATTACAGTCGCAAAGGTTACTACCTCATCAGCGAAGGCAATGCCACGCCTCTAAGAATGGCTGAAGAGACAGCCAAGAGCTGTGATAAGAAACCGACTAAGCAAAGCCTATCCTACATCCAGCCTTTCCTCATTGACTATTCAGAACAGACAATCGCCCACACAGGACGAAAACTTTACAGCTCACTACTCTATCAGTCAAGAAAAGAGCTTATCCCTGAATATAACTGCCATAGTCTGAAGATGAACCTTGCTTATATGGGCTACCCTAAGCAAGGTAAGGAGAGCATTCAAGTTAAGGTAAACGGCAAAGACTACTTTACGACAAGCATCAGTAGGACAGAGGTCGAGCAGATGCCCTCAGCTTATGCCTATGGCTTCTTCGGAATGGATAAAGCCTACTATTCAAAGAACACCATCAGCCTCAACACTGCTCCTCGTGACATCTCAATAGAATTTATTACTAAGCCCAAAGTGACAAGCATTCACCTTGACTACTGCGAGCTGAATCTAGAGAAACTCATTGACCTAAGAGAGAAACAAGTCTTTCTCCGACAGAACTTCACGCCTCAAGATGAGCTAGAGCAAGAGCGACAAGTAACACTACCTCAACCTCAAGATGAAATGCTACTGCTACAGCTAGACCAAACAAACCCTTACCAGCCAATACTAGCAAAGAAGCTCAACTTCAACCCTCAAAACAGCTTAATTAACATCTATCTTCCCAATCGTAATCAGTATAACTTAGCAACCAACTTCCTTGCGACAAGTCTAAAGAATGCCTATAAACCTAAGTTCATCAGCACGATTAAGCCACAAGACATTCTATCAGACCAGCGAGCAATCAACCTACTCATCATCTGTAGCCAATCGCTACGAGAAGAAGCCTTGAAACTTGCTGAGCATTACAAGTCCCAAGGCTACACTTATGCCGTGTGGTCGCAAGAAGAAGCTTTTAACGAGTTCAACAGCGGTACACCTGACGCTATGTGCTACCGCCTACTCGCTAAGCATTACTACGATAACTTCTACAAGTTAGAAGCTAATAAGGATAAGGAATGCCCAATGTCTCTACTGTTCCTTGGCGATGTAGCCTACGACAATCGTCGTATCAGCAAGGAATGGCAGACGGCTAACTTACAGAGTGCTGATATACTCCTCGCTTATGAATCGGTAAACTCTTTAGATCTTACCAGCTACACCTCGGATGACTTCTTCACAATCCTTAAAGATGAAGATAGCGAGTATAACCTCAATAATCTGCCCAACATTGTCCAGCAACTAATGGATATTTGTGTGGGGCGCCTGCCAGCAAAAACGAAAGAAGAAGCCTCTTTGATGGTCGATAAAATTATCAATTATGACAAGCAAGCCCCTCAAGGTTCGTGGAAGATGAAGGCAGCTTTTGTAGCTGACAACGGCAACGGCAATACGCACGTCAATCAAAGCCTAGAAGTGAGTGACATATTAGAAAATCTACAACCAGAAGTTATCGTCAAGAGGTATTACTTGCCGTCTTATAAGCGTATCCTTGTCAGTGGTAAGCCGATGACTCCACAAGCAAGGCTAGACTTTCACAATGCACTCAACAAAGGTCTCTTCCTAGTCAACTACACTGGGCACGGCAGTGCTAATACTTGGGCATTGGAAGGCATCTTGACAAGTGCCGACGTGGAGAGTCTGAACTACAAACAGCTACCATTAATCATCACGGCAAGTTGTGACTTCTCACCTTTTGATACAACAAGTCCTTCGGGAGGAGAACTCCTTCTGCTTCATCCTACAAGTGGAGCTATAGCTCTGATGTCAACGACACGTGTCGTCTGGGATATTCCTAATAAGAACCTCAACAAAGCTATCATCAAAGAGCTATTTAGCACTCAAGCAGACGGATCATACCCTAGCCTAGGACAAGCTCTGAGAAGAGCGAAGAACCTTATGCGAGATCTTCCTACACCTGAGAATAGACTCAACTTTACTTTGCTTGGCTCTCCTCTGCAAAAGCTCGTTTTACCTCCCAAGAAAGTTGTGCTGAGCAGTATCAACGACCAAGACTTAGCTCAAGACAGCCAAATCAAGGTACACGCTCTAGATAAAATTACCTTAAAAGGCTACATTGCAGACAAGGAGAATAGTATCAATGGTAACTTCAATGGAAAAATTGACATATTAGTCTATGATGGCGAGATAGAGCTAGAGACGATTGACAACTTCGACGACAATCCGCAGGCTGTAGTCAAGCCAAGTAAATACAAAGAGTTCCGCAATCTCATCTATACGAATACTATTCCAGTAGAGGCAGGACAATTTACTTGCTCCTTCACCGTCCCCAAAGATGTGACTTACTCTGGCAACCTAGGACGTATCAGCTTCTATGCCTTTGACAATGCAAACAAAAAAGATGCTATTGGCGAATCTCGCAACCTCATCATCACTGAAGGTGGCTCGAACAGCAATCAAGACAAAGATGCTCCCAAGATTCTTCAAATGAAACTTGCTGGCAAGCCTGTTCAGAGTGGTATGCTTGTCCCTTCGGAGAGTGCCTTCTACCTATTACTGGAAGAAAAGGAGGGACTAAACTTCTCCAATGCAGGACTAGGTCATCAGATGCAACTGACGATCAACGGCAAGGAGCGACTAAACATTGACCTCAAGCCTTATTTCTCTCCAAATACAGGACATCTTGACCAAGGTATCATCAGTTTGATTTTGCCTAAGCTGACATCTGGCAAATACCAAGCTGAGTTGCGTATCACTGATATTTATAATAATGTTTTGCTCAAACGTTTTGACTTCATTGTACAAGAGAACCTTCTGCCAGACATTGAAGAACTCAAAATCAGCTTCGTCAATGACGGAACTCTAATCCTCAAACAAGAGTTTCTGCTCAAGGAATCTATCGCAGTGGTAGAAGTATTTGACGTAATGGGACAACGTGTTTACGCTACTCAAGGCACGAAGATACACAACCTCAGCTCTAGCTACTCTGCTTTTAGCCTAAAAAGGCTAGGTTTAGAGCAGATCAAAGCCCTACCAACAGGTACATATATCCTTAGACTAAGGCTGTATCCCGAACTTGAGAGCGAACATTTCAGCCATAAGAGCATCAAATTCGTCATTCCTTAGCAACTAAAACTCCTACGACAAGCTAGCCTTTTATCATAATAGTTGAATTACATAAATTATTCAAGCAAACGACACCTCATATTATGCACAGAAAAAGCTTTATATTCCTAATCCTTCTTGCTATCCTAACCTCATTCTCATCTTGCAAGCAAGACAAAGTATTTAGCACTGAAGACAAAGACAACATTGACTGCATCAATCCTTACGTGGGTAACATCAGTCTCCTCCTAGAACCTACTCAAGCGAGTCTCTATCTACCTAATAGTATGCTGAGAGTTCATCCTATGCGACAAGACTACAGCTCGGAGACTATCGCAGGCTTACCTATCTGTCTAACGAGTCATCGTGGGCAGAATGCTTTTCGTCTTAGCCCTATCAACAATATAGACAAGACGCAAACGCCAATCAAAGAATATATCTACGATCACGAGGTCGTCAAGCCCTACTATTACTCTGTCTATCTCCCAGAAGAGAAAATAGCTGTAGAATATGCTCCTATGGAACATTCGGCAATCTACGAGCTAGACTTTCAAGAAGAGGGTTCTCACGCTCTAGTACTCACGACACTCAAAGGCAAGCTCACAACAAAAGAGAATACTATCTTTGGCTATCAAGACCTAGGACAAGACACTAAGATCTATCTCTACCTAGAACATCAGCAAGAAGCTCTTAGCAAAGCAACCATCTCTCAGCCAAATAAGATCGTTTATTCAGCTAAAGACAGCCTTGAGGGAGAAAGCATAATGATTCTATTCAACTATACAAAGGAAAAAATCAAACTTCGCTATGGCATTTCCTTTATCAGTGTAGAGCAAGCCAAGCAGAATATGCTACGTGAGGTACAGACATACGAACTTAACCTCGTCTCTAAATATGGCAAATCTGTCTGGGAAGAAGCGATTAATAAAATCAATATTGAGGGAGCAACAGCTGACGAGAGAGCTACATTCTACACAGCTCTATATCGTTGCTATGAGAGAATGACCAACATATCAGAAGAAGGGCAGTACTTTTCTCCTGCAGACAAGACTATTCATCAGGACGAAGGCACACCATTCTATACCGATGACTGGATATGGGACAGCTACCTTGCCCTACATCCTTTGAGGACTTTGCTCAACCCTAAGCAAGAAGAGGATATGCTCTCCTCTTACCTAAGAATGGCAGAGCAAAGCGAAGACGGATGGCTACCTACCTTCCCTGAGATCACAGGCGACAGCCACAGAATGAATGGTAATCATAGTATCATTGCCTTCTTAGATGCTTACAACAAAGGCTTGACACATCTCGACCTTAATAAAGTTTACCACTATGCTCAGAAGACACTCAAAGAGCGTAGCTATCTGCCGTGGACTAAGAGCTTAAAGGGGGATTTATCTAAGTTTTTTGATGAGAATAATTACTTCCCTGCCCTCAACCACAAGGAACAAGAGAGTGACGAACTTGTCACAAAATGGGAAAAGCGACAAGCCGTTGCCGTAACCCTTGCCTCTGCCTATGACTACTGGGCAGTCAATCAGCTAGCTCTCAAGATGAATGACAGCGAATATGCTGAAGTAACAAAAGAGAAAGCACTTGCTTATCGCAATCTATTCAATACCGAAACAGGCTTTTTCCACCCTAAAAATAAAGATGGTAAGTTCATCTATCCTTTTGACTACGAACTTTCTGGTGGACTAGGAGCTAGAGATTACTATGATGAGAACAATGCCTATACTTATCGCTGGGATTTAAAATATAACATTCCAGAATTAATTGAGCTAATGGGAGGCAAGGAGAAGTTCACTAAATACCTAGACGAAAGCCTCAGAACGAAACTATCTAAAAGTAAATGGCAGTTCTACAGCCAAATGCCAGACCAGACGGGCAACATCGGACAACTAGCTTTTGGTAATGAACCTTGCTTGCACATTCCATATCTTTATAATTACGCTGGTCAATCGTGGCGAACACAACGCTTGCTGAAGAAACTTATCCCAATGTACTTCCGCAATGACCTAATGGGTGTCTCAGGAGATGAAGATGGAGGAGGACTGAGTGCCTTTGTCGTCTTCACGATGATGGGCTTCTATCCTACTTGCCCTGGGAAAGCCTACTATAATATAGGTGTACCCTTCTTCCCTTGCACAACGATACAGCTAAGCAACAAGCGTAAGTTCACCATTGTTGCAGAAGATCTTAGTGAGGAGAACATCTATATCCAGAGTGCTACACTCAATGGCAAGGACTTTAATAGAAGTTACATCAAGCACAACGAAATCCTTGACGGTGGCACACTGACATTCAAAATGGGTAATAGACCAAATCTCTCTTGGGGACAAGAAGCTTATCCGAAATAATGAGATCAGAGTGTGAAAAATAGAGCAAATAAAAAGAGCAATTCCTCGGAATTGCTCTTTTTATTTTGTGGTTAGAACAAACTAAGCGTTCACCTTAGCCATATAAGCTACAAGTTCAAGAACCTTGTTTGAGTAACCGATTTCGTTATCGTACCAAGATACAACCTTAACGAAAGTATCTGTAAGAGCGATACCAGCCTTAGCATCAAATACTGAAGTGCAAACTTCTCCGATGAAGTCGCTTGATACTACTGCATCTTCTGTGTAACCAAGGATACCCTTTAGTTCGTTTTCGCTAGCAGACTTCATAGCTTCGCAGATTTCTGCATAAGTAGCAGGCTTAGCTAGGTTAACTGTCAAGTCAACAACAGAAACGTCCAAAGTAGGAACACGGAATGCCATACCTGTAAGCTTACCATTCAATTCAGGGATAACTTTACCTACAGCCTTAGCAGCACCTGTTGAAGATGGGATGATGTTACCAGCAGCAGCACGTCCACCTCTCCAGTCCTTAGCACTTGGTCCGTCAACAGTCTTTTGAGTAGCTGTTGTAGCGTGTACAGTTGTCATAAGACCATCCTTGATACCCCACTTGTCGTTAAGAACCTTAGCGATAGGAGCAAGACAGTTTGTAGTACAAGAAGCGTTAGATACGAATTGAGTACCCTTTACATACTTATCTTGGTTTACACCACATACAAACATAGGAGTGTCATCCTTACTTGGAGCAGACATTACTACATACTTAGCACCAGCTTCGATGTGACCTTGAGCTTTTTCCTTTGTAAGGAAAAGACCTGTAGATTCAACAACGTACTCAGCACCTACAGCATCCCACTTAAGGTCAGCAGGGTTACGTTCTGCAGTTACACGGATAGTCTTACCATTAACAACAAGATTACCATCTACAACTTCTACAGTTCCGTCGAAACGTCCGTGCATTGTGTCATACTTTAGCATATATGCTAGGTAATCTGCGTCTTGAAGGTCATTAATACCTACGATTTCGATGTCTTGACGCTTCATAGCCGCACGGAAAACAAAACGTCCGATACGTCCGAAGCCATTGATACCAACTTTAATCATATTTCTTCTTTTATATTAATTAATTAATAAATTATAATTTTCTATTTCTCTTGTCTCGGCTATGAGCCTTAACACACTACAAATTTAATCAAATATTTCTAGATATTCAAACAATACAGCTCATTTTCAGCTATAATAATTAAAAATTTAATTAATCTTTAGTTGAAAGATATGTTTATTTTCGTTTAACGACGTAGCTCCGAGAGACAAATAGCCGTTGCGATAGCCACATTCAGCGATTCGCTCCCCACTTCTTCGCCATAAGTAGGTATGGTAATCTTCCTCGTAACGTAAGTCGCTACCTCCTGAGAGATACCATTTCCCTCATTACCCATCACTAACAAACGAATAGACATATTGTCTAATTCGCTTGACAGCTGATATAGGTTATCCCCCTCTAAGAATGTCCCTAGCACCAAGCCCTCTAGCCTACCGAAGAAGCTTGATACAGCTCCCTCCAAGCGATGTATCTGCACCCTTGTCAGTGCCGCCATAGACGACTGCACCACCTTTGGAGAGAAAGCGTCCACCGTCCCTTCCGAGCAAACAATATGTTTGATACCAAACCAGTCTGCCGTGCGAATAATTGTTCCTAGATTACCTGGATCTTGAATCTTATCTAGATAGAGCATTAAGTCATTATGCTCATAAACCTCTTCTATATTATAATATGGTAACTCAAATATCGCCAAAGCTCCCTGAGGCGTATTCTGACTAGACAAGCGAGCGAAGTTATAACTATCTGGCAGGATGATCAACTCCAGCTCTTGCTTCCTAGATAGTTCATTCAGTTCAGGCAGTAGCTCCTCCACGACGCTTTCTAGAATGATTAGCGTACGTACATTAAAGGACAAAAGCATATCACGGACGAGCTTTACACCCTCGGCAACAAAAAGCCCTTGAGCCTTACGCTCCTTAGCTTTGGCTAACTTCTTGATTAACTGCTCTGTCTTTTTCGTAACAGCCGTGCTATAGCTCAATCTTAAATCTAACATCTTTTACATCATAATTACAATAACTACCATCTAGCTTCATCAACAACAGCTCGCCATTAGACAAAACCTCTGAAATACTTGCCCTAAATGAGCCATCTTTGTCTTCAAAAGTATGCAATCCCTCTCGCCAGAATAGTCGCCTTTCGTACAAACTAGCCAACGTTTCTTGATATTCTACTTTTAATAAGTCTCTATGTTCCTCAAAGCACGCCAATAATTGCTCAAAGAATAAGGCTACATCATAAATTTGATTGGTAATCTGCTTTAGCGAAATCGGATTAGGCAAGTCTTCCGGGAAGCTATCTTGATTTAGGTTCAGCCCTATACCTAAAATAGACGAAGCAATCTCCTTGCCTTCCAAATTATGCTCAATAAGAATACCTGCAAGTTTCCTATCTTTATAATAAATGTCATTAGGCCATTTAATTTTCAGAGCTTGTCTTTGCTCTTCACTCAAATATTTAGCTATTGCTTCATAGAGACAAACAGCTGTGTATTTACTTATATTATATTGCTTGCTAAGGGCGACATTTGGTCTAGGGAGCAAGATAGACACGGTCAAGCTCTCGCCTGAGACGGCATACCAGCTATTACCTTTCTGTCCTCGTCCTGCGAGCTGTTCTATCCCACGGACGGCACAATATTCATTATGTGTAATAGCTCTACTCTGCAACAGCTCTTGCAAATATTTATTCGTGCTGTCAACTTCCTCCAGAGTAATTATCTTACTAAAAATCATTTAATCATTCAATTATATAAGGACAAAGATACAGCAAATGTCATTCAATGAAAAATATAGTAGCTTCTACAACAAAATAAAAGCTCACTACCCGAAGGCAGTGAGCTTTTATTTTAGATTAAGCGATATTACTTAATACGCTTGATACCATATTGAGCCAAAGCACCTAGTTCTTCTTCGATACGAAGTAGTTGGTTGTACTTAGCCATACGGTCAGTTCTGCTCAATGAACCAGTCTTGATTTGTCCAGAGTTAGTAGCAACTGCGATGTCTGCAATTGTAGCATCTTCAGTTTCTCCAGAACGGTGAGAAGTTACAGAAGTAAATCCGTGACGGTGAGCCATCTCGATAGCGTCAAGAGTTTCTGTAAGTGTACCGATTTGGTTAACCTTGATCAAGATTGAGTTAGAGCAATCTTCAGCGATACCACGTCTTAGGTACTCAACATTAGTTACGAATAGGTCATCACCTACAAGTTGGATCTTCTTACCAAGCTTAGCTGTAAGCTTCTTCCATCCTTCCCAGTCGTTTTCTGCCATACCATCTTCGATAGAGTCGATTGGGTACTTTTCAGCAAGTTCTGCTAGGTAGTCAACTTGTTCGTCAATAGAACGCTTCTTACCATTTTCGCCTTCGAACTTAGCATAGTTGTAGATACCATCTTCAAAGAATTCAGAAGCAGCACAGTCCATAGCGATAGTGATGTCCTTACCAGCTACGTAACCAGCTTCTTCAATAGCCTTCAAGATAGACTCGATAGCATCTTCAGTACCATTAAGAGCAGGAGCAAATCCTCCTTCGTCTCCTACAGCTGTGCTCAGACCACGAGCTTTCAATACTTTCTTCAAAGCGTGGAATACTTCAGCACCCATACGAAGACCTTCACGGAATGACTCAGCACCGATAGGACGGATCATAAACTCTTGGAATGCGATAGGAGCATCAGAGTGAGAACCACCATTGATGATGTTCATCATTGGTACAGGAAGAACGAATGTGTTTGTTCCACCAATGTAACGATATAGAGGCATTTCAAGGTAAGCAGCAGCAGCTCTAGCACAAGCAAGAGATACACCTAGGATAGCGTTAGCACCTAGTTTGCTCTTAGTCTTAGTACCGTCAAGTGCGATCATCTTCATATCGATAGCACGTTGTTCTAGTACGCTGTCTCCTACAAGAGCAGGAGCAATGATGTTGTTTACGTTTTCTACAGCTTTAAGCACACCCTTACCTAGGTAACGACCTTTGTCGCCGTCACGAAGTTCTAGAGCTTCGTTTTCTCCAGTAGAAGCACCGCTAGGAACAGCTGCACGTCCCATAATGCCACAAGCCAAATGTACATCTACTTCAATAGTAGGATTACCACGTGAGTCGAGTATTTCACGACCAACAATCTTAATAATTTCCATAATTTTCTTATTGTAAAAATAATATTCAATACTTTCTTTCCTACAAATATAATAAAATAATTTCATATATAGAGAGAAATATCTTTAATACTCTTGAATAAGATCTGCTATTTAACTGATATTCTAGCAATCTATTCTTTAGTAGATATACGCTCTTGTGTAATTTGTTAAGCAAATAATTAAAATAATGCGTATCTTTAAGCTGAATTAGTAATATAATTTATAAAGACAATATGAGAAAAGTAAAATTATTTATTGGATTAGCATTATCATTGATGCTAGCTAATCAGCTATTAATAGCTCAATCTATAGTAAATCAAAATAGCAAAGCTTCTAAAGACATAGAGCTTCCTAAGACTAAAGAAAAAGCTATCAAGACGTATTTTCAAAAAAACAGCATTGAAGCAAGTAGCTCCCAAGCGACAATGTTAGAATTAGACAAGAGTATTGAACCATCTAAACTGGCAACATTAAAATCTAAGCTTTGGGCTATTTGGCAAAAAGTCAATATGCCATACTTAAAGAAGACTAACTTCGGCAAATACAACGAGCTAAACAAGCTCAACCCTAGCACCTGGGCAATAACAAAGGGGCAAGTGATGCCTTACTCCTTATTAATAAAGGAAGATATACCTACAGATGGCTACCCTTTCCTCATCAACCTACACGGCGGAGGCTGTGACCCTAATGCCAAAGGTCCTTGGACAACGGACATGAACAATGGCGAATACAAAGCCGCTTGCTACCTTGCGGGTAAGTATGCTCAAGGCGAACCTAGCTACTACTTCATTCCTCGTATGGCTGACGACAGAAAAGGTCGTTGGTACTTAGCTCCTCAGATATATGCCTTCAAGAAAGCTGTCAAATGTGCCTTCCTTACAGGCTACATCAACCCATACCGCACTTATCTACTAGGTATCTCTGAGGGTGGTTATGGTTCAGGACGTCTAGCCCTTTGTATGCCTGACTACTTCGCTGGTATTGGTCCTATGGCGGGAGCTGAACCAGTCAAGCACGTAGGCAATCTCCGCAATGTGGCGTTCTATATGGAAGTGGGCGAAAACGACACTGCCTACAAGCGTAACATCTATGCCAAAGACTGGCAAGTAGCAACGGACAAGGCTCGTCGTGAAAATCCTAATGACTTCAGAGGTAAAGTAACAATCCAAGCTGGCAAAGGGCACGGCGTAAACTATTATGTAACCGTTCCGAACTTGCTCAAGGAGAGACGTAGGACTTATCCCGAGCGTCTAACTTACACTTACTTCAACCTAACGCCTGACTACAGCGAGAAGAACTATAGCACTGGTGTTTATTACCTTGACTTTAGAGAGTTGAAGGACAACGATGGCGAATTAGCTCTTGACATTAAAAAGTCAGGCAACAGCTATCGCATCACTTATAAGAATGACAAAGTCAGTGGTCGCTTTGGCTTGTACCTAGACAAAATTGACTTCACAAAGCCTGTGCTGGTTTATGTCAATGGTCGCTTGGTGTATAATCACATCTGTCAGCCAAAGCTTTCGGCTATGCTCTCATCACTAACGCTATGGGGAGACCCACTGCGTATCTTCCCATCAAAGCTTGAGATTGCATTGTAAAATACTTCTATCCTATAAGATTAAAGTTTATTTTTCTGAGGTAAATTTATAAAGAGGGTGTGTCAAAACGCAAGTTTTGGCTCACCCTCTTTAGCGTTTCATAAAAAATATCAAACTTACTTGCTTATTACCATAATCTTATCTAAATTTGCTATTAGTTTTTAGTATTAACCATAAAATAACAAATATTATGACTAATGGAGAATTATTTATTCGAAAGTTATATGGGCATTGGTGGGCAATTGCACTCCCTATCGTTTATTTTATAATTGATATTTACTCTTATATAACAGAAGAAGTACTATACCCTTGGTACACTGACCTACACGTATTAGGTCTTCTATCTCTTTCCATATTATTTAAGACGACAAGTCCTGAAAACGAACGTGCCAATAAAATTGGAATATACTTATTCTATATTTTAACGTTTACAGTATGGTTTGCATACGACTAGAAAAGTTATTATCTTAGCAAAAAAGAGAGTCAAAACAGATGTTTTGGCTCTCTTTTTCTATTTCTAAATGATAAAATCACAGCTTCCTACCCCCTTATACAAGCTCAATTATCGCAAAATAACAGCTCAATTATTATAAGTTTGAGCTGAGTTTTGAAAAGTTTGTAGGACAAACTTTTTTATTGCGAGCTCAATTCTAAAAATTACTAGGACAAACTCACGAGCTGTGAGGGGAGAGTAATAATTTTCAATTAGTCCTTCGTAAATTATGAGGATAAAAAGGGAAGTATGCTAAATATCATAGAAAATTAAGTACAATTACTACACATTTATGACCTGAGTTCAAGAAAAATCACAGAATATCTCAATTAGCAAATAAGCTCAAAAATCCTACATTCAAAAATAAAATTTACAATATTCAAGCCTAAATAAAATAAAATGACTAAATTTTTCTTTAATCATCAAACAAAACCAAACACACACTTACTTACAAGCCTTTTACAACCTTTGTGCAGTTGAATTATTTACATATATTTGTAAGGAAATAAGGGGGTATATCGTCTTATTGGCTTGGATAATCAAGGTGTATTATCACTATAGAAGGATAACTTAAACGTAGAGAGACGATGGATTTATTGGAGGAGATCAAAGCACGACGCTCAGAAGACTGGCGAGCTGATCTTAGAAAAAGTTTGAAGAACAAAGAGCGTATGGCTTTGGAGCAAAACCCAATGCCTATGCGAGCTTTTGAGCTAGAACTTTCTGCCCTATATATAGAAGATAAACTTGGCTTTTCCGAAGAAGAGGCTTTAGCCGAGGCGAGGCGTTGCCTTGATTGCCCCAATGCAGGCTGTGTACAAGCTTGCCCTACCAACATTCAAATTCCTTCCTTTATCAAAAATATCGAACGAGGCAACCTTGCTGAGGCTTGGCAGACACTTCGTCAGTCTAGTACACTCTCAGCTATCTGCTCTCGTGTATGTGCCCAGTACAAACAATGCGAAGGGGGCTGTATCTATAATGTCAGTCTCAAGAAGCGTTCCGTCTCTATCGGAGCTTTGGAGCGTTATGTCGCAACGTATGAGGCTAATCATCGTCAAGAGATACATAGTCTAGCAGAGCCACTTGCTCCTAATGGTCTTGCTGTGGCAATCATTGGTGGAGGTCCTGCAGGTCTTGCCGCTGCCCACGACCTCGCCCTATGGGGCTATCAAGTAGATGTCTATGAAGCAGAGAACTTCCTCGGTGGCGTGATGCGTACAGGTATTCCTCGCTTTCGCTTGCCTGCCTCAATCATTGACGACGAAGTGGAACGCCTCAAGCTCTATGGCGTGAACTTCATCCTTAATACCAAAATAGGTGTAGATGTTAGCTACGATGAACTCAAATCAAAGAAAAACTACTCAGCCTTTTTCTTAGGCACTGGTGCTGGTGCTTATCGCAAAATGGGTATAGAGGGCGAGGAGCTCAATGGCATTATGCTAGCCTCTGACTACCTCTATCAGACTAACCTTGCCGAGCCTAGCCAAGCAACAGAGACATTGAGCAACTTAATGGCTAAGCGTGTGGCAGTCATTGGGGGCGGTAATACGGCAATGGACGTCATCCGTACGGCGATACGCCTAGATGCTGAAGAAGCTATCCTCATCTACCGAAGATCACAAGAAGAGATGCCTGCCAGTATCATAGAGATTAATGAGGCACTAGAGGAAGGGGCTATCTTTAAGACCTTATATAACCCTGTGCGTTACTATGGCGATGAGAATGGGCAAGTCATCTCTATGGATGTAGAGCGTATGGCTCTAGGCGAGCCAGATGAATCGGGACGTCGCTCTCCTGTCTCAACAGGAGAAATTACGAATATGCCGATTGACTTAGTCGTCCTAAGTATCGGCTCTAGCCCAGAGAGTACTATGGCAAAGTTCATCCCTAACATCAAGACATCGTGGGGCAATGCCATTGCTGTTGATGAGACGCAAGCTTCGTCTGTACCTTTTGTTTATTCTGGTGGCGACTTATCAAGAGGAGGCTCAACGGTAGTACACGCTATGCGTGATGGTCGTCAAGCTGCAAGGTCAATACATCAGCTACTCTGCCAAGAGAAAAAGCTATAATCCCTTAAATAAGCAATAATTCATAACTAATATAAATAAAAGCTATAGGGAGTACCAATAATCATTGGTACTCCCTATAGCTTTCGTCCTTATTAAGAAAAAACTACTCTTTTATAATCTTCTTTGTTATACCATTAGCAACAAGAAAATATACACCTTGAGGTAAAGTAGAGAAATCAATAGAATTCCCCTTTGTCTCTAGAAGCAATACACCTCTTGAAGAATATAAATAAAGTTCACTACCTAAAGCTAAACCATCAAGTCTTAAACTTGTCTTAACAGGATTAGGATATACTGAATAGTCTTGCTTATTCAAATCATTTACAACTGTTGGCTCACTACCGCTATTTGCTTTCTTTTTGAAAACACGTAAATCCCAAATAGAATAGCACCAAACTTTACCATTAACTTCCGTACCCTTAGTGATCATTAGTTTAAGATAACGAGCCTTTGCATTTATATTCTTAATATCTTGACGAGCGTGATTACTCACAACTTGTAATTCTTGCTCTTCAAAAGAAGCAACCTTATCCCATTTCTTCTTATCCTTAGAAACCAATAGCTCAAAAGTCTTACCATAACTAGACTCCCAGTCTATAACAACAGAATCTATATCTAGAACCTCCTCCAGATCAATTGTTATAATTGCAGGATTTAATGGCAAACCTGCCCAACGTGTCATTGGGTTACCATCTGTAAGATACTTAGCAGGGCAATCTTGACGCTCTAATTTTGATGAACGAACACGCTTTCCTCGTGCAATATTTCCAGCATACTCCTCTTTAGCGTCCTTTATCGCTTTCATCAACGAATATTCATCCTTAGTATCACAAGAGATATGCCAGATCATTATCCCGCCACATTCATTCTCACTAAGTAATGTTTTGTTTTTAATCGTGTAAATACCATTATAATACTTCTTCCCTACTTCATCAAGGTAAGCATATTCAGGATTCCACTGTACAATCATACTATAACCAAAAGACCTATCATTACTTATCGGCTCATCATCAAAGTCATAACCATAAAAAGGTAAGCCTAAAATAATCTTCTCACGTGGAACTCCTTGATTACGCCAAAACTCAATTGAGCCACTCGCTAGCTCCATAGGAGAATGTTGCCCAGGACGATTTAGATTCCAGTTACCTGTAGCATCATAAGCCATAACATTAATATAGTCAAATAGACTCAACACTTCTGATGTCATTACAGCATACCTATGGCGACCAAATAAGGCTGTTGACAATAGTAGATTATGTTCTTTTAGTTTCTTATGAAGCTTCTTGACAAATGGAGCATAGTTAGAGCCTAACATATTAAGGAAATGATCGTGCTCTAAGTCCAAGTCAATACCATCATAATTATCATCTAATAAGGTCTGAATAATATTATCTATAAACTTATCTACATTACTAGGCTTAACACAATTAGCCCAAATCTTTTGTTGCTCTCCAGAAAGCCCCCCACCAGCAACTGCAAGAAGTGTCTTTACCCCTAAGGACTTCGCTCTTTTAAGTTCCTTTTTAACTTCTAACCTATTATATATCTCAATTTCGCCCTTTTGATTAGGATTTGCAAAAGAAATATTCAAATGTGTTAGACCACTGAGGTCACAATCAGCAAGATTATTCCACTGATTATTCGCAAAATACCCAACAACTAACTTTTGATTCTGAGCAACAGCAAAACCTATACTCAGCATCATAGCAATAAAAATAGCTAATAACTTTCTCATACTTTTTTTATTTAATAATCAATTATAGTGTAAATATAGTCATTTTCATTTAGTTATATCTAAAATATAAATATAAATTCAGTACCCAATACAAAATTTAATTAACCTATAAAAAGAAAGAATACAATAGCCATAGCTATTGTATTCTTTCTAAAAACTTAATTCTAATGAATATATTAAGCCTCTACACCTCTTCCTTTTGGATCTTCACCATATTTATTTGTCTGAGGATTACCATCTAAACACATAAATATTAATAAAGCAATAGCCCCAATCAAAGGAACAAAAGCAATTAGCAACCACCATCCACTCTTACCAATATCATGCATACGCCTAACTTGAAGACCTAAGGCAGGCAAGAAGACAAGCAATACGACAAACATCATAATAATCCCAGGAATAGTCAGATACATCGCAAATGGATTTTCCAACAAATCTCTTGGATCAACTGAGAATTGCATCCAAATATTTAGAGGTAATGCAAAAAGGATCTGAAATAAAGTAAAACCCCAAAACTCCTTACGCCTCGCACGACCTTCAAAGCTACAATACTTCTGAGTATAACACTCCTTCCAGTAGGTAAATAAACTTTTTTCTTCCATAATTAATTCTTTTAATTTACTTATTTAATAAATATATTTAACCTTACAAAGAAAAAAAAACTGCTGACATATCCAAATAAATGAGACTGTTTCAGTAGATTTCTTTGAAAAAAGCTAAGAATTATATAATAAGAAGTGGAGAATACGAAGAGTTATATTTAAGATTAATAGAGCGTGTAGGAGAACTTGTATAGGTGAATTAAGCAGAAATAAACGGAATTACCTAAGGGCAAACTAAAACTTCTCCTCCGTGATAGAACTTTGCACGGAAATATTTTTTAAGTAAAAATAGCAAAAAAAGGGAGTCAAGTATTTCTACTTAACTCCCTTCGGAAAACTGGCGGCTACCTACTCTCCCACTATACGCAGTACCATCGGCACAATTGGGCTTA
>PDWI01004595.1_pt1 | contig 36500 bp, 31 predicted proteins | sample 1430891 | NCBI WGS metagenome assembly PDWI01 (sample SAMN01162508, study PRJNA174530) | Oral metagenome, whole genome shotgun sequencing project. | biome: Marine environment; feature: Marine mammal; material: Swab sample of the gingival sulcus; isolation source: swab sample of gingival sulcus... | reverse complement strand
TGACAGAATTTCTCAATTATTGGCTGACATTAAAAGAATTATAAATTCCGACATAGATATTATAGAGAAATACAACAAGATATTCAATTTAAAAAATGCGTCCTTATTCTTTTCAAACCAAAAAATAGCCTATAAGAAGTTAAAAGACAACTTACTTACTTCCATTAAAAAGAAAATACAAAGCGCACTGAACCTGCCAAACACCAAAAAAGAAACCATTATTGCGGCAGTTGTTTCAAAACAACTTATTTCCGAAACCGAAATTAACCGACTTCTGCAAATTCAAAAAGCATAACTCCTAAAAAAGTTTTTAGGAAAAACTTAGGATTTTTTTAGGAAGTAATTTGCTTGCTGTTTTAAAAAAGGATTTCTAATTTTGTTAAAGAAACTATAAAAGCACATTCTTTAATTATGCGTTAGAGCTTTGTAATCTGTATTGAAGATGCAATAAATTACTTTCGAAAAGCATTATGCTGATTGCAAGAAAGTAGTAAAAACACTTTATTCTTATTCATTTCAATACAAACAAAGCTTTCTAATGCATATTATATCTTGTGCCCTTTTAAAAACCATAAAAACAAACCGAATGAAAAAATATATTTTAATTTTTGGACTAATTAGCATCGTATTTTTTTATTGTAAAGAAGACGACAGAATACCCGTTTCAGTGGAGAGTGTATCCCTCAGCGAAAAAAGTTTAGAGCTAGAAAAAGGGGAAACTACAACATTAAGCGCTATGATATTGCCCAAAGAGGCAAACAATAAAGCCGTTACTTGGGAAAGCAGCAAGCAAGCCATAGCCGCCGTAGACGGGAACGGAAATATAACAGCCTTAAAAGAGGGAAAAACAAGCATCATTATAAAGAGCGAAGACGGCAACAAAACAGACTCTTGTGAAGTAACTGTTTTAATGCCCGGTTTTACCGACAATAGAGACGGTACGCACTATAAAGTAGTAAAAATAGGTAAGCAAATATGGATGGCAGAGAACCTAAAATATTTACCAAGTGTTAATGATTCAACAAGCGAAGCCAAATATTACGTATATGGTTATAACGGTACGGATGTAGATGCCGCCAAGCAAACCGAGAATTACAAAACCTACGGAGTACTTTATAATTGGGAAGCCGCAAAACAAGCATGTCCGGAAGGTTGGCATCTACCAAGCGATGCCGAGTGGCAAGAGCTTGAAATGGAGCTTGGCATGAGCCGCTCAGAAGTCGATAGTGAAGACTGGCGCGGTACTAATCAGAGTTGCCAATTGGCAGGCAATACCCATCTGTGGACAGATGGTGAATTAGAAACTAACATTGCATTTGGGCATAGTGGTTTTACAGCACTTCCGAGTGGTACCCGCAGCAGTAACAATTTATTCTACGGGGTTAAGGTCTTCACTTATTGGTGGAGCGCTACGCAATATGATAAATCTTTTGCTTGGTCTCGCTATCTGGTTTACTATAAAAGCAATGTGTACAGATACTACGACTATAAGTCGAACGGCTTTTCTGTTCGTTGCGTAAAGGATTAGCTTGTTTTTTTATTTGCAAACTATTTTATTATTTACGAATACATGGGGCGTTGCAATGCTGAAAACCAAAAAACAGCACTTCAAGCCTAAGGCATAATTTTATCTTGTCTTTCTTTTTTTGCTTCGAAAAAAATATCTGCGGCAACAATTATTGCGGTAAATCCCCAAAAAGGCACGGCAGCTTTGTCCGTGTTTAAAAAATTATTAAGAAAGCCGTGTATATAATAAGTAATAAGCCCCATGAGCAGACTTATTGCAATAATCTTTATGTTTCTGTCTTTGGCGCGATAATACAGTTTTATGCCGGTTATAAGCGTTGTGATAATAATTATCAGGAAACTTAATGTTCCCAAAACGCCGGCTTCTGCCAAAGGACCGATGTATTCGCTGTGTGCATTTCCTACATCACCAAAGTCGGTGCTTATAATTGTTCTGTCATAGGACATTTGATAGGGTGCATATTGGAACATATAAGTTCCGGGACCAAAGCCAAAAACAGGTCGTTCCGCAAACATTTTAAATGCCGAGTTCCATCGATTTATACGTTCCAAATTTGAGGCATCGGTTGCAATATTCGTAGCCGAACTTATGTGCTTGTCAAGGTCTCCGGAGGAATCTTGCTTGTTTTTTTTCATGCTGTCCAATATTTGAAATTGGAATACAAAAAACAAAATCACAAACAGGCTGCTTCCGGCAATAAGAATATACCGATTAATCTTTAATTTAACAATAATAAAAACACCCAATGCAGCAACGAGGCTCAGCCATGCCGCTCTGGAATAAGAAAAGACAAGCGCAAAAAGAAAGAGTAAAAGCAAAGCGACATTAATAATAACAGTAAATTTCTTTTTCTTTTTGATAAAAAGAAAACCTGTTAATACGGGAATAAACATGGCAATCAATGCTCCGTATGATGTATGGTCATTATAGAACGGTTTCATTGAACCGTGGGCAATTTCTTTTAAGAATAATCCAACAGATATCTGATTAAAAATGGTGTAAAGGATAATAAAAGTAAAACTGATAATATATGCCCAAAGGTATTTTTTTATAATCTTTTGCTCTTTAAAAAAATAAACGGCAAGGAAATACATGGGAATTATAAACCACAATTGCGAGAACAAAAACTTAAAAGAAACTGCGGGCATTGTGCTTGTTATGCTCGTAATGAATATCCATGTTAGATAAAATAAAACAGACAAAGATACCGGATGCCTGAATATTTTTTTATCGATATTTCTGTTGATTGTAAATTTAAAAATAAAAATCAGCAGCAAGGAAAGCAAAAGAGGCTCTGTGGGGACAGAGACATCAAAAGGTGTTTCAAAATATTCAGAAAGCAAAATTGATAGCGGCGTGAGCAAAACCGTGCTTAAAAAAACGAGTTTTAAATCGGTTAAGAGAAACCAAGCTGCCAACAAAACAAAAGGCACTGCAATACCATAATATATATCAAAATAAATTAAAACAAGATTTATAATGATATACAAAAATGAGGTAGAGAAAAGAATGATATTATTCTTCAGAATATCCAACAGCCTCGAAATTATTCGTTTTTAATTTTTTGCGTAAAATTTCTGAAAAAGTCTGAAAAAGCGACAAGTAAAACAGCAAAAAGGAAAACCGAAATTGTAGAGATTACAACAATCAACCATCTTACCGGTTTTGATTTTTTTTCAGCAGGAACCGCTTCTTCAATAATATAAACATTAGACATGTTTTGTGCGTATTCCACACCGGCTTCAACCCATTTCCCTTTTAGTTCACTTAATTTCTTTTGCTCAAATTTAATAAAGTTTGACATTTCAAGAGAAGTATGCCCGTATTTTTCTAAGATTTTTAATTTTTGTTCAAGGTATTTTATACCTGAATTTGATATTTTTCCTGAAGCAATTCCCTCAGCCAAACCGGTTGTGTATGCCGTTGTTTGCTCGGTATAATCCAAAATACCCATTTTGTTAAGCGCCGAAATCGAATCAGACATTCGTTGAATTTGTCTGTTTAATTTTTTGTATTCATATTCTACAATTAACAGGGCTTCCCAGGCTCTTTTTTTATGCATATTATTTATAACGGTATCGGCATATTGCGATATTTCATTTGCGATGTCTGCTGCATATTGTGGGTCTTTGTCAAAAACTTCAATGTTAACGGATTGATATTTTGTTTTTTTGAACGAAATATTATTTTTATAAGTTCTTGAAAGAATTGTATGTTTGAATTTTGATGTTGTATCAATATCATAATGCTCAAATAAATCAAACTTATCCACAATATGGTCTCTGATTACGTTCGATTGCAAAATTTGCAAAAGTTGTTCGGTTTCTTCTTCTTCTCCAAAAGCCATTAAATTTCCTTTTGTGTTGTTTGACAAGAGCGATTTTGATACGGAAACCGAAGATACCGGGTATAAAATTACATTTGATTTAAACATCGGTGTTATTATCAATGAAATGATAATTGATGCAATTGCCCCGGTTAGAGTAATTATGATAATAGGTTTTCGTTTTTTAAACAAAAAAAACAAAATATCATCAGAACCGTTATTAAATTGATTATTTTGAGCCATAAAGATTGTTTTATTCTGTTATAATAATTGAATATTTTTTCTTTCCTTGTCGAACTACAATATATTTATTGTTAATAAGATATTCGCTGTTTATTAATGCGTCCGGATTGGTGAATTTTTCCATATTCAGACTTAGTCCCTTATCTTTTATCAAGCGTCTGATTTCGCCTTTTGATTTAAAAACCTGCGTATTCTCGGCAAGCAAATCAAACACATTAATGCCGTTTAAAACAAGGTCTTTTTCTATTCTGTAATGCGGCACATCTTTAAAAATCGAGTTAAAACTTGTTTCGTCGAGCATCTCCAAGTCTTCTGCGGTTCCTTTTCCGAAAAGAATTTTCGATGCGGCTATGGCATTTTCATAAGCCTTTCTGTCGTGTACCAAAACGGTCAGCTCTTCCGCAAGTTTGTTTTGTAAAATGCGTTTATGCGGCATTTCAGCGTGCTCTTCACTTAGTTTCCGGATTTCGTCTTTATTTAAAACGGTGAAGATTTTTAGATACTTTTCGGCATCCTCATCGCTTGTATTTATCCAAAATTGGAAAAATTCGTAAGGCGATGTTTTTTCCGGATCAAGCCAAATATTTCCTTTCTCGGTTTTGCCGAATTTCCCGCCGTCGGCTTTGGTTATCAGCGGGCAAGTTAGCGCATAGGCTTTGCCTTGCAGCATTCTTCGTATCAGTTCCGTTCCGGTTGTTATATTTCCCCACTGGTCGGAGCCGCCCATTTGAAGTTTGCAATTATGCGTTTTGTAAAGATGCAAAAAATCATAGGCTTGCACCAACTGATAGCTGAACTCGGTAAAAGACAAGCCTTGCGCGTCTTTATCTCCGGAAGCATTCATTCTTTTTTTTACGGAATCTTTTGCTATCATGTAGTTTACGCTGATATGCTTTCCTACATCTCGTATAAAATCCAGAAAAGAAAAAGAACTCATCCAATCATAATTGTTCAAGAGCAAAGCATTGTTTTCCTTATCTTCGGAGAAGTCAAGAAATTTTGCCAGTTGCTTTTGTATTTTTTCTTGATTGTGTCGAATTGTTTCAAGCGTTAAAAGGTTTCGCTCTTCGGATTTCCCGGAAGGGTCTCCTATCATTCCGGTTGCACCGCCTATTACGGCAATGGGACGGTGCCCCGATTGTTGAAAATGTTTTAAAAGCATAATTCCCGCCAAATGTCCTATATGCAAGGAATCTGCCGTAGGGTCAATCCCCATGTAAGCACTTGTGTTTTTTGTTTCAAGAATTTCTTCGGTACCCGGCATTACATCATGCAGCATACCTCTCCATTTTACTTCTTCGATAAAATTCATAAAAAAATTTTTGCAAAGATAATTAAGCCATATAATTTACCAATAATATAAATATCTTTTTATGAAAGATAGCAATTAAACCTTTTATTATTAAGCTGTATTACTTTAATATATCCAAAGGTTTGATTGTTTCAAGGGCTGTAGTTTTTACAAACTTATAAAGATGACTTTTCCGTTCTGTTTGCGGACTTAAAACACTCGTTTGATTCAAAAAAAGCAGGATGATGCTTGCAAAATAAAGATATTTTATGCCGCTTGTCAGTATTCCCAATATTATGTTTATCGGTTTTTTTAAAGAGGCGGTACTTACTTGTGCCGTTTTGTCGGCAACAAAATTTGACAGCCAAACAACAGCAATAAATAATATGCCGAACATATATAATTCAAGATTTTTTGCCGTCATATTTGAATTTAGCCGAATAAAATCAGTAACTTCTTTTGATAATGCTGCAAAAATCGTAATTCCCGCAAGCACAATTAACAAAGATACTGCATGAACAACAGGACCTCTTTTATAGCCTTTGTAGGCAGCCCACGCAAACAGAAGAAACAACAAAATGTCAATAATACTTATGCCGGATATATCAATTTGGCTATCCACTATATATGATTTTATTAAACAATGCAGTTATTCCGCAATATGCTCCGATTCTGCTTGAATAATTTCATTGCTCTCACTTCGGCTTACAAAAGCAATGATTTCGCAGTGATTGATATGCCAAGCAGTGTCCGCAGAGAGTGAAAACGTTTTTTCTAAAACATCGCCGGCTTTTACGCCATCTGCAATTTTTTCGCCCAAAGGACCGTTTATTCCTTTTCGTAACATGTGTCTGTGCACATAGTTTTCTATGTATTCGCTTCCTTTTTGTTGCGGACTGATTATACTGTCTTCCGTTAGATATAAGCCAAGGTTTATGTTTTCGTTAATATCTTTAAGGATTTCAAGTTTCACGACACCGGATATTTTTTTCTCGGTTTCATTATATTCCGAGTTTATGATAATATTAACTTCCGGTTTTTGATTATATAAAAGATTTACCGCAGAACGCCAACTGTCTTTACCCAAGACAAGATTCCCGTCATACTCGGTTCTGTTTACCAATCCGCCGGGTAATCCTTGGTTCGAAACCCCGAAAAATTGGTCGACCTCAGTTCCGGTTTCCGTTCTGTAATCCGCCGGAAAATCGTCGCCATGAGGCTTAGCAAAAATGCTTACATGAATGGCTATGGGAATAATATGGGCACAATAGTCATCGTGGATGCTTGCTAAAACTTCTGCTGCCGGAGGACAGTTCGGACAACGATGCCCCGTATATTCTTCTACCAAAATCTTTTTGATAGGAACCGGAGAGTTCTCATCTCCGCAAGTATTTTCGGGCCTGTCTTTAAGCGGCTTATCAATTTGATTGCATGCTAAGAAAATAAACATGCCTAAGAAACTTACAATTATGCTTATTTTTTTCATATCTTTAATATTTATAATTTTCAAAGGTCATACAGGATGCCCAAAAGAACTTTATTACTGTTTAAAAAGTTGAACTAATCGTTAAAGAGAAGCCGTTTGATGCCGGCACGTTTCTACAAACACCGCCTACACAAGTTACGCCCTCTCTTTGTTTTCCGTATCCTACTTGAATTCTGTTTGAACCTTTGGTATATCCTGCGGACACAATATAGTAATGTACTCTGTGGTCTTCTTCCGGATTACCGTAATTATACTGGTCGGATATGGCAAAAAACCAATGTGGAGAAGAGGTATATTCTAAGGTTAGCATATACCAATCGCCGTAATCTTGTTTTCTGCCGCTTGCTTCTTTTCCGGTTATGAGAATTTCATTTTCTACACGCAAAGCATTTTTAGAATTAAATTTATACGTGAAATCAAGAATGCCTATATTGGTATGCACCATTCCGTATTTGCCTTGTATAACAAGTTTGTTATAGTCTTGGTGCATATAAATTGCGGCAAGTTTTAACTTTCGGCTTATTTTCTTATGAATTTCAATATTTATATCTCTAAAATATAACTCTTTGCCTACGGAAAAAAAGTTTGATGTATATCCGTCCAAATTGGGGTTCTCGTCGTTGGGATTCACGATAACCGCTGTTTTTTCAATGGCATTAACTTGCGAATAATTAATATTTAAGTTCATTCCGTATTTTCCGCCTAAAACAGATTTTCGTTTAAATTTATAGAAAAATTCAATGTTTCCTCCGATTTGCCCAAGGGGTTGTGTTGCAAAGGGATACATTGCCGCAAATGCGTATGTATGCGTTTTTGCAATTGCCGGCAGATAGTTTATATTCAAATCATTAATGGCTGCAGCTCTGTCCGAACGAAAACTCATATTGTCTAATCTGAGTATGTTAACTAAAAATCCGAGCCCTTTTTTTGACCAAGAGGTGTTTATTAATAAAGCGTTTCCGGGTTTAAAGATATTTTTGTTATCCGACGAAGGATCGTTTATTTTATACGCATATTCCGAAGCAAAAATCAAGGCGTTTCGCGAAATAGAAAAACGTCCGGAAAATGCGCCCACATTTTCGGGGAAATTATATACCGGGTCAAGATTTTTTTGATACTTGCTGACAAAACTTCCGCCCAATAGTATGCGCGTTTTGGCTGCGGATAAAGCTTTAAAAGTTTCGTTTAAAGAACATTCGCCGTCTATACCTCTTACAATACCGGGTCCATATTCCCAATAGAGTCTTTGCTTTCCGAGCACTCCGGTTAATTGCACTCCTTTTATCGGGGCAAATCTCATCCTTACTCCATCCAAGGCATTATCAACACCTAATGTTTTGTCTTCATAAGTTCTTAGGATAAGCCCGTTGCCGAATTGCTCGTAAAAATGACCGGCAGTTACTTCAAAATCTCCGGAAGTATATGAAACATATCGATTTGCAATACCGTGCCCCTTATATCTTTGGTCGTATCCGAGCATTGTATTCAAATAAGCTTCATAGCGTAAGCCGGCAGTAAATTTTCCTTTTGTGTAGGTAAAATTTGCGTATGTATTGGCTCGCATAATTTCATCAACCGATTTTGCGCTAATAATGGAATCGGACATGTATGTTTGCATATTCATCTCAAAACTGCCGTGAAATTCTCCAAGATTTTTAAAATTTTGAGAAAAAACGGCAGAAGAGAACAAAACTGCAATTAAGACAGACAGAAATTTGTTCATAATAAAAATCTATATTTTTACTTAAAGTTTGTTTAAAATTTTATTTGGAATATTTTTTTAACACCTCATATACTTCATCTTCATCGCCGGGTGCATAAGAATTATGTTGCCATACAACTTTTCCGTTTTTGTCAAGAATAAAAGCGTGCGGCACATTAATCACATTCATGGCTCTTTTAAAGTCGCTGTTTGGGTCAAGTAAGACATCAAATTCCCAAGCTCGCCCGTTCACAAAAGGAGCTACGCGACTCATGCTTTTAGCATCGTCGATAGATACGGCATATACTTTTACACCTAATTCATCTTGCCAATCTGCATAATTTTCGTCAATGGCAATAAGCTCTTTGATGCAAGGCTTGCACCATGTAGCCCAGAAACTTAAAAATATAGGACCATCGGCGTTTGAAATATTTTTTGTGTTAAAAGTTTCTCCGGTAAGAGTTTTAATATCAACCGAAGGAAGTCCGGATTTATTTTCTTGAGCAAAGATGCCGTTTAAAAATAAAAACAAGAGACTTATGGTAAATACTGATTTCTTCATTTTCATAATTTAATTTATTTAATAACTAATTTTTTGGTTTTTATTTCCGTATCATTTGACAAAATACTCACAAAATATACACCTGACGGAAATCTGCTGACATCCACAGTTGATAATTTATTTGATATTTTTGTTCTTAAAACGGTTTTTCCGATAATATTTAAAATCTTTAATTCGGGCTTTGCCAAATTACTTTCTAATTTTACACTAAATCTGTCTGTTGCCGGGTTCGGAAACATAACAAAATCTTGGTTTTCGCTAATTTGATTAACATCGGACGCTTTTTCTAAATTCAGGTTGATATAATCATTAGGGTTGCCGTCTTCATAGATCTTAAGCTTCACACTTGCCGGCTCTGTGCTTCCATTTGCATTGTAGTGAATAACTAAGCCCGCCCATCCTTCAAGAGAAGCTCCGGCTTCTACCGGCTGCGTTCCAATAATCATGGGGCTTGTAACAGTAAAACATTTTGACCAACAAACACTTACCTCACTTCCTGTCGGAACTTCTATTTCGCTTACTTCTACGGTAACATTTATTGCCTCTGAGCTTGGATTTGTTGTAGTAACAAACATTTCCTCTTCCAATGCAAGCGTTTGATTCGTTACATCATTGTCATTATAAGATAATGTAACGGGAAATTGAGCAAATGTAAAAAATGAGATGCTTGTTAATAAAGATAATAGTATTATTTTTTTCATTTTACGAGATTTTTAAATATTAATTAATATTTCATTTATTTCTATACAATTTTATTGCCAAAACGTAAAAAATCAATTTTAACAATTTTTATGAGCTGATTTTTCTTTACGATAACACCTACTTAAAATCGTTGCATAAAATTATTTAAAAAGGTGTTTTATTTTGTATTTAAATCCTTTCCACCCCCCTTTTCTTCCGTAAGGATATTGTTCTTTATAGTTTAGTTGATACGAAATTCCAAAACTTAAAATATTTATATTCATGTCTCTTGAAGATTCATACTTATACAAATTTCTTAAACTGTAAAAAAAACGCGCATATAAATTAATCGCTTTAATTTGCAACCCGCCATGCAAAAGAAGCCCGTAATTATACCAATCGTTTTTATAGTTATAGTAATAATCTCCGTCAAAATAATAATTGTCGATTTTAAGTCTCAGTTTTCGTTTTGTTTTTGCCAAAACAGAAACTTGCCCGCCCAAACCGACATCCCAAAAAATAAATTCAAACCCTCGTTTATATTTCAAGAAAAACGGAACCGACAGATAGAAATCCTTTTCTTCAATTGTTAAACGGCTGTTTTCTATCTCATGCAACCCTTCCACAAATTTAAATTGATATTGCAAAAAATTTAATTCGGTTTGTACCGAAAGATATTCACCAACTCTGTTATCCAAGTAAAAGCCTCCGAACCAGCCAAACGGTTTAGCATTCATTTTTGGTTTGTCTACTCCGGATAAACCGCATTTATTGATGCCGCCTGCAACACCAAAACGAACATATTGTCCAAAAGTGTTCGTACTGAAAGCAAGTATGAAAAATAAAAAATAAAAATAAAATTTTTTCATAAGCAGACTTGATATAAAATCAACACAATTGTTTATCTTTGACAAATTAAATTATAATTTAACAAAAGTAATTATTTAATTTTAAATTTCAGGACTTAGACGTGAAAATTATCAATAAAATAGTTAATAAGGTAACTCAAAAACGGCTTTTGCAAATTGAAGCATTTAAAAAAGAACCTTTTAAGGTTCAGGAGAAAGTCTTAAAAAGTCTGATTGAAAAAGCGCAAAATACCGATTTTGGGAAAGAACACGATTTCTCGGAATTATCAAAAAATTTTTCGGTTTCTTTGTTTCAAGATAAAGTTAAGTTACACGATTATGAAGGTTTAAAACCATATATTGAGCGAATTAGAGCAGGAGAACAAAATGTGCTATGGCACTCTCCCATAAAATGGTTTGCCGTTTCTTCGGGAACAACTTCCGATAAGAGCAAATTTATTCCCGTCAGCAGAGAGGCGCTTGAAGAAAATCATTTCAGAGGCGGAAAAGACATTATTGCGGTTTATAATGAGCAGTATGCAGACTCTAAGATGATGAAAAGTAAATCTTTGGTGGTGGGAGGCAGTCAGCAAATCAGCAGTTTTGACAACAATTTATATTACGGTGATTTGTCGGCAGTTATTATTGAGAACTTGCCTTTTTGGTCGAATCTGCTGCGAACTCCGGGAAAAGATGTGGCACTTTTGCCCGAATGGGAAGAAAAATTGGAAAAAATGGCTTTGCAAACCATGAACGAGAATGTAACCAGCATAACAGGTGTTCCGTCTTGGACTTTGGTTTTGTTAAAGCATATTTTAGAAAAAACCGGCAAAAAAAACATCGCCGAAGTATGGCCCGATTTTGAGCTTTTTATTCACGGCGGAGTAAGTTTTACACCGTATCGCAGCATTTTTGAAAAAATTCTTCCCGAAAAAACACGTTATTTGGAAACTTATAATGCTTCGGAAGGCTTTTTTGCTTTTCAAGATGATTTAAGCAAGGATGATTTATTACTGATTTTGGACATCGGAATTTTTTACGAATTTATTCCGCTTTCTTCAATTTCTGAACCGAACCCGAAAGCTTATACGGTTGAAAATGTAGAAAAAGGCGTTAATTATGCCATGCTCATCACAACCAACGGCGGCTTGTGGCGTTATTTAATCGGTGATACCGTAAGGTTTACCTCCTTGAAGCCGCATAAAATTAAAATAACGGGCAGAATCAAACATTTTATCAATGCCTTTGGCGAAGAATTAATCATTGAAAATGCCGAAAGAGCCTTGAAGTTTGCCACGCAAAAAACAAATGCGCAAATTCGAGAATATACGGCGGCTCCGGTGTATATTTCCGATAATTCAACCGGTGCGCACGAATGGTTGATAGAATTTACCAAACCGCCTCAAAATATTACGAAATTTGCCAAATATTTAGATGAAGAGTTGAAAAACCTGAACTCCGATTATGCGGCAAAACGACACCGTGATTTGACCTTGCGAATGCCCATTGTTCATATTGCAAAAGACAATTTGTTTTATACATGGCTGAAAGAAAAAGGAAAACTCGGCGGACAACATAAAATACCGCGCTTGGCAAACTCCCGCGTGTATATTGACGAATTGCTTAGAATGAACTCAAAATAAAGCACAGTGAAAACGGGTATAAGTTTTTTAATCTTCTTTTTTATACGGCTTGTGTATGATATTAGCATTATCAGCTCGTTTGATGCAAAAGCCGATAGAATTTATACCGATGCTTTTGAGAATATTTATGTGCTCTCCGGCAGTTCTTTGACAAAATATGATTTTAAAGGGCGTAAGCAATGTGTGTATAACAGCTCGAACGAAGAAAACATTTCGCAGATTGACTGTAAAAACACGATGAAAATATTGCTTTTCTTCGAGAACCGAAACAGCATTCGTTTTTTAGATAATCAGTTGGCGGAAATCGGTGATGAAATTTTACTTCAAGAAAAAAACATTTACGGAAATGTGCTTGTTTGTTCATCGGAATCGGGCGGAGTGTGGGTTTTTGATAAATCGGAAGAAACATTAATCAAATTCGACTCCGGTTTTAGAGAGTTGTTCCGAAAAAATCTTTTTGATGCCGATTTTGATGCGGAGTATATGAAAGCAGAAAACAATATGCTCTTTATTAAACAAGCAAACAAGGGGATTTCCGTGTTTGACAATATCGGAAATTTCAATTTCGTAATAGAAAAAAACATAGTCGGCAATTTTTCCGTGAATAACTCACAAATTCAGTTTTTTGATAAGGCACAGAATGTTTTTTCTTTATATGATTATGAAACCGACGAGCAAAATGATATTCCTTTGCCGAACAGCATAGATATAAAAGATGTCCGGCAAGTTGCATCTTTTGCTGTTTTCTTTGATTCAGAAAAAATATATATCTCAAAAATTGTCAGTGAAAAAATAAATAAGCCATAAAAATCGCGGCAATAATTCCCACAAAGTCGGCAATCAGCCCGGCAGTTATGGCATATCTTGTGTTTTTTATACCCACAGAACCAAAATATACGGCAATAATATAAAAAGTCGTATCCGTAGAACCTTGCACAACGGAGGCTACTCTGCCGATAAAAGAGTCGGCTCCGTGTGTTTTCATGGACTCAATCATCATTCCGCGCGCACCGGTTCCGCTCAGGGGTTTCATTAATGCCGTAGGCAAAGCTTCAATAAAATCGGTGTTTATGTGCATTGCCTCAAAGGCAAAAGAAAAACCGGCAATTAAATAATCCATTGCTCCGGAAGTTCTGAACACGCCTATGGCAACTAAAATTGCCACCAAATAGGGTATAATTTGCACCGCAGTTTTAAACCCGTTTTTTGCACCCTCGATAAAGGCTTCATACACATTCACTTTTTTTACTGCTGCCGGAACTATAAATAAAATAATGATGCTGAATAATATAAAATTACTTGCCACCGAAGATATTTCCGTAATTTGTTCTTTGGGAAGTTGCCCTAAGTACAAGATAATTCCGACAACAATTAAAGTAAGCGTTCCGAGATAGAGCAAGACTACTTTGTTGAGTAAATTAATTTTTTGATATATGGAAACCGTGATTAAACCGGCTAAACTCGAGAAAAAAGTTGCCAGCATAATCGGAATAAAAATATCGGAGGGGTCGGCAGCTCCGAGTTGTGCTCTGTAAACCATAATGCTTATGGGAATTAAGGTCAGCCCGGAAGTGTTTAAGACCAAAAACATAATTTGTGCATTGCTTGCCGTATCTTTCTTTTTGTTGCTTTCCTGCATTTGCCCCATGGCTTTCAGCCCAATAGGGGTTGCCGCATTATCCAAACCGAGCATATTGGCTGCCACATTCATAACAATGGAGCCGTATGCGGGGTGGTCTTTTTCGAGTTCGGGAAAAATTTTTCGAAAAAAAGGATTGATTATCTTAGAGAGCATCGCAATGACCCCGCCTTTTTCGCCAATACGCATAATTCCCATCCATAAAGACAAAACGCCGGTTAAACCCAGCGAAATTTCAAAGGCAAGCTTTGCCGAGCTGAAAGTTTCGTTCATCATTAAGGAAAATATTTGCGTATCTCCCAAGAAAATCAGCTTTATAAGCCCCGTTATAAAAGCAATAACAAGAAAAGCTATCCAAATATAATTTAAGACCATGGGGATTTATTAAATTATAAAAATGTCTAAATATCAAAAAAGCATGGTTTCCGCAAAATTCGGGAGAATCGGCACTTCCCAAACATTGTGTTTGTAGGCAATTCTCATGAAACTTTCCATAGCGCAAATATAAAAAAAATACGCAAAAGCCTTTCAAGCATTTTTATTCTTTGTTTATTTCATTTTTATGTAATACTTTCGGTCAGTATTTTAGTAAGTATGAACAAAGACTTTACATGGTTTAAGATTTTGAAGAAAGGTGTTTTATTTATTGCACCTTTATATTTGCTTTGGGTTTTGTATATTGAAAGCATGCCTTTATACTATAATCGCCCGACCAATACGCGCTGGTATTTTATCAAAGAAAGTTTAAAAGGCACTTACCCCTTGCCGGATGCAAATAAAATTTTTCTGGGAGAGTCGAGAGTAAATGCCGGAATTGATTTTACGAAAATTCCCGGTGCATACAGCTTTGCATCCGGTGGCGCAACCCCCATTGAGATGTTTTATATTTTAAAAAAATACCTGAAAAATAACAAAAGCCCGGATACGGTTTTTGTTTCTTTTTCGCCGCGTTTTTTATCGGAAACATTTGCTTTTTGGCATTTTGCCGTTCGGAATAATCTCTTCGATTTTTCGGAGATGAATGAAATTCTTAAAGAAAAACAAGCAGAAGATACTGTTTTAGCTTGCCTGCCTTTTTGCAATTTTATTTTATATAAAGCCGATTACCTATCCTATTATCAGTCGGATGTATTATACAGTAATGTCTTTGGAAATTTATCGAAAAACAAAGCTATGATTGATTCTATGTTAAAAATGCGCGGCGGCAGATACCATAGAGGATTAAAAGATTCTTGTTCCGACTTAAACCATGAAACAAAATATGCCCGCTTTACACCGTCTCCCCTGCTTGATGCTTATTTTAACAAGATACTTGCTTTATGTGCGAAAAACAACTGTAAAACAATTTTTTTTTCAATGCCGGTAAACCAAAGCTCCTACAAAAATCTTAAAGCCGAATTTATTGCCGGATATGCGACTTATATGCGGCAAAAGCAAAAACAATTTCCGAATTGTATTATTTCCGATAGTTTATACAGCTATCCGGATAAATTTTTCGGAGACGAATCGCATCTAAACTCAAAAGGCAAAGAAATTTTTACTGCCCGATTTTTGAGAAAATACAAGAAGTCGGAATGAAGAAAACTCCATCTAACTAAATTTGCAAATAATTAATAAATAGCGCTTTAATGTTTTACAAAATCAATCTCCCTACACCCTCTTCTCCAAGAGGGAATTTGCTATTGTGCTTTTTGTTTAATTGGCTCTTGGTCTTTGGCTTTTAGCAATAAAAAATAACAAAAATTCAATTAGTAAATGCAACACATTTGATATTTCTCTCTTTCCTTCATTTCGCTACGCTCCATTTCGGAAAGAGGGAAAATACTAAAAAAAAGCCCGACTATCTGCCGGGCTGCAAGAAAATTAATTCCGGCTTGTGGAAAATAATATGCCCAAGTTTTTTCTTCGCCGGCTTCAAACCAATGTCCGCCATAAGCATTGTTTTGATACTCTACATTGAAAAGATTATTTACTTGAACACTAAATCCAATTTCTTTTATCAGTTTTGTTTTTATTGAATAACTTAACCTTAGGTTATTTACAAAATACGCATCTAATTTTCTATCTTGGCTTGATGTATTGTCAAAATATTGCTCGCCGACATATTTGCTGATAAATGTAACATTAAAGTTTTTAAATGCTTCATAGTTCAACAAACTTGAACCAATTATTTCCGGCGAATAGCTTATGTGCGTTTCGCCCAAGTTTGTACCTTTGTATTCTGAAACCCAAGTAACAGTATCAGAATGTGAAGCATAAGAAATAAAATTGGTTATTCTGTTACGGCTTAACGTTAAATTCATATCCCAATTTAGATTAGGCAAAATTTTAAAACCTGCAATAAACTCAATACCTGCACGATAGCTTTTATCAACATTTGTCATAATATCGTAACCAACACTACTTTTCTCACCTGTTGGAACAAGCTGGTCTTTGTAGTTCATAAAATACAAGTTTACACCAGCTTTTGCTTTCATTAATTGATAGGTGTATCCCAATTCATAGTCGTAAAGAGTTTCAGCTTTCGGGTATGCACTCGGGTCTCCTTTTGCATCTTTAAAATTGGCACGCGTAGGTTCACGTTGTGCAATAGCAAGCGATGCGTATAAACTGTTATTATTATTAATTGTGTAAAACAGTCCAAGCTTTGGATTAACAAAGTTAAACTTATGCTCTTGTTCCAATGCAATTAAATCATCATCTTTACCCGTCATTTTGTAGTTAATATTTCGGTATTGAACATCACCAAAAACATTTAATTTTTGGTTTATAGTATAGTTTATTTTTGCAAAAACATTAAAGTCTGTTTTTGTTCCGTTATTTCTATACCATTCATAATCATTGTTTATCCCTCCATATTTTGTCCAAAGAACATTCCCAAAATGATCACCGTCATATTTGTTCCATGCTAAACCAATAACCGCATCAATATTATTTTTTTTGTATTTTAATGAACTTGTAAAGCCATAAAAATCATTTGCCATCTTTTTTTGACGTATTAAATCTGTTGCTTCAACCGTGTCTGTTCCGTATATTGGGTTTGTTAAGTTATATTCAGTATATTTTTCACCATCTTTATATTGTTCATAATACCCGTCACCTCTTGTATAATGCAATGCTGTATTTAAAAATAAGTTTCTTGAAAACTCATGTGAGAAAAATAGTTGATAATGTGTTTGAGTGTAATTATCTGTTTGATTATCATAAAACTGCGTATTGCCATTGTCATCTTTATATTCTCCGGCAGGATTGTAGGTTCTACCATTTTCCTTAACGTCGGGGTTTCCCCACCATGTAATTCCGGTGCGTTGATTTCCGTGTATAATATTAAATTTTAAAAGGCTTTTTTTAGTGTAATAATTACCACTTAAAAACAAAGAATTATGATTACAAAATGCTCTATCAACAAAACCGTCAGAGTTCAGCCGAGAATATCGTGCATCAAAACTAAATTTATCTTTTATTAATCCGGTCCCTGCCTTAAATGTGTTTTTTAATGTATTGAATGAACCTATTGTATTAAGAATTTCAGCATAAGGTTTTGCATTAAGTCTTTCTGTCTTGAAATTTATATTTGCACCGAATGCTGCTGCTCCGTTTGTTGATGTTCCAACACCGCGTTGCACTTGTACATTATCCACCGAAGATGAAAAATCAGGCATATTTACCCAATATACACCTTGCGATTCTGAGTCGTTAAGCGGAATACCATTGACTGTTACATTTATTCTGGTAGCATCAGTACCTCTTATTCTCATGCTTGAGTATCCAATTCCTGCACCGGCTTCTGAAGAAGACACTACCGAAGGAAGCAAACTTAACTGATAAGGAATATCTTGTCCGGTATTGTTTCGTTCAATATCTTCTTTTTCAATATTTGTATATGCAACAGGGGTTTTCATGCCGGCTCTTAATGCCGTTACCACAACCTCATCGGCAATAATGTCCGATACGGATAAAACAAAATCAGACTTCAGCTCTTTATCGCCGACAGTTATTTCTTTTTCAATAGTTTTGTATCCGATATAAGAAACTTCCAGAAGGTATTTTCCTTTTTCGACTTTATTAAATTGATAATGCCCCTTGTCATCACTTAGGCTGACATAAAAGCTTCCTTTTAACCGAACCATAGCACCCGATACTTTTTCGTTGGATTCATTGGTAATGATTCCGCTGATTTTTTGTGCATGCAACTGCAGGCCAAAAATCAACAATAATAAAATAATACTTAATTTTTTCATTTTGTGTGATGTTTAAAATTATACATAAAATTAACATCAGGGAAAATTTTTAGAGAATTGGTCTTTGCTCCCTGCATCGGCATTACCCGCATCAGGTCCAAAGGGTTTGATCTCAGCCCGTTGTATTAAGGCACCCCTGAATAAGGGGACAAATATATAAAAATTTTATAACACAAAAGATTAATGAAAAATTTAATATATTTATAAAACTTTATACTTTTACCTGCAATCGAAGTAAAAATATGGAATCACTTAGAGAATTATATAAAATAGGAAACGGACCATCGAGCAGCCATACCATAGGACCTAAAAAAGCAGCGGAAATCTTTGCAAAAAGAAACCCCGAAGCCGAATTTTTTAAAGTTTCTTTATTCGGCAGTCTTGCCTCTACCGGAAAAGGACACATGACCGATTTCATCATAAAAAAAACACTGCCAAAAGAAACCGAAATAATTTGGCTTCCGAACAAAACCCTGCCCTTGCATACGAACGGTATGATTTTCGAAGCCTATCAAGCCGAAAAACAAATAGACTCGTGGGAAGTTTACAGCATTGGAGGCGGAACAATCATGGACACAAAAAGTGCTTCCGAGAAAAAAGACATCTATCCGCATTCCTCCATGAAAGAAATCATAGAACATTTGGAGCAGCAAGGAGGAACATTTTGGGAATATGTATTTTCTGTTGAAGATGAGAATTTTCCGAAATATCTAAAAAAGGTATGGAAAACCATGAAAGCATCTATAAAAAGAGGGCTTGAAACGGAGGGAACTTTGCCCGGAGGGTTAAAGTTGCAAAGAAAAGCACCGTCTTATTATCTTAAAGCAAAAATGAGAAATGCTTTTGCCGAAGACAATACCTATCTTTTTGCTTATGCGCTTGCCGTATCGGAAGAAAATGCCGGTGCCGGAGAAGTTGTTACGGCACCTACTTGCGGCTCGTCCGGAGTTTTGCCGGCAATATTGTATTTGTTCTATAAAAAATATGAGTTTTCGGAAAAAAGAATCTTACATGCTTTGGCAGTTGCCGGCTTAGTCGGAAATTTAATAAAACACAATGCCTCTATCTCCGGTGCCGAAGTCGGTTGCCAAGGCGAAGTCGGAACGGCTTGTGCAATGGCATCCGCTGCTGCCACACATCTTTTTGGCGGCACAACATACCAAATAGAATATGCCGCATCGTCCGGCTTAGAACATCACCTTGGTCTTACATGCGACCCGGTTGCCGGACTTGTACAAATCCCCTGCATCGAAAGAAATGCCTTTGGTGCGCAAAGAGCCTTAGACACAGCTTTATATGTAATAAATTCAGACGGCAGGCACATTATTCCTTTTGACAATGTTGTGGAAGTAATGGAACAAACCGGACACGATTTGCCCAGTTTATACAAAGAAACCTCCTTAGGCGGACTGGCAACAATCGGCGTAATAGGCAGGCATCCGAATACAGATATACCTTATGAAAAAAGACCGAGAAATGAATAAATTAAATACGAAAGAATTTGGCGCAAAAGGCGAAGAACTTGCCGTACAATTCCTAAAAAATAAAAATTACATCATTAAAGAACGTAATTGGCAATTCGGTCATTTAGAAATTGATATTATAGCTGAATATCAAAATACCATTATTTTCATTGAAGTAAAAAGCCGCAGCGGAACCTATTTTGAACAACCTTTTCAAGCCGTAACCCTAAAAAAACAAAAATTAATCATAAAAGCGGCAAACGCATACATCGACAAACACGAAATTGATTTAGAAGCGCGTTTTGATATTATGTCCATTGTTCTTGAAAACGGGAAATATCATATTGACCATATAAAAGATGCTTTTTATCCTTTGGCTTAAGCCGCATTATCTACCGAGACTTATCGGAACGAGAAACTGTAGGTAATTGAGGGTATTATCGAGAACAAAGCCAAACGAACCGCTTCAAATCGGGTGGAATTTTTTTCAGCTTGACGAAAAGATATTTGATAAGCATTTTTTCGGGCATACACATTATAAACAGAAAGATTCCAGCTTGAAGCCCAATTCTTTTTCTTTTTGTTTTTCCATGTAATACTTATGTCGGCTCTGTGATAGTCGGGCATTCTATAGCCGTTGCGTTCCGTGTACAGAAAGACAATTCTGCCGTCAACAATATACTTTCCCGACGGGAAAGTAACCGCATCGCCCGTATAATAAACCCATGTAGCCGCAAAACTCAATCTTTTGTTCAAATTATAAATTGCCGTTATCGAAAAATCATGCGTTCGGTCGTGTCGGGCAGGAAAAGCTTTGCCGGCATTAATTTCTTTAAACTGCCGTTCCGTTTTTGATAAAGTATAACTAATCCAACCGGTTAATTTTCCTTTTTGCTTTTTTATGTATAATTCACTGCCGAAAGAATGCCCTTTTCCGTAAATTAGTTCCGCTTCAAGGTATTTATTTACCAAAACATTTGCCCCATTTCGATAATCAATGACATCGTACAGCTTTTTGTAATAAAACTCAATAGAGGTTTCAAACATGTTGTCTGCAAAGTTTTTATAATATCCTGCGGAATACAGGTCGGCAGTGCCCGGACGAACAGACTTTGTTGCCGGATACCAAATGTCGGAAGGCGACGATGAAGTTGAATTAGAGAGCAAATGAATGTATTGAGCATTGCGGGTATAACTTATTTTAACGGAGTTCTTGTCATTTACGATATAGTTTAAAGAAAAACGAGGCTCAAAATTTTTGTAGGTTTTTATGATTTTATTCTTTTTGTAGAAAGTAGAATCAATCGGCTCTTGCTTGTAGTTGAAATCATAAACATAGCCCGGTCCCAAAACACAAAATGTCGAAAAACGCAAACCATAAGTTGCTTTCAAGTTTTCTAAGATATTTATTTCGTGCGAAATATATGCCGCATTCTCAAAAGCGTGCTTATTATCGACTTTGATGTCGTTTAAAAAGCTCAAGGCACTTGCATCCACTTCGCCGGGCAAAAAAGTATGATACACAGAGCTTATGCCGAAACGCAACAAGTTAGCCCGATTGATAAAATACTGAAAATCTTCTTTTAAATGAAAATCCTCTATGGCAGAATTTAGTTTAACCATACCGGAATCCGAAAAGAAACTTACGCCAATTTGGTAGTTATATTTACTGTAAATAAAAGTTGAGTTAAGAAATAGTTTTTCGTTAAAAACATGGTTCCAGCGAGCAGTTCCCGTAGCATTTCCCCAATTCATACTCATTAAATCCGAAAACCCGAAAACATCTCTGCCAAAATATCCCGATAAAAACACGCGATTGTTGTCATTAATTTTCCAGTTAATTTTTGAATTTAGGTCATAAAAATACAAGGTACTGTTGCGTTGTTCTTCTTTGGGTGCAAAGGCTAAAAACAAATCGGCATAGGTTCTTCTGCCGGCAAGAATAAAAGAGACCTTATCTTTAACAATCGGAGTTTCAAGTGTCAGTTTTGATGAAATAAGCCCAATGCCGCCACTTGCCGAAAAGTGTTTCATATTGCCGTCATTCATCCGAATATCCAACACAGAGGACAAACGTCCCCCATATTGAGAAGGTGCCGTGCCTTTATAGATTTTAACATTTTTTATGGCATCGGAATTAAATACCGAAAAAAATCCCAAAAGGTGTGAAGCATTGTAAACCGGAGCTTCATCTAAAAGAATTAAATTTTCATCGGCACCGCCGCCGCGCACAAAAAAGCCGCTGTTGCCTTCTCCGGCTGTTTTTATACCCGGCAAAAGCTGAATGGTTTTTAAAATATCCTGTTCTCCAAAAATAACCGGAATAATCTTAGTATCACGCGGACTTATAGAATTAACACCTGTTTCCGCTACCTTTATATTCTTGTCCGTACCGGCACCATGCACCGTAACTTCTCCCAGTTCATTGTCTGTCGGTTCAAGTTCAATGTTTATGGTTCGCTTTTTTGTGTTTTTAAGTTCGTATATCTTTTCTTTAAAACCAATGCTGTTATAACGGATTTTTTTTGTGCCTGCCGGCAGGCTTAATGAGTAAAAACCATAGGTGTTAGTAACAGCACCGTATTTTCCGTTTTCGGTATTTACAATGGCGCCGATAATTGCTTCGCCGGTTTCTGCATCTGTTACGCTTCCTTTGATTGTGATTCCCTGTGCAAAAGAAATACCGTGCAAAAACAGAAAAATAAAGCTAATAAAAAATGTTCTCATAATGCCCGCAAAGATACATTTGAAAAAGGATAAACAAAATATTTTAACCCGCATTTCGAGCCTTTTGCAAAAGTAAAACCAAAACGCTAACTTTATAGAAGTTTCAAAAGTCGGAAGACCGAAGACCGAAGACCGAAGTCGGAAGAAAAAAACAGCTCGTGCTTGTTTGCTATTTTTATGATTTTGGGCAAATAGAAAAATCCCACTTGGAAAAGAGGGTGTAGGGAGATTGACTTTCAAGAAAGACTACACCATATATATCAACAACTTATAAATTTGGTCAGATAAAGTACCCTCTTTGAAATTTCTATAATGAAAGCATTTTGTCTTTACTGTTGCAAATATCTTGCAATTCGGCTTAATTGCAAAACGGCTAATTTTTTGCTGAATTATTCCGGAAGTTTTACGATTTTAGTAATTTTGTAAGATAATTTTCATTTAAGAGGTAATGCAAAAAACAATATTAATAACCGGAGGAGCCGGGTTTATAGGTTCTCATACAGTTCGTTTATTTGTAAACAAATATCCGGAATATAAAATTATCAATCTTGATGCTTTGACTTATGCGGGCAATTTAGAAAACTTGAAAGATATTGCCGACAAGCCGAACTATATTTTTGAAAAAGGCGACATTAACGACACCGCATTGGTTAATGCTTTACTTGAAAAATATCAATTTGAAGGAATTATTCATTTGGCTGCCGAGTCGCATGTGGACAGGTCTATTACAAATCCAAATGCTTTTATACACACAAATATTCTGGGAACCCTAAACCTATTAAATGCAGCCAAAAATTTATGGGGAGAGAAGCTTGATAACAAACGGTTTTATCATATTTCAACCGACGAGGTTTATGGATCCTTAGGCGAAACCGGTTATTTTAAGGAAAGTACAAACTACGACCCTCGCAGTCCTTACTCCGCATCAAAAGCAAGCTCCGATCATTTAGTCAGAGCCTATTGGCACACCTACAAGTTGCCTGTTGTAATCACGAATTGTTCCAACAATTACGGACCCAATCAATTCCCCGAAAAACTCATTCCTCTGGCAATACATAAGATAAAAAATAAAAAACCCGTACCCATTTACGGCAAAGGCGAAAATGTGCGCGATTGGCTTTATGTAGAAGATCACGCAAAAGCTATTGACATTGTTTTTCATAAAGGGAAAATCGGTGAAACTTATAATATCGGCGGAAATAATGAATGGTCAAATATCAATCTTATTCATAAATTATGTGAAATAGCCGACAAAAAGCTTGGTCGCACATTGGGCGAATCGAAGCAACTCATCACTTTTGTTAAAGACCGTGCCGGGCATGATTTGCGTTATGCCATAGACTCATCCAAAATTCAAAACGAGCTTGGCTGGAAACCCTCTTTAACTTTTGATGAAGGCATTGAAAAAACGCTTGATTGGTATTTGCAAAATGAAGATTGGCTGACACGCGTTATCGACGGAACCTATGAGAAATACTACCAAGAGCAGTATGAAAATCGATGATTTGAAGCCGGAAATCTCAGAGTTGAAATTTTAATTATACCTTTATCGTATTATGAAGAATGAAGTCAATTTACTGAAAATGAGGACAGAGCTAAACAGTCCCGTTGATTATCGTTTATTGCTTAATGACACAGAATTGCATGTAAACAACTTGATAGGCAAGTCCATATCCTTAGAGTGGACGGGAAAAATACATTGCATCAAGTGCGGAAATAAAACCAACAAATCTTTTGCGCAAGGCTTTTGCTATCCGTGTTTTATATCGGCTCCGGAAACTGCACCTTGTATTATCAAGCCCGAATTGTGCGAAGCACATTTAGGCATTGCAAGAGACATGGAATGGTCAAAAGAAAATTGCCTGACTGAACACTATGTATATTTGGCATTATCAAGCAATGTGAAAGTCGGTGTTACACGCTCAAGTCAAATCCCTACACGCTGGATAGACCAAGGAGCCGTAAAAGCAATAAAATTGGCAAAAACACCAAACAGGCATTTAGCGGGTTTAATTGAAACCGACTTGAAAAAACACATGTCCGACAAAACAAGTTGGCAAAAAATGTTGAAAAACGAGATTGATTTTTCCGTAGATTTGAATAAGGAGAAAAGCAAAGCCTCCGAATTGCTCCGAAGCGATTTACAAAAATATCTTTGCGATGAAAATGAGGTGTATGAAATTTTGTATCCGGTTAAAGAATATCCCCAAAAAGTAAAAAGCATCAATTTAGAAAAAACACCGAAATTTACGGGAATATTAAACGGAATAAAGGGGCAATATTTTATTTTTAAAGAAGGTTTTGTGATTAATATCAGAAAATACGGCGGCTACCGAATTATTTTAGAGTATTAACTGTATTTTTCTGTTTCTTCGAGAAAGGGCTGAAACGATTAAACCATATCACCCATAAAATGAAAATAACAAGCCAAGCAGCAGCTTTAAACACGAAATAATGATTAACATCACTGTATTCCGGGCAACAATACGCCGTAATTGCCAAGCCGGAAATTCGTAATATGTTTACAAAAATAATAATTCCCAAGCCCATGGGAATATACCATAATTTGTGCATCAATTTTCCGGGAAAAACGAGAATTAATCCGGCATAGGCAAGCATAACATTACGCCCCAGACAGCCTCTGTCCACATATACACCGTGTGCTTTAAATTCATCAACAATTCTAATGGTTTTACCGTAAGTCGTAACTTCAAAGCCGAACAGTTCCGTAAATTTTTTTGATGCAAGCAACAAAAATTGCGTAAATCTGTTTAAAGCATCCACATACAAATTGTCAATAAAACTGAATTGTCTCAAAAAAGAATAAAAAATATACAAAAGAGCAAAGAGTGCAATCCCGCCAACTAAAAATCTGAGTACATATTTCTTTTGATTATTTTTCACCTTTCTAAAATATGTAAAATATTATGCAATTAAGAAAAAAATACGGAAATTTTAAAAAAAACATTTTAGTTTTGAGTTTTTTAATTGTTCATTATAACCAATATAAAAATGACAAATTACAAAATTATTATTTTGATTTATTGCATACTTTTGGCAAACACGGCTAATTCCCAAGAGCTTAAAACATTTTACAGAGAAGATAAAAGCAAAATGAGCGAAGGGATATTAAAAAATGAAAAAGAAGAAGGTTTATGGAAATTTTGGGATAAAAACGGAAAAATTATCCGAGAAGCCGAATATCATAAAGGAATACCGGAAGGCAGAGTAGCTTATTTTTACGAAAACGGAAAAAAACTGAACGAAGGAAGCATAAAAAACGGAAAGCAAGACGGATTATATAAAGAATGGTATGAAGACGGAACCTTAAAACTTACCGGAATATACAAAAACGGAGAGCGAGACAGCATTTGGAGAGCATATTACATAAACAAAAAGCCGAAGGCAATCTACGAATATAAAAAAGGCAAGCGATTTCTGCTTACATACATTACCTCCAAATCCGACAGCTTAGTGAAAAAAGGCAAGGGATTTTTTACGGAAAAATATCCTAACGGTAAACTAAAAACAAGCGGCAAATATCTAAATGGTTTACAAGATTCCTTATGGACTGAATATTATGCTGACGGCTCCATAAGTTCTAAGGGTACATACATAAAAGGAGAAAAAACCGGACATTGGCTTTTTTATTATGAAAACGGAAATCTCAAAAGTGAATTAAATTACGAAAACGGCATAAATAAATCATACTACAAAAACGGAAAATTATCTTTTTCCGGCAAGCTGAAAAACGGCAACAGAGACAGCATTTGGACATTTTGGTATGAAGACGGCAAACTTGAAAGAACCGGTAAATATCTTTCGGGGAAAAAAGAAGGAAGTCATAAATCATATTATAAAAACGGCAAACTGAAAGCAGAAATAGACTATAAGCAAGATAAAAAGAACGGTAAAGCAAAGTGGTTTCACAAAGACGGCAAGCCCGACATTTTCGGGCATTTCAGCAAAGGCTTGCAAGACGGAACTTGGACCTATTGGCAAACAAATGTTATAAATCAAGACAGCATAACAATTAAAGGAAATGAAGGTCCCTATAAAAACGGCACCATGAACGGTATTTGGACATACTGGTATCCCAATGGTTCGGTATGGAAAAAAGGCTTGTTCAAAAACGACAAAAAAGAAGGCAAATGGTCTGTTTTTTATGAAAACGGACAAATATATTATTCCGGCATATTTCAAAACGGAAAAGAACAAGGTAAATGGACTTCCTATTATGAAGACGGAAGAAAAAAAATGTCCGGATTTTTTAAAGACGCACAACAAGACAGCCTCTGGCAAGAATGGTTTCCCAACGGCAAGCTGAAATATAAAATCCACTATCGAAAAGGCATAAAAAACGGCACGGCAGCCTATTACACCGCAAACGGAATCCCTGTATCCGTGCAAGACTTTGCAGAAGGAACACCACACGGAAAATACGAAAAATACAATGAGTTCGGAAAACTTCAAACAAAAGGCAGCTACAACAAAGGCATAAAAGACGGAAAATGGCAAGAATTTGCTCCAAACGGAACAAAAATCCGAGAAGAGTTCTATGAAAACGGGAGAAGAAACGGCAAAGCCACACTTTGGTATCCCAACGGAAAAACAAAAAAAGAAATGAAATATCAAAAGGGCAAAATAGACGGAACACTATCTGAATATGATACCAAAGGAACACTGATATACAAAGCAAAATACGACAAGGGCAAACTTCTAAAAGTTCTAAAACAAAGGCAATGATATTTGCCGAATTTTGAAAATTGGTAAATTATTGTAAATTTGATTTTTATTTAACACCAAACGGTGAATTATAAATGGTGGATTCTGAATTGTGAATAAAAATAAATCACTGATAAAAAGAAACTTATAATTACTTACGTGAGGACTGCGCCGTTCATAATTTACAATTAAATCCTTTGAAAATTATAAAAAAAACATATGACAAAACAGTTTGAATTGATTGATGCCGCATGGGAAAACAGAGCATTGCTCAAAAATTCCGACACACGCAATGCCATCTTTGAAATCGTGGAACTAATCGACAAAGGCAAGTTGCGAGTTGCCGAGAGAGAAGAGGATGAGTGGATTGTAAATCAATCTGTTAAAAAAGCCGTAATCCTTTACTTTCCCTTAGCGGAGATGAAGTCAATGCGTGCCGGCGACTTAGAGTTTCATGATAAAATACCGCTTAAATCCGGTTATGCAGAACTCGGCATCCGTGTTGTTCCTCATGCAGTAGCTCGTTACGGAGCCTACATTTCGCCCGGCGTTATAATGATGCCCTCTTATGTAAATATAGGTGCCTATGTGGATGAAGGAACAATGGTTGACACATGGGCAACCGTAGGTTCCTGCGCACAAATAGGCAAACGCGTGCACCTAAGCGGCGGAGTAGGTATCGGCGGAGTTTTGGAACCCGTTCAGGCAAGCCCGGTAATTATTGAAGACGATTGTTTTATCGGTTCTCGGAGCATAATTGTGGAAGGTGTCCGAGTTCAAAAAGAAGCCGTGATAGGCGCCGGCGTTTCCATTACAAAATCGACAAAAATCATTGACGTTACAGGGGCAAATCCTGTTGAATACAGAGGCATTGTGCCGGAAAGGTCGGTTGTTATTCCCGGAATGATAAGCAAAGATTTTCCCGCAGGAAAATTTCAAGTTCCGGCGGCACTGATTATCGGAAAACGAAAAGCATCCACCGACTTAAAAACATCTTTAAACGATGCTTTACGGGAATTTAATGTAAGCGTTTAACAAAATATTTCTACAAAACTTTTGAATAATGAAAATCGGTTTTGACGCAAAAAGAGCATTTTATAACAGAGGCGGCTTAGGCAATTACAGCCGAAGCACCATTGATATGTTATCAAAATATTATTCAAAACATGAATATTATCTTTTCACCCCGTCCGTGGAAAATGCCGTAGAATTTAAAAAAGCGGATAACGTTAAAACGGTAGCCCCTCAAAACTTTTTCGACAAAAAGCTCAAGTTCTATTGGCGTTCGGTTCGGATGTCCGGAAAAATAAAGGATGCAAAACTTGATGTTTTTCATGGACTAAGCGGAGAATTGCCCTACCAAGCAAACAAAAACAAAAATACCAAACTTATTGTAACCATACACGATTTAATTTTTTTGCGACTGCCGGATTTGTATCATTCTCTTGACCGAAAAATTTATTACCAAAAAGCAAAATATGCCTGTGAAATTGCCGATAAAATCATTGCCGTAAGCGAGCAGACAAAAACCGACATCATCAATTTTTTAGACATTGAAGACAGCAAAATAGAGGTGGTATATCAAGGATGCAACCCCATTTATTATAAAAAAGCCGATACCAATAAAAAAATAGAAGTTGCACAAAAATATAATTTGCCCGAAAAATATATCCTTAATGTTGGCACCGTTGAAGAACGAAAAAATACCCTGTCGGTTTTAAAAGCCATGAAACACGGAAATATCGAAATCGAATTTGTTATTGTCGGGAAAAAAACGGATTATCAAGATGAACTGCTGAAATATGCAAAAGAACATAATATGAGCGACCGATTGACCATTTTAAACAAGGTGCCTTTGGATGACTTGCCGGCAATTTATCAACAAGCAGAAGTTTTTGTATATCCGTCTTTCTTTGAGGGATTTGGCATACCCATTATTGAGGCATTGTATTCAAAAATTCCGGTTATCACAACCAAAGGCGGTGTATTTAGCGAAGCCGGCGGACAATCGTCTCTTTATGTTGATTCGGATAAATACACACAATTAAGCGAAGCGCTTAATACAGTATTAAATCAGGAACAATTGCGAACAAAAATGATTGCCGAAGGCTATAAATTTGTTCGTAAATTTGACGAAGAGAAAGTTGCCGCCAATTTGATGAATATCTATTTAAAATAAAACAATGAAGGAAGATATAAACAAAGCACTTGAAGTTTTAAAGTCCGGAGGCATTATTTTGTATCCCACCGACACAATTTGGGGATTAGGCTGTGATGCAACAAACGAAAAAGCCGTTCAAAAAATTTACTCGATAAAAAAACGGGATACGCAAAAAAGCATGCTCATACTTTTAGAAAACCCGGCTTCTATCTATGCCTATGTTGAAAGGGTTCCCGACATTGCTTTTGATATTATGGAATTATCCGAAAAACCGGTAAGTGTTATTTTTCCCGGAGCAAAAAATTTAGCTCCGAATTTGCCGGCAGAAGACGGAAGTATCGGCATCAGGCTTACGCAAGAAACTTTTACAAAGCAACTTATTCAAAGATTCAGGAAACCCATTGTTTCCACTTCCGCCAATCACTCAAACGAAAAAACACCCTTAAATTTTGCTCAAATCTCCGACCGGATAAAAGAAAAAGCGGATTATGTAGTGAAATATAAGCAAGATTGCACAACTTCGGCTCAATCATCAAGCATAATAAAAATAGGTTTAAGCAATGAAGTTGAAATTATAAGAAAATAAACTATGATAAATATTTTTTCATCAAAAAAGCACACACCTCGCTGGATTGTTTTGGCAATAGACATGGTGATTTCTGAGATGTCAATTGTTTTCGCTTTCCTGCTCAGATTTAACTTTGATATTTCAAACAAACATTTCGACGACTTTTGGCAAGTTATCTTATTCATTTCCATCATACGATTAAGTGTATTTCTAATAACCCGCTCCTATGCCGGCATTATTCGTTTTACCGGAACCAAAGATGCCATCAGAATTGTTTTTGTAATAAGCTACACCAATTTTATTTACCTTATTGCAAACTTTGTCCTTGCCTTTGTGTTTGATTATAAGTATATTGTTCCGCTTTCCGTTATCTTCATTGATTATTTTGTAAGTATTTTTCTGCTTACGGCTTTCCGCTTTTTTGTAAAAACAATGTATCTCGAAGCCAACAACTTCTTTAAAGAAGAACGAAAAATTATTATTCTCGGAACCAATGAAGATGCGCTTACAACAAGGCGTGTGTTAATGAGAGACCCAAACATAAAATACATTATTCGTGCATTTATTGACCCGGACGGCATAAGCAAAAAGAAAGACCTTTTGGGAGTGCGCGTTTATCAACTTTCCGAAATCGAAGCCCTGCTCGAAAAAGACGATATTTACGAACTTGTTATAACAGACAAAACCATTTCTGCCGACATAAAGCAAGAAGCAATAGACCTGTGTTTTCTCTATGACGTAAATGTATTGACGGTTCCCGACCCGAAAAAATGGATTAACGGAGAGTTAACTTACAAGCAAATACGCAAGATAAATATTAAAGACTTGCTCGAACGAGCACCCATAATATTAGATGAAAAAAAGATAAAAAAAGATGTGCTTAACAAAGTGATTTTAGTTACGGGAGCAGCCGGTTCTATCGGCAGCGAAATTGTTTTTCAATTAACCAAGTTTCGCCCCAAATTAATCATCACTTTTGACCAAGCAGAATCCCCTTTATATAATTTAGAACTTGATTTGAAAGAAAAATACAACTTTCATGACTACGAGATCGTAATCGGCGATGTGGCAAATCCGGTCAGAATAGGAAAAGTATTTGAAACGTTTAAACCCGACACAATTTATCATGCGGCAGCCTACAAACATGTTCCCATGATGGAAAACAATCCGTCCGAAGCCTTGCGAGTAAATGTTTTAGGAACAAAAATACTGGCAGATACGGCACTCAAATACAATGCCGAGAAGTTTGTGATGATTTCTACCGACAAAGCCGTAAACCCCACCAATGTTATGGGAGCCTCAAAACGTATCGCCGAAATATATATACAAACCCTGCAACAACAAAACAAAACGGCATTTGTTACCACAAGATTCGGCAATGTGCTCGGTTCAAACGGCTCGGTCATTCCTCGTTTTAAGCAACAAATTGATGCCGGAGGTCCCGTAACCGTTACACATCCGGAAATTACCCGTTTTTTCATGACCATACCCGAAGCATGCCAACTTGTACTTCAAGCCGGTGCATTAGGTAAAGGCGGCGAAATTTTTATTTTTGATATGGGCAAAGCCGTTAAGATTATTAATCTGGCAAAGAAAATGATACAACTTTCCGGATTAAAACTCGGCACAGACATAAAACTGAAATTCATCGGATTGCGCCCCGGAGAAAAACTTTATGAAGAACTGCTTGCCGATAAAGAAAACACATTGCCTACCCTGCATAAGAAAATTATGATGGCAAAAACCAGAAGCTATGAAGCCGATGAAATTATTCCTAAAATCGAGCAACTGATTTCCGTTTTACCAAAACACGATAATTTTGAAATTGTTTCTCTAATGAAAGAAATCATCCCGGAATTTATAAGTAAAAACTCTATTTACGAAACTTTGGACAAATAGACTTTTCGGCTGTGCCTGTAAAACAAATAAATAAATAAAGCGGTAAGAAATACGGAAAAAAACAAAGCCGGACTTGTGAGACTTTCCGTTCCCATGCTTTCGGTCTTTTCATACAAATCGGTTCCGTGCAAGAAATAATATACACAAACAGCCGTTGCGTTATTCACAAAATGAAGACTTATAGGTATCAAAATATTTCCCGACCAAACAAATAGATAGCCGAAAAGCACACCCAGCAAAAAGCGCGGTAAAAACCCGAAGAACTGCAAGTGAATGGTGCTGAATATAAATGCAGACAAAATAACGGCAAAATGTTTGCTTTTCGTCCATTCCTTAAACAAATTCAAAAGAACACCCCGAAACATCAGCTCTTCACCTATTGCCGGAACAAGGGCAATAATAAGCAAATTCACAAACAAACCACTCGGAGTGCCCGCATTCAAAAGAATTTCTGTTGCTTTTGCCGCTGCTTCTTCCATAGCCCTGATTTTTGCCTCCAATCCGGCAAAACTTTCCGGCAGAGTCATCCCTGAATTTAAAGCTCCGGTATATTGAATAAAAGGCAAAGCAAAAATAATAGTAAGTATGCCGAACAAAAAAAGCTGCGGTTCCGGCAAGCCTTTAAAATGCAAATATTTTTTTGTTTGTTTAGAAAAAATGAAGGCAACAATAAAGGGAGGCAAAATAAAAATGCCGATATGTTGCACCAATTGCATATATTTTATAAAGGCAATATTCTCCGGATTGTTTATGTTCAAAGCCTCTTTAATCGAAAGTAAATTTACCTGAAATAAAGGAATTGCAAGCACAATTCCTACGGACAAAACAATAAAAAAAGACACAAGAATTATAAAGAACAAAAACAGCAGTTTTACCACAGGATGTGCATGTTCAAAATAAGGCTCTTTCATCTGTTTATATTTTGTATGTTAAAAATTCTGTATTTTAGAGTCTGACAAAGCAATAATCGAGACCAAAAACTCATTCTTAATTTCCTTCTTCCGCTGATTGCGTCAAAATAGTTTGTGTCGGGAATGCAAATTCCAATCCGGCTTCATTAAATCGACTTAAAATTTCATAATTAACATGATGCATCGCAGCCCAAATATCCTCTCCGGTTCTGATATAATAAATATAGGTGATATTTAAGGAAAAATCGCCGAAACTCTCAAACAATGCCACACAATCCGTGTCCGTATATTTATTTTCTTTATCAATGATTTTTAAAATGTCGATAGCTTTTAGAATATCTTTCGGACTTGTATCATAAGTCAAGCCCAAGTTTAAAGCAATTTTTCTGCTCGGTTCCGAAGTAATGTTTTCAATATATTTATCCGTAAAATTTTTATTGGGAATGGTAACCATTCTCCCTGCAAGGGTTTTAAGTTTTGAACTTCTCAAACCAATATCAGTAACAACCCCGTCATAACCGTCAATCACAATTCGGTCTCCAATCTTAAACGGCTTATCGATAAACACCGTAACACCGCCAAAAAGGTTTGCAACCGAATCTTTGGCAGCCATGGCAAAAGCCAAACCTCCCAGCCCCAGTCCCGCAATTAATGCACCGACATCATAACCCGCATTGTTCAAACCCACTACAACGGCAATCGACCAAACGCCTATTTTTAAAGTCTTACGGATAACCGGAAGTAACTGGTCGTCAAGGTCGCCTTCCGTTTTTTCGACCAAAGGGGTCAAATATTCACTCAAAAAAGCATCAAGCAAACGAACAACCATCCATGAAACATCAAAAACGATGGCAATGTAAAAGGCTTTTTTTGAGAATGCCAAAAAACCGTCGGACAGATTTAAGTAGGTCAAAGCATACCAAATTCCGCCCAAAACCAAGGCAAGAACAATCGGCTCTTCAATTTTATCGATAATCAGATCGTCTAATTTTGTTTTCGTTTTCCGGGTTATTTTTTTTACAACATTCCCAAAAACCCAATACAATGCTTTTGCCAGAATAAATGTTCCTGCCATAATCAACAAAGAAACAAGCCATTCCGCAATTGTATTTCCATAAAATGTTTTTTCAAAAAACTCACTCATCATTTTTAATTTTAAATACTAAATGCAAATCTATTAAAGATTTTTTATTTATAAAACCGAAAAACTTTATACCTTTATCCCGAATTATATTTGCAAAATTTTATAATATAAAAATGAAACTCTCGGTTCTAAAAATTTGAATGATAAATTATGAAAACAAAGTAATGAGAAAAAATAATTTATAATTACTTACGTGAGGGCTACGTCGCTCAGTTTAATCACACAACGGAATGATTATTTGCCAACACTATTAATTATTTGTAGTGAACTAACTTAGGGTGTTCCTATATGACCTTTGAAAATTATAAATATAAACATATGAAAAAATTTACCTTTATAATCAGTATTCTTCTTATAACATCTTTACACATTGATGCGCAAAGACGCACACAAACCATAAAATGGTTTAGTATTGCTGCAAAAGGCGGATATGGAAATTCGATTTTGCTTAATATCGATAATATTACAGACCGAAATGTTGTATTTAATTTTTTTACGCCGAGCTATACCTTTGGAGGCAGACTCACTTTTTCTTACGGCGAAAGAATTGGCTTTGGGGCAGATGTTTTATATGCTTCTTTCGGACAAAAATACACCGTAAACAACAACAATGATGTGTATGAAAAGAATTTGGACATAAAAGCCTTAGATATTTTCCCTTTTTTCAGGCTTAGCGGAACCAAAGGCGGCTATCTGGAAATAGGTCCGAAATTTACTTCCGTTAAATCTTTGACCATGAAAAACTCTATTGAAAACCCAATGTTTTTGCCGACCGATAAAATTGCCGAAAATTATTTGTCGAAATTTACCTCTTTGGTATTTGGTTTTGGTTTAGCCCTATATAAAAATGACAGGCTGGACATTAATATAGGAACGCGATTTGCATATTCTTTCTCTAATTTCACGCCGGGCTATAATTATAATGTTGTTAATGACGGATATTACATGCCCGAAAATAAAATAGTAACACCCACAAATCCGCTTTCCGTGCAAGGTATTTTAGAAATTAATTATTTCTTTGCTTTTTGGGGAGATGCCACTTGCGGGAAAGGTCGTCTAATGTTTTTTAAATAAACCGAATGTCGGATATAAAAGAAATAAGGGCTTTTATTAAGCCCGAAATGGAAAAATTCAATCCCTTTTTTAAAAATGCCGTAAAGAGCAAAGTTCCGCTCTTAGACATTATTATGAACTACATCATAAAACGAAAAGGGAAGCAAATGCGCCCGATGTTTGTCTTTCTTACGGCAAAACTGACCGGCGAAGTTAATCAAAGCTCCTATGTAGCCGCGGCATTGATTGAACTCATGCACACGGCAACCCTCATCCACGATGATGTGGTAGATAATTCAAACAAACGAAGAGGTTTTTTCTCGGTAAATGCACTGTGGCGGTCTAAAATTGCCGTACTTTCCGGCGATTATTTGTTGTCGAAAGGATTGCTCCTTGCCGTGCATAACAAAGAATTTAAACTTTTGGAGATTGTTTCCGAAACCGTGAAAGAAATGGCAGAGGGCGAACTTCTGCAAATTGAAAAATCCCGAAAATTAGACATTACGGAAAAAAGCTATTTTGACATTATCTATAAAAAAACCGCCACACTCATTGCTTCGTGCACCGCAGCCGGCGCAGCTTCTGCAAAAGCCGACGAACAAAAGGTCGAAAAACTCAAAGAGTTCGGAAAATATGCCGGAATAGCCTTTCAAATTAAAGACGATTTATTTGACTATCAAAAAAATAACAAAACAGGGAAGCCGGCAGGCAATGACATACAAGAAAAAAAGATTACCTTACCTTTAATTTATGCACTCAACAATGCGGATAAAGCTCAAAAAAAACATATTTTAAAACTCATCGCAAAAAGCCGAGAAAAAGAAAGCCGATTAGAAGAGATTTTTGCATTTGTTCGAGAAAAAAACGGAATTGCCTATGCTGAAAATAAAATGAATGAATATAAAGACAAAGCTGTTGAAATTCTGAACGAGTTCCCGGATTCGGAAGCAAAAAAACATTTGCAAACACTTATACAATACATCACCACTCGAAAAAAATAAGCCGAAGCAGCATCAGAGATAATAATCTCATTCAACAAAACCGCAAACGGTAGCTTCAACCACCAAATGCGGGGTTAATTGTATCCCCTGTCCGATTTTTAGGGTTAATAGCTTTTTGGCCTTTTTAATCTATAGCTGAAAACCTAAAAAAGTCAATGTTTTGTTGATAAATTGTCAATAAAATCTCATTTAGAATTAAATTTATGGCCAATTTATGGCCAATTTATGGCCAATTAAAATAAACGTACATTATACCTTACCATCTTCTTTTAATTTTTTCAGTCCTATATTTAAAGCCTCCTTAAAAACCTCCATATCTTTTACAAAATCACTGCCAACAGTATAATATGTACCTTTTCCAATACCATTTTTTGCTAATTTATTTGAGGCACACAATTTTTCTATAAGATAACGCACTTGCTTTCTTGTTAATCTTCCTTCAAATAAATCAACAAAATCTTTCATTCGAGCTTTTTCAAATTTCTTTAGATGTTGAACTATTATCATAAAAACTTGATCTTGATCCCAATCAGTTTTGCTGTATTTACCTTTCTCATCAGAAAATTCATAATAGGCTTTGGAAAGAATATAGTAAGTACCACTTGTCTTACCTCGTTGTTCAATTAAATTTCTTTTCAAAAGAGATTGAATCACTTTT
>PDWI01001519.1_pt1 | contig 36503 bp, 25 predicted proteins | sample 1430891 | NCBI WGS metagenome assembly PDWI01 (sample SAMN01162508, study PRJNA174530) | Oral metagenome, whole genome shotgun sequencing project. | biome: Marine environment; feature: Marine mammal; material: Swab sample of the gingival sulcus; isolation source: swab sample of gingival sulcus... | reverse complement strand
AAAAGAAATTGCAAGGAAAGCAAAAGAAGCTACCGAAAAAGAAAAAGAAATTGCAAGAAAAGCAAAAGAAGCTACCGAAAAAGAAAAAGAAATTGCAAGGAAAGCAAAAGAAGTTGAGGAAAAAGAAAAAGAGGCTGAAAAAAAAATAGAAGAAGGTATAAAAGAAACTGAAAGAAAAATGAAAGAAGAACAGAAAGAAGAAAAGAAAGATATGGCGAAAAAATTTAAAGAAAACGGAGTTCCAATTGATATAATAGCACAATCATCGGGTTTATCAATTGAAGAAATTGAGAAACTATAAGACACTATCACCCGACAGTGTCTTAGTTTTCGATAATTAATAATTCGACCCTGTTGTTTTGTTCTCGTCCGCTTTCGCTCGTATTGTCGGCAACAGGTTTCAGATACGCACAGCCTTGAAATTCAATCCGTGTACGTTTTATTCCTTTGTTGGCAAGGTAATTTATAATGGATTTGGCGCGTTTTTCCGAGAGTTGCGCCTTGCTTCTTAAACTTCCGCGATTATCCGTATGACTTAGTATGCTGACTTTTAGATTTGGTGAACTTTTCAAAACATTTGCAACAAAATTCAATTCCGCAAAAGATTCTTTCTCGATATTCGCATGGTTTTGCCGAAAAAAGACGTTCTTCATGCTTATTTTTGAGCCTCTCTTTGCAGCTTGAAGTTTTACCTCAATATTTTTTTCTTCGTATGAATGTTCCTCCGGGTTTTCTATGTAAATATTTTCCGACGAATATAAATACCCTTTTTTTGAAAAAAAAATTCCATAATTTACACCAAAAGGCAAAGGAATCAGGAAATTTCCGCTTGTTTTATTGGCATAAATCGTTGTTATTATTTCGTTTGTTTGGTTGTTCACGATTTCTATTTTTGCATCAATCGGTTCAAAGGTGCAGATATTGGTTACTTTTCCTTTTATCAGCGTAAGTTTTTTGGTTTCCATGCTTATCGACGGAGTAATAACCGCCTCGCTTACAGGAGCTATTTGTCCGAGCAAAAGATTGTCTTCCGTACTGACGAGGGCTTGTTTTTCCGCCTCCATGAATGTTATCCGAAAAATGTCAAGCTGTCCCATGCTGCCGTCTTGCGCTGAGGCATAATACGCATGTCGCCCGTCAGCCGACAAAGTGAAATAAAGCTCGTCGGCAGGAGTATTTATCGGATAGCCCAGATTTTCAGGTTTTGACCATCCGTTTTTTTCATCATAAACCGACTTGAAAATATCGTATCCGCCCATGCTGTCGTGTCCGCGAGAGCTGAAATAGATGGTTCTGTTGTCCGGGTGAATAAAAACGCTTTCTTCGTCGTATTCCGAATTGATGACAGCGCCAATATTCATGCTTTTTTTCCAACGTTTGCCTTTTTTATTTTTTTTGGCGAAATAAATATCTTTTCGTCCTGTTTTTTTTTCGTTCCTTTCATCAACAAAGAAAACGCTTTGCATATCGTATGAAAACGATATGGGTGTTTTTTTGTACGATTGCATGATTTTTTTCTTCATCGGCACAGGTTTTGTCCACTTGTCCGCAGAGACAGTTGATACATAAATATTATCTTTTTTCGCTTCTTTGTACATGAAAATTTTTTGTCCGTCGGGAGAAATGCCTATTGCTGTCATTGTTTCGTCTTTTGCGTCTGCAAAAGAAAGCATTTTCGGCTTAGACCAACTATTCCCGATTTTTTTTGCAATGTAAATATTTTCCGAGTAGTTGAATTTTTGTTTGTCCGTATTTTTTTTCGGAAACATTTGTTTTGAGCTGTAAATCAACACAGATTCATCGCCTGAGATAAAGGGAAAATAGTCGATTGACGGGGAGTTGATTTTAAAGCCTGCATTTTCGACAAAGGCGCGCACCGGATTTTTTACGAGTTTGATTCCGTTTTTGCATTCTGCAATTTTTTTATCAACGATTGGCTTCACGTTTTTGTATTCGTTTGCTTTTAATGTCTTGCCGAATTTTTCATACGCTTCTATGGCTTTGTCAAATTGATATGTCAAATGAAAAGCCTTTCCCAACTGAAAATGAATATTTTTTGCAAAAAGCGTATCAAGGGCATATGCTTTTTGAAAGTGTTCCACGGCTTTGGAATGCGGCGTTGTATGAAGAAAACACAGACCTATCCTGTAATTCAGCTTTGCGTTTCCCGGATTGTATTTGTAAGCCTTCAAATAGTGCGATAATGCAATAGGAAAAAATTCGCTTCCTTTATCGAAAAAGAAATCGCCGTTTTTGAGTTCTTGCCAAGCTTCTTTAAATCCTTTATCATGCGTTTTAAAATCGGAGCGCAAAATTTTTTTTTGTCCTAAACTGCACAAACAAACGGAATACAACAAGGCGAAAAACAAAAGCTTTTTTCCCGAATTTCTAAGTTTAACAATTGACATATTCGTTTCTCAAAAAAAATATTCGCATTACGTATTTTATTCCAATAATTTTTGACAAAAACATTGCCTCAAATTCATTATTGCAGAACAAAACGAATTGATATTAACAAAATATATCATAAAATTGAAAAAAAAAGAAAAAATGATAAAACAATTTCATAAAAATACTGTAATTTCGTAGAAATTATATTAAGAGTAAAGTTCATGATAGATAAAAAAGAACTTAGCTCATGTTATTTGTCCGAGATTATAGTGTCAATAATCAAAAAAGGAGAGGAGTTGTCGGATTTGGCATGAAAAATGTCTCAATTTTTTTACTTTCAATTAATCTATATTTGTTTAACAATGCCCGATAAGGCTGTATTTTGAAAATAATAAAAACAAAAAATGAGTCGAAAAATAGTTGTAGTAGAAGACAACGAAGATGTTAGATTGTTATTGTCAGAGATGCTGAAAATACGTGGTTTTGAGGTTATTTTAGCAGAAAATGGATACATTGGGATACAAAAAATCATTAAATACGAGCCGGATCTGGTTGTTTGCGATATAATGATGCCGGAACTTGACGGATACGAAGTTTTAAAAACCATTCGGAAAAGTGCAACTCTTGGGAATACGCCATTTATTTTCTTATCAGCAAAAGCCGAAAAAGAAGCCTTGCGTTCGGGCATGGAACTTGGAGCCGACGATTATCTGACAAAACCTGTCGAGGCAGATGTTTTTATTCGCGCTGTATATTCGCGCTTGGAGCGTTCCGAGCAGGCTGCCAATGAGCTAAAAGGAGAAGTTAGGAAAATAAAAGAAAAGTTGAGTGCGGTTTATTCGCACGAAGTAAACACACCGCTGAACGGAATTCTGGGCTTGACAGAAATTCTTCTTAAATACCACAAAACCCAGATGTCGCCTCACGTGTATGATTTAATTACGAATATAAAAACTGCCGGACAACGATTGCACCGAACAATCTCAAATTTGCAGAAATTTGCAGAAATTCAACAATACGAAAATCTAAACAGCGACAATTTCTATCCCATAGGATATTGCGATGAGTATAAAGACTTTCTGATGCTTGAGCTAAATAATATTGCAAAAAATTTTGATAGAACAGATGATGTGATAATTGAGCTTAAAGACAGCAGTTTGTCCATTTCTTATGAAGATCTCGAAAAAATTATTGGCGAAGCTGTTGATAATGCGCTGAAATTTTCAAACCCCAGCGAAAAAGTTAAAATCCATTCCTCAATTTCCGGCGAATTCATGCGCTTTGAAATAACTGACGACGGAAAAGGAATGAGTAAAGCGAACATTGAAGACATTGACTCCTTTACCCAGTTTTGTCGAGAAGTTAATGAACAACAAGGTCTTGGATTAGGGCTTTATTTGTTGAAGAAAATTGTAGATCTCAATAAAGGCAAACTGAGTATTACCAGCAAAATAAAAGAAGGAACAAAAATTATTGTAGATATTCCCTTGTAAATGAGCTGAAAATTAGCAAGCAAAATAAAATTTTATTGTTTTTTTCGTAAAACATCATTACATTTAATCATATTTTTTTAAACAATTAAACTAAAATATAATTCAAATAATTTAACAAATAAAAAAAATGGAAGAAATTCAAAATCAAGAAATTGTAAGTATGCCAAGAATCGGCGATGCCGCTCCTGCATTTAAAGCTACCACCACTCAAGGCGAAATAAATTTTCCGGCAGATTATAAAGGAAGTTGGGTCATTTTGTTTAGCCACCCGGCAGATTTTACTCCGGTTTGTACTTCCGAGTTTATGACTTTTGCGTCAATGGAAGAGAAATTTGCCAAAGCAAATTGTAAGCTCGTAGGTCTTTCAATCGACGGACTTTACAGCCATATTGCTTGGCTGCGGACAATCAAAGAGAAAATCGAGTATAAAGGAATGAAAAATATCGAAGTAAAGTTTCCTCTGATTGAAGATATTACAATGGAGGTTGCGAAGAAATACGGAATGATTCAGCCGAACGAAGATTCAACAAAAGCAGTCAGAGCTGTATTTTTTATTGATCCCAAAGGGATTATCCGTACAATTATTTACTATCCATTAAGTTTGGGAAGAAATTTTGAAGAGTTGTACCGTGTAGTTATCGCATTGCAAGCAGCCGACGAATTTGGTGTTGCTACTCCGGCAGACTGGATGCCGGGAGATGATGTCATTATCGGACCGGCAGGTTCGTGCGGAAGCGCGCAAGAAAGAATGGAAGATGGCGAAATAGATTGTAAAGACTGGTTTTTCTGCACGAAAAAAATGGACAAAGACACTGTGCTGAATAAAATACTGAAAAAATAAGTAGAAACGTGAGAAAAATAACTTTGTTCAAGGGTTTTTTTATCATAAGACTTTTGTCAAAGTTATTTTTTTGTTTTTTCGCGTGATAGTGCCAAACGAGAAGTTTAAACGCTTGATTTTACGTAAAACTTAATTTTGCCCAAATCATGAAAATTGCAGTGGTTATATTAAACTGGAACGGCAAAAAATTTCTGGAACAATTTCTTCCCTCTGTAGTAAAGTACAGCACAAGAGATGATACTGGGATTTATGTTGCAGATAATGGCTCAACAGACGACTCTTTGAACTTTTTGGAAGCAAATTTTCCGCAGATAAATCGGATAAAATTAGAGAAAAACTATGGTTTTTCCGAAGGTTACAACAGGGCTTTGTCTGCGATAAAAGCAGAATATTTTGTTTTGCTGAATTCCGATGTTGAAGTTTCAGACAATTGGATCGACCCGATAGTTCAACAATTTGAGCGCGATGAAAAAATAGCTGCCTGCCAACCCAAAATACTATCGTTTCGCGACAAATCAAAATTTGAATACGCCGGTGCAGCAGGAGGCTTCATTGATAAATTTGGCTATCCGTTTTGTCGTGGTCGTATTTTGAGCAAAATAGAGGCTGATGAAAAACAATACGATACAAAGCACGAGATTTTTTGGGCAACAGGTGCGTGTATGTTTGTAAGGGCAAAGTTGTATTTCGAACTTGGCGGCTTGGACAAGGATTTTTTCGCCCATATGGAAGAAATTGACCTTTGTTGGCGGCTCAAAAATGCCGGATACAAAATCATGTGTGTGCCCGAAGTAAAAGTCTATCACGTTGGCGGCGGAACGCTCCCAAACGATAATCCCGCCAAACTGTTTCTTAATTACCGCAACAATCTATTTCTTTTGTACAAAAATCTGCCGCCTAATAAACTCATTCCAACGCTGATTGTGCGATTGTTGCTCGATTTTGTTTCCGGAAATTTGTATATATTGCAATTCAAATTTAGTTTCTATCTCGCTGTGGTAAAGGCACATTTTGCCTTCTTTGGGCAATTGAAGAAATACAAACCCAAAAGAAAAACAAACAAAGGCAGAATGATCAAAACCGAGCATCTGCAAATCTACAAGCGCAGCATTGTTTTTGACTTTTTCGTGAAAAAAATTGCAAAATTTTCCGAGCTGCAGTTCTCGAAAAAATAGCTAAAGCAAATTGCTCAAATTTTCATAGTTGATGTGTTTTTGGGCATCTTTGCCATACTTTTCAACCTTTTCTCCCGTAACTTTATACGTGCAATGCTCGCCGAAAATGCCGGAAAACAATATGTTGTGCTCTTCGCCGTTTTTATCGACCATTAAAACCTTTGCCAATTTTGTATTCGCTTTCGATTGCACCAACGAAGTGTGACAAATTGGGCAAAATATGTCAATTTTGCTTCCTTCTTCCATTTTCATTCCGTCGGAAAGCGTCTTTGAATAGTTGCCAAGTTCAGGATGCAATAAAACTAAACCACGCTGATTGTTTTTCGCCTTCATTGATAGTATCAAGTAGTCTTTCGGATTGAGAATGCCTCGGCATTCAGGACATAAAAAAGTATTTTCCATAGCCTTGAAATATTTTGGTTTTTACTACTTTAAATATATGAAATATTATCAAATTTGTCAAGATAATTTCATCTTTTTTGTCCTTTGCCTTTTTTGTGCGGCTTTTGAGCTGCTTGGGAAAAATCTATTTTGAAAGCAATTTCGTCAATTCTTGTTTGCTGATTTGTTTGTAGTTTTCAGGAATCTCAAATTCTTTTTTTTTGATGTTCATTTTTTCTATTTTCTTTGCGATATAGCGGGTTTTCATGTTGTCGGAAATTTGCGTATATTCCAATAAAACGCCGTTTATATCTTTGTATTCGGTCAGCCAGTTGGGGTTTTCAATTTTAATTTCTTCGGTAAAAAAAGCGTTCATCGTATTTTCTCCTTGAATAATTTCAACCTCTTCGCACAAATATCCTGCAATTGTCTTTGTATTTTCGGTATATCTGATGAGGACTTTCGGCAAATCGCCCATTGCTTTTTCTCGTTCAGCCTTTGTGTTTTTAATGGCTAATTTCGAGCCTAAAACATCTAACAAAACCACTGTCGATTCTTCTTCGGCATCTCCGATTATTACGCTTTTCCCGATTTGGTTTGCTATTTCAATCTTTACTTTTGGCGAACGATAAAATATTTTCATTCCCAAAGGCAAAATTTTATCGGATTCTTTCCTGTTTGCTTCCTTTTCCGATTCGTATATAATATCGTATTCAATCACTCCTTTGAAAGGTTTTTGGGAATACGACAAGCCGGAAAACAGGAGGAATATTTGTACAAATAAGGGTAATACAATTGTTTTGTGCATAATTTATTTTTTATTTTTGAAAAAAGTTTAGATCTCTTCATTGAAAAATTGAAGAGGATAAAAAAAATCGTTTTTTTAAAACAGTTGATGAATCATTTTTTCATATTCCGGAATATTTGCTTCTGTTGTTTTAAATTTTTCTCTAATATCTTCAATTTTGTGTTTGCAATTGTTTAAAATTGCTTCTATTTTTTTTGCATGTTGGAAATCTCCGTGAATACTTTCGAGCGTAATATTTGACATCCGTCCTTTTTTTACATCAAAACTTAGCTGCAAGAGTTTATTCTCAAGTTTAACAATTTTTTTCAGTGTATAGCTCGGAGAATAGGCAAAATTCCAATCCCATGTTGCATATTTTGTATCAACAAGTTTTTGTATCAGTGTTTTATCTTTTTGTGTCAATTCATATAAAACAGTTTTTTTTTGTTTTGTCAATATGTATTCCATCAGCAAATCTGCGAACTCAGTGATATTCATTTTCTTTTTCAGGCAATCCGCTATGTTGCTTACTTTGCTGCGCACAGATTGTATTGCCTTGCTATTGTATTTCAGGGGTTTTACTTTGAGCGCAGCGGCTAAATTTTCAAGATTTGCCGAAAACAGCAATGTCCCGTGATGTAGAACTCGATTTTTGAAAATATGTTCGGCATTGCCTGATATTTTTTTATCGTTTATCAACAATTCGTTTCTGTCTCCGAGTTTTACATTGATGTCAAGTTTTTGCAGTAAGAGTTTGATCGGGACAATAAATTTTTTGAAATCAAGCAATTTACCCGGTGTTCCTGTCGTGATAAACGAAAAGTTCAAGTTTCCCAAGTCGTGGTAAACCGTTCCGCCGCCACTGAGTCGTCTGACTATTTTTACATCCTTCTTTTTTATAAATTCGTGGTTGATTTCGGCATGTGCAATTTGGTGTTTCCCGATAATTATAGAAGGTTGATTTCTGTACAATAAAAAAACATCATCTTTGAAATTTTTAAGGAGATATTCTTCTGCTGCAATATTGAAAAAAGGGTTTACGCTTTCGAGTTTTATGCCTAAGAACATGACAAAATGTAAGAAATAGTTTGTTTGGTTTTGAATTTTTACAAGAAAAGTAAAAAAAGCCGCAGGTTTATTTTCCAAACGGCTTTTTTTTAGTTAGAATTATTATGGTTTTAATTTACATCCCACCATAATTTGGTTGCCATATTGTTTTCTCCGCCTAATTTTTGTATTCCGCTTTTAAATCCGTCAGGATTCAACAGTTCTTCTTCTTCCGGAAAACCAATTCTGGAAGGAAGGTCTTTAGTCAGTTCTGTTTTAAGCGATTCAAAAGTATAAGGTTCAGTGAATAATGGGTATTCGACAAGGTCTCCGGGTTTAATCAAGTGTGCCGGTTCGCCGGTTCTTCTGTATTCTGCCCATGCTTGATATGGCTGCATGTATAATGCAATATATTTCTGTGTCAATACATTGCTTTTGTTTGCAGGAGGAAGATTTTCCATATAAGTATCTATATCAGCTTGCGGCACGCCCCATTTTTCCATTGAAAGTCTTACGCCTTTTTCATAAGAAGCTTGTTCCCAGCCGTTAAATTCTGAAATGATGAATTGTACTTCTGCTGCGTCCATAAACACTTCGGCATAAGTCATTTCTAAAGGAGCATAAGGGAGTGAAACTTCAGCAATTTCTATAGAAGAGGCTTGTGCGCTGGTTACACCGTAGGGCTGTCCAAGATAATCATTTGGTCCGTAGCTTGCATAATCAATTGCTGTTCTCCAAGGTTTTATGCCAATAGGAGCAGCAAAAATTTTCAATCGCGGGTCGAATTGTTTCATAGGTCCAATGCTTCCTTTTAATAAATCAATAAAAGAATTTGTAACGGCAAAGTCTGTACGCGCTTTTACGACGTATGCGCTGTACATTGGCGATGCGTTGTCTGAATTTGGTTCGTGTGCAAATGTTGCATTGTCTTCATTTCCGGCAATATAGTCGCCGCTATTGATAATTTCTTGGATATGCAGATCTGCGGTTGCTTTATCTACAAGGCTCATGCGCATTGCAACCCTTAGACGCAGCGAATTGGCAAATTTTTTCCATTTAGCTACATCTCCGCCATAGATATTATCGCCTTCAGTCCAGCCTGCTTTAGATTCGTCAAATTGCTCGTAAGCGGCTTTTAATTCGCTCAACAAGTCGTAATAAATTGCGTCTTGAGCGGCATAGGTCGGGCTGAGTATGCCTTCAGCACCTTTCAAGGCTTCAAATTGGGCATCTGACGAGCCTACGCTATTGTAAGGTACGGGTCCATACGTGTCGGTTAAGAGGTGAAATGTCCAACATTTCATTACTCTTGCCGAAGCTATTTGGTTTTCGTTTGCTCCGCTTGTCGAGGCAGCGCCTTTGGTCGTTTCGTTAGTGTTCAGATTGATGATTTCTTGTAAATCAGCAAGATCTGTATAAATACGTTTCCATGAGGTGTTATTCGAGTTTTGGCGGTATTCAAACCGATCTTCTTCGGTATAGTTTACCTGTGCCCAATACTGTGCCCATACAAGAGCCATTCTTCCGGAGAACCATTCGTCTCGGGTATCTTCAATCAGCCTTTTTTGTGCATTGATCATTAGTGTAGATGTTGGGACTATGCTCGGACTGTTCGGATTTTTATTTATTTCTTCAAAGTCATTGGTACATCCACTGAGCAAAAGCATAAAAATTAAGCCTGATGCTATCAAATATTTTATATTCATAATTTTTATTTTTTAAGTTTAACCATTAAAATGAGAAAGATAAGTCGAAGCCGTAACTTTTAAGTGATGGCAAGGCTGCTCCTTCAATCCCTTGAACATTTCCTGATGAGGTAACAATAGCTTCCGGATCAAAGTGTTCGGAGTCAAGTCCCCAAACCCCAAGGTTGCGTCCCCATGCAGAAACAGTAAGACTTTGGAAAGGTCCGATAAATTTTCTCGGAATTCTATATGAAAGTTTCACTTCCCTTAGTTTTATATAACTCGCGTCAAAAACATTTTGTGCATCAGGTCCATAGTAGTGGCTATATCTTTTCGGATTAAATCCTGCCGGTGTTTCGTTGGGTTTCACATTTTTGACAGTGTAGTTTCCTTTATCGTCATACACGACATCGCCTGTAACCGAATTGGGATATAAATAACCTTCTTCTCTGATATTGTTGTCTGCTGTTTCTTTTACCATTCCTGAGTACCAACCCCACATATATGATGTTGAGAAAAAGTGTCCGCCTTTTTGAACGTCTAATAGAGCACTCAAGTGCAAGCCTTTATACGAAACGCCGGTAGAGAAGCTCATGTTGTAATCCGGCAGAACACTGCCTAATGGTACAGCATTTTTTGTTGATTTTGGCGTTCCTGCCCAGAAAGCACTTTCTTCTGCACTTTTCACTACAATGTTTCCGTTGTCGTCGCGGATATAGTCTGATCCCATTATCAAACCATACGATTCGCCAACAAAGGCATTTACGGTAACATTAAAAGGAGCATTTGCTAAACGGTAATTGTCAATGTCTTTCTGAAGGCTTTCAAGTTTGTTTTTGTTTTTCGAGAAATTAAATCCGCCAGTCCAAACAATGCCGTTCATGTCTAATATTGTTCCGTTAAGGGCTATTTCAATACCTTTGTTTGACATTTCTCCGGCATTAATGTTTTTATACAAATAGCCTGAAGCTCCTGAGATGGCAACTTCTGTAATCAAGTCGGAAGTTTTCATATTGTAGTATGTCAAATCTAAACCTACACGATTGTTTAACAGTTTGAGTTCTGTTCCAATTTCCCATGATTTTGTTATCTCCGGCTTTAGTCCTGCATTTGCCATAGTGTTTGGCACGCTGTAACGCGGCACTCCGCCAAAGTTCGGGGAGTAATTTCTGTATGATTGTGCAGTTCTGTACGGGCTGGTATCATTACCTACTTTTGCCCAACCTGCGCGAACTTTTCCAAACGACAACCATGAGGTTTTTAGTATTTCGCTAAAAACAAAACTGGTGGTAAGCGATGGATAAAAGTACGAGTTTTCTCCGTCGGGTAAAGTTGAAGACCAATCGTTGCGTGCGGTGAAATCAACAAAAGCCATGTTTTTCCAACCTACCGAAAGGCTTCCGTACATAGAGTTTACACGTTTTTTAGATGTGTAATCGCTCGGAAGGGCTGTATTGACAGAGTTTTCAAGGGTATAAAGGTCAGGCAAGACCAAGCCTCCTGATGTTACTGCACCATTTCTTTGGTATTCGCTACGGAGAGCATTTGCGCCGAAATTGGCATTTACTGAAAATTCATCAATGCGTTTGTTGAATATTGCCAATATCTCATAGTTGTTTTCTCTTTTGTTTCGGATGTATTCCGAAAATCCTGATTCTGCTTGCGAGCCTATGGCTACTCTGTCTGTCATTCTCCAAGTGTAAAAGTCTCCGTGGGCTTTGGCTACAACTTTCAAATAGTCTGTAATTTTGTAGGTAAGCCCAAAGTTTCCGTAGAAGCGGTCTCTTGTATCTTCCGAGAAGTTCATGTGTCTTGTCCAATACGGGTTGTCCGAATAGTGTGGTGTGGGATCGTTCCATGCGCTTCTGTTCCATGTTCTTTGCGAGCCGTCCGGATTTTTATAATCAGCCAATCTGTCCATGTTGAGCTGGCGTTGTCCCCATTGTACGAATTTCTGCATTAGGTTGTTGTCGTCATATCCTGTAACAGGTCGTCCGGTTGCTTCGGCTTTTACATAATTGAAAGAAGCTTCTGCGCTAAGGGCATCGCTTAATTGTGAGTTTCCGCGAAAACTTACGGTGTTTCTGTCTAATTCCGAGTTTGGCATATAGCCTTCAGAGTTGTAATTTGTAAACGACAGTCTGAACGACGCTTTTTCTGTACCTCCGCTTAGTGCTACGGTTGTGTTATAGGATTTTCCTACGTCAAAGAAATCTTCGTAATCGGCTCCGGGAGCTGCCCATTGGATTGATTTTTGGTAATTGTCCGGATCGGTTTCTTCAAAACTGTTCCATGCGCGGTAGTAAATGGGGGCTTCCGGTAAATTTCCGGTGAAAGTATATCCCATTGCTTGAAGTTCTTTTTGATATTCTGCGGCAGTAGTTGCATATGCCGGTCCGTGAGATTCATCTAATCCGTAATTCATAATAAGATCAAAAGACTGAAAATCGGCAACGCCGTCGCCGTCGGTATCGACACCTACATTGTAGTAGCCTCCGCCGTCTTCTCTTGGAAGAATATCAAAAGAGTCGCCTCCACCATATTTGGTTTGTAGTTTTGGTAAAATGCTTACTTTCTCAAAGGCAATTCCGGTAGATACGGCAACGCCAATGCCTTTGCGTTTTTTGCCTTTTTTTGTAGTAATCATTATAACTCCATTGGAGGCGCGCGAGCCGTAAAGTGCTGCGGCTTGAGGACCTTTCAATATTGAGATGCTTTCAATATCTTCAGGATTTATATCCTGTGCGGTGTTTCCCCAGTCTATACCGCCGCCTCCGCGAGCTGTATTTGTACTGTTGAAGTTTGAGTTATCAACGGGTGTTCCATCTACAACAAACAATGGTGTGTTCGAGCCTGTTACTGAATTTGCACCTCTGATAAGGATCCGTGTTGAGCCGCCCATGTTACCGCTGTTGCCCGAAATTTGCACTCCGGCTACTTTCCCCGACAGGGCGCTCATCACATTCGATTCTCTGGTTTGGTTCAGCTGTTCTGCTGAAATATTTTGTACTGCGTATCCCAGTGCTTTTTTCTCGCGAGAAATTCCTAAAGCCGTAACAACAACGTCGTCTAATGCAATGTCTTCGGGGCTAAGACTTACATTTATGACTGATGATTTCTCGGTTACAACCGTTTTCGAACGCATTCCGACGAAAGAAAATATTAATTCTATTTTTCCTTCAGGAACTTTAAGAGAATATTTTCCGTCAAAATCGGTAATGGCTCCTTTGCCGGTTTCTCCTTTAATCACGACAGTTACGCCCGGAAGCGGCTCGCCGTCTTCCGCACTGGTTACTGCACCTGTTATGGTTCGCTGTGCCAGCGCAAACTGTACACAAGCAAAAACAAACAGTACCAATAGTAAAGTAATTCTTTTCATAAGTAAAGATTAGGTTAGTAAATATAATTTTATCTCTTGCAAAATACTAAAATTGCCTTAAAAATAAAAAAAAATTCTTTCTTTTTTCATCTTTATAAAGCTATAAACTCTTTCGGAAATGAGAATTAATAATTTGATTATAAGAATTATAAATACGAATAATTCGTTTGTTTTTTTCCCTGAAAATAAGTTTAATTTCTACTGAATATTCCGAGAAAATACAATATTTCGAGGATTTTTCAGTTATTTTTAAGATCTGTAAAACGCAATTTCGTGCTGAATTTTCAGGCAAGTTGTTTTGGACGGATAGCTTTCTTGAATTACATTTGCAAAATATAAATGTAAAAAGAGGATTCTGAATTTTAGTAGAATTTGAGAACCTCGTTTATAAAATACGGGACATTTCGTGTTTAATTTTTTTGATAAATGCAAAATTATTTTAACAGCAAAGACTTGTTAGTTTTAGTGAAAAAAAGATGGAAAAATTTGCTTTTCATAGGCGTAATTTCATTTTTTATAACTCTCGTTTTTTCCGGTCCGCAATTTATTGTTCCTAAATATAAATCAATAGCCATTGTTTATCCGGTGAATATCTCTCCTTATTCAGACGAAAGCGAAACAGAACAATTGCTTCAACTTTTTTTTTCGGAAGATGTGAAGAAAGAAATAATCAAGAAATTCGCTCTGGCATCTCACTATGAAATTGATACCACAACGGCAAACGGCAAAAAGAAATTAAGAAAACGATTCAATAAGAACTTGAATATAAGACGAACAGAATTTGAATCAATAGAAATTGAAATACACGACAGAAATCCCCAAACTGCATATCTGCTTGTTAATGAGTATATCGATCTTGTTTCAGGAAAAATCAGGAAATTGCATAAGAAAAATTATAAAGAGATTCTTGATTTTTATTTTAACATGCTGGAATACAAACAAAAAGAGATTGATTCTCTGGAAAAAAGAATACAGTATTTTACAAAAAATTATCATTTGTATAACCAAAACGCCCAGTCGGAAGAAGTTGTAAAAGGCGATTTGGGAACTGTCAGCCATTCGAATGTGAGAAATATCGACAAAAAAGCAATCGCAGAACTAAAACAAAACCTTGAAAAATACGGACACGAATACCGAAAATGCAGCGATTTTTTGTATGTCGCCCGAAATCACTATTTGGAAATCAAACGAAAATACGACGAGGCACTGAACGAATATAACAAAAACTTTTCCTATTGCAACGTGATTTCATCGCCAGAAATTCCATACAAAAAGTTTTATCCCAAACGCATGCTGATCGTCTTCAGCGCAACACTCTCTGCCCTTGTTTTTGCGCTTTTGCTTTTTGCCTTTTTTGACGGAAGAAAAAAATAAGTTGGAAAATTTGCCGTAGAATTACACAATATTGTGTTAATGATATGTTAATATATTTTAATAAAGTAATAAAAGCAATCCTAAGCTGTTTTATTTTCGAGTTAAGACCTTTATATTTGTCGTTTGAAACAGTTCCTTTGAATCAAGGAAGACAAACACGTGAAACTAAAATATAAAATTTCTAAAAAATACATCTAAATGAAAAGAATAATTTTTACATCCGTTCTGACAATCCTTTCTATATTTCTATTCAAAAGTTCTTTTTCACAAGGCTACGAAATAAAAGTCAAAATAAAAGGCTTGAAAGATACGTCCTTGATATTGGGTTATCACATGGACGGGAAAATGCTTTCGAACGATACAGCCCAAATAAACCACAAAGGCGTTGCCGTTTTCAAGGGAAAAGAACGAAAACATTCAGGAATGTATTTTATCTATTTGCCTTCAAGAAATATCATCAACATTTTTCTGGGCGAAGATCAAGAATTTTCTATCGAAACAACAAACGACAACTATTACGACGAGCTGAAAATATCAGGCTCTACCGAAAACGAAGCGTTTTACAGGTATGAACAATATCTTCGCAAAAAAGGAGAAGAGATGAAAAAATACAGCACGTCATTGAAAGATGCAACCGACGAAGAACAAAAAGAGGAATTTCGGGAAAAGATGAAAAAACTGAACGAAGAAGTGGAAAAAGAACAAAACAAATACATTGCCGAGAATCAAGGAAGTGTCTTCGCAAAATTTGTTCGCGCAACACAAGCTGTTCATGTTCCCGATGCGCCGGAAAATCTGAAAGAAGAAGATAAAAAAAATTGGCAGTATTATTACTACAAAAATCACTTTTTCGACAACTACGATCTGACCGACAGTTGTATTGTGCGAACCTCTATCTTGAAAGCGAAACTCGAGGAATATTACACGCGCGTATTGACTCCGATTCCGGATTCTGTGATTGTCGATTTGGACAAGCTGCTGAAAAAAACACGCTCGAGCAAGCAAGTGTTTAAATATTTTCTCGGCTCGTTGTACAACCATTACAACGATTTGCAAACCAAAATAATGGGCATGGACGCTGTTTTTGTTTATCTTGCAGATTATTACTGCAATGGCATTGCCGATTGGAGTTCAAAGAAATATAACGAAAAACTTTGCAAGCATGTCGAAGAGGTGCGCCCGACACTGATAGGGAAAACCGCATTCAACTTTTTTGTTCCGCGCTACGAAAACATGCTCATGCGTTCGGTACGTTTGCACAGCCTGCCTGCAAAATACACCGTGCTGTTTTTTTACGAACCCGATTGTGGACACTGCAAAAAAGCAACACCCAAAATGCTGAAAGCATACCATAACATGAAAAAATTAGATGTCGAAGTTGTTGGCTTCTACACACAGGCGGATACTGTAAAATGGCGCAAATTTATTGAAAAACACAAATTAGATTGGCTAAACCTTTGGTCGCCTTTTGATCAGGTGTACAGAAAATATTATAACATAAAAAGTACGCCCTCGATTTTTTTGCTGGATCAAGACAAAAAAATTATCGCAAAAAGACTTGCTGTTGAGCAAATCGAGCGTATTATCATTAACAGAATTCTGGTAGAACAGATAAAAGATAAAAATAATGACGAAAAACTCACCATTTTTACAAGATTTATGACTTCTTACACAGATACTTCTGCTTTATCGCCTGTAAAAGAAGTAATGCTCAACTTTGATATTGGCGAAGAAAACAACAAAAAACTGAAAGAAAAACTTGAGAAAAAAACAAAATCTATTGTAATATCAGAAAAACTGTATGCCGAAACTGCCGGACTTGAAGGAAAAGATCTGATAAGCAAATGTGAGAGCTTTATCAACCAATACTCAAGCAAAATCGATATTGAAATCATTAGCGAAATTGTTGCCAAACTAAAGCTTTCGGAAAAAGAAAGAAAAAATATGAATAAATTTTTGGCTAAAAAACTAAAAAGCATTTAGTGTTTAATCAAATGAAGTTCAATTTTTACTAAAAGACAGAAGTCGGAAGGTGAAAAGTAAAAGCTTGCGCTCATCACTTATAAGCGTCAAGAGCCAAAAAAATAAAATACAAACAATATGAAAATCAAGATATTACTTCTAATCCTTTTCTTCGTATTTTTATCGTTCGGCGGATTTGCCGACGGATATAAAATAAAAGTAAAAATAAAAGGAGTTGCAGACACAACACTCACTCTGGCACACCATTGGGCAGATAAAAACTTTATAGACACAATCGTAAGCACCAACGGCAGAGGAAGTGCTGTTTTTCAAGGACGCAAAAAACTTCCCGGCGGATTGTACATTGTTATTTTACCAAACCGCAAATATTTTGATTTGATAATATCTGACGATCAGGAGTTTTCGCTCGAAACAGACACGGCAGATTTGGTGTTGAACATGAAAATTTCCGGTTGTGAAGAAAATGAACGTTTCTACGATTCGCAGAAATACTTGATAAAACAGAAGAAAAAGGTTGAAGAACTGCAAAAAAAACTTAAACAAAACATTCCGACAAGCGATTCGCTGGAGATTCAGAAACAATTAAGCGACATTGAAAAAGAACTATCAACGGGGTGGAAAAAAATTGTCGATAATTATCCGAATACGTTTTACGGAAAGTTGCTCAACGCAACCAACGGGAATCAAGGCGCTTTTTTTGACAATGTAGATTTCTCAGATGCTCGCTTGTTGCGCTCTCCGGTTATTCATCAGACGGTCAGAAGAGTAATGGCACGCGACTTGAACGCCAAGAAAAATTACAGCATTGTCATTAAAAATTCCGAAAAATTGCTGAAAAAAGCAAAAGCAAACGATGAAGTATTTCGCTATGTTTTTTCGCATTTGTTGGAGTTTTACAACTCGTTTTACCGAATAGGAATGAACAAAGTGTTTTGCCATTTGGTTGATAATTACGTGCGTACCGGCGAAACAGATTGGTTTGATTCAACGGCAATTTCACAAATTACAAAACGCGCAGATATGTTAGGCTCCAGTTTTGAAGGGAAAATTGCCCACAACTTAGAGATGGAAAAATACGATGGCGATTACATTGCCTTGCACGATGTTGATTCTAAATATACAATCCTTTTTTTCTGGAAAACCGGCTGCGGACATTGTAGCGATGCGGCAAAACGTATTCAGCAATTTTACGAAAAAGGAGGAATGGATATTAATATATTCGCCGTCTATACGCAAAAAAGTCGAGACGCATGGAGCAAATTTATTACAGAAAATAAGATGGAAAAATGGATAAATGTTTGGGACCCGAAAAATGAATCGCAATTTCAGACATGGTATTATGTTGTCAGTTCGCCCATTGCATTGTTGCTCGACAAAGACAAAAAGATAATAGCAGAACGCGCAGGCGACACCTCAATCATCGACCTGATAGACCAACTTGAGAAACAAAAAGACCGTTTTTCCTTGAAAAAGTAGCTTTCTCGCATTTTTTTTCGTGATGGGGATTTTTTGCAAAAAAGCAGAAGAAGCAAAAAATTAATTTGATAATTATACGAAAAAAATATAATTTTAAACTCTGAACAAAATAGCTTGTGCAAAACATAATCCTATTTTTTACGTTTTTTTACAGACTGTTGTGAGTTAAAATATCCCGAAAAAAATAAATGAAGCAATCTTCCTCTGAAATACTACAAAAGATACAATTTGCAGATTCTATGGTCGATAAAAATGAAATCTTGTCTGCCATAGCTTTATTTAATGAAGTTGTTGGAAACAACCCGATGTGCGAAACAGCTTTTCTGAAACGCGGAATTGCAAAATGCAAAGTTCAGGATTGGTCAGGAGCAATGAATGATTTCATTAAAACCCTTGAAATCAACGAAGAAAATATTGAGGCGAAAAACTACTTAGAAATGCTTCAAAGCATTATGAGTTTCGGGAATATGGAAAGGTATGATGTCTAAATTTATTTGATGTGCAACAAAAAAACTTTTGCTGCAATTTAGGCATGCTGCGAAATATCTGCCAAAGATGTAAATGGCGTTGTTTCTTTGCTCATTATCAATAAAAAATATCCTGTCATGAAAATAAATACAATATATTTTTTACTGCTTATTTTAGCAAGTCTGACGCTAAACCTCTCGTGCGACAAAGACGAAGAGCCTTTCATTGTTTCCTTGAATGAATTGGGCGAAGTGTATTCCTACGACGGAACGATTAAAATAGGAAAAGCAGAAATGATGAAACGCTTTATTGACTTTAAGATGGTGGAAAATAAGGTTGAAAAAATCTCGAAAAGGAATCAGGAATCGCTGCCATCTTTAATCGAAAGTTTCAACCGGCAATTTAGTTTTGAAGGCGATAAAGCCTTTGCTATTTATCGTTGGGTGGCAAGCAACATTCGCTATGATGCCTCTTATAAATTGACTTGGGAAAACCAATCGTCAGACAGTGTTTTCCTGAATAGGCGAGGTGTTTGTACGGGTTTTTCTCAATTGTTTGCTCGCATTGCATCTTCGTGTAATTTAAAAGTTGTGAGGATAATCGGTTATGCGAAAGGAAGTTCGTATGTTTCGGGCATGGTTTTCGAGAAAGAAAATCATGTATGGAATGCTGTTTGTATTGAAAACAAATGGTATTTGTTAGATGCAACGTGGGGCGCAGGATACGAAAATTCAAGGGGCGAGTTTGTGCAAAGTTTTGACAGAGATTATTTTCTTGTGCCACCGAAAAAAATGATATTGACCCATCTTCCGAATGACGAAAAATGGCAGCTGCTTGAATACCCCATCACAAAAACACAGTTTGAATCCGGAAAATTAAATACAAAAGTCTGCAAACCCGTGCAGAAATCTGAAGCGTTTTCATATTAGATCTGAAAACTCCACAGATTTTTCAGGTTTTATGATAAAAAACAGATAAATCTGATTCATTTTTCTTATTTTTGCAGACGTAAAAACATAAAATATAAATTCAGACCAATGAAAAAACACCTTCAGGTTAGCGCAATTAAAGACGGAACCGTAATCGACCATATTCCTGCACAACGCTTGTTTGATGTGCTGGCAATTTTGAATTTGGAAAAACTCAAAAATCCAATGACAATCGGATCAAATCTGGAAAGTCAAAAATTGGGGAAAAAGGCTATTGTGAAAATTGCCGATAAATTTTTTCGGGACGATGAAATAAATAAAATCGCTCTGGTAGCAAACCAAGCAAAACTTAACATTATCAAAGACTACAAAGTTGTTGAGAAAAAAGTCGTTGCACTTCCCGATAAGATTTCGGGAATCATTAAGTGTGTCAATCCGAAATGTATAACAAACCACGAAGATATTACTCCCCAATATTCGGTAATTGACAAGGATAACACAGCAATTATGTGTGAATATTGCGAAAAAATTACAGATCGAGACCATTTTGAATTGCTTTAAAATTCGCATTTCTTTACATGTAGCAACAATGCCAAGTTTTTTGTTTTCGGAGATTCTAAAACAAAATTTTGATAATCACTTTGCGTTCTTTAGCTGCTTCAGGATTGTATATTGAATTTCGCAAATCTTTGGCATTGTCGCTAATATGTTTTGAGGCTTTTCTTTCTCCGTAGGCAGATTTTTTTGTTTTGAGCAAATTTCCTTCTGCCAAAAATGGTTTTAAAACGCCTGAACGATACGACTTCAAGAAATTTTCTACACTTTTAATGCGCATTTCGGCAAGTTTTTGGTTGTACGACGAATTTCCGAGCGGACTTGTATAACCCTCTATTTCGATAATTAATTTTTTCCCTTTTTTTGCCAGATTTTCAATAATTTGTGCAAAACTCAAAAGATGTTGCATTCCGTATTCCACTTTATGCGCGAAAAAATCTTCAATTTCTTTTGCTTCCTTTTCCTTGTCGGCTTGTTGCGTATTTTTGATGAATTCGTTCGTATATTTTTCCTTTTGCCTTATATATTTATCGTATTCATGCGTGTAGTTTAGCTTGTTTCCGAAAGGCGAATTGTTTTCAAAATACACCGAAACGCTCATTAATTTTTTCAATTTCAGTTTCAGTTTGTTCACTTCTTCCGTGTCGTAGATTGGCGGATCTTTTTTATGCAAAACAAGTTCATTGTCTGTTTCTGTGTTTGTGTCGTCGTTGTTCACAACAAGGTCGAAAGTGAGTTCAAAAACAGAATTAAAGTCCGGATTATTGTTTAATAAAATCGGGTTTTCAGTGAGCCTGTCAAGTATTTCTATTTGCTGAACAATAGTAGTTTCCTCATCGTTCTCATCAGGCTCTGTGCTTACCAGTTCCTGTTCCGTATCTTCTTCGGGAAGGGAGTACGAATACAAATCGTTGCAACAGGTTTCGTTCTGATGGCTTTTTGAACCCAAGCGGTTCGACGACAAATAAGCAAGCGTATTTGTCGAGTTCAGCTTGTAATACAAATCATTATAGCCCGAATTTATCGGAAAACCAATGTTTTGAGGTGTTTCAAAATTTCCTTCAAAAGTTCCTTTTGCCGTGAAGATGTCAAATCCTCCAAGATTTGTATGCCAACGCGAACTAAAATACAAGCTGCTGTCTTCCGCAGCATAAAAGGGCGAAATATCATCGTCAATAGAGTTTATGGTTTTGCCCATATTGCACACTTCGCCAAAATTCTCAGAATCAACAATTTCGCAATACCAGATGTCGTTTTTCCCGACTCCTCCTTTTCTGTCGGATACAAAAAGCAGATATTCCTTTTCTGCAAGCTGACAAACAGACGGTTGGCTTGTATTTGAGTTGCTCTGATTGATCTGCGACGGCAAAATTTCAATTTCCTGCCATTCGCCGTCGCGGAGTTTGCTTCGGCATATCTCAAAAGTCAGCGCATTCGGATTTAGATACTCCTCGTTCTCTTTTGGCGGTATCGGGCTTCGGCTGAAATAAAGGCTTTGCGTTTTATGGCTGAATGAAAAATTTGACACGTAAAATCCCTCGCGATTTACTGTGGGCGGAAGCGGAACGGCTTCTTGCCATTTTCCCTCTTTTTTTATTGATTGATAGATCCGACAAGAAAAATCCGCTTCACCTTCAGCTTCTTTCGGACGCAGCGAGGTGAACAAAAGAATTGTATCATTCAGTTCAAACGACGAAAATTCGCTGAATCCCGTATTTATTTTGTCGCCGAGTTGTTCAATTTGAATCTCTGCAACAGTCGAATCTGCTATTTCTTTTGCAAATTTGCAATGAACAGATTCAAATTCAGCTTTTTGGTAGAAAAAATCATCTTTGTCGTCGGCATACTTCATGTATTTTTCGTAAAATTCGGCAGCCTTGTCGTAATCGCCCAAGCTGCGGTTAATTTCTCCGAGCCAAAATAGTCCTTTGAAAAACTTTGTTGAATCTTCTGATAATAGTTTTTTGTACAAAACTTGAGCTATTTTGTAATCGTAGATCAATCGTTTGCTTTCCGCAAGTTTATGAATTACTTCAATTTTTGTTGAATCTTTTTTGTAATATTTCTGAAACAAACTTCCTGCTCCGTAATAGTTTCCTTGTTCAAAAGCCTTGTTGGCAGCTTTCAAAATAGCTTTTTTCGATTGTGCAGAAACCGTACAAACGGAAAATAAAAAAAGAATACAAATTATATATTGTTTTGTCATTTTTCTAATAATCTTTAGTTTATAAAAAGTCCGGACACGGATGTTTTGGCGGCTTGACAATGGGTTTGCTGAAAATATAAATCAAGGACAACTCCAAACCGCCAAGCCCTCGACTCGCTTTGTTTAATTTTGATGAATTTATATCATAACTGATTCCTAAATTTACACTTTTGTATGCCAATCCTGCCACAAGGGCAAAAGCATCTTTCATTCTGTACCATGTTCCGGCATATAGCGTATGAAACAATGGGTTTGTGGTTTTTATCTGAATTTTTCCGCCCAAATTAAATTCCTTGAATTTTCCTTGTTTCATATACAAGAAACTTGGCAAAAGCCACATGTTTTTGTGTAATTCAATTTTCATTGATGCGTGTAAGTTCATTCTCTCATCAAGTTTCACATCTGTATCTCCCAGAAACGATTGGTCGGGTTTTGTAAGATTGTTGAACGAAGCTCCGAGAGAAAAGCCGTGTTTTCTTGCAAACTCGGTCGAGAATTGGAAACCGATTGCAAAATCGAAATACGACACATTGTCGTCAAGCGGATTAAAACCCGTAGGAAGCGACGGGTCGTATTTGTTTCCATCAAATTGGTTGTTGAATCGGAGTTTGTCGTAATTTATGTTTCTTTGGTTGTACGTAGGAATAATTCCGAACGAGAGCATGGTTTTCCCGTTGCGTGTGAGTTTCTGATGAAAAGCTATATTTGCTCCAATTTGGCTTGTTCCGAACTCCGAATCTCCGGCTTTGTCGTTGTTCAGGAGCAATCCGAAGCCAAAGTTCGTATTTTTCAGGATAAAGTCAATCAATCTTCCGTCGAATGTCAACGAAAATGTTTTGTACGGTCTTGTGATTGCGTTCCATTGATTCCGATGATTCGTTACCAAACGAAAATCGCCGTCAAAATGCCCTCCAAGTGCCGGATTCAACTGCAAAGGTGCTGCCTCAAATTGCGAATAATGAAGGTCTTGACTAAACGCTATGGAGCTTGTGAAAAATATCAAAATAGAAATAGCGATTTTCAACCGCGTTTGAAAATCAACAATAAAATTGGTCTTATGGAGCATAAAGTTTGTCATTCTGTTATTTTAATTTATTGTATGCTTTCTTTTCTGTAAAATATGAGCGAGAAACGATGAGTGATTAGCGATGAGTGATAAGTGATAAGTGATAATTTTAACTCTCCATTCTTAACTCTTAACTCTTCACTTTTAATTCTCAATTCTCAACTCTCAATTTTAACAAAGTCTTGGTTTATTCTCATCGAATCAGAGTTATATTTCCTTTTTTCTTAAATTTTTGTCCGTCAATACATGTTGCTTCGAGGTAATAAACAAAAACCGCAGGTTTTGCTTTTACACCTTTGTAGCGTCCGTCCCAGCCATTGTTTATATTGTTTGTTTCAAAAACTCTTTCGCCCCAACGATTGTATATAACAAAATTAATGTCCTGAATAACATTGCTTCTGACATACAAAATATGGTTATTTCCGGAAGCATCATCGGGTGTAAAGGCATTTGGAACAAAAATGTAAGGTTCGTCGCAAGTAACATCTTTCACGCGCACAAACACGGTATCTGTCCCGACACAGCCATTGGGAGCTTCTGCCTCGACCCGATAAATTGTATTTTCCATTGGTGTTGTCTTTGGGTTTGAAACAAACGGATTGTCAAGGCTGTTTTCCGGAGTCCAGCGAAAAATATAGTTGTCGTCGCCTGCCGAAAGTTGGGTTGAAAACCCTTTTATAATTTCGTATTGTTCTGCACTTGCTTCGATTTCCGGCGAAAAGATAAATTGAAATTCAAGAGAATCAACGCCTGTGCAATTGTATTCGTTTGTTGCTTTTACATAATATTTCCCGTCTTTGATAACAGAAATATATTCAAGCGTGGTTTCGTCCACAAGCGTGTTCATGGTTTCGCGAAACCATTGATAATGAGTATTTGGCATTGCATTTACGAGAAGTGTAATTTCTGTTTGGTCGCATTCGGGAATGACTTCGAAAAATTGCACATCGGGCGATGCGTGAAAGTCAAACATTATGCTGTCAAAAGCAAAACATTGGTTTTCGCCCACAACTTTTACTTTGTATTTTCCGTCTTTTGTTACATAGAGTTGATTTTTGTTTTGTGCATAAATGGGTGTAAACGAATTGTTATAATACCATTCGTAAAGCGCATGTCCTGTGTCGGTTGTGATTGTTGCTTCTTTCATATCGCATTCAAGCTCGGAGATTGTCAGGGAAATTTTCGGCGAACTTCGAAAAACAACATCAGCCTCAAGTGTGGTTTCGCAGGACTGATTGTCGTTTATTTTCACAAAATATTTTCCCTCCTTTTGTGCAATAAGTGTCGAGCTGTTTTGGTTTTCAATTTTATTTTCCGTAGTATTAAAAAACCATTCGTAATTGTAATTTTCTTTTTGCGTTGCCGAAAGTTTTGCTTGGGACGCATTGCAATCGGGAGGCGGATTGTGCAGTATGGCTTCGAGCGAGCCAAGTTTTATGGTGCGCGCGCTTTCGCCCATGCAGCCTTTTTGAAAGGCTTGAACAAAATAAATTCCGGATTCCGTGATATGCAATTTGTTTGAATCTTGCGTTGCTATCGGATTTGTTTTTTCGTTCAAATACCATTTGTAGTTGTCGTATCCCGAGGTGGCAATAATTGTTGTTTCATCGACATTACAAAGGTTTTCGCTTGTCATTATTTCAACTTCAGGCATGGGCGTAACTTCAACATTAATGGTATCCTTCAGCCATATTTCGCAATAGTTGTGTTTGGTTCTGACGTAGTATGATGTTGATTGGCTTGGTTTTATCTTCAAAATAGTATCGTTTTTCGTATAGATTTCGGTAAAATTACCCGAAAGCGACCATTCCAAATCTTGGATTTCCCCTTGAGCTTTTGCATATATTTCAAGGCTGTCTCCTTCGCAAATAGCTTTGTCGTCGTCGGCTTTCAGTTCCATCGTAAGATTGCGCACTTCTACGGTTTGGTATATTTTATCCGTACAATCGCCCAGTGAAATTTCCAAGACATATTCGGTTGTTTGTTTTGGCGAGGCAAATGGATTTGGGCTTGTCGGGTCGCTCAGTCCGGTTGGCGGATACCAAAAGTAGGAAACCTCAGGAGTGTTCGGAGGAATACCGATTTGCGGATTTTCTCCCGGGCAAATCGTAATTTTCGACAATGTGTCTGATTTTGCCGACAATACCTTAAATCGTTGGATTGTGGAGTCGATAAGGTTGCAGCTCGTGAGGTCATGCGCCACCAGTTTCACGTCGTATTCTCCGCCTTTTTGGTAAAGGTGAACAGGATTTACTTCGTTTGAGCTTTCTCCGTCGCCAAAATACCATTTGTATTCAACATTTTTCATGTCGGGAGCTGTACTTGTGTTTTCAAACTTCACGACATGCGGCGCACAGCCGATTTGCGGCACTTTAAAATCGGCAAGTAAAATATCGTCGTGAATGTTGAACGCAATCACGGCATTGTTACAATTTGTTGAATTGTTTGATGTAGCCCACGCTCCCGCAGTTACAGGGAAGGTGTTGCAGCCGCCGCAACTTGCACAAACCGACTGGAAAATATTTCCTTTACGGTCAAAGCGGCTTGTTCCTCCATCGACATGGTCGCGTCCGCTTCGTATGCACCCGAAATTGAAGTATTTGTTTTCTGAGACATCGTAATATCTTCCGCCGTAGTGATATTCTCCGAAGTAGCTTGCATAATCAAGCTTCGAGGCATCGTGATCCAGAACCATGAAATAAAAGTCTTGTCCGTCGGTTGAGTCTTGGTAAGCATCTTTTGTAATTTCCATTCCGTGTGTTCCTACGATATTCGACCAGCCGAAGTCATAGTATAAATCGCCTGTTTCGGGTTCTTCAATCCATTTTCCGGAGTGCGCATCAGACCAGTCGCGTCCGGAACCGGAAAGGTAAATTCTGTCGCAAATATCAACAGAGAAAGCGGTTGGGGAAATGTTGGGTTTGCGATCGCCTGTTCCGAAAACGGTTGACCATATTATTTCGCTTATCGAATTATTAAATTTAGTAACAAACTGACCGCTGTTCGGAATGTTGTATGCTGCATTTTTTATTAATGTTGAACCTTCTGCCTCTGTTTGTCCGAAAATATAAATATTGCTGTATTTGTCGGAACGAATAAAGTATGCTTGGTCGTAATCTTTTGAACCAAAATAGGTTGATGTTATCAATTGCGAACCATCTTGTGAGACATGAGCAACAAAGGCATCAGTAATTCCGCCAAGGTAATTTTCATACATTGCGTTTTTTGTCGGGAAATCCACAGATTGAGTTCCGCCTGCAATGTATAAATCATAATTCGTATCGACATCTATTGAATAAATGGCATCGTCAGCACTTCCTCCGATGTATGAACTCCAAACCAGACTTTTCAGCTTGTAGTCGAGTTTGAAAATAACTCCCTCCATATTTCCCGAATACGATGTACGGAAAGCGGTTCGGGTAGGAAAATCGTCTGAGAATGAACAAGAACCAACATATACATTGTTTTGGTCGTCTGTGATTATTTCTCCGCGCGCACCATCTCCGTAGTTGTAGTACAATCCGTTGTTTCCTGTAAAAAGGTAGTTATTGTATTCGGGTCTGAAATTCAGTCCGTCGTTTTGGCTTCCGCCGACATAGGTCGAAGCGAGCAATTTTGTTCCGTCTTCGCTTAGTTTTGTAACAAAAATATCAGTTCCTTCGGCAAAATTTACGCCCATGTAATACAAAACTTCTCCGCCGTTGAATGTGGTATCGTAAGCGTCGGGCGTGGTTGGGTAGTTTCTTGAGCCTGTTGTTCCGAATATCAGCAGTTCGTCAAATTCATTCACAATCATGCTGTGAGGCATTTCGCTGCTTTTTCCGCCAAGGTAGGTGGCAAAAAGACGTTGTTTTCCGTCGGGCGAATATTTTATGATTCCAATGTCCCATTCGCCGCCGTAAACCCTTTGGTAAGCGCCAAGATTGAGCGGATATTCCAGTTCGAGAGCGCCGTATTTATTGACAATTCCTCCGCCGTAAACATTGCCTTTGCTGTCGTAGGTTGCCGTGAAGCCCCAATTGTCGGCGGTTGAGCCTGTGTATGTCGAGAAAATCAATTGCGGGTCAATGATCAATTCGCGTGTTTTGTCGTATCCCGACGGAAAGGCAAAACGGACAGTATTTCCCTGCAAGCTGAAAAAACACGGCACTTCAATTTTCTCGTGATTGTACACCTGATAAGCATACGGTTTTTGTTCTTCAAGTTGGTTTACAGAGGTTTTTATGATTAAATTATTGTTTTCAAGATATATGGTATCAGTGCCTTCGTATTTCATAACAATATCTTCGACATTTCCGTAAGGGGCAACCCGAAAATCGTATTTTGGAGCATTTTCTTTCGACGAAACAATCAGGTCGATTCCCTTGTATAAATTATCATAGTTGATTTTTTTGTATCTTTTCACTCCGGAAGCCCATTTGTTCGGGTCGTTGCCGAGATAAAAGTTCATCACGTCGGCGTAAGGATTTTTCGGTGTGATGTTGGGCGTGGCATTGCTGTTTTCAAACGAAACTCGGAATGCGTGGAGGTGTACGATATGGTTTTCGTGCATATGTTTTTTATCTTCCTCGACAGTTGCAAAGCGTTTCTTGTGTTTCTCGAGTACGATTGCTTCAATCTTGTCAATTTCGCTGTTTTTGGCGTGCGCGTGTCGTAAATCTTCTTCGTTGACAAAATGATAGGTAATGCAATTTTTTTCGAGAAACATGGCACCGGAAGGCAATTCGGCTTTGAAAATTACGTTTTTTTCCCATTGCTTGTTGTTTTCAATATATCCGATTTGAGCGTCTGCAAGTTTAGGATACAACAAAAGAAAAAAACAGAGTAGTATGTTGAGAATATTTGTTTTCATAGGCTTATGTTTTATGAATGATAAGTGATATATACATTTACCTTTTATTTTTTGATTCTGTGTTAATATCCAAATTTTTTCGTTCAACTAAATTACGATTTTTTATTCAAATCTGTGGCTCTTTTGATAAAATATTGTAGAATATTGATGAAATAATTTTCGACAAATTGCTTTAAAACGTTTTCTGTTTGTGTGGTGAAATAAAAAAATATGTATTTGCCTCAAGAATAAAGGCAGAATTATTTAGCTTATTGTGTTTTTTTCTATATTTTAGAATCGAAATTTTAACTAAAAACGTACTGATATGGCTAAAAAAAATGCACTAAGATTCACTTTTTTACTCCTTTTTTTGTTTGTTTCGGCAAAGCTTTCTTATTCGTACACAGGGGAGTTGGTAGAGTCATACAAAACGCCGGGAAATTATTCTACGGGCTTGACTTTTGACGGGAAAAATCTTTGGGTGGCAGACAACAAAGCCGATTCTTTATTTTGCATAAATCCATCAACAGGTGCTGTGTTGAGGGCAATTCCTGCTCCGGCTTACTGGTCGACAGATTTGGCTTGGGACGGAAAATATCTTTGGAATATTGATATAAAAGGCGGGATTCCTCTTGCCGAGAATTATGTGGGGATTGTTTATCAAATAGATCCGAAAGATGGCACAATTCTTCGCACTGTTCAAGCTCCTTGTAGAAATCCGCGCGGACTCACATGGGACGGAAAATACCTTTGGTGTTGCGATAATAAATCCGACGAATTGATTCAGTTTGATCCCAACGACGGAACTACAATAAAATCAATAAAAGCACCTTCGGGAAATGCTGTCGGATTAACATTCGACGGTAAATATCTTTGGGTTTCGGACAGAAGCGACGACAAATTGTATATGGTAGATCCTGTTGAGGGCTATGTAATTATTACGACAGATTCCCCCGGAAATTATCCGAGAGGATTGGCTTTCGACGGAAATTTTTTGTGGAATGTCGATTATCAGGCAAACAGCCTTTCAAAATTGGTTTTGAAAGACAAGGAAAACTATTTGCGCTCAAACCACAGAGATGCGAAAGTAAAATATACTTGCCTTGCAACAAACTTCGGTCCGGGCTTGGTGAAAAGTTGGGATTATTATTTTGCTTTACCTTCGGAACGTGTTTCGCAAAAAATAAACGAGGAAATCGTCTATTCGTATCCGTATTCGGAAATAACAAAAGACAGATGGGGACAAAAAGCAGCACACTGGAGCGTGAAGAATCTTAAAGCCGGAAAAAATGCTGAAATAGTCGTGGAACTTGATGTTACTCTTTGGGATATCAGGTATTTTATTTTTCCGGACAGAGTGGGAAAACTTTCTGAAATTCCGAAAGAAATTAAAGCAAAATATCTTGAAAATAACAGAAAATATCAATACGATCACCCCAAAATAAAGGAAACGACAAAAAAAATCGTAGGCAAAGAGACAAATCCTTACCGAATGGCGCGTAAGATTTATAACTACCTGATAGATAATATGTACTACGAAATGGTAGGCGGGTGGAACACTGCTCCGACTGTTCTTGAACGAGGCAATGGTTCGTGTTCGGAATATACTTTTGTTTATATTGCAATGTGTCGTTCACTTGGTATTCCGGCAAGATATGTTGGTTCTGTTGTTATGCGTGGCGATGAATCTTCGATGGACGATGTTTTTCATCGTTGGGCAGAAATTTATTTGCCAAATTATGGCTGGATTCCTGTTGATCCGAGTGGCGGCGATAGGGAATCGCCTGCAAAACAGGCAGATTGCTTCGGCGCATTGGATAACCGCTTTTTAATAACAACCCAAAGCGGCGGAGGTTCGGAAATATTGGAATGGAAGTATAATTCAAACTTTTTTTACACAAGTGAACCAAAAGCAAATTTTGTTGTTGAATATTTTGCAGATTGGTTTCCTGCCGATTGATTGTTTAAAGTAAAAATCGGGACGATACAGACATTTAATAATGTGATAAAATAAATATAAATTAATTTTTTAAAACAAGGAAAATTATGTTAGATCAACTCATTAGTTTTGGCAAAGAGCAACTTGCCGACAAATTGAAAAAAGACGTTAAGTTAGATGACAAACAAGTGGACGACACTTTTGGTGTTGCGAAAGATACATTGATGGATAGTCTTAAAAAAGAAGCACTTGGTGGGAATATGGGTGGTTTGTTGAATTTGTTTAACGGCAAAGATAAAACAGACACGTCGAACCCGATAGTGAATGGTTTTGTGCAGAGTTTTGCAGGAAACTTGATTTCTAAATTGGGATTTTCGCAATCAATGTCATCAACTATTGCCGGCTTGGTAACGCCTGTTCTGATGAAAAAGTATGCCGATAAAGCTACGGGCGAGGCGAAAGATGAAGGCGGATTGATGTCGATGTTGGGAATGGACAAGGACAAAGATGTTTCGGGATTGTTGAGCGGCGGCTTAGGAAAAACTTTAGGCGGATTTTTTAGTTAGAATGTGTGTATGTTTGACCCTGTCAGGGTTTCAAACCCTGACAGGGTCAAACATAACTAACGAACTCGGTCTCTCAACTTTAGACTTAAAACAAATGAAACATTTATCAAAACATCGAATATTGGCAGCAATAGTTGCAATAGGAATTATAACTTCTATAAGTTGTAGTACTGGAAATGGCGAATTCAGAGTAACAAATTCTAATGAAAAAAAGGCAGAAAAAAAAACTGTTTGCATAACTTTTACCACCACCAAGAAGATTGGTGAAGAAATAAAGTTAAAAATATCAGCCCACATAGACGACGAAGCGGATATTTGGATAGACTTAAACAACAACAAAAAGAAAGACGAAGGAGAAGGCGAAGAAATAGTAACCATTTATGATAATACGTACTTTACTATTGAATCTCAAACTATTACCATTTATGGAAAAATAGACTATTTGTTGTGTAGGGATTTGCAATTAACAGATTTAGACGTAAGCAGTAATACTGCATTAAAATCTTTGTATTGTGCCGGCAATAATTTGGAAAACATAGACGTAAGTAATAATACGTCATTAGAACATTTCGATTGTAGCCACAATAAATTGACGAGTTTAGACGTAAGCAGTAATACTGCATTAAAATCTTTGTATTGTACCGGCAATCAGATAACTAATTTAAATGTAAATAATAAAGCATTACAAAGATTAATGTGTAATTTTAATAAACTAACAAACTTAGACGTAAGTAATAATATCTCATTAGAATATTTGTGTTGCAACAACAATCAATTGACAAGTTTAGATGTAGTTCATAATAAAGCACTAACAGACTTGTCTTGTGGCACAAATCAACTAACAAGTTTAGATGTAAGTCATAATAAAGCACTAACGATCTTGACGTGTAGTATCAATAAATTGACAAGCTTAGATGTCAGTAGCAATACATTATTGAAATCCTTAGGCTGTCATAAGAATCCTAGTTTGGTAAAAATCAATGTTGCTAATGGTAATAATGCTAATTTTGAAAGAAATATGGGGTATTGTTTTTACGCAATTGATTGCCCTAATCTAAAATGTATAAAAATAGATAAAGGCTTTACACCCAACAACGATTGGGAAAAACCCGAAAGTGCAGTTTGGAAGAATGATGGCACAGAGTGTCCCTAATCAATATTCCGTCGAAAGTTGAAATTTGCTGTTTCCTATATTTTAATACAACTTTTCATATTAAAGTATTAACAATATACAGAAAAATCAAAGTTTTTTTAATTTGATTTTTTAATAAACCACAAGGGGAGGAGATATGTGACTTTTTTACACTTTATTCTCCAAGACATGAAATTATATTTTCTGAATGCGCCTATCTCGTTGGCATCAATTTCAGCGAAGAGGAGAAAAACATCAGTAACTTTGATCGGGAATTACTGAGCTAATGCTCTTCTCTGCGAAACAAGCCGAAGTTTCCAAATTTATCGTTCGTATTTTCTAAACAGGCTTTTCCATTTCATTTTTATAACTCCCCAAACGGCTTCGTTAAAAATGCCGCCACTCATTTTCGACGTTCCGTCCTGCCTATCGGTAAAAATGATTGGCACTTCCTTTATCGTAAAGCCAAATTTCCAAGTGGTAAATTTCATTTCAATCTGAAAAGCGTAGCCTTTCATCTTAATTTTATCAAGATTAATGGTTTCAAGCACTTTCCTTTTGTAGCATTTGAATCCGGCAGTTGTGTCGCGTACCTTCATGCGTGTTATAAAACGCACGTATGCCGAAGCATAGTAAGACAGAATTACGCGACCCATAGGCCAGTTTACGACATTTACGCCCGAAATGTAACGCGAACCGATTGCTAAATCTGCTCCTTCTTCGGCGCAAGCATGATGCAGACGCAGCAAATCTTGCGGATTGTGCGAAAAATCGGCATCCATTTCCATAATGTATTCAAATCCATGCTTCAACGCCCATTTGAAGCCTGCGATATAAGCCGTTCCAAGTCCAAGTTTCCCTTTTCGTTGAATCATATGCAGTTGCTCGGGAAATTCTTTTTGCAGGCTTTGCACAATCTCGGCAGTTCCGTCCGGCGAATTGTCTTCTATAATCAAGACATGAAAACTTTTTGGCAGCGAAAAAACCGCCCGAATAATATTTTCAACGTTTTCTTTTTCGTTGTATGTGGGTATAATAACTAAACTATCTGACACGAATGATTTGATTTTCAAAAATTAATACTTAAATAAAAGCAAGAGCCTTGTTTGCTCGCTAAGCTTACTAAATAAGCTTCTAAAATAGCATTCAATTTTTAAAATAACTAATGAAATTCTTGATAATTATCAATTAATTTCCTCTTTTTCTTCTTTTCACCTCAATTTCAGACAATTGTTTCTTCGGATATTCTTCTTTTGGTTTTAATTCGAGTGCTTTGTTGTAATAGAATTTTGCGACATTAAATTCTGCTGTTTTAAAGGCTTGATCGGCTTTTGTTATTGCATCTTTGTATTCCTTTTCCAACTCTTTGCGTTTTGCCATGCTTCTGTTTTGCTCAATTTCTTTGAGTTTTGCTTTCGGATAATCGTCTGTTTTTATCGCAAGAGCTTGCTTGTAGTAAAATTCTGCAACACTTAATTCTTTTGTTTCCATTGCTTTATCTCCTTTTTCGATTGCAGCATTGTATTCCCCCTGTTTTGCCTGTTCTTTTTCTTTAAGAAGCATTTTTTTGCATTCTTCGAGCTTTTTTTTCGGATAATCTTCGGCACGAAGATCGAGGGCTCTTTTATAAAAATGTTGAGCTACCGAATAGTTATTTTTATCAAAAGCTTGGTCGCCTTTTTTTATGGCTTCGTTGTATTGTACCTCGTTGTCTTCCAATAGCTTTCTTATGTCTTCAATTTTGCTTGTCGGCATTTCGTTTTCCGGATAAATTTGGGCAGCTTTTTCATACTCTGCAATTGATTGTTTGTATTTTTTCTCAACAAAAAGCGATTCTGCCTTGCTGATAAAACGGTCAAAGTTTGCATCTTTTTTTCTTTTTTCCTCTTTTTCTTTTTCCACACGTGCGATTGTGCTTTCAAGCTCTTTGATTTTTGTTTTTATTTCCTGATTATCAGGCTTGTATTTCAAGGCTTCGAGGTATGATGTTTTGGCGTTTTCATAGGAATTTGTAGCAAGCGCTTCTTCAGCACGTTGTATTGCGAGGGCATAAGCGTTTTCTTTCTTTTTTGCAAGTTCTTTCGCTTTTTTACGTTCCTCAATCAGTTTGTCTATTTCAACAATTTTCTCGCGTGCATATTTTTTATCCTTATACATTCGCGAGGCTTCGTCGTATATTTTTCGAGCCTTGTCAAAATCTTCAGCTTTGAACGCATTGTCGGCTTCGGCAATCATCTTGTTGTATTTCTCTTCTTTTTCCTTTTGCTTTGCTTTTTCTTTTTCTATATCAGCCATAATTCCTTCAATAAATCGGATTTTTTCTTTCGGATAAGGCTCGTTTGGCTTCAGGCTATTTGCTTGCGAGAAAGCATTTTTTGCAAGTTCGTAATTTTTTTCCGACAGCGCATTTTCGCCATTTTTAAGTGCTCTTTTGTATGCCGATTCAATCCTGTTATTTTCCGCCTCAATTTTGTTATTTTCTTCGATAATATTATCAATTTCTGTTATTTTTTCATGAGGATATGGCATTTCCGGCTTCAATTGCATTGCTTTTTCAAAAAAATGTTTAGCACTTGCATAATTTTTATTTCTCAAACATTCTTCTGCTTTTACCACCGCGTCGTTGTATCTGTCTTCGGTTGCCTGACGCTCTTTTTCGGCACGTTTTTCTTTCTTTACGGTTTGTTCTATTTTGCTTATTTGCGTTTTCGGATAATTTTCGTCGGGCAAAATCTTCAAAGCCATGCGATAATTTTCAAGTGCCGATTCCCATTCCCGCATTCGGAAAGCATTGTCTGCCGTGCTGATTGCTGCGTCGAACTCATCTTGTTTTGCTGCCAATTGTTTTGCTGCCAGTTGTTTTTCTTCAATCAGTCGGTCTATTTTCTCGATTCTTGCGCTTGCATATTCATCATTAGGCTTTATTTCCAATATTTCCTGATATTTTAGTTTTGCCTCTTCAAGTTTTTTTTCGTCAAACAATTTGTCGGCACTTTTCAGCGCCAAGCGGTATGCTTCTTTTCTGTCTTTTTCCTCTTTTCTTTCTTGTTCGAGTTTTGCAATTTTCTTGTTGCATTCTTCAATTCGTTGTTTCGGATAGCTTTCGTCAGGCATTACTTTTATCGCCTGCTCATACGAGAGAATGGCAACCTTGTAATTTCCCTTATCAAACTCCGTATCGCCCGAAGTGATTGCTTTTGTATAGTTTTTTTTAATTTTGTTTTCCGCTTCGAGTTTATTTTGTCGTTCTGCTTCGATATCTGCAATTTTCATCAGCTGTTGTTTCGGATACTGATTGCTTTGATTAAACCTGACTTTTTTCTGAAATTTTAAAACACTTTCGTACAATTTTTTTGCAGTATCGTAATCCTTGTCGTTAAAAGCAGCATCGGCTTTTGCGGTTGTTTTATCAACCCAGTTTTGTTTTTTTTGTTCTGCTGCAAGGTCTTTTTGGTAGTCGGCTTTCATTCCGTCGATTTTTTCCAACATTTGAGCCGGATATTTTTCTTCGGGTTTTATACTTTGCGCTTCGGCAAACAATTGTTTTGCCTTGTCGTATTCGTTGTGTTGGAGGGCTATTTTTGCTTCGTCAATTTTTTCTCTGTATGCTTCAAGTTTTTCAACACGAGCTTGTTCTGCTTTTCCTGCAATGCGTTTTTTCACTTCTCTCAGTTGGTCTTTTGCGTATTTGTCGTTGGGTTTTATCGCCAATGCCTGATTGTATCCCACTTCTGCTTCGGAATATTTTTCAGCCTTAAAAGCGTCATTTGCCCAATTGATGGCACTTGTGTATTTATATTCAATAACTTCTTGTTCGGCTTTCTTTTTTGCTTCTATTTGACTGATTTTATCCAACTCTATCAATTGTTTTGTCGGATATTCAGAATTGGGTTTTATTGCCAGAGCCTCTTTGTATGCTATTTCTGCGGCTTTGTATTTTTTCTTCGCAAAAGCATCGTCAGCCTTCGAAATGGCTTTGTTGTAAGAGTTTTCTTCTTCTGTTGCTTTTTCTTTTAGTTTTTGGATTTCGGCTTTTATGTTATCATCAAGATGATAATCCGTAAATTCAAAATTATCAATATCTTTGTTGTATGCCAAATCGCCGGCGGTTTGTATTGTGAAGATTTCAACATCAACACCTTCGTATTTTTTGAAAGTATGCACCTCAAATTCAAACTCAGGAAATTCGCTATTTGCCTCGAATATTTCTTTCGGAACGTGTGTAATCACCTCGATTCTCTTTTTTACATAGCCGATTTTCGTAAACACCAATTCGTAGTCGCTGTCGAAATCAAGCTTGAATTTGAATTTCCCACTTTTTGTAAGTACTTTTGAATCAACAATATCATTATATTGCATCAGATTTACCAATCCGCCCTCCGGACTGCCTTCTTCAACAAGGAACTTCCCGCTGATTACAAATTTGGGCGGTAATTCAAACTCTTCTTGGGCTTTTATCGTAAAATAAGTAAGCAAACAAAATAATAAAACAGATATTCGTGGTAAAGAAAATTTCATATTCAATTTTTTTAGTAAATTTTAATACGCCTTTGCTTTGGGCAATAAAATAATTGTAAAACACTCTTTTATATGTAAAACGGCAAAGCTATAAAATAAATTTTCACGGAATGACAACATATCGTCCGAAATTAAAGATTTCATTGCTTTTCGTTCAATAATACCATTTATATTTATTTTTTAGTCCAATATTTGCATGAATAAATATATTCAAAAGAACAAGTTTGTTTAACATGGGATTGTGTTATTTTTTTTGAAATATCAGATAAATATTCTTTTAG
>PDWI01002986.1_pt1 | contig 36514 bp, 29 predicted proteins | sample 1430891 | NCBI WGS metagenome assembly PDWI01 (sample SAMN01162508, study PRJNA174530) | Oral metagenome, whole genome shotgun sequencing project. | biome: Marine environment; feature: Marine mammal; material: Swab sample of the gingival sulcus; isolation source: swab sample of gingival sulcus... | reverse complement strand
TCAAATAGAGCGTTCTGCTCAAAAAAACACATAAAAATCATTAATTATATCCAATTATTAAAATTTCATAAAAATTGTTAAAAAAGCTTGTAACTAACTATTTTTTCAATTCATTGCCGATTTTTCCTTTTTACAATATAATATATCTATGGAATTCAATATTAAGGAAGAAGTAAAAAAATTACCTCTTAAGTCAGGGGTATATATAATGTATGATAAAAAAAGCTCTGTTCTCTATGTTGGCAAGGCGAAAAAGCTCAAAAATAGGGTAAGTTCTTATTTTAGAAAGAATGCTGGACATAATAAAAAAATTGAGATTATGGTCAAAAGTGTTCATTTTTTTGAATACATTGTTACTGATAGCGAAGTCGAGGCTTTAATCCTAGAAAATAATTTAATAAAACAGCACAAACCTCCGTATAATACTATGCTTAAGGATGATAAGACCTATCCTTATATAAAAGTTACTATTTCGGAGGCTTTTCCACGTGTTTTCATAACAAGGGAATATAAAAAAGATGGCTCCAAGTACTATGGTCCTTATGCGAGTGCTTATAGTGAAAAAGAAGTTGTTGAAATAGTGCGTAAACTATATAAAATAAGGACTTGTAGTAGGAATCTCCCTAGGGATATTGGTAAGGAAAGACCTTGCCTTTATCATCATATTGGAGAGTGTGAGGCACCTTGTGCTGGTCTCATTTTAGAGGGGGTATATCAGAAAAAAATCGATAAGGTTCTTAGCTTTTTAAATGGTCATTATGATGAGCTTATCCAAGACCTTAGCAGACAAATGACAGAATATTCTGAAAATATGGAATTTGAAAAGGCTGCTGAACTTAGAGACCAAATTAATTCCATAAAACAGCTTTCTATTAAACAAAAAGTCGTAAGTTTAGATAATGAGGACAGGGATGTTATTGGATTTGCAAGAGGTGAGAATGAGGTCATAGTGCAGGTGTTTTTTATCAGAGGCGGAAAGCTTATTGCAAAGGAACATTACCGTCTTGATAGGGTTGATGAGTTTTCGGATAAGGAAGTTTTGACAAGTTTTGTAAAGCAGTTTTATGCAACGGCTAGCTTTATTCCTAAGGAAATTCTTTTGCAGGTTGAAATAGATGATGTGGAAGTGATTTCAAAGTGGCTTAGTGAAAAAAGAGGAAAAAATCTGGAAATAAAAGTTCCGCTTAAGGGTGAAAAACATAAACTCGTAAAACTTGCTGGTCTTAATGCCACTCATCTTAGAAATCAATATAGCGAAAAACTAAGACGGGAACAAAAAAGGACGAGGGGTGCTGTAGACTTATTGCAAGAATTATTAGGTACGGACTCAATTAGTCGTATTGAGTCTTATGATATATCAAATATAAGTGGGGCTTACAGCGTTGCTTCAATGGTTGTTTTTATTGATGGTTCTCCTAAAAAAAGTGATTATAGGAAGTTTAGAATTAGGGACGTTGTTGGTAGTGATGATTATAAAAGTTTAGAGGAAGTTTTATCGAGACGTTTTGAACGAGGACTAAAGGAGCAAGTTCAAATTCTTAAAAATGAGCTGGAACTCAGTCGTGGAAAGTTCAATATTTTACCCGACCTAATTTTGATGGATGGAGGCAAAGGTCAAGTTTCCGTAGCAAAAAGGGTCCTTAAAAAATTTGGCTTAGATATTATGGTTTGTGGAATGGTAAAGGATGATAAGCACAGGACTAGAGGGCTTATTTATGAGGGTCAAATGCTTGAAATAGAAAAAAATGGAGACCTTTTTAAGTTTATTACAAGGGTGCAGGATGAAACGCATAGATTTGCAATTACTTACCATAGTAAACTTAGAAATGATGAGCTTATTAAGTCTGAACTTAGTAATATAAAAGGTGTTGGTGAAAAGAGAAGAAGGACTTTATTAAAGAAATTTGGTTCGGTTAAAAAGATTTCTGAGCAGAGTTTAGAAAGTCTTGAAAGTACAGATGGTATTTCGTTTAAACTTGCAGAGGAAATATATGCTTATTTTCATTCAAAAGTAGATTAAATTATGATATAATGAAGTTTGATGTGCCAGAGGCTTAATATATTTGCGTTTAAAGATATTAAGTTAAGAAAACGTTGCTTAGGAGGTATTTGTGGATAGTATTGAACTACGAGAGATAGAAGAAATCGTTGGGCATAAATTTAAAGATAAAGCCTTGGTAGAGCTAGCATTTACGCACAGTTCTTATTCCAATGAAATGAAATTAGGAAAACTTATAAATAACGAAAGGCTTGAGTTTCTCGGAGATGCAGTTTTGGAGTTGATAACCTCAGAATTTTTGTTTGAAAAATACCCATCGAAGCATGAGGGAGAATTAACTAAACTTAGGGCGAGTATAGTTTGCGAGCATACTTTGTCGAAGTTTGCGAGGGAGATAAATCTTGGTAAATATCTTTTACTTGGAAAGGGTGAGGACAGCACTGGAGGAAGGGACAGGTCTTCAATTTTGGAAAACACTGTTGAATCCATAATAGGTGCTATATATTTAGATGCTGGATATGGTAAGGCAAAACAGTTTATTGGAGACAAACTGTTGGTAAATATCGAAAATAGAAAGTTATTTGTTGATAATAAAACCTATCTTCAAGAAATTTTACAAAAAAATTCAAATAAAGCCATTGTTTATGAATTAGTTGATGAGAGAGGGCCAGACCATATGAAGCACTTTATCATGGAAGTAAGACATGGCGACAAAATAATAGGTAGAGGAGAGGGCAAAAGCAAAAAAAATGCTGAACAAGAGGCAGCAAATGATGCGATTAATAATTTGCCTGAAGAGTTTAAGAAATAATGTATTTAAAAACTATTGAATTACAAGGATTTAAGTCTTTTCATGGGAAAATGGTCTTTGCATTTGACCAAGGTGTTACAGCTATTGTTGGGCCGAATGGTTCTGGAAAAAGTAATGTAGCTGACGCTGTTAGATGGGTTTTGGGTGAACAAAGAGCTAAACTTTTAAGAAGTAGCAAGATGCAGGACGTAATTTTTGCAGGAACTGAGTCAAGAAAAGCACTTTCGTTTTGTGAAGTAGCATTAACTATAGTTAATAATGATAAGAAATTACCCATCGACTATGATGAGGTGACAGTCACTAGGCGTGTTTATCGTTCTGGTGAGAGTGAATATTATATCAATGGAGCTTCCTGCAGAATGAGGGATATTCATGAACTCTTTATGGATACAGGAGTTGGTAGAGAGGGATATTCTATTATCGGACAGGGTCAAATTGACAAGATTCTTTCTAATAAGCCTGATCAGAGGAGGGGGCTTTTTGACGAGGCGGCAGGTATAGTAAAATACAAAAAACGTAAGGAAAATGCTCTTAAAAAGTTAGCGGAAGAAAAGCAGAATTTATTTAGAATAAATGATATTGTAACTGAATTAGGAGATAGGTCTTTAAGTCTTGAAAAGAAGGCGGCAAAGGCTAGACAGTACCTTGAGTTAAAAGAAGATTTAAAGATAAGAGAAATTAAAAACTTCGTTGATGAACTTGTGAAAGTTGAAAATGACCTGTCTAAAAATAAGGAATTTCATAAAAATGTAAATACAGAGATTGAGGAGATTGGAAAAAGTTTAGATAAAAATGATGCACAGCATAAAAGTGTTAATGATGATGCTGAAGCTAATCTAAAAAATCTTGAGAATCTCTCGGAAGAAATAATCAATCTTCAAAATCAAAAGAGCGAAGAGGATAAAAATCTTAGCTTGCTAAGTCAACGAGTAGAACACCTTAATGAACTAATATCTAAGCACGATGGAGAAAAAGATTCGCTTGAACTTAAGTTGAAGGGGCTAAAAGGTGAACTTAGCGAATATAAGAAAAAAGTTGAAGATGTTTTTGTTAAAAGTGAGGAAGCTAGCAAGAAGATAGAAAAGGAGAGCCAAAGAATTACTGAGCTTGATGACTTAATAAGTAATAGACAGGAAAAGCTTGCAAGCGACCAAGCTTCAATGATAGAAGAATTAAATGAGCTTTCAACACTAAAGAGTGAAAGACAGCACTTTTACAGTACAAGTAAGAGTGATGATGATAGAAAACAAGCGATAATGACTAGGAAACTTATTATCGCGAAAAGTAGTGAGGAGCAAGAAAAGGAATATTCTGAACTATTGGTTCAAAAGAAAGCTTTACTTAAGGAAATAAAGGACTTTGAGGAAAAGTTAAATGAGCACAAAAATAATAAGCTAGAGTATATTTCTGATGTAGAAAAACTGCAAGCTGATTTGCAAAATATAAGTGCCAAGATATCAAATAAGGAGAGTAAACAAAGTGCTCTTTACGATTTGATTTACAGCTATGAAGGTTTTAATTATAGTATCAAAAAGGTTATGGAATTAAGACCTAAGTATCATAATCATATTTTTGGAGTGGTTACAGAACTTATCAAAGTTCCAAATGAGTATGAAAGAGCCATAGAGATTACTTTAGGAAATGCTTATCAGAATGTAGTTGTTTCCACAAGTGAAATAGCAAAAAACATTATTGAATATCTCAAAAAGAATCGTTTTGGTAGGGCGACTTTTCTACCATTAGATAATATGAATTTTTATGATAATAGAAAGGATTTATCAAGCATAAAAGGCTTTGTCGGATATGCAGATGATTTAGTTTCATATGATAGCAAGTACGAAAATGCGATTAAATTTCTTTTGGCGAAGACTGTTATTGTAGATAGTCTTGATGATGCCTTGAATATGAGAAGAAAGCATAATGTCAATTACAGGATTGTTACTTTAAGCGGTGAAGTTCTTAATGCTGGCGGGTCAATGACTGGTGGTGCATATAAAACTAAGGGAAATCAGTTCCTTGCCAGAAAACGTGAGTATGAAACTCTGACTAGTGAACTTAAAAAGCTAAAAATAGAGTTTAAGGATGGTGGAGACAAGGCGCTTAAACTAAAGAATACTTTACTTTCTGAAAATGAGCAAATTGAACTTTGTAAGAATCAATTAAGAGAATTAAGAGCAAAAGAGAGTGATTTATCCATTTTAATTCATAAGCTAAATACTGATTTATTAAGGAATAAAAACGACTTAAAAGAGATAAATGGTGAGTTAGAATCTATTAATTCAGGAATAAGTAAGCATGATGAGTCAATAAAAGAGATAAGCGATAAGATAGATTCTTTAGGCAAAAGTATAAAAGTTTTTGAAAAGTCTATTGAAGATGGAAAGAAGAGTCTTTCACAGGATAATATTAAGAGAAACGAATTGATGGAAGAGTTAAATACTATCAAGGTCGAAAGCACTAGACTTTTTGAGCAAAAGTCAAATAGTGAGCAGATTATCGAGAGAATGAATTTGAGTATATCTGAGGTTGAAGATAGTTTAGTTTTAATTGATGTGGATAATGAAGTTTACATAAAAGAGATTGAACTTAAGAAATCGAGTATGCAGGAATGTACTGTTCGTGCTAAAAAAGTTGATGAAGAAATCTTTGAAATAAGAGTTAAGCAGCAGAAGCTTCAGAATAAAAAGGATGAGTTTAGACTCAAACTTGATGAAATTTATAATGCTAGAGAAGATATGCAGAAAAAACTTAGTAATCTTGAGAAAGAAGAGTTAAGAATATCCAACAAGATAGAAAAAATTACTAAGATAATAAGTGATAGCTATGATTATATGTGGGGAACATATGAGTTAACTTATAGCGAGTGTGAGGCTCAATATAAGGAAATTGATGTTCATTTTGATAATATAAAAGCTGAAATAAAAGAACTTAAGGGCAAGATAAGGCTTCTTGGTGATGTAGATGTAAATTCTATTGATGAGTATGTTGAAGTTAGCACTAGATATAAATTCCTTATGGAGCAAAAAGAAGATATTGAGGCGAGTGAGGCTAAGCTTGAAAAGATGATAGAAGAACTCGATGAACTTATGACAAGCCAGTTCAAAGAGAGTTTTAAAGATATTAACAAGGAGTTTCAAACTGTATTTAAATCATTATTTGGTGGCGGAAAGGCATATTTGGAACTCACTGATGACGAAGACGTTCTAGAAGCTGGTATAGAAATAAATGTTCAGCCTCCTGGAAAAAAACTTCAATCAATGATGCTTTTATCAGGTGGAGAAAGGGCGTTTACAGCGATTGCCTTGCTTTTTGCAATACTTAACTTAAAGCCTACTCCATTCTGTGTACTGGATGAGATTGAGGCTGCATTAGATGATACAAACGTGGTTAAGTTTGCTAAATATTTGAAGAAAATTTCTAAGACAATGCAGTTTATAGTTATAACACATAGGCGTGGTACTATGGAAAATAGTGATAGTTTGTATGGAATCACAATGCAAGAAAAGGGTATTTCAAAGCAAGTTAGCGTAAAATTAATAGACACAATGATTGAGTAGAGGTATATAATGGCAGAAAAAAAACAAGGATTTTTTGGGAAACTTTTAAAGGGATTATCAAAGACTGGAAATAATTTGTTATCAGAATTTGATAATGTATTTGGATTAACAGAAATAGATGAGGACTTTTATGAGGAATTAGAAGAAATACTCATAATGGCTGATTTGGGAGTGGAAACAACTACTAAAATAATAGATATAATTGAAACTAGGGTAAGGGATGAGCGAATCAAAGAGCCTAGTAAGGTAAAAGAAGTCCTCAAGGAAACTCTAAAAGAGATAATGCACTCGGATGATGAACTTTATTCTTATGAAGATGAGACTTCTGTTGTACTTGTCGTTGGAGTAAATGGCGTAGGTAAGACTACGACCATTGGTAAGCTTTCTAATTATTTTAAGCAAAATGGTGAGTCTGTAATCCTGGCTGCTGGAGATACTTTTAGAGCTGCTGCGATAGAACAACTTGAACTGTGGGCTGATAGAGTAGGAGTGCCTATTGTTAAGTCAGAACCTAATGCAGACCCCGGTTCCGTTATATTTGATGCGCTTGCATCTATGAAGTCGAAAAATGCAACGAAGTTAGTTTGCGATACATCAGGTAGACTTCATAATAAGAAAAATCTTATGAATGAGCTTACAAAGTTATTTAAAATAATAGATAAAAATACAGAAAATGTGCGTAAAGAGGTACTTCTGGTTCTTGATGCAACCACAGGTCAAAATGCCCTTGCACAAGCAAAAGAATTCGAAACCATAGGAAAAATTGATGGTATTGTACTTACTAAATTAGATGGTACTGCAAAGGGTGGAATTGCTATAGCTATTAAAGACCAATTAAACGTTCCTATTAAATATATTGGTGTAGGTGAACAAGTAGATGACTTAATCAAGTTTGATGTTGATAAGTTTGTAGATGCACTATTTACTTGTTAATAAGTGTAAAAAATTTTTTCTTAGTGCCGATATTTTAATTGAGAAACTTTTACTATAGTAATGAGTTAATTATATTATAGTAAATTGAGAAAAAATTTTTAATATAATAAATGGGAAATGACACATGAATAGTAAAGAATCAGAAAGGATAATAGATAGAAAAATAGATATTAAGGTAATGGTTCTATATAAGGAAGCTATGTCCTATACTTTGATCACGTATTTACTTTGTTTCTTTATATGTATATACATAGATGTTCCAATGCATTATTATATGTATTTACTTTGGCACTTTTTAGGTTTAATTTTAGTAGTTGTATTATATGAGGATAAACCTGAGAAAAGAGTTAATTTTGTCTTAATAAAATACTTTATAAGTGGCGTAGCAATGTTTTATCTTGAGAGTAAGGGCATTATTGCTTATGTAGATGTATTTTTGTTTTTGATAGTATTAACTATGAACTTCAAGCGAAAGTGTATTATCATTTTAGGATTTCTATTTAATTTTATACTGCTGTTTAAATGGGTATTAGTAGGTTTAGGATATTTGGAAAACTCTTATGAAAACTCGTATACTTATTTCTTTGTATACTTATTTACATTTTCATCAGTTGGGTTATTTTATGTTATAACTAATAATATTAGAAAGTTTGTAGTAGATAATCTTACAGAGCTTGAAAGTCATGTTGATGACCTTCATAAGTTAGCTTATTATGACAGATTAACAGGAATAGAAAATGAAGAGTTTTTTATAAAAGAACTTGATGAGTTAGTATTGACTAATCCCAAATCTGTCTCGATTATAGTATTTAATATTAAAAATATAAGGGCTATTAATATTTCTTATGGTGAGAGTATTGGGGATAAGGTATTTGTAGAAATTGCTAATATCCTTAATAGTATTAAGTCTAACGGAGAGATTGTAGCAAGGCTTAATGGGAATGAGTTTGCTATGCTTGCCTATGATGATGCTACTCAAAATAGGGCATCGGAAGTTCTTGAAATATTAAAGCGTGAGTTTTCCTTTGATGCGATTAACACAGAAGTTGAGTATTATGTTGGTGCTGCAAGTTATGATGCTAATTATGAAACTGGAAGAGATTGGTTGCATAATGCCTTAGTTACAATATCATATTTAAAAAGAAATAATATTGTTAAACTTGCATATTATGACAAAGAGTTAGAAAAGACTATAATAAGAGAAGAAAAAATTTCCTATGAGTTGAAACGTGAGTTGGCAAACGGTGGATTTTCTCTTTATTTTCAGGGTAAGGTGGATGCAAATTCTGGAACAACAGTAGGAGTAGAGGCACTAGCTAGGTGGCAGTCAAAAACATTTGGAGCAGTTTCGCCGTATTATTTCGTGCCTATAATACAAAGGCTTGATTTAAGTCGAGAATTTGGTAAGCTGATTATAAGAAAAGCCATAGCATCATATGATGGCTTGGTAAAAAAATATGGAAAAGGTATAAGTCTTTCTATAAATATTTCTCCTATGCATGTTATGTCACAAGGATTTAAGAAAGAGTTGGATGAGGTACTTAAGGAATTTGGAGTTTCTCCAAAGAATATCACTTTAGAAATAACGGAAGATGTTTTGATAGATGGTATTGAAAAGGTAAATGAAATATTTGAAAGTCTTAGAGAAATGGGCGTAAGAATTTCGCTAGACGATTTTGGTACTGGATATTCGTCACTTAATTATCTGCTATCTTTATCAATTGATGAGCTTAAGATAGATAAAACTTTTATAGACAGTCTTACTACAAGTCCAAGAACAGAGGAATTACTTAATTTCTTGATTGATTTAAGTAATATCTATAATCTTGATATTGTTTGCGAGGGTGTAGAGACAGATGAACAGTGCGAAAAGCTTCTGAATTTAGGATGTCCGGTAATTCAAGGATATTATTTTAGTAAGCCAGTTCCTTTAGATTAATGAAAGAGGTAGAAAATGAGAGTAGGTTTGGGATATGATGTTCATAAGTTAGTAGAGGGTAGAGCTCTTATAATTGGTGGTGTAAAAATACCTTATGAAAAAGGGTTATTAGGGCATTCGGATGCGGATGTCCTTTTGCATGCCATAATGGATAGTATACTTGGAGCGTTGGCACTTGGAGATATCGGAAAACATTATCCAGATACGGATGAAAAGTGGAAAGGTGCCGATTCGATAGAGCTTTTAAGAGATGTAGCAAGTAAGTTAGGAGAATATAAAATAGGAAATATTGATGCTGTGATAATAGCTCAAAAACCAAAGATGGCACCTTATATTGAACAGATGAGGAAGAATATAAGTGAGGCTCTTGGAACGGAGATAGGAAATGTAAATGTTAAGGCTACTACGGAAGAAGGCCTTGGATTTACGGGAGTTGGGCAGGGTATTGCTGCAAAGGCTATTTGTTTGTTGGTGACAGACGAGCTTGCTAAATAGCGCCTATACGTGTAAGTACTTTTACTGCGTAAAAGCCATTCACTCCGTTTGTGTCCGCATATTTTTGCGGTACCACTGGTCCGTACGTCTTAAGTACTGTCCCATTGGGAGTCGGCAATTTTGCACCCGATATCCATCTATTTATCAAGCTCGTGGGGGATTTTAATTGGGTTTCGCAAGAACTTTGAAACAGTGAAATCCGATTTAGATTCTATCTTTAGGAAAGCCTAGGAAATCCGATTTGCCCGACAGAATAGATGAAGATACTAGCTTTTAAATAAGCTTACGATAGGAATTAAATCGGATTTCATTTATTATTTTTGTTTTGAGGTTTTAGTAGCTATTATTTTTATCATACGGAGGACAAAAAAGTCCCCTTAAGCATAGAGCTTAAGGGGACTATATTTACGTTTATTTTATCATTATATTACTTAATTGATTGTAGAGTTTCAAGTACAGTTTTTTCAATTAATGCTAATTTTTCTGCTGATACTTCTTCTTTATCATCTCTAGTGTAGATGTAAATTTTTATTTTTGGCTCAGTTCCTGATGGTCTTACAGCATACCAGCTTCCGTCTTTCATTAAGAATTTTAGTACGTTTGATGATGGTACATCTTTGTAACCGCCATTGTAGTCGATTACTTCTTCTAATTCCATGCTACCTATTGTTTTAGGGTAGATATTTCTGTACTCTGTCATCATTCTCTTAATTCTTTCAGCACCTTCTATTCCTTCTAGAACTAATGAAATAACTTTTTCTTTGTAATATCCATAATTTTCAAACATTTCGTTTATTACATCAAATAGAGTTTTTCCTTGTTTTTTGTAATAGCCAGCAGCTTCGCAAAGTAACATTGCACTACTTACACCATCTTTATCTCTTACAGTTGAGCCGTAAGTGTAGCCAATACTTTCTTCATATCCGAAGATGTAAGTATATCCTTTTTCAGCTAATTCATCTATTCTACCACATATGTTTTTGAATCCAGTAAGAGCAGGGAAAGTTGTTACGCCGAATTTCTTGGCTATATCAGCACCCATGTCTCCGGTAACGATTGATTTAACTATACATGGATTTTTAGGAAGTTTTCCTTTTTCATGTAGGCTTGTTACTATGTAGTTTATTAGGATGGCACCGATTTGGTTACCATTAAAAGGTATGTAGTTTCCGTCTTTATCACGAACTTCAATAGCGAGTCTATCGCTGTCAGGGTCAGTTGCAATTAATAATTCGGCATCTACTTCTCTTCCTAATTTTTCTGCATATTCAAATGCCTTAGGATCCTCTGGGTTTGGGTATTCGATGGTTGTGAAGTTTGGATCTGGGTCACGTTGTTCAGGAACAACACTTACGTTTGTGTATCCCATTTCTTTAAGAACACGTCTAACAGATACGCTGCCAGCACCGTTAAGAGGGGTATAAACTATCTTAGCGCTTTTATCAACTTCTTCATCTCTAATTGCTAGAGATTTTACCATATTTATGTATGCGTCATCATCAGCAGGAGTAAGCATTTCCAAAAGTCCTTTTTGGATAGCTTCTTTTTCGTCCATTATTTGAGCTGAACCAAATAAAGGTAGTGCTAAGATTTCTTCAGTCATACCATCTGCTATGTCTTGAAGAACTTGGGCTCCATCATCCCAGTAAACTTTGTAGCCATTATAATCTTTTGGGTTGTGACTTGCGGTTATAATAATACCAGCGGTTGCATTTTTTTGTAATAATGTGTACGAAAGTTGAGGAGTAGGTCTAAGTGATTCATAAAGATAAGCCTTGATTCCGTTTCCTGCAAAGATTAGTGCGGCAAGTTTAGCAAATTCAGGTGAAAAGTGTCTACAGTCGTAAGCGATTGTAACACCTCTGTCCATTCTCTCTTGTCCACGTTTCTTTATATAGTTTGCAATACCTTGAGTAACTTTTGCTATATTGTATTTATTCATCCTGTTTGTTCCGGCGCCAAGCTTACCTCTTAGTCCGGCTGTACCAAACTCTAAATTTTTGTAGAATCTATCTTTGATTTCATTTTCATCTGTTATAGCTTTGAGTTCTGTTTTGGTTTCTTCATCTACTAAAGGTGATTCTAACCATAACTCATAATTTTTTTTATAATCCATTTTTGCCTCCATATTATATCACGTTTTTGTGAATATAAGTAAATTTTTGTAAAAGCTTTATAAAATTACGATTTATTTAATTATTTTATTAAGAAAATTATAAAAATGACGATTAAATTTATGACGAAATTTTCAATAAGGAAGGTAAGGGTAATGTATAATTGGCAGAAAATTTATAATGACTCAAGTACAAATCATACTGTAAATAGGTATGTTTTAAGTAACTGGTTTCTTATGTTATTAGCACCAATGGTTATTTATTTAAGTGAATTTGTCAGAGGTAACAAATCAATATTAGACGTAGTGATAGCTTTTTGTTTATTTTTTAGCCCTTGGATAATTGCTTTTTTAATTTATAAGAAAAATAATGACAGTAAGATTATCAAGCAATTTGTTAGTTATGGTTATGGTTTTGCTTATACGTATTTGCTTTTAAATACTGAGTTTAGCACAAGCTTTGCGCTTGTAATACCAATAATTGTTTTGTTAACAATGTTTGGAGATTACAAATATTTTATTAGAGTAGGTTTGGTGGCAATACTTGTTAATGTACTAGATATATATATTTCATATTCTAGATATGGTTTAAATAGTCCGAGTGATATTTCGTATTACCAGTTTAAAATGGCAATTTTGATATATGTTTTTATCTTTGCGTATGTAGTAGCGAGAGTCTTAAATGAACTTAGGAATAAGCAACTTGATAAGATAAATAAAGAAAAAGAAAAAGTTGAATATTTATTAGATAATGTTTTATCTAAGTCAGATGTAATTATTAAAAATATTGAAAAATTAAATATTCATTCGAATAAATTAAAAGAAGACTCCGAGACTATACAAAATACTATGGAAGAAGTATTTGAAGGAACAAGGGACAATTCTTGTGCAGTGCAAAACCAATTAGCAATGGTTCAGGCGGTTAATTCTAAAGTGAGTGGTTCTTTCGAAGTTTCAAATGACATTAGAGAAGGTTTCGATGATACTAGAATTAAGGCTAGTGCTGGTATGGAAGTTATGAGCAAGTTAAGTGAAATAACTAAGGCTACAAGTGCTTCTGGTAAAACGGTGGATGAGTCGATAGAACTTCTTATTCAAAGAATGGGAGATGTATATAAAATTGTTGACTTGATTAATAATATTGCTGACCAAACTAGACTTCTTTCGTTAAATGCTAGTATTGAAGCTGCAAGAGCAGGTGAGGCAGGACGAGGCTTTGCAGTGGTTGCGGGTGAAATACAGAAACTTGCGACAAATACGACAGAGGCAACAGCAGATATACAGAATTTATTGTTTGAGTTGCAGACAGAAACAAATAAGGCTAATGAGGCGGTTGACAATTTAAGTGAAGTAACTACAAGACAGAGAGAGTTGATTATTAGTACATATAGTAATTTTGAGGATATTAAAAACAATATTAATAGTTTTGGAGATAATATAAATAAACAAAGTGATTATATGAATAATATTCTGAGTGACAATAATGAACTTGCCCAAAATATTGAGCAGTTTGCAGCGGCCAGTGAACAATTAGCATCAAGTTCAGAAAGTAGTAAGGGTGTAATAGATATTACAATTTCTGAAATTAAAGAAGTTTCTAAGATTCTTGACGATATGATGGAAGATGTTGAAGAATTAAAAAATATATGCAAATAGTAAGTGAGATATAAATTTTAAATTGAGGGAGTTAAATTCATATCTGTTTATTTTGGTAAATTTTTGCGATGACTTTTTTAACTTTTAGTTTATATAATATGTGAAAGGTAGGAATTTTTAAGTTGAGAAGGAAATTTTTAAAGGAATTTATATTTGTATTTGCAGTATCATTTTTATTACTATTAGGTTCTAATGAGCAAGTTTTTGCTAAGTCAGGAGATTATGAAATAATTGTAAAAAATGGTAGATCAGAAGTATTAAATCATTCAATAGAAGATGAATATCGAGAGTTTATAAAAGAAATAGTCTCCACTGCATCTGACATAATGACTGAGGTGTATCCAAAAACTTTTGGGCACCTAAAGGGAAGTGGTTTTGGCTTAGGGTTGATTGAAGAAGATAGTACAAATAACATGAATAACGCTGCTGTAAGTATTCAAATGGGAACTTATCATGACCCTTATGAAGGGGTTTTTATTAATCCTGGTTTAGAAATTAATATTCGTCAGTTTAGGGTTTCAGGGAAGCCTATGACAGAGGATGGTAGAAGGGATTTGATTAAAACTATTTCACATGAGACCATGCATGCGATGATGCTGGAAACTTTGACTGCTGGTATGTCAGGAAAAAATCTTGAAAGTAGTGGTGGCGTTGTTAATGGCAGATTTCCGAATTGGTTTATTGAGGGGACTGCTGAGGTATCTGGAGGTGGTACGGGATTTGTTAATTCTTTATTATTACGACACACTGATAAAGGAATTACTAACGACGATTTGTCGGTAGAGGATTTTAAAGAGGCAATGACTAAGTCATCGTTGGTTTTAGGTAGGGAACCAAGTTCAGCGTTTACTAATATCTATGCTTCGTATGGAACTGGATATCTAGCGTGTATGTATTTGGCGAATATTATTGAGAACGATGGTGATATGCCAAATGATGAAGAACCAAATTTGTCAAAAATAAGGGCTGGTTTAGATACTCTTATGAAAAATGTTGCAGATGGCTACAGCCTTGATCAAGCTATAGGTAAATTAACTAAATATGATGGTCTTACAGACTTTGAAGAAAATTCTTTAGATGAACTAGCTAATTATGCAATGAAATTAACTAAACAAATTAAGAATGGCAGTGGGTCAGTTTTAATGGGCTTAGGTAATGAATATACTTTAAATCCAGATGATATTTCTATGAAGGAGGAGCCTGCAATTATTTTGAATGATAATTATACGAGGATGATAAATAAATATCCTAGAGGTAGTATCGTAGTTAAAGGCGGAGGTAGGTTTGATTCTGGATATGACTTTGAAGGTAATTGTCCAACAGATGCTACTGAGCATAAGATTAAATTAAAAAGTGCTGTCGTCCAAGGAATTAATCTTGATTTGGATAATCAAAAAATAACAGGGCTTCTTGATGGAGTTTATGAAATAGATGGAGAAATCGTTTCGCCTCAAGAAGATGGGACGTTAGACTATACACAATATAAAGGTAAAAATATTTCTATAGTAAAAAAAGGTCATAACTTTTTAAAAGATAGTGAAGGTTTGATTTTGGCAATACCTGCTGAAGCTGATTCTAACGATGAGAGCGGTTCAGATGGTGGAAGTTCTGATAATGACTCAGGTTCAAATGGGAATACATCTGATGGTGGAACTGATAATAATGAAAATACTGGCGGTGGTAACACATCCTCTGGTGGAGAATCATCTGGAAATGACAATGGAAGTGGTGGTTTTATGGGGAATGGTTCAAGTGGGGGCATGAGTTCTGGTGCACCTTTGGATTCTAAAAAGGAAGAAGGTGTTTCTGAGGGTGAAAGTGTAGAAGAATCGCCGCTTAGCATTGAAGAAGTAGATAGACTTGAAATAGAAGATTTAGAAAGCTTAGATGAAAATATATTAGAAAAATTGAGTGGAAAAGTTATTGAAAAAATAAATACTAAGTTAGAAGAAAAATACCCAGATAGTATAGTGGCAAGAGCGAAGGTTTTTAAGGATACGAAAAAAAGTGATTGGTATGCGGAGTCTGTTAAGTATTCTGTTGAAAATAATATAATGAGGGGAACTGGCTATAATAGTTTTAATCCAAACATAAGCACAACAAGGGGGATGATAGTTACAATTTTATATAGATTGTCAAAAGATGATAATATAAATTCTGATATGAACTTTGAAGATGTTGATAAAGACGATTGGTATTTTGATGCTGTATCTTGGGCTAAGGATAAGAAGATTGCCAATGGTGTAGACCAAAAGAACTTTAGTCCTAATGCCGAGCTAACAAGGGGTGAACTTGTTACTTTGTTATGTCGTTATGCAAAATACAAGGGATATGATACTAATCATAGCTTAAATTTGGATAAGTATAGCGACTTGAAAGAACTTAAAAATTTTGCTTTAGAGCCTATGAAATGGGCTGTTGAAAGTGGGATAATAAATGGCACAGCTGAGACAACTCTTTCAAGCGAAAAAGGAGCTACAAGGGCAGAAATAGCAACGATAATTATGAGGTTTATTAAGAAATTTGAGCAAAGATAAAACTATTTGATGATTTTGAACATTTAAGTAAAAACTAAGGCGAATGTACGTAAAAATGGCATTCGCTTTTTTTTTGTACCTTATTTCGCTTGCAATTTACACCACTAGCTATATAATAGTATATACAGAAAAGCAATATATTTGGAGATGATTGTGACTAAAGTTAGTGTAATAAGAGATGATATACTTGGGGTTGACTGTGATTGCTTGATTCTTTCTGCTAATAAGCGATTGTTAAATTCTAAGGGGATAGATGGTGAGATAATACACAAGATAGACGAAGCTGTTTATGAAGAGGTAAAGGCTATAGACAATTGTGCCATTGGTAGAGCTAGGTTAACGAAGTGTTTTGACCTTCCGGTGAGTAATGTTCATTGGATTATACATGCAGTTCCTTCCCAGTATGCTGGTGGATTGTTTTTTGAGGCGGATTTACTTAGAGATAGTGTTTTGAACTCGCTTAGTATTAGTTCAAAACTTGAAAATTTTTATGCTAAGCAGTGTATTAATGTGATGGATTTATACTTACATAGGACAAATAAGAATATTACTCACGATGCAAAAATGAAGTGTTTGCAACAAGTCGAAGATTTAGCTAGACAGTATGCTAAGGAAAATCCTGTTAAAAAAATTGCGATGGAAGTGCTTGGGGTTTCTGATGGTAGATACCCGTTAGATGATGGTATTCAAATATTTGTTCAGGCTATAAAAAGATATATAAAAGAAAATGAAAACCTTGAGGAAATAATAGTAGTATGTGACAGCGATAAGGTTTATAAGGCTACTAATAAAGCGTTGAGTACGTATTGAGGTGAAAGATGATTTTATCAGATAAGACAATTATACAAATGATTGAAAGTGGTGGCTTAGGTATTAAACCACTTGATGAAACGCAGATTCAACCAGCAAGTGTTGATATTAGGTTGGGAGATACTTTTAGTATAGTTGAGGACAGTTCCACTGGTATTGTAAGTATGGATAGTGAAATTAAGTATAAGTCTATGACCGCTAAAGAGTATATACTATTACCCGGTCAGTTTGTTTTAGCTACTACGATGGAATACATTTCACTTCCTAATGATTTAACAGCCTTTGTGGAAGGAAGAAGTTCTTTGGGTAGAATGGGACTTTTTATTCAAAATGCTGGTTGGGTAGACCCTGGTTTTGAAGGCGAAATAACACTGGAATTGTTCAATGCAAATAGGTGTGCTATAAAGCTTGAATACGGCAGAAGAATTGGACAGTTGGTTTTTTCTAAAATGGATAAGGAGGCTTTGAATCCTTATAAAGGTAAGTATCAAAAGCAAAGAGGGGCTACTGGTTCAAAAGTGTTTTTGGATGTTGATATTGACAAGTGGAAACTTGGAAAGGAATAGATATGTTAGTATATTATTATCCTACTTGTGGGACTGTAAAAAAGGCTCTAAAGTATCTAGATGAAAAGGGTATAAAATATGAAAAAAAGCATATAGTCGAGGAGACTATGACTGCTGCTGATTTAAGACGAATTATTAAAAAAAGTGGAATTCCTTTAAAAAGATATTTCAATACTTCGGGTAAGGCTTATAGAGAATTAAATTTCAAAGAGAAGAGAAATACCTTGAGTGAAGATGAGATTATAGAACTTTTAATAAGCACGCCAATGCTTCTTAAAAGACCAATTATAGAAGGTGATGATTTTGCCTTAGTTGGATTTAAAGAAAAAGAATATGATGATATTTTTAGTTAATGAGAGGTTGGTGACAAAAAATGCGTAGAGGTTTAGTATTACAAGGTGGTGGTGCTAGAGGTGCCTATCAAGTAGGTGCGTGGAAGGCTTTAAGAGAACTTGGAATTGATTTTCATGTAATTACAGGAACTTCGATTGGTTCTTTGAATGGTGCGATTATGGCACAAGATGAGTTCGATAAGTGTTATGACATTTGGTACAACTTAAATCCAAATACTTTGATTGAGGGTGATGCACAAACATATTTAGAAGTAATAAACGCTAATATAGACCTTAAAGATACAAGGAGATATTTTGATTATTTTAAGAATATAGTCTTAAAAGGGGGGCTTGATATTGACCCACTTATAGAGCTTATAAATGAAGTTGTGGACGAGGATAAAATAAGAAAATCGCCGATTAAGGTTGGACTTGTTACGGTTTCGATAACTGATATGGAGGCTTATCAGTTGTTTGTTGATGAGATGGAGGAAGGTATGCTAAAGGATTATTTAATTGCATCTTCTTTTCTTCCTTTCTTTAAATCTGTTGAATTGCACGGTAAAAGGTTTATTGACGGTGGAATATATGACAACTTTCCTTTAAAATTAATGCTTAGTGAAAATGTAGATGAGATAATCACTATAGAACTAAGTTCTTACAACATAAAACCATCGTTACATAAGACGGATGTTCCGATTAAAAGAATAATACCTTCAGGCGATTTAGGAAATAGATTTTCTTTTTCTTCTGATGTATCTAGAAAAGGACTCAAGATGGGCTATCTTGATACGATGAAGGCTTATGGTAAATTTGGTGGGTTTAAGTATTTTTTAAGTGATGTTTACGATGAGAACGATTTTGATGAAATCATACATAATTTAAACATTGATAAAGTAAATAGATATATAGAACTTATTGGTGAAAAGGAATCGAAGGGCAAGCGAGGACTTTATGAGATTCTGATGCCGAAGGTTGCCAAGATGTTAGGTTCGGGTTCGGAAGATTCTTATTTAGATATTTACATAAGAGCGCTTGAGAGGCTAGCTAAGACTAATGAGGTAGATAGACTTGAGGAGTATTCTTTTAAGGACTTCTCCGATTTGATTATTAAGACGAGTGGGGTTGATCAAGAAACGGCTAAAGATTTTAGTAATATACCAGAGATTTTAAAAAGAAGTTCTTTAGTAAAAACAGCTTATGTGGATTATTTAATATATGAATTTGTAGAAATGATTCACGAGGCATGTCAAAAAAATAGATAAGATTTTTTTTATACTTATTTACTATAGTATAAAAATTCTATAAAACTTCTTGTCTATGTGTTATAAATTGTATACAACATTTTTTCGCTGTGTTATAATATCTGCGAATAATGAATAAAAGTTATTAGAAAGAGAGAAAGATATGGATAATTGTCTACTTAATATAAATAATCTTCATTCAAGAGTTGAAGATAAAGAAATCTTGAAGGGGTTAAACTTGAAGGTGAATAAAGGTGAGATTCACGTAATAATGGGGCCAAATGGAGCAGGTAAGTCAACACTTGCTTACACTTTAATGGGGCATCCAAAGTATGAAGTAACTGATGGACTTGCTACTATTGATGGAGAAAACATTTTGGATATGAAGGTAAACGAGAGAGCTAAGGCTGGACTTTTCTTAAGTTTTCAATATCCAGAGGTAATAAATGGTATAACTGTTGAAAATATGCTTAGGACTGCCAAAAGTGCAGTTACAGGTAAAAAGCAGTCTGTTTTATTATTCAAAAAGAGATTAAATGAAGCTATGGACGATTTGCACATTGATAAGACAAGTGCGGATAGATTTTTGAACGTAGGTTTTTCAGGTGGAGAAAAGAAAAAGAATGAGATTCTTCAAATGAAAGTTTTAAATCCTAAGGTTGCAATACTTGATGAGACAGACTCAGGACTTGATGTCGACGCTATAAAGATAGTTGCAGAGGGTGTAAATTCTTTTTCAAATGACGGTAATGCAGTTATTATTATAACTCACTACAATAAACTTTTAGATTACATTAATCCTGATTATGTTCATATACTAAAAGATGGAAAGGTTATCAAAACTGGAGATAAATCTTTGGCTAATATGATTGATGAATCTGGATTTAGTATTGTGGACTAGGTAGGAGTTAAAATGGAGAATTTAGAAAAAAGAAAGAAGAGTAATATCGCCGATATTCAAAGAGGCGTTTATGATATAAAAAATAAAGATGAGGCAGCTTACAAGAGCGAAGCTGGACTTACAGAAGATATAATTCGTGATATATCTACTAAAAAGGGCGAGCCACAGTGGATGACTGATTTTAGGATTAAATCTTTAGAGATATACAATAAAAAGCCTATTCCAACTTGGGGTGCTAACTTAGATGAACTCGATATGGATAATATCGTTACCTATGTTAGACCAAAGTCAGATATGAAGGCTTCTTGGGATGATGTGCCAGATGAAATCAAAGAAACCTTTGATAGACTCGGTATTCCTGAAGCGGAGAAAGAGTCTTTGGCTGGAGTTGGTGCTCAGTATGATTCAGAGGTTGTTTATCACTCAATTCAAGACAGTTTGTTAAAACAAGGTGTTATTTATACTGATATAGAAACAGCGGTAAGAGAGCACGAGGATATTGTAAAGAAACATTTTATGACAGTTATTCCTCCAAATGACCATAAATTTGCTGCCCTTCATGGTGCAGTTTGGAGTGGGGGCTCTTTTGTTTATGTTCCAGAGGGAGTTCATGTTGAGTTTCCTTTGCAATCATATTTTAGACTTAATGCTCCAGGAGCAGGTCAGTTTGAGCATACTTTGATAATAGTTGAAAAAAATGCAAGCCTACATTTTATTGAGGGTTGTAGTGCGCCTAAGTACGATGTTGTGAACCTTCACGCAGGTGCTGTTGAGCTTATCGTTAAAGAGGGTGCTAGACTTAGATATTCAACTATCGAAAACTGGTCAAGGAATATGTATAACTTAAACACTAAGAGAGCTATCGTAGAAAAGAATGGTATAATTGAGTGGGTTTCAGGTTCTTTTGGTTCTAGAGTTTCTATGCTTTATCCAATGAGTATACTTAAGGGAGAAGGAGCTAAGGCTGAGTTCACTGGTATTACTTTTGCTGGTAAGGGTCAGTACCTAGATACTGGAGCTAAGGTTGTTCACGCTGCACCATATACAACTTCAAATATTAATTCGAAGTCAATATCCAAAGGTGGCGGATATGCTATGTATCGTGGACTTATGAAGGTTTCAAAAAAAGCTCATCACTGTAAGAGTACAGTTTCTTGTGAGTCACTTATGCTTGATAATATATCAAAGTCAGATACACTACCTATTATTGATTTAGCGAATGATAATATTGACATTGGTCACGAGGCCTCTATAGGTAGAATAAGTGATGATGCAGTATTTTATTTGATGAGTAGAGGTATAGAGGAAGACGAAGCTAAAGCTATGATAGTTAGAGGTTTTGTTGAGCCTATTACTAAGGAGTTACCGCTAGAGTACGCCGTTGAGTTAAACCAACTTATCAACTTAGAATTTGAAGGAAGTATAGGTTAGGAGGGCGTATGTTTAATAGAGAATTATTAGAAAAATTAATGGAGTCTGAAGGCTTATCAAATAGAGAAAATTTATATAAGAAATTTGAAAAATTAGAATTTCCGAAATTTAAAAGGGTACAGTTAAAGAATACATCGTTTGAAAATTTTGCTGATTTTAAAAATGTTGAATTAGTAAATATTGAGCAAGAAGGTGTGCTTACTATTCCTAATTTTAAATATATTGATAACAGTAATGTAGCTGATAGAAAATATGGTGTTAGTGAAAAACACGTAGCACTTACAGAGACATTTTATAATGTTTCAAATTATATAGAAATTGAAAAGAACACTGTTTTAAAGGAGCCTATTTATATAAATATGAAGCTAGATGAAAACAACAAGGTTCTTTTAGATAAGACTACAATAGTTGCAGGTGAAAGTGCTAAGGGAACAGTTGTTATAAAATATTCTGGAGAACTTGGCGAGCAAAATGCAATAATTAATATTTTTGCGGAAGCTAATGCAAATGTTGAAGTTATAGTAATTCAGGATTATGCAGAAGGTGTTAGACATTATTTTAATGGACTTTCTTTAATAGAGAGAGATGCTCGTGTCCTATTTAATAAAATAGATGTTGGCGGAAGTGAGATAATGACTGATTATAGTTCTTACCTTATAGGAAATGCTTCAAGGTCTGATGTTAGAAGTCTTTATTTTGGAGATAAGTATAGTAAGTTAGATATTTCTTATAATACTTACCACGTTGGTATGGCTAGCGAGAGTATGGTTAGTGTAAATGGGGCATTAAAGGATGATGCGAGAAAAGCTTTTAGAGGTAATTTATACTTTGAGCGTGATGCAAGAAAATCAGTTGGTAGGGAAGAGGAGTTTGTCATCCTACTTGATGAAACTGTAAGAGCACATTCTATTCCAGCCTTGTTATGTGATGAAGATGATGTAATAGGCGAGCACGCAGCTAGTGCAGGACAGATAGATGCTAATAAATTATTCTACTTAATGAGTAGAGGGTTATCAGAAGCTGATGCTAAGAAGTCCATAGTCTTAGGTACTTATGAAGAATCTCTTAAGAGTATTCCAAGTGAAGAATTAAGAGAAGGTATTGAGGAGAAAATTGCTGGTAAACTTGAGTTTTAATGACTTTTGTTTAAGGTGAATTGAGAGAAAATTTGTTTAAGAATGTAGGTTATTATGGAAAAGGACACTAATATAATAGATAGGTTTCCCTTGATAAAAAATAATAATGATATAGTATATTTAGATAGTGCTGCTAGCAGTCAAAAGCCGCAAGTGGTTATTGATGCTATTGCTGAATATGCAAAAAAATCTCATGCTAACATACATAGAGGGGCATATAAGCTTAGTTTGGAAGCGACTGATATGTATGACGAAACAAGGGAAAAGGTGGCGAAATTTATTGGTGCTGATTCTAGTGATGAGATAATTTTTACTAAGGGTACTACTGATAGTTTTAATTTGTTGTCTTTTGCTTATGGTGAAAATAATATTTCCGAAGGTGATGAGATAGTTATTTCAATACTTGAGCATCATAGTAATATACTACCTTGGCAGACTCTTTGTGCGAGAAAAGGTGCTGTTTTAAAGTATTTAGATATTGATGATGAGGGTATAATTATAAAGTCTCAGATTGATGAGCTTATTACTGAAAGAACTAAAATCGTATCAGTTACATTAACTTCAAATGCATTAGGAACTAGACAGGAACTTAGGAAGGTAATTGATAGAGCACATAAGGTTGGAGCTGTTGTTGCAGTTGATGCAGCACAGGCGATACCGCATGAGAGAGTTAGTGTAAAAGATTTAGATTGTGATTTTCTAGCTTTTTCTGCTCATAAAATATTTGGACCTACTGGAGTAGGTGTTTTGTACGGGAAAATGGAAGCTCTCGAAAAGATGATTCCTTATCAGACCGGTGGAGATATGATAGAGTATGTTGAATTATTTGAATCAACATATGCGCCTATTCCTACTAGGTTTGAGGCGGGAACACCTAATATAGAGGGAGTTGTTGGATTTGGCGCAGCAATAGATTTTGTCGAAGAAATTGGCTATGATTTTATTCAGAAGATAGAAGGCGATTTGACAAGGTATGCATATAAGAAGATTTCTGATATAGAACATGTTAATATATTAGGAACAGATGATTTGGATAAGAGGGCAAGTGTAATTTCATTTACTGTTGATGATGTTCATCCTCATGATGTTACGACGATACTCGATAGTGATGGTATTTGCGTTAGAGCAGGTCATCATTGTGCGCAGCCTTTGATGAAACGGCTAGGAGTTCCTAGCACAACTAGGGCGAGTTTTTCAATTTACAATACTTATGAAGATATTGATAGATTATGTGAGAGTTTAAAGAAAGTTAGAAAGTGGTTGGGATATGGATCTTAGTGCAATATATACAGAACTAATAATGGAACACAATAAATCAAAACATAACAAGCACCATATGAATGGTGAGCATATAAGTAAGAGGGGTTATAATCCTAATTGTGGCGATGATATAACTGTGAATCTTAAAGTAAAAGATGGAAAGATTGAAGACATTAGTTATGAAGGACATGGATGTGCTATTTCTGAAGCATCATCTTCAATAATGATAGACCTTTTAAAGGGTGAGGATGTTGAACTTGCAAAGAAAAAAATTGAAACTTTCCTAGCTATGATCAAGGATGAAGTAAGTGAAGAAGAAGCGGAAGAAGTTCTTGAAGATGCGGCTATATTATCAAATATTAGAAATATGCCAGCAAGGGTAAAGTGTGCAACATTGGCTTGGCATTCATTAAAAGAATGTGTAAAAGAAGCAGAGTTATAGGTGTTAAAAGCTAGTTTATGCTAGCTTTTTTAAAATTAAATAAATAGTATATATTTGATAATAATTCTAGATTTATAAAAAAATGTTTACAATGTATTTATAACATATTTGTGTTTTGCTTGTAAAATAAACTAGTAAGTGTTATTATAAACACAAGTAATATAGGAGGAAAAAATATGATTATAAAAAATATTACAAATGTTCAAGAATTTTTTAAAGCTGTAGATAAGTGTGAAGGAAAAGTTGAACTTGTAACTTCACAAGGTGATAGATTAAATCTTAAATCTAAGCTTACACAGTATATTTCATTAGCAAATATGTTTACTGAAGCGAAGATTGGTGATGTAGAGTTGCTAGTTTCTGAGCCAGAAGATGTTAAATTATTAATTGACTTTATGGTTAGAGGTTAGTTATATGAAGGATGGAGAGACTGTAAGAGTCTCTTTTTTTTGTTTGTTAAATGAAGTAGAGGAGAGGTATGAGAGGCTGGATACTTTATAATGGTTCACTTGATATAAAGAAAATAAAAACCTTAGCTAAAGAACTATACAAAAAAGCAAAACGTAGAAATTGGGATGTTGAACTAATTAGTAGTACTGAGATAGTAAGCTTTTTTGATGCTTATGGTAATCCTAAAATTTTATGTAAAAGGATTGGTACTTTACCGGATTTTATTGTTTTTTGGGATAAGGACGTGCTTTTAGCGGAGCACTTTGAACTTATGGGAATAAGAGTTTTTAATAGTAGTGAGGCGATAGCGACATGTGATAATAAAGCGCTTATGGCAAATAAATTAGCTAAGCTAGGTATAAAAATTCCTATTACTATAAAGTCGCCGCTTATTTTTAGTGCTGATTATGATATGTATGCGTATGTAGAAGAAGTGATAAATATTTTGGGTGAACAACTAATACTAAAGGAAGTTTACGGTTCGCTTGGAGAGCAAGTATATCTCATAAATGGCAAAAGTGAACTTAAAAATAAAATTGCTGAGATTGGCACAAAGTCTTTTATTATACAGGAATACATTGAGTTTTCATATGGAAGGGATATTAGAGTTAATATTGTTGGGAACAAAATCATAGGTGCTATGTTAAGACAGAGTAAAAATGATTTTAGGGCAAATATTGCCTTAGGAGGTCGTGGTAGTTTAATAAATATAGATAAGAGCCTTGAAGAAATTGCATTTAAGGCTTTTAATGCAGTTAAATTAGACTTTGCTGGTTTAGATTTTCTTTATGGAAAAGATGGAGAATTTATTTTATGTGAACTCAATTCGAATGTAAACTATCTGGGGTTTGAGAGTATGACGGGATTGAGTTTTTCTGATGAGTTATTAAATTATATAGAAAATGAAATCAGCTTAACTTGCCAATAAGGTTTTAAAAATGTTATAATTAGTCGACTGAAATATAATTAGAGAGGAAGATAAATGCTTCAAAAAAATGGGAAAAAGAGCAATAAAAATTTAAGTATTAATTTGTATTGGTCTGTGATTTATATAATAGTTATATGGTTAATGGCGATAGTTAGTATAATTTTTTCAAAGGAATTAGCTGCGTTATTTTTTGTTGTGGCCATTATTTCTTTGATACTTTTTATAGTTTCGACTATTTTCTTCAAAAATAGTATTAATAATAATCTTATAAATTGTGCACTTGATATATCAAATGTGCAAAAAGATTATATAGAAAACTTAGTGTTGCCAATAGTAATAGTAGATGCTTTAGGTGAGATAAGGTGGCATAATAATTCTTTTGAAAATATATTAGAAAATTTACCTGAGGAACTTAGAAGTAATAAGGCGCTTGGGAAGAATATTCATAGTTTTATTAGTGAACTTAGCTATGAGGATTTTCCAGCTGCAATAGAGGGTGAAGTTAGCAAAAATATAGAGATGTTGGATAGAAATTATAGAGTTGTTATAAGTATTTCTAAGCTAAATAAATCTAGTGATGAGTTAAATTTATTACATGAAGAAGATGAGGTGACATTGTATTCTTTATCTTTTTATGATGTAACAAAGGAGAATAAACTAGCGTATAAGTTAGATGCACAAAAAAGTATAGCAATGCTTATTTATATAGATAATTATGATGAGGCATTTAGTAGTATAGAGGATGTTAGAAGACCCATCATAATGGCTATGATAGATAGTAAGTTAGAAAAGTTTACCAAGTCTATTGACGGCGTAATTAAAAAGTACGAGAGAGATAAATACATACTCTTATTCCATAAAAAATATTATGATAGAGTTATAAAGGAAAAATTTAATATACTTGATGAAGTTAGAGAAATTCAGGTTGGAAATAATATGGCGATTACTCTTAGTATTGGACTTGGAATTCACGAGTTTAGTATGAGTGATAGTTTGGATTATGCAAAGACAGCAATAGATTTAGCTTTAGGACGTGGTGGTGATCAGGCAGTAGTAAAAGAGGATGATAAGTTTGCTTATTATGGTGGCAAAACTAAGAGTGTTGAAAAGTCTACAAGGGTTAAGGCTAGAGTTAAAGCTTACGCATTTAGAGAAATAATAGAGGAGAGTGATAAGGTTCTTATAATGGGGCATAAACGTCCTGACCTTGATGCTATTGGAGCTGCAGTTGGAGTCTTAGCCTGTGTAAGAAATTTGGGAAAGCCAGCAAGAATAGTGCTGGATGGTGTTACTACGGCTATTAGTACCTTATATGAAGAAGTTAGAGATAGTGACTATTATGAAGAAGATGTGTTTATAAGTTCAAAGGATGCAAAGGCGAGTATTACAGAAAAAACTCTTTTAGTAGTAGTTGATGTTAATAGACCGTCTTATGTGGAAAGTCAAGAAGTCTTGGAAATGGTAAATGATGTGGTTGTTTTTGACCATCATAGAGCTAGTAGCGATCTTATTGAAAATCCTGTTTTAAGGTATGTTGAGCCATATGCTAGTTCGACAAGCGAGATGATTTCAGAGGTATTAAGGTACATAGCTGATAATATTAAGTTAGCACCTATAGAGGCAGATGCACTTTTATCAGGTATAGTTGTAGATACTAAGAACTTTGTTGTAAATGCAGGAGTTAAGACATTTGAAGCTGCAGCTTATTTAAGACGAGCGGGAGCTGATATGGTTAGGGTTAAGTCATATTTTAAAAATGATATGGCTTCTTATAAGGCTAAGGCTACAGCAGTCAAGGATTGTCATATTTATAGAGGAGACATGGCGATAAGTGTCTGCCCATCAGATGTTGAGAATCCAACGGTTACAGCAGCCCAAGCGGCGGATGAACTTTTAGATATTGCAGGAATAAAAGCATCTTTTGTGCTTACTCAAATAGAAGAAACTATTTATATTAGCGCTAGAAGCTTTGATATGGTTAATGTTCAGCTCATTATGGAAAAAATGGGTGGTGGAGGACATCTAAGTGTAGCGGGAGCACAGGTTAAAGATGGTTCTGTATATGAAGCACTTGATATGCTTAAAAAAGCTATAGATGAATATATAGAGGAAGGAAAATAAGATGAAAGTAGTATTATTACAAGATGTAAAAAAATTGGGAAAAGAAGGTCAAATCCTTGAAGTTAGTGACGGGTATGCGAGAAATTTTCTAATAGCAAAAAAATTAGCAAAAAAAGCAGATGCGACTGCAATTAACGATGCGAAATTAAAAAAAGAGGCTAATGAGAGAGAACTTGCCAGAATTTTGGCTGAAGCTAAGGAATTAGGTGATAAACTAAAAGTAGCTAAGGTTCAAGTTCAGATGAAGGGTGGAGATAATGGAAGGATTTTTGGTTCTGTTTCGACTAAGGAAATCGCAAGGGCGATAAAGGAACAATTATCTTTGCAAGTAGACAAGAAGAAGATAGTTGTAAAAGATGCTATAAAGGCATTTGGTACTTATGAAGTTCCAATCAAGTTGCATCCAAAAGTTACAGTAAGTATAAAATTAGAGGTCGTAGAAGAGAAGTAAAGGAAAAGCAAATGGACGAGCTGAATATTAGAGAAATACCTAAAAATTTAGAGGCGGAGCAATCGCTAATAGGTTCTCTACTTATTAACAATGACTTAATACCTGAGATAGAAGGTATGGTTATTCCTGAAGATTTTTATCACAAGGATATGATGTTAATTTATGAGGCTATTTTAGACTTGCATAATGATGGTAGGGCGGTTGACATAGTTACGCTTAAATCAAAGCTATCAGACAATGGTAATTTAGATGCGGTAGGTGGGGTAGCGATAATAACAAAGATTGCTATTAACGTACCAACTTCTGTAAATGCAAAGCATTATGCTAGTATAATAAAAGAGAAGTCTACTCTAAGAAAGATTATTAAAATAAATGAAGAAACTATGAATGAAGCTTATAAGGGTGACATTAAGGCTTCTTCAATCTTAGCTGAGGCAGAAAATAAGATTTTTAATGTAGCTATTAAAGGCGATTCGAACGACTTTTATTCTGTAAAGGAATTGATAAATCCGCTTATAAATAAGTTGGAAAAATTATCAATTAGCAAGGGGTCTATTACAGGGATACCAAGTGGATTTAAGGATTTGGATAGAGATATGTCAGGGCTTCAGAAGTCTGACTTAATACTTATAGCTGCTAGACCATCTATGGGTAAGACTGCATTTGCGCTTAATATTCTTCAGCATGTAGCTGTTAGAGAAGAAAAGGTTGTTGCAATGTTTAGCCTTGAGATGAGTAAGGATCAACTTTTATCTCGTATGATTTGTTCGGAGAGCCTTATTGATTCTCAGAAATTAAGAGCAGGTAAACTGGATGATTCTGATTGGGAAAAACTTGCTATGGGTGCAGTTGTAATGTCAGAAGCTAGTATATATATTGATGATACTGCAAGTATTTCTTTGGGAGAGATGAGAAGTAAATGTAGGAAGTTAAAAGTTGAAAAAGGACTCGACTTAATTGTTATCGACTACTTGCAACTTATGTCTGGAAGTGGGAGAACAAATTCACGTGAACAGGAAATTTCCGAAATTAGTAGGGGACTTAAGGCATTAGCTAGGGAGATGGATGCTCCAGTAATAGCCTTATCTCAGCTTTCAAGGGCACCAGAACTAAGGGCAGATAAAAGACCTATACTTTCAGACCTTAGAGAATCAGGAGCGATAGAGCAGGATGCAGATGTCGTAATGTTTTTATATAGAGATGAGTATTATAATAAGGATACAGAATTTAAAAATGTCGCAGAAGTAATACTTGCAAAACAGAGAAATGGCCCAACAGGAACAGTTAAGCTAATTTGGAGTGGACAGTACACCAAATTTAGGGATGCACTTAAAAGGAATTAAAAAAATAAACACAGCCGAAATCCGATATGTACATCAGCATAGAGAAAGACATAACACCTTATAAAAATTAAGTTACAAACATATCGGATTTCACAATAAAAAATAAACACAGCCGAAATCCGATATGCGCATCAACATAGAGAATGACATATCACCTTATAAAGAATTAAGGTATAAACATATCGGATTTCAAAATAAGAAAAAAACACAGCCGAAATCCGATATGCACATAAGCGTAGAGAATGACATATCACCTTATAAAAAATTAAGTTACAAACATATCGGATTTCATAATTTTATTCTGTCAAATCAGTATTCTTTTTTAAATACTTATAATCAATATAATTATTCACATAAATACCAGTAACAACAAGAAATATCCCCAATATTTTTAGTGGGGATATTTTTACGCCTAAAAAGTAGTCTATTGCAAACGATGCAAGCATTTGTCCAGTATACATAAGCATACTTCCTACTATTATGGAAATATGGCTTAATGCGTATGAGGATACGACAACTACTATAAGCCCTAAGAAACCACCAAAGTATGCAAATAAATTCATTCCTCTTAACCCTGCGAAATCACTTATATTTCCGAAAAAGGCGAAAATTACTAGAGAAGTAAACAAGGCAGTAGCATAGTTTAGTGTTGATGTGTTGGCTAAGCCGATTTTTTTAGATAGACTCGAATTTTGAGCCATTGATAAAATTGTTGTAAAACCTATTAAAATACCCATTAAATAAATCATAATATCCCCCTTAAGCAAATATAATAAATGTAATTCCAATAATCATAAGAGATAAACCGATTACTTTGCTTTTTCTAAAAGGATATTTTTTCATTCCCAGAAGTCCAAAGTGATCTATTGTAGTGGAAGTTATTATTTGTCCAAAGGTTGCGAGCATTAAAGTGAGTGTTGCACCAAGTGTTACAAAGGATATATTTGACATAAAAACTGTTATGCAACCAGTGAAGCCACCTATTAAATAAAACCAAGGTATGCCCTTTAATTTTAGGGGGTATGATTTTTTGTAAAGCATTAAGATAATGGCTGAAATCAAACCTATTACGTTAATTAAAACTAGGGCGGCAAAGTTACCCACCGCCTTCATCATTATCGTGTTTGATAAAATCATTATTGCAATAACTGCACCGATTATAAAAGAATAAGTTTTATACATATTTTCCTCGCAAAAAAATTGTGTTTTTTTTGCGATTATTGTATCATATATAAGTGCAAAATAAAACTAAAAAGTATTTTAGAGGTGAAATAGTGAATATATATGAAAAATCATTAAAAATGCATGAAGAAAATTGTGGAAAAATAGAGATAAAATCTAAAGTTACAGTTACTAATAAGGAAGAGTTATCAATGGCGTATTCCCCAGGCGTAGCGGAGCCTTGTAGACAGATTGTAAAGGATGAAGAAAACATATATAAATACACTTCAAAGGGGAATATGGTGGCAGTAGTTACTGATGGTTCAGCAGTTTTGGGGCTTGGAAATATTGGTGCTAAGGCAGGACTTCCAGTTATGGAAGGTAAGTCTATATTATTTAAAAACTTTGGAAATATTGATTCTTTTCCGCTTTGCTTGGATACTCAAGACACTGAGGACATAATTCATATTTGTAAAATGATAGCGCCATCACTTGGTGGGATAAACCTTGAGGACATTTCATCTCCAAGATGTGTTGAGATAGAGAGAAGGTTGAAAGAAGAACTCGATATTCCAGTTTTTCATGACGATCAGCATGGAACTGCTATAATAACAATAGCAGCTCTTATAAATGCTTGCAAATTAACAAAGAAAGACCATAAGAAGCTAAAGGTTGTGATCAATGGTGCAGGGGCAGCAGGAAGTTCTATAGCAAATATTATAAACAAGTTTGGTGTGGATGACATTATTGTTGTTGATAGTAGAGGAATACTTAATAGAGAGAGAGAAAATCTTGATTTTGTGAAGCGAGAAATAGTTTCTTTTACAAATAAAAATGACATTTCTGGGACTTTGGCTGATGCGATTAAAGGTGCCGACGTTTTTGTGGGTGTATCAGTTGCAGGGTGTTTAAGTCAGGAAATGATAAAAACAATGAACGACAATCCGTTTATCTTTGCAATGGCTAATCCTGAACCAGAAATTATGCCAGAACTTGCAAAAGAGGCAGGAGCTAATATAATAGGTACTGGGCGAAGTGATTATCCTAATCAAATTAACAATGTGTTAGCCTTTCCGGGAATATTTAGAGGGGCTTTAGATGTTGGAGCTACAATTATAAATGATGAAATGAAACTTGCAGCAGCCCTAGCTATAGCAGAAGTTCTTAAAGAAGAAGAACTAAGAGATGATTATGTTGTACCATCTCCATTTGATGAAAGGGTAGTAGAAAATGTTGCAAAGGCAGTGGCAGAAGCTGCTATTAAAACTAATGTATTAAGGAAGAAATAATATTATGAAACAAAGTGATTATAGAAAGCCACCAGTAGCAGAGAGAAAAAAAGAAGTATTTGAAAAATTCGGTATTAAAAGAGAAGACGAGTTTTTTTGGTTGAAGGACAAGAATGATTTAGAAGTTATAAACTATTTAAAAGAAGAAAATAGCTATACGGATATGGTAATGAAGTCCACAGAGGAACTTCAAAGAAAAATTTATGATGAGATTGTTTCTAGAATAAAGGAAGAAGATGAATCTTATCCATACTTAGATAATGGATATTATTATTTTTCTAGGGTGAAAAAGGGTGAGCAGTATCAGACTCTAATTAGAAAAAAAGGTAGTTTAGAAGCTAAGGAAGAAATAATTTTTGATGTAAATAAGATGGCTGATGGGCATAATGCTTTTATATTTGAAGAGTATGAAGTGAGTCATAATAATAAATTGGCTGCTTATACGTATAATACGACAGGTTCTTATGCTGAGTTTACCCTAAAGGTAAGAGACCTCTGTAGTGGGAAGGATTTAGACTTTGCTGTTGATGGTGTAGAATCTTTTGTTTGGGCGAATGATAGCCAAACTCTCTTTTATATAACTATTGATAGTGCTTTAAGACCTTGCAAGGTAGTAAGGCATAATATAATTTCGAACGAGAGTGAAATTATTTATAATGAGAAAGATGCGAGATTTGTCGCAGGAGTGAGCAAGGATGTTTTAGGTAAATTTATTTATATTGATTTAGAGAGTACTACTACTTCTGAGTGCTGGTATCTGGATGCGAATAAGCCAAAGGTTGAACCTACACTATTCTTAAAGAGAGAGTACAAGGTTGATTATTCTATTATTGCCCACAAGGATTATTTCGTTATTAAATATAAGGATGATGACAACTTAAATAGCAAGGTTTACTTAGCGTCGTTTGATACTTATGGTGATAAGACAACTTGGACGGAGATAATTCCGCATGATGAGAATGTTTTGATTGAGGACTTACTTGTTTTAGAAAAATATATTGTAAGCGTAACAAGAGAAAATGGTCTTAAAAACTTAAATATTATTTTCCTTGAAGAAGATTTTAGGGCTGAAACTGTGAATTTTCCAGAAGATGCTTGTGATGTAGATACTAGCAATAATATGACTTTTTCGACAGATAAAGTAAGGTATATTTACAGTTCTTTAAAAAGACCTTCAACCTTATATGATTATGATATATTAAAGTCTCAGTCAGAAACTTTAAAGGTTCAAGAAATACCTTGTGGATTCGAACCTGATGATTACATTTTAGAGAGAAAGATGGTTGTTGCTAGAGATGGGGCGATAGTTCCTATGGAAGTTTTATATAAGGAAGGTATTGAACTAGATGGTGATAATCCGACGCTTTTATATGCGTATGGAAGTTATGGATTTAGTAGTAATCCTAGTTTTTCGGCTTCTTTGTTTAGCTTAGTAGATAGGGGGTATGTTTTTGCTATGGCTCACATTCGTGGTGGTAGCGAAATGGGTGAAAAATGGTATCAAGATGGTAAATTTCTTAAGAAGAAGAATACCTTTACTGATTTTATAGATTGTGCAGATTACCTTGTAAATGAGAAATATACTAGGAGCGAAAGGCTTGCTATAAAAGGTGGAAGTGCAGGTGGACTTCTTATGGGAGCTGTTACAAATATGAGACCAGACTTATTTGGATGTGTGCTTGCAATAGTTCCTTTCGTGGATGTTGTAACAACAATGCTAGATGATACATTGCCGCTTACTACTGGAGAATATGAAGAGTGGGGAAATCCAAATGAAGAAGAATATTTTAAATATATGTTATCTTATTCACCTTATGATAATATTGAAAAAAAGGATTATCCGAATATGTTAATAACAGGTGGTTTAAATGATTCGCAGGTGCTTTTCCACGAGCCTACTAAGTATACAGCTAAATTAAGGAAGTACAAGACTGATGATAATGTAATTTTACTTCGTATGGATATGGATTCTGGTCATGGTGGGGCTACTGGAAGATATAGTTCCATTAAAGATATAGCCTTACAATATGCCTTTATTATAAAAGTTACAGGTAAATAATGGCTTTTGAATATATTAAATTATTGAATGAATTTTAAGGTTTTATTACAAATTATTTATATAATTGACTTTATTAGGATAAGATGGTATAATTAGAGCAAACATAAGTCTAGAGACCTATAAAAATTAAGGAAATAAGGAAAGGTAAAAAGATGAAAAGAATAGAAAAGAAATTTATTGCAATGATATTTGTAATGGCATTTAGTTTGAGCCTAGGAATAGCTGCTTTTGCTGCTGATGGCGATATTACTGTGGGTGGTGCTGGTAACACTGATTATCCAGCGACTGATGTTGGACTTAACAAGGCGCTTGCTGATATTCAAGCAGGTAAGACTATTTATTTAGCTGAGGACGTTCTTGTAGATGATCACATCCCTATTACTAATGCATTTGACGCTGATGAAGTTGTAATTGATGGACAAGGAAATAAGATTATTGCAACAGATAATTTTAAAGTCAATTATAAACCTATTCAGGGAGTTTTTAATATTAGGGCATTGGATGTTTCTATAACATTTAAAAACATGACTATCGATGCTAATAAAAAAGCAGGATATTGTATTTATATGTATAGGTCAGGTGACTACATGGGTGGCCAACTTACGATTGAGGATGTTACTTTAAAAGATTCAGCTGTTTTGCCAGATGGAAGTTGGTTCGGGAATTTTGGTGGTTATGGTGTTTTAGTAAATACTTCGACACTAATAGCAACTAGACCTGTATCAATAGGTAATCCTAGAGCTGGGTTTAATGTTGACAGAGGAGGAAGTATTCCTGATGGTGAATTTTCAAGATTAGAAATTAATGGTCAGAGTACTTATGATACTGAAATATCAAGTTTTTGGGGTGTTGCAGGAAGAGGTAAATATGTTAATATAGTAGCAGAAAGTGGACAGAAAGATGTTATTATTAAAGATAATGGCAAAGTTGTTAATCCACTTAATTCAGGAACACCTTATTATGAACTAGCTGGCAATGAATTTGTTTTAAATCCAGACCCTAAGCCAACAGAGGATGAGTATAAGCATTACATGCCTTGGACAGTGGAAACTTTCCAATATGATACTAATAGTAGTGGTAAGACAAGATATGGTTCTAAACCAGCAAAAATGAAAACTGAAGATTTTCAGTTTGTAAAAGAGACTAAGTATAATTGGGGATTAGAGAAGACAGGTAGTCTTTCAAGTGCTAATAAACCACATTATGATGTAAAACTTACTTGTGTTGATAAAGAAGTGAAATACTACCTTAAAGGTAAGGTTTGGGTTAAAAACTTCAGACAATATGAGAATGCTACTGGAAAAGTTAAGATAAGTGTAGATGGATATGATGATAAAGAATTTAGTTTTGATTTAGCACCAGATGCTGAGGAAGTTGAAACTGTAGTGATTCCTGTTGATGAGAATTTTGTACCTGCTAATGATTCTGTTAGCTTAACTTTAGAAGAGCCTAGACAATTTGATATTACTAGAGAAGTTCCTGCTCTTGCATTAACAGAAAAAGAAGTGGATAAGAGCGTTACAGTATTAGATGACCATTATACATTTGAGCCAGCATTTACAGAGACTTGGGCTGAAGGTGGCGTATTTGATAAATCATATAAACTTGATAAAATAAGCGAAGAGCTTACTAACATAGTTAGCATAGTTTTAGAAGACGGTTCTAAGATTGAGAAGTCAGTTACTTTAGATCCTAAAAATAATAATGTAGGTGGAGAAGTAGTTACTACTGAGAGAGAAACTGTAACTACAAGTGCAGAAACTAGTGAAGAGACAACAAGTGCTCCAAGTAGTGAAGAAACTACAAGCGCTTCAAGTAGTGCAGAGACAACAACAAGTGCAACAACAAGTGTACAGACAAGTACAGCTTCTACAAGTGCTAATAAATCAGGCGCTGGTGCAGTGGCAGGTAATAACTCTCAAACAGACATTACTGATATAATATTACCAGGAGATGCACCGCTTGATAATTCTAGAGACGATATTGATGGTTTGGCAGGTAGACTACCTCAAACTGGTGGGTTACCACTTAGCCTTATGATGGTTATCGGTTCAAGTGTTGCAGGTGCTGGATTAATTATTAAAAGTAAAAAATAGTAATAAATAAATTTATATAACTACTCAAAAAAGTTCCTTATTGGAACTTTTTTGTTGCTTGTATTTATTAAAATCAATGCCGAAATTCGAATTCTCGAAATCCGAAGTGCCCATCAGCATAGATAGTGATAATAAGTAGAGAAAGACAAAAGATAGAATCACTTCGGTTTTCGGTAGGAGTAATAAAGAAATCCGATATGCCCATTATAGTATAAAATAACATTCGTCTTAGTAAGATATCAGGTATAAACATATCGGATTTCACCATTCGCCAACCAAATCAAAACAAAAACTGTCCTGATTTGACTTAAGTTTATTATAAAGTGAATTACCTTGCCTTTGTTAGATGTGCAGGACAGTTTTTTCTATATATCAAAAGTGTGCAACTTGCCCTGTACTTCTAATATCTAAGATAGTACAATACTCCTCGAGGGGTCCTCAAGTAGTAAAATTA
>PDWI01001518.1_pt1 | contig 36553 bp, 48 predicted proteins | sample 1430891 | NCBI WGS metagenome assembly PDWI01 (sample SAMN01162508, study PRJNA174530) | Oral metagenome, whole genome shotgun sequencing project. | biome: Marine environment; feature: Marine mammal; material: Swab sample of the gingival sulcus; isolation source: swab sample of gingival sulcus... | reverse complement strand
AAGGGAAAACCAGATACCAAATCTGCCTCCCGAACAATACACTTTTCCCCAGCCAGGATTCTGGTCGTCGAAGATAATGTAGTCAACCAACAGGTAGCCCAAGCCCTGCTCAACGAAATGGGCCTCACTGTTTTCCTGGTAAACAACGGCCAAGAGGCTTTAGACATTATTGCAACACAAGATTTTGATCTGGTCTTCATGGATGTGCAAATGCCGGTACTGGACGGGTTTGAAACAACCAGAAGAATACGGGCACAGCCACAATGGCAAAATCTGCCAATTATCGCCATGACCGCATATGCCACCCAGAAAGAGAACCAGGAAATAATTTCTTCTGGAATGAACGATCATTTAACAAAACCTATCGAAGTCGATAAGTTAGCAGCAACTCTCAAGAACTGGCTATCTATCGAAAGTGAGGAGGAAAATGAGGAAGAAAAAGAGACAAGTACCAAAACTCCAAAGCCTCCCCTTGAATCAATCTTGAATATTGAAGCAGCCTTACCACGCTTTGCTCACAATAAGGAACTTTTTCATCAGGCCCTGCAATCAACCATTGCGCCCTATACACATTATCCTCAGAAATTATCAACACTACTGAGACAAAATAAGCTAGATGAAGCTCGTCGTCTGGCTCATACAATGCGGGGAGAAATGGGTTCCATTGGTGCAGACAGGATGTTTAAACTATGCACTGAGATAGAACACTGCCTGGCAGACAAAGAGCTGGAGAGAATTGATACATTACTTGATGAACTGGGTCTTGCTGCCAAACAGTTTACAGACACGGCCCAACAGCTGCTTAAAGGCAAAAACAGCGACTCTGACTCTCTTGACACCGCAATAACCATTGAAGCCATGAATGAATTATTAACAGCCCTGAGACTCAGAAGACCAAGGGATTGCGATAAAGCCATAGAGCAGTTATTACACATACAGGGAATAACCAAAATGTATCCTGATATCGAGAAAATCGCAGTATTCATTGACAACTATAAATTTGAAGAAGCACACAATCTCACTGCAGAATTACACAAAGTGATGCAACAAGCCCACTGAGGAAAATATAATGGGAGAAGACCTGTCAAATTGTTCCGTTCTTGCGGTCGATGACACAAAATTAAATCTTAATGTTCTGGTAAATGTCCTTGGCGAACAATATGCTCTTTCTGTTGCCCTGGATGGAGAAAGTGCACTTCAATATGTAGAGGAAAACATTCCCGACCTCATCCTCCTTGATATTATGATGCCCGGAATTGACGGTGTAGAGGTATTACGACGCCTCAAAAAGAATGAGCTCAGCAAGGATATCCCCGTTCTGATGCTTACCGCACTTTCAGAAACAGAACAAAAAGCCCAATGCTTTGAATTAGGCGCCGTAGATTATATTCAGAAACCTTTTGATGTTCATGAGTTACAGGCGCGGGTCAAAACCCATCTTTCCCTTGCTCTGGCAAGAAAAAATTTAAAAGACCACAATCATAATCTTGAAATATTGGTAGAACAACGTACCCGGGAGCTCCTCGTCACACAACAGGCCACGCTGGAAAGTATGGCAGCACTTGCCGAATACAGAGATCCTGAGACAGGGCAGCATATTAATCGTGTAAAAGGTTACGTGGAAATTCTTGCCAAGGAATTAAGCAAACAACCCTCCTTTGCTGAGCAATTACCACTGACTGCCATCAATGTATTGATCCGCTCAGCCCCACTACACGATATTGGCAAGGTTGGTGTACGCGATGAAATATTGTTAAAAGCTGGGCCCCTCAGCGATGAAGAGTTTGCTGAAATGAAACGGCATACAGAATATGGTGCTCAGGTAATACGTTCTGTCGAAAAAAAAGTTGGTCCCATGCCTTTTCTGGATGCCGCCCGTGAAATGGCCCACTACCATCATGAAAAGTGGGATGGTTCCGGCTATCCCGAAGGACTCTCCGGGACAGCTATACCATTAGGTGCTCGAATCATGGCTCTTGCCGATGTCTATGATGCCTTAATCAGCCGCCGGGTCTATAAACCGCCATTTTCCCATACAAAGGCCGTAAAAATTATTCTGGAAGAAAGCAACAAAAGCTTTGACCCGGATATAGTACAGGCCTTTTCTCGTTGCACAGAGCAATTCCGAGAAATAGCCCTGCATTTCGCAGAATCAGAAGAACAACGCGAGGCCATAACCAGTCAGTCGGAAAGATGAAGCAAACCACCTGCAAATCCTCGTTCATCAATAAAAAAAGCGATTACAGCCCTTCGACCGTAATCGCGTCAAGAAAGGTGGTGATCCCAGCAGGATTCGAACCTGCGACTTTTCGCTTAGGAGGCGAACGCTCTGTCCAGCTGAGCTATGGGACCCCATATATTTTTTAAAGGTGAGGCAATAATAACCAGGTACTAAAAATCTGCAATGATTTTCTGGCGTACCTTCCTGTCAGCAAAAGATGATTCTCCGTAATCAAACCTTGCTCAATACGCGGTAGATCTCGGTAAAAACATTCCAGCCTCAACTAAATATGGCGCAGAATAAGCCGCTTTAACACATCAGAAGTGAATTCTTTTTCACCGATATTGAGGTTTTTCAAAGGTACCTCAGCGCGTGCAGCTTCTTTATGACCGCCAGCAGAACCAACCTCTCCAAAGGTTTTTGAAGCCAGCTTGCCGGCACTTTTTCGATAGCCGTCACAACGAAATATAACTACTAACTTTTCGTTATGAGTTCCAGAAACAAATACCCAGTCTATATCACCAACATGATTAAGAAAGTCCGCAACGATGACCAAGACATCGGGGCTTGGCACCCGACCTATATGGCAATAATACCTGCCCTTTGAATATTGAAGACTGTCCAGAGCTGTTTTAAAATACTTCAGCTCATGCCGCCGTAAATCGGCAAGCTCAAATTTACGGACAAGGTTACGGTTAGCAATATCAAAGAGATATCGAAAACAAATACTATCAGCCACCAGACTCTTGTTTTCAAAATTCTGGGTATCCACCTTGATACCATAAAACAGGGCTGTCGCCAAAGCCACAGACGGCTTCATATTGCCAGCACGCAGATATTCCACCAACATGGTCGAACAGGCACCGTAATCAGCCCTGATATCAACAAACGGAACATCATCCCAGCCGCCATTCACGACAGGATGATGATCAATAATAGCATCAAATTGAATACTCTCGAAAACTGGCAGATGATTGGGCTGAGAATCTACAATAACTTTTTTAGAGTAATCATCAAGGTTGACGCTTCTCAGTTTTTCAAGCGGAACCTTCAATCTTTCAACCATAGTTACATTGTTCACCCGACAAATCTCGTTGGGATGAACAATGACAACATTTTTCACCCGGTAACGAAGCAGTCTCTTGATGGCCATGGCACAGGCAATCGAGTCAGGGTCTGCATTGATAACCACCAGAACCTCATCTTCCTTTTCAAAAACAGCCAAGAAGGTTTCGAGACGATATTTAGCTGTATTTTTTGCTGCCTGAGTTGAGGCTGCAGATTGGGACTTCTTTTTTTGGGGAGCCATAAGTCTTGGTAACCGTGATATTACGAAGAAAAAAGTCGCACGAGTCTAATAACAATAAAGGAAATACTCAACAACACGCGACAATCGTAATATCAGCCACCTCCATTTTTGATGAGATTTGAATCATAACCACCACGATGACTCAAATCAGTTGAATTCTCATAATATTCTGAAAAAAAATAGATAGTTACTCAACAAACACTCAAACATAAGGGAGAATTTTAACATAGATAACCAGAACATTGCAAGCCTCTCGCTCGAATCAATGTTTATTTAAAGACAAGGCTTGCCAATGAAAACGACAAGATTTGTAAAAAAAACTATAGCATACAGCCTGATTATTATCTCTTCGAAACTACTTTTCTGGTATAGTGAAAGAATGTGACCCCAAAAGACAGATTTTGCAAATAAACAAAAAACAAATGAACATTCCCACAAGCATAACAGCCGTTGCCACTGGTGGCGCGATAGGTTCAGCATGCAGATTTCTTATTGTCCTTGGTGCAGAAAAAATTTCATCCAGCTTTCCATTGGGTACGTATACTGCAAATCTTGCAGGCTGCCTGTTTATTGGTCTCTTGTGGAGCGTCTTTGAGAAAGTACAGATAAGCCATGAATTTCGTCTCTTTCTCTTTACCGGTTTTCTGGGAGGCTTTACCACCTTCTCCACCTTCGCCCGTGAAAATTATTCTCTTCTGAAAAACGGTGACTATCTAGCCGCAATATCCTACATCATACTCTCCAATCTGTTGGGTATTGCAATGGTCGCTCTGGGTTTTTATCTCTCTCAAAAATTCATCATCAAATAAATGAATCTCTTAAACAGATACATCCTTCAACAATTTCTGAAAATTTTCACGATGGTAAGTTCCGGTTTTATCTCCCTTTACCTGCTGATTGATTTTTTTGAAAAATTTGACAACTTCAGAGAAGCAGGCAAACCTGTAGCGCTCATCATCAAATTTTTCCTCTTTTCCATTCCAGCCATCGTTGACCAGTTAGGACCAATATTGATCCTTCTCTCAGGTATCATAAGCCTGGGCATCCTTAACCATAGCAATGAACTCACCGCCCTCAAGGCAGGAGGTTTGTCTCTGAGAAAAATAGTCAGCCCACTGATTGCCGGTTCCATTCTGATAACCCTGCTTCTTCTTCTGCTCGCACAGTTCATCCTACCCTTTAGCGCAGCAACAACCAATGAAATATGGGAGAAAGGAATTAAAAAGAAGGAACCAACAGGAATAGTAAGGGCTGACCGCTATTACTATAAGGGAGAACAAGGTTTCTATTCTTTTCAATGGAACGATATTCACACCCCCATCTTCCATAATTTTTCATATTCCACATGGGATGAGAAACACACAGTGAAAACACTTGTTTCTGCGCAAGAAGTCAGCTGGAATCCTCAAAATAATGAATGGCTTCTCAGCAATGGACAGATTCAAGAAAAAGAAGATGGTCAATACAGAGCCAAATCTTTCAAGCAAGAAATCGTTAGGTTACCCGAGAAACCTGACGATTTTCTGGTCTCGCAAAATCTGGAGAACGAAAGCTCCTTAAGCAAACTATACAAGCGTATTAGAACCCAAAAAACTGAATATGAAATCCAGGCCGCATGGACAACTTTCCTCGGAAGAATATCCTACATAGTGCTCGGCCTGCCACTTCTTCTTCTTGGGCTCCCGATACTCCTCATAGCCTACCAAAAATGGGGCCGTGATCTTTCCATTGCCATTCCGACAAGCTGCGGACTTGCTTTCATTGCCTGGGCTGTCTGGGGAGCTTTGCAATCACTGGCCATCGCCGGTAAATTTTCTCCGTGGCTGGCAGCAATACTCATCCATCTGGTGTTTGCCACTATTGGTCTTTACCTCCTGCGGCAATTGGATGAATAGATTTTTCTTCCAAAGAAAATGCCCGAATCCTTAACCACAATATAAATCAAGGACTCGGGCATTATTCTCAGTGACTATAGATTCTTGCTTTAGAGAAAATTTCTCAAGAATATTTCAATACACCGATTTACTTCTTCTCAGCCTTTTCTTCAGCAACTTCAGCTTTCTTCTCTTCAATAGAGAGAAGCTCAACCTCGAAAACAAGCACCGCATTTGCTGGGATCACAGGAGGCGCCCCCTGTTCTCCATAGGCAATAGCAGGAGGAATAACAAGCTTGAACTTGGAACCAACATTCATCAGCTGCAAGGCTTCAGCCCAGCCGGGAATAACCTGCCCAACAGAAAATGTTGCAGGTTCTCCTCGTTCAATGGAAGAATCAAATGTTTGACCATCCGCAAAAGTTCCCACATAGTCTACTGTTACAGTGTCCTCCTTGGAGGGCCTGGCTCCTTCACCCTTTTTGAGAACCTCGTACTGTAAACCACTCTCGGTTACAATTACGCCTGACTTCTTCTTGTTTTTTTCAAGTAACTCCAGGCCCTTAGACTGTAATTCCTGAATACGTTTTTGTTCTTTCTCCTGTAGTTTGGCAACAAACTCCTGCTGCACCTGCTGAGCTTCCTCCGGGCTCAGTAAAGACTCCTTGCCTTCATACTTATCACGCAGCCCCTGCAAAACAACTTCCAGATCAACATCGTCCTTAATCTGAATAAGGGAAGCCCCCATAGAAGTACCAACACTATAGCTCAATTTATCAGTAAAGGTTACCAATTTATTATCAACCTTATCGGCAGCAATTCCTGACACAGGAATTGCGAGAAACAGCCCCAGGGCACCAGTAATAATAGTTTTTTTCATTTATCTATATCCTCTTCGTTAGATGAATTGCAGCTAACATTCCTGAACGCAAATTCACGTTTATTGCTGCATAGTTATCAGTCATAAAAATACAATGGTAATGCCTTTATTGGCTTTACCTAAATTACGATTTTTCCTTAAACCAGGATATCTGCGAATATAATCACGGGTCTTGCCATTATGACGACTAAAGTTTTCGCCCAAAATATAATCGGTTATCTCTTTTTGGCTGCACATATGATCAATAACTTTTCGGCTTTCTTCACGAATAGCACCACCTTTTCCAGAAGAGCCATAACCATGAATAAATGTCAGAGCCTGATATTTTTCCAACTGTCCTTCCCAAATAGCTTGTTCCATCTTCTTTATGGCAGTATCCACGAAAGGAAGCCCCTGTTCAAGATTTACAACCTTCGAACGAAAAATTTTAAAGCCTGTTCCTCTAGATTGTTCTACAGTCTGTTCAATAACAGAAACACAAAAAGGGCATTTTCGAACACTCAGATCAATTTCATTTCCACATATTTCACAACACACTTTTGACACAACTCAACCAATAATTCTGTAAAACGATTTGTAGGTTTAACAAGTAAAAATAATCCAGAGAACACCAACCTTCATCAGACACGACGAACAGAAATAACTTCTTTCATCTGACGTAAACGCTGCATCAAGCGCTGTAACTGTTCAAGATCCCTAACCTCAAGAGTAATATCAAATTCTGCGGTATCCTCAACTGTGGTTCGGGCAGAAATTTCAACAATGGCAGCATCATCACTGCCAAGCACAGCACTCACCTCCGAGAATATACCTTTACTGTTTTCTGCAAAAACCTGAAGAGCCGCACGAGACTTGCTTTGCGAATGAGACGCCCAGCTTACATCAATCCATCTGCGAGGGTCGGTCGACCGTAGATTAGGACAATCAGCCTTATGCACGCTCACGCCCCTACCAGTCGTAATAAACCCAAGAATCTTGTCACCGGGAACAGGTCTGCAACACTGGCTGATTTTTACCAACATGCCATCCACACCGGCAATCTTCAAACCCTCCTTTCCATGCTCTACCTCTGGAGCTGCCTTTGCAGTCTGACCTGAATGCTCCTCGACAACCTGCTCGACAACCTGAGCATCTTCCGCCTGATGAAGTTCAGATGGTTGCAGGGCTTTCACCAGACTCTGCACGGTAATGGAACCATTACCCACCTTAATCAACATATCCTCAAGCGAATTACTACGAAGCATTTTGAGCAGAGTACGAATCTGACCAGACTTCACCATCTTTTTCAGGCTGGTATCGTAGGCTTTAACCTCTCTCTCACAAATTTCACGACCAAATTTGAGGGCTGCTTCATTTTCCTCACGACGGAGCCATGAACGAATGCGGGCACGTGCCCTACCGGTTTTGACAAAATCAAGCCAGCCTCTTCGCGGATGCTGGGATGGTGCGGTAATAATCTCTACCTGATCACCATTCTGCAACTGATATTTTAGCGGCACCAATTTACCGTTAACCTTGGCGCCGGTACATTTATCCCCTATCTCGGAATGCACCGAATAAGCAAAATCAACAGGACAGCTGCCAGCCGGAAATTCTTTCACCTCTCCACCAGGGGTGAGAACATAGACATCAGGATCAAAAAGTTCGCCTTTAACAGAATCAATAAATTCACGCGGATCATCAACATCCTTGAGCGATTTCACCAGATTCTTCAAATCGCTAAAGAGCTTGGCATCACGCCCTGCCACTTTTTGCCCTTCCTTATACGCCCAGTGAGCAGCAACACCTTCAGAGGCGACTTTGTCCATTTCCTCGGTACGAATCTGAATCTCGACAAAATGCCCTTTAGGACCAGCCACAGTTGTGTGCATGGACTGGTAATTATTAGCCTTGGGTGCGGAAATAAAGTCCTTTATCCGCCCCGGCACCGGTGACCACTCACCATGAATAATTCCCAAGGCCTCATAACATTCCTTCACTGTGTTCACTATGATACGAAAGGCCACCTTGTCATAGACATATTCAAGTTTGATATTCTGGGCAATAAGCTTTTTATAGATAGAATAGAGGTGCTTGGGACGGCCAAAGACACGAAGCGGCACAACACCATTTTCGGCAAGTTTTACCTTGAGAATATCAAGCATCTCTTTGACATAAGCTTCCCGCTCAGCAAGAGAACTCTCCATCTGGGCGTTCAGCTCATTATATTCATCGGGATAAAGATACTTAAACGAATAGTCCTCAAGCTCCCTCTTCAACCAGTCAATACCAAGACGACTGGCGAAGGGGGCGTAAAGAGTCATTGTTTCATGAGCTATATTAAGCTGTTCTTCGCGAGGGAGAGTATCGAGAACAAAAAGATCAGCCAGGCGATCAACAAGACGTACCAGCAAGACGCGAATATCCGCAGCAATCGCAAGCAACATCTTGCGAATACCCTCCGCCTGTCCAACCATTTTATTGTTGTACTGAACCTTATTAATTCTGGTCGTGCCGTCCACAATAGAGGCTACATCATGGCCAAAAGCTTCCTCAACCTCTTTAAGGCTCGCCCCTCTCTTGAGAGTTCCATGTAAAATACCAGCAAGCAAAGTATCGATATCCATCTGCATAGAGGCAAGAGTGGACGCAACCTCCTGAACATGATCAAGATAAGGCATACCTGAGAAATGAGTCTGACCTTCATGAATTTTTTTGGCAAACTCCAACGCCTTATCAATAGAACTGAGATCCTTATTCTGGAGATACCCTCCAGCCAGTACTTTTATGCTCTGCGAATCAGGCATTTACCTCGCGCCTCTTATCCTTTGCCTAAAATGAGTTGAGAACTGATTGTTTCCTGAAGATAAACAACACAATCATCTATAGACATCTCGCTTGTTTCACCGTCACGACGCTGTTTTATCTCCACCAGCTCATCTTTTACAAACCGCTTACCTACGGTTACACGATATGGAATACCGAGGAGATCCGCATCTTTGAACTTGGCTCCGGGACGCTCATCACGGTCATCTAAAAGCACCTCAAGACCAGCATTCTGTAGTTTTTCGTAAAGTTCTTCTGCTGCACCGGTGATAACTTCATCATTTACGCCAAGATTCAGAATTGTAACAGTATATGGAGCCATAGGCACAGGAAAGATAATTCCATCAGCATCATGATTCTGTTCGATACAGGCCGCAACCACCCTGCTTACGCCAATACCGTAACAACCCATGACAAAAAACTTCTCCTCACCACGACTATCCTGAAAAGTTGCCTTCATCGACTCGGAATACCCTGTACCAAGCTTAAAGACGTGACCAACCTCAATGCCCTGAGGCAGATCCAGTTTGCCACCACAGATTGGACATGGGTCGTCGGAACTAATCTGGCGTAGATCAGCAATATCAGTAACTTCAAAATCGCGACCAATATTGACATTTTTCATATGAAAATTCTTCTCATTGCCGCCTACATAGAAGTTGCTCATGGCGGCAACCTCGGCATCAGCGACAACCCGAAGCGGAATATTAACAGGACCCAGATAACCAATGGGCACGCCAGTTACATCAAAGACCGCTTTCTCGTCAAGCATCCTGACATCAATAACCCCAAGCAAATTTTTCAGCTTAACCTCTTCAACCTCACGGTCACCACGGACAAGTACCGCAACCGGAGTACCATCCGCATCAAACACCAGGGTTTTCACAAGCTGCTCAGGAGTTATATCAAGAAATTCACAGACATCATTAACCTTACGCTTGCCCGGTGTTTCAATTTTTTCAAGCTCCAGTAAGGTAACTTCATTCACCTTTTCAATCGGTTTCACCGCAGCCTTTTCCATATTTGCCGCATACTCACATTCGGTACAGACAACAATAGTATCTTCACCTGTCTTGGCAAGAACCATGAACTCATGGGAATAATTACCGCCAATGGCACCAGAGTCTGCCTGGACAGGGCGAAAAGCCAAACCACAACGGGTAAAAATCCTCTGATAGGCATCAAACATTTTCTGATAGGAAACAGTTGCAGCCTCATCATCCACATCGAAGGAGTAAGCGTCCTTCATAATAAATTCACGACCACGCATAAGTCCAAAACGAGGACGGATCTCATCACGAAATTTCGTCTGAATCTGATAAAAATTGACGGGAAGATCGCGATAGGAACTCAGTTCATTACGCACAATATCAGTAATAACTTCTTCATGGGTTGGACCAAGACAGGATTCTCTTTCATGCCGGTCATGAAAACGGAGCAGTTCCGGGCCATACTTTTCATATCGACCAGTCTCCTTCCATAAATCAGCAGGCTGCACCATTGGCATTGTAAGTTCAAGGGCTCCAGCTCGATTCATTTCTTCACGAACTATATTTTCAACCTTACGGATTGCTGCAAGCCCATAAGGCAGGTAACTATATACCCCAGAGGTAAGTCTGCGCATAAAACCTGCACGTAACATTAATTGATGACTGATAACCTCAGCCTCGGCAGGGGTCTCTTTTTTCGTTGGAATAAATGTCTCGGAATAGCGCATAATAACACATAAAGGTTGGCTGTACTCACAGCATCCAGTAATTAAATGACCTGCTCACACAACTGTTTTAGTCAAGGTAAACAATTTAATATAGTACAATAAGCAACAAGATTTTGTCCAGAAAATAGGAAAAGAGTCTTTCTGAAAATCTGCCGGAAACTTCAAATATTATTCGATCTACCGGCAGATGATGCACAAACGAAAATTATACAGCTTCAAGCTTTCTGCTTTTTATATTCAGCTTCCAGAGCCTTTAGTTCGTCAAGAAAAACATCAAGCAACCTGTTTTCTTCGACCTTTTTATACAACTCACCCTTTTTAAAAATTATCCCGGATCCGCGTCCTCCGGCAATACCAATATCAGCCTCTTTTGCCTCTCCTGGCCCATTAACCACACAGCCCATAACAGCAATTTTTACAGGGGCCTCCATCAACTGCACATAGGCTTCAACCTTTTCAGCAAGGTCAAAGAGATTAATACGGGTTCGGCCACAAGTTGGGCAGGAAATAAGCTCTGGTCCACGCTTACATATGCCGAGACAGCGAAGCAGTTCAAAGGCAACCCGAATTTCCTCAAGAGGATCACGGGTAAGAGAAATACGCAAGGTATCCCCGATACCTTCACTCAGCAGCATACCAAGAGCAACACTGGACTTGACGGTACCTGCGATGAGTCCGCCCGCTTCAGTCACACCAAGATGGAGGGGATAATCAACCGTTCGGGAAAGTTCCCTGTAACCGGCGACAGTGGTCAATACATCTGAGGATTTGATAGATATTTTTATATCTTCAAAACCATATTTTTCAAGCAACCGGACATTGCGAAGCGCACTCTCAATGATTGCTCTGGTATTGTTTTTCGTTGGATAGCCAAACTCTGCCAACAGATCTTTCTCTACCGAACCGCTATTAACCCCGACCCTGATGGGAATTCTGTGGCTTTTTGCCGCATCGACAACCATTTTTGTCTTTTCTGTACCACCAAGATTACCAGGATTGATACGAACCCCAGCAACACCATACTCCATGGAGGCAATAGCCAGTCTGTAGTCAAAATGAATATCGGCAATGATTGGCATACTGACAGAATCCACAATGGTTTTCAGTGACCGGGCGGCCTTCATGTCTGGCACAGCAACACGACCAATATCACAACCAGCCTGTTTCAAATTACGAAGCTGCCTGACCGTATTCTCAACGTCCCGAGTATCAGTATTGGTCATGGACTGCACAGCAATCTGACTATCACCACCAACAGGAACATCACCCACCATAATCTTTCTGGTTGTACGTCGTTCAAGCATACCTGTCATCCTTCTTACAGAACTTTTTTACCAAGATTTAATTCAGCGTCAGATGCACGAACATAAAGAGGAACCGCCGTATCAACATCAAGCATTTCTCCTCTTGCAAGCATATCACCTGTAAGAAAACCCATGGCTGAGGCAGAAACACGGTTCAGTGCAGCCGGTGCCAGTTCAATATTATCAGCTTTTTGCCACTGCTCTCTATAGGCGGGGACACCATCCCCTACCAGTAATACATCTTCTGAAAGCTGCTGAATCAATCGGTCAGGAGAGAGCACCTGGTAGTCGGTCTCACGAACAGGAATACCATTTTGAAATCTGAATCCCGCCGCATAAACTTCTTTTTTTCTGGCATCCTGAACAGCATAAACAAGCTTTGAACTGACACAGTTCGCGGCCATAACATCAAGACTTGAAACTCCAAGAAGAGGAATATCCGCAGCCATAACCAACCCTTTGCCAGTAACCATACCAATTCTCAGCCCCGTAAAACTGCCGGGTCCAAGGCTTACTGCGACACCAGCAATATCAGACCAGGAAAGCTCTGTTGCCTTCATCAAATATTCAATAGAAGCAAGAAGCCTTTGTGAATGCGTTAACCTGGTATCAAGGTCGAGAGAGCCAAGCACCTTTCCCTCAAATCGACCACCGACAGTCAGAGCCACACTACAGCAACTTGTCGCAGTATCAATCGCAAGAATTATTCTCTCACTCATCCGCTAATAATCCTCATGATATCATTATAAAAGACAAAGATCATCAAAGCCCCAAGCAAACCAATACCTATCTGCTGGGCAAATATTTGTTTACGTTCACTCAACGGTCTTTTACGTATTCCTTCCAATGTTAAAAAGACAAGATGCCCTCCGTCCAGCACAGGAACAGGAAGCAGATTAAGAAGACCAAGATTAACACTTAAAAGCGATGTAAAATAGAGCAGATTCACCCAGCCTGCCTTCGCCTGTTCGCCCGCCATCTGGGCAATCAAGATAGGACCACCCATTTCCGAGGCAGGAACCACCTGCTGAATCAGTTTCACAAAGCCCATGGCTGTCAAATAGACATAAAACCAGGTCTGCTGTAAGGCATTCTTGAAGGCTGCAAGAAGTCCAACATCTTCATAAACAAGCTGATCCGCCTTTCTGATACCGATCATAAAACGCTCTTCCACCGCCTCCCCAAAAAGATTTTTAACCGTATCCATCTCGGGTATAATGGTCAACTCAGTCTGAACATCCGAGCGCATAACGACAAGGTGTAGCGGCTCACCGCCACTCTGCCTTACCGACTCATTGATATCAAGCCATCGGTCTGTCTTACGATTATTTATTGAAATAACAACATCATCAACCTTAACACCTGCTTTTTCTGCAGGAGAACCTGCTTCGACTCCACCAATTCTGGTGGTATCCTGAGACACCGGAAGACCCTGAAAAAAGAACAGGAGAAAAAACAATATAACCGGAAAGATGAAGTTAAAAAGAGGTCCCGCAAAAACAATAAGAAAACGTTGATAGACCGGTTTATAAACAAAAGCTCTATCCTTTTCGACACGACTTTCCTCCTGCTCTTTGGGGTTTTCACCCAACATCTTCACAAAGCCCCCCAAAGGAAAAGCCGAGAGAACGTATTCCGTCTCACCGATTTTCCTGCCAAACAGCTTTGGGCCAAAACCCAAAGAGAATTTCAGTACCCGTACACGAAAAAGTTTTGCAAAAAGAAAATGCCCCAGCTCATGAACAAAGATCAGAGCACCAATAACAATAATAAAAGAAATAGCGGTATTCATTGTATCAATATACTGTCAATATTTTTTTGCAGACGGCTCAAACGATTCTGGAGGCGACCAGTTCACCGGCAACCTTACGAGCCTGCCCGTCAGCATTGAGAACATCATTAAGACTATAAGTACTGAGCATTGAAATTTTCTTCAGAGTATCAGAGACAATTGCAGCAATGTCAAGAAAAGCAATCTTTTCTTCCAGAAAAGCGGCAACAGCTACCTCATTGGCCGCATTCAGGATGGCTGGCGCCGTTCCTCCCTCTCTCAAGACATCAAAGGCAAGTCTCAGAGCCGGAAAATTTTTATAATCAGGCTCCACAAACTCTAATTTCGCACATTGACCGAGATCCAGTCTGTCAAGTTTAAGCGGTAATCTGTCTGGATAGGAAAGTGCATAGGCAATGGGAATCCGCATATCAGGAATACCGAGATGTGCCATAATCGAACCATCATGATACTCAACCAGTGAATGAACGATTGACTGTGGATGCACCACAACCTCAATTTCATCTGGTTCAATGTCAAAAAGCCATTTTGCCTCAATAACTTCAAGACCTTTGTTTATCAAGGTGGCAGAATCAATGGATATTTTTTCCCCCATACTCCAGTTAGGATGAGCCAGGGCCTGGCTCCGTGTAACATTCTCTAAAACATGCCTTTCCTTCCCATGGAAAGGACCACCTGAAGCCGTCAGAATAATCTTATGAATATCCTTTTTCTTGCCGGCATGTAATGCCTGAAAAATTGCCGAATGCTCAGAATCAACAGGCAACATATTGACCTGCTTGCGCCGCACTTGCTCCATCACAATCTGTCCTGCCATAACAAGAGTTTCCTTGTTGGCAAGACCAATATCCTTACCGGCCTCTATTGCGGCAAGAGTCGGCAGCAGCCCGGCGGCACCCACTATAGCTGAAATTGTCATTGAACAGTTCTCCATTGCGGCGACCTCTTCACTGCCGCTTACCCCCCAAACTATTGCAGGAACAGGAGAAATATCTTTTAGCAACAGACGTAATTTATCAGCATGCTCTTCATCAATAACAGAAACCAGCTCAGGCTGAAATTCCCTTATCTGCTGACACAGCAAGTCAAGATTACGTCCGGCTGCCAGACCAAGAATCTTGTATTTATCAGGAAATTTCCGAACAACTTCAAGAACATTGTTACCGATGGATCCGGTCGAACCGAGCAGAGATATATTTTTCATATCGAATAACAATCGATTAAGCGATAAAAATTAAAATCACATACAAAACAGGGACCGCAAAAAGCAGAGAATCTATTCTGTCCAGCATTCCTCCATGACCACGCAACCAGGTACCTGAATCCTTGGTGTTTGTGCCACGCTTGATAATAGATTCCGTAAGATCACCAACGATTGCGGCAATAGTTAACACAAGAGCAACAGAACCAAGGAATAACGGGTTTACCTCCGGTAAAAGGAGGTAGCCACTGACAAAGGCAGCAAAAACGGCACACAGTAATCCCCCCAGAGCACCTTCCACCGTTTTCTTGGGGCTGATATTTGGGCAAAGCTTATGCTTGCCAATGGCACTACCCACAAAATAGGCTCCGGTATCAGAAAATGCAGTAACAGCAGAAGCAATAATCAGCCACTGGGCACCGTTTTCCATGTAGCTGAGCAACAGCAAATGGGAACAGAGAAATCCCACATAGAAAACGCCAAAGATTAACCTCGAGAAAAAAGCATAACTATCTTTGAACTTTGCATATCTATAAAGAAAATAACCGGTTAAAATAAAAAATGCCGCTAGTAAGGTGGTATCAAGAAAATCACCGCCGCCAGTAAACGCTACCACCAGAACAGGAAGAGTCAAAACAAAGTTTATCAGGGCGCGTTCACGGTTCCTGAGATCTTCACCGGTTACCATACGCAAATATTCATCTGCGCCAATAAAACCGATGATGAGTACCACCGCAGCAAACAGTATAATCGGCCCCCACAACAATACCGCTAACCAAAAGACAGCCAGTAATAATCCAGGGACTACCCTGTCCATAATATCAGCTCCCCCTTTTTAGCTGTGCTCCGGTTCTGCCAAATCGCCGTTCACGATCCTGAAAATTTCCAATGGCCTCTGCCAGCTGCCTTTGCCTGAAATCAGGCCACATTATCTCTGTAAAATAAAGTTCCGCGTAGGATAACTGCCAGAGGAGAAAATTGGACAGCCTTGCCTCCCCTCCCGTACGAATGAGCAAATCCGGCTCCGGCAAGATTGCGGTATCAAGTTCACCGGCAAAGAGCTCAGGAGTAATATCATCAACATCAAGCTCGCCACTGAGGCATTTTCGACTCAATTTTCTGGCAGCACGACATAATTCATCCCGCCCACCATAACTGAGCGCCAGAGAAAGAGTCATGCTCTTATTACCTGCTGTCGCCTCCATTGTCTGACACAGACTCGAATAAACAGCCTCTGGTAATCTCTCCATATCACCAATACAGTGGAGCCTGATGTCATTTTCCTGCATCCGGGACAATTCAGCCTTGAGATATTTTTGCAGGATTGACATCAACCCAGCAACCTCCGTTTCAGGTCGATTCCAGTTTTCTGAGGAAAACGCATAAAGAGTAAGAGCTGGAACACCAAGCTCCCGACAAAACGACACGACATCCTGAACCGATTCAGCCCCGGCCCTGTGACCAAACAGCCTTGGACGCTTACGGCTTTCTGCCCAGCGACCGTTGCCATCCATAATAATTGCTATATGGGCAGGAAGCCTTTCAAGGTCAAGACCATACTGTTCTGCAATAGCTTCTGCTCCCATAAATCTCCTGTTAACTGCAATAATCTTACGCCCGAAAAGAAACTCTATACTTCCATTACTTCCTTTTCTTTTGCAGCAGTGATTTCGTCAATCTGCTTTACATAGTTATCGGTCTCAGCCTGCGCTTCGTCCTGCAGCTTGAACATATCATCTTCAGAAATTTCCTTGTCCTTCTTCTGCTTTTTGAAAGCATCAATGGCATCACGACGAGAGTTACGAATTGCAACACGGATATCTTCGGCAATCTTTTTCACCTGCTTAACAAGCTCTTTACGGCGCTCCTCTGTAAGCTGAGGTATATTAAGACGAACAACCTTACCATCACTTACAGGGGTTAGACCAATATCGGATTTAAGAATTGCCTTTTCAATAGGGGGGATCATCTGAGGGTCCCAAGGCTGAATAGCAATCATACGGGATTCAGGAATTGTCAGAGTTGCCACCTGATTGAGAGGCATACTTGAGCCATAGGCATCAACACCAATACCATCAAGAATAGCCAGAGAAGCACGTCCTGTCCTCACCTTGGCAAGCTCACTCCTGAAAGCATCCACAGACTTCTCCATCTTCTCACTCATCTCAAGAATAACTTCACTCATGGGGTAACCTCATCTATAAAAAAAGACCTCATTCAATATTACACGGTTCGATTAACTCTGCTCTGTCGGCAATCTGGATTAAAACAGATTTTTCATTTTAATCCAAATATTAAGATAGAGGCTCAAAGGGTTTTCGCAAACACTCTCCGCAGAATACAGCTAGGAGGTAATCAACGTCCCAACACTTTCACCCTTAGCAGCCTTTTGCATATTGCCGGCAACCGCCATATTCAATACCATAATCGGTTTATCATCATTTCTCGCAAGAGCGATTCCGGCAGCATCCATCACCTTAAGACCTTTCTTGAGAACCTCATCATAGGTGAGATGCTCGTACTTTACAGCGTCATTATATTTCATCGGATCCTTATCATAAACACCATCAACCTTGGTGGCCTTAACCACCACATCAGCATCTATCTCAAGAGCTCGTAAGACCCCTGCTGAATCCGTAGTAAAATAAGGATTGCCAGTACCAGCCGCGAAAATGACAACCCGCCCCTTTTCAAGATGACGAGTTGCACGCCTTCTGATATACGGTTCACAAACAGACTGCATGGGAATAGCCGACATCACCCGTGTAATAACGCCATTTCTCTCAAGAGCGTCCTGCATCGCAAGGCTGTTCATGACAGTTGCAAGCATTCCCATATTGTCTGCAGTGGTTCGATCCATCCCCTTGCTGGCACCGGCAACACCACGGAAAATATTTCCTGCACCGATCACAACACCAAGCTCAACCCCCATCTCAACCAGCTCTTTTATCTCAGAGGCAACAAACTCAAGAACTCCGGTATTAATACCGTAGGCATCATCACCCATTAATGCTTCACCGCTCAATTTAAGCAACATTCTTTTGTATCTGGCAGCCATAATGCTCCTTGTGAAGGTAAATTTTAGAGGGAAGTAAAAAAAGAAAGAAAACTGCATCGTTGCTCAGATATTTCTATCTGAGCAATCGAAGTAAAACGAAAAACTATGCCCCAACCTGAAAACGGGCAAAACGCTTGATGGAAATATTCTCTCCCATCTTGGCAATCAGCTCATTGAGCATATCCTGAACCGTCAATTTACCGTCAGGATCCTTAACATAGATTTGATCAACCAGTGCTATTTCCTTAATAAATTTTTCCATCTTGCCGGCAACCATCTTCTCGGCAATATTCTCTGGCTTGCCGGAATCAATCGCCTGCTGAATGTAGATGGCCTTTTCACGCTCAAGAATATCCTCAGAAATACCCTCACGGGTAACAGCTACAGGATTAGCAGCAGCAATCTGCATTGCAATATTTTTTGCAAAGGCAACAAAATCTTCATTCTTGGCAACAAAATCAGTTTCACAACCAACCTCTACCATAACCCCAAGCTTACCTCCAGCATGAATGTAGGTTTCAACGGTACCTTCACTGGTAGCACGGTCGGCACGTTTTGCCGCGACAGCAAGACCTTTTTGACGAAGAAAATCTACCGCCTTTTCCATATCACCATCGGTTTCGGTAAGGGCTTTTTTACAATCCATCATACCAGCCGCTGTCTTATCCCTGAGCTCTTTAACCATCTTGCTTGTAATAGCCATTGTAACTCTCCAAATATTATACTCTAAAATTCCACAACCTTTACGGTACCTTATTCAATCTCTAAGGTATATCCTTTTCACACAACAAAAGGGGCAAGTCATACGACAGCCCCTTTTGCTCATTCAGATTAACCGGGTAATTCACCACAGTTCCAAACTGTAATCTATCTATGCTTCCTCTGCATCGGCCATCTCACTTCCGGCATCACCCATCGCCGCAGCAACAGCCTCCTCGGAAGCGTCATCGCCATCACGCTCTGCCTGCCCGGCAAGAACCGCTTCTGCAATGTTTTGACTAATCAAACGAATGGAGCGAATAGCATCGTCATTTCCTGGAATAACAAAATCAATACCATCTGGATCGCAGTTGGTATCAGTCAATGCAACAACCGGAATATGCAGCTTGTTAGCTTCATTAACGGCGATAGACTCCTTACGGGGATCAACAATATAAATAACAGAAGGCAGGGCCTTCATATCTTTAATACCACCAACATTACGCTCAAGCTTGATGCGTTCTTTTTCCATAAGCAGAATTTCTTTCTTCGGAAAACGATTAATAGAACCATCAGCCTGCATAGCCTCAATAGATTTCAGACGATCAATGGAATTCTTGATAGTCTGAAAGTTTGTGAGCATACCACCGAGCCAGCGATGATCAACATAGTACTGTCCACAACGTTTCGCCTCTTCACGGATAATATCCTGGGCTTGACGCTTAGTACCAACAAAGAGTATGGAACCACCATTCTTGACCTGTGAAGAAACAAAGGCACATGCCTTGTCGAATAATTTCTTTGTTACATCAAGGTTTACAATATAGATTCCATTACGAGGGCCATAAATATATGGCTTCATTTTGGGGTTCCACCTGCGAGTCTGGTGACCGAAGTGCAGACCTGCCTGAAGCATGTCCTTTACTGTTGCCTGTGTCATAATTCTCTCCGTATCTGGTTTTTCCTCCATCTTCTTAGTCATCTTATAAGGTTATCAAGATAACACCAGGACGTGTGAAGATGTGTGTTTTACATCATATTCATAAAAGATGATGTTATTCAATGGGCTTCATCCTGAAGCGTAACCGTAAAGAAAGAGCAACTCCTCCCTCTCCACGACCGAAAATATTTACCATGCAAAAATATTTATTGCAAGTAGTGGTTTTGGCAATACTACTATTTAGGAAGTAAGGATGACTTACCTGTTAAAATCAGCTTTAACCATTCAAAACCAAATTTCTGTAATTCCAAATCGTCTACTGCGATTCTGCGTTTAAAATCCCGATCGAGCTTAAACTGCTTTAACAACCGGCGCTCATCACAAAAACGACGAAATCCGTCTATATTGTAGCAAATCATAAAAGCCATCTGTTGCTTTGGACCACCAACACCCTCACCTTTCCAAGGGTTAGAAGCAAGGAGGGTATCAATTTCGGCCCATAAATCATTTGCGAAATTAAACTGATCTATCCGCTGATTTCTCACCCAGCTCTTTACAGTGAATTCGCGTGGTTCATTGTGCCCCTCACAATAGTCGTGATCGCTCATAAAATAGAACTCTTCAGGTCTACCACCACGCCTATTTTCACGGGCCACAGCTCGTTCAAGAGGATAAGTCCTGCAGGCTGATGGACGATCCTGATAAACACTACAGCCCTCATCTGTCAAAAAAGGGCAAGCTTCATTTTCCGCAAGTTTCAACATCAGTGCTGGAAAATATGGATTATGCCCTTTAATCAGATGAATATAATCCTGAATAAACCTTTCTGAATCAAGCTTTAAGGCATTCTTAAGACGAATGACATCATATGGATAAAGGATCAATTCAACCTTTCTGCAACAGCCGGTAAAGCAAGGAACTCCCGGGTGACAATCAAAGCAAAAAGTGTCCTGCCCAAGAGGCACCATCTCTTCCGGGAACTCATGATTTTCTACACTCATAACGAACCTTCCAGGTAATTCCCCTTTATCTCAATAAAAAAAGGCTGATCAGAACAATAGTTCTAATCAGCCTTTAACCTGCACAGTAAAGAAACTATTCCTCAGTCTCTATATCTTCTACCTCTGGAATCTCTTCTTCATATCCAACCAGCTCAATTATTGCCATGGACGCATTATCGCCCTGCCGAACACCGGTCTGAATAATACGAGTGTAGCCGCCTTTACGGTCAGCGAACTGCTCTGCAATGTCAGTAAAGAGCTTGTGAACAACATCCTTGCTCCGAATATAGCCTAATGCCTGACGACGTGCGTGAAGATCACCGCGCTTTGCAAGAGTGATCATCTTTTCAGCAATCGGACGAAGCTCTTTGGCCTTCTCTCTAGTTGTAACAATTCTCTCATGTTCAAAAAGAGAAGTTGCCATATTGCGAAACATAGCCTCTCTATGAGAACTGGTACGCCCTAATTTTCTTCCTGATTTACGATGTCTCATATCTCAATCCTCAGCATTCACCTCTGCAGTAAATGCAATACTAGCTTATGTAAATAACTCTATAATCTTATATAATTAGTGATTTCAAGAAGAATTTTTCTACTCGTCCTCACCCTTAACAGGCGCATTCCACCCCTCAAGCTTCATACCGAGGGTAAGATCCATTTCCTGCAGCAGTGTTTTTATCTCATTGAGAGACTTACGACCAAAGTTTTTGGTCTTCAACATTTCCTGATCTGTCTTCTGAACAAGTTCACCTATGTAGTTAATTCCTGCATTTTTCAAACAGTTTGCAGAACGTACAGAAAGTTCAAGATCTTCAACAGGCTTGTTCAGGAATGGATTGACCACCTCAACCTCTGCTTCTTCAGCTTTCTTCTCAGGTTCAATCGCACTTTCATCAAAATTAATAAAAATATCTACCTGTTCCTTAAGGATTTTAGCCGCATAGGCAAGAGCATCTTCAGGTCGGACACTACCATCAGTTTCGATTTCATAGGTCAGCTTGTCATAATCGGTCTGTTGACCAACACGTGCAGCAGAAACCACATATTGAATCTTTTTGATAGGAGTAAAAATAGCATCAATAGGAATTTGTCCTACAGCCAAATCATCCTTGGCTTGATTTTCCGCAGGCTGATAGCCCTTGCCCCACTCCACTGTCATTTCTGCCTTGAAACTAACATCTCCGGTGAGATTACAGATCACATGATCTTCATTCATAATCTCAACATAGGCAGAAGGTATAATATCGCCAGCAACAACCTGTCCTGGTCCCTGTTTTTCAATCTTGATAGTTTGGGACTCTTCACAATTGAGTTTCAGACGAACCTGTTTCAGATTGAGGATAATTTCGCTCACATCTTCCTTCACATCTTTCATGGAAGTGAGTTCGTGAAGTGCACCTTCTATTTTGACAGTAGTAATAGCTGCACCCTGAATCGAAGACAACAGGATTCTTCTAAGGGAATTTCCTAAAGTCGTAGCAAAACCACGTTCAAGCGGCTGACAGATAAATTTACCATAAGTTTCAGAATGTCTCTTCTGATCAATCTCTACTTTCTCTGGCTTGATTAATTCATGCCAGTTACGGTAAGCAGGTACTTTTTCGTCGATTTCCTGTGTCATAGGTATCCTTCTTTTCTATACCGGCTAGGGTATAATTTTCATTTAGCAAACAGCTAAATTAACATTTTCTTTTTTTAATCAGGCTGTTATCGACCAAAACGACAAAACAGAAAAATTGCAAGACGAACACAACAACACTCGCCTTGTACAACCATTACTTGGAGTAAAGTTCTACAATCAATCTTTCCTGAATTGGCATGGTAATCTCTTCTCTGTTTGGAAGAGCTTTAACGGTTGCCTTGAAATTGTCCTTGTCAAGTTCGAGCCAGCTTGGTACACCTCGACGAACAACAGCCTCGAGATTATCAATAATACCAGCATTAGCACGACTCTTCTCTTTCAGGGAAATAACGTCATCTACTGAAACCTGAAAGGAAGGGATATCAACCCTTTTACCGTTTACCAAAATGTGCTTGTGACGTACCAGCTGACGTGCCTGATTTCTGGACGATGCAAATCCGGCACGAAACACGACGTTATCAAGACGTCTTTCAAGGAGAACAAGGAGATTCTCACCTGTAACACCTTTTTGCATTTCCGCTTTCTCGAAAGTCAGCCTGAACTGACCCTCAAGCATTCCGTACATGCTTTTAACCTTCTGCTTCTCTCGAAGCTGAATCGCGTAATCAGATAATTTTTTAAATCTATTCTGACCGTGCTGTCCTGGACCGAACGCACGTCGTTCAAATGCACACTTATCAGAGTAACAACGATCACCCTTCAAAAACAATTTAACATTTTCCCGTCTACAACGGCGGCATGCTGCCCCAATATTTCTAGCCAACTTGGGCCTCCATTTTTAATAATTTTTCAAACACCAGAGGACGTCAACTATACACGACGACGCTTTGGAGGCTTACATCCGTTATGAGGAACAGGAGTTACATCGTAAATGCGACTCACCTCAAAACCGGTATTTATAAGAGCACGAAGTGCCGCTTCCCTACCAGGTCCTGGTCCTTTAACTTTAACCTCCACCTTTCTCATACCGCAATCAGCAGCCTTTTTAGCCGCATCAGCAAGTGCATTCTGTGCCGCAAACGGTGTGGACTTGCGAGAGCCTTTGAAGCCAAGTACTCCAGCACTACACCAGGACACGACATTACCCTGCTTGTCGGAAATGGTAACAATAGTATTGTTAAAGGTAGAATAAATATATACTATCCCTTCCGGAATATTCTTTTTTACCTTTCTCTTCTTGGAAACTGCCATATTTACACCTTTTTGATATAGAGTTCGAACCGCGACCAGCTATAATTCGAACCGTCCCCACTTATACTACGGGGCAATTAATTATTATTTCCGACGAGCAGCACCACGACGCGGCCCTTTACGAGTGCGTGCATTGGTTTTTGTCTTTTGTCCACGACAAGGCAAGCCCATACGATGGCGTCTACCCCGGTAACAACCAAGGTCAGTAAGACGCTTGATGTCCATAGAAACTTCACGCCTACGATCACCCTCTACAGTGTATTCAGCTTCAATCACCTTACGGATACGATTTACGTCATCACCGTCGAGATCATCTGAATTCATGGTATAGGGAAGGTCAACAGCATCAAGAATCTTGCGTGCAGATGTCAAACCAATACCATGAATATAGGTAAGTGCCCTATCAATGTGCTTGTTCTTCGGAAGGTCTATTCCTGCTATACGTGCCAAGGTCTATCTCCTTAAAAGTAGGTGGTATAGAGTTTATTTATCCAGCAACTGTTCTTTATTTCTGATGGCAGAAAAAGAATGTTGCAGATCTTTTTCTATAAACCGTTTACCCCTGCCTCTGTTTATGTTTTTTAACTTTACAAGATACGCGAACCACACCGTTGCGCTTGTATACCTTACAGTCACTGCATATTTTTTTTACAGATGCACGAACTTTCATGATAAACAAACTCTCTATTTTTTCTTTTTATTGTTTTGGCTTCTAAAAGTAACCCTTCCCCGTGTCAGGTCGTATGGGGAAAGTTCCACAGTTACCCTGTCGCCAGGTAAAATTTTGATAAAATGCATTCTCATTTTACCAGAAATATGAGCAAGCACCTTATGTCCATTATCCAATTCGACCCGAAACATCGCATTAGGTAATGGTTCGATAATGGTACCCTCAACTTCTATTGCTTCTTCTTTTGCCATGGAGGCTCCTGCTCTTTTTATAAAATCAAGCTGTTACGTATACAACAACAGGCGATTTCATTTATTCATCAACCATAAAATTACGGTTTTCGGATTAATTCTTAAAATTTAAAGGGGAGTAATATAGCATACTTTAAATAAAAATGAAGCTTTTTTTATAATTCTCCCCTTAATGAAGAACAAAATTTGCGACATTTTTCAAATTAGCTACTCCCTCACAATACTCACTGTCCGATTTATCCCTTACGGGAACTCAAAATAACAGGTCCATCCTCAGTTACAGCAACTGAATGTTCAAAATGTGCTGACAACTTGTGATCAGCAGTAACAACAGTCCAACCATCACGGAGTATTTTGACATGTTCAGAACCCAGATTAAGCATAGGTTCTATTGCCAACACCATTCCAGGTAAAAGACGTGGCGATCTTCCCCTCTGATAAAAATTGGGTATTTCGGGAGGCTCATGTAAATCCGTTCCAATACCGTGCCCTACAAACTGACGGACAACGCCCAGCTTGTTATCTTCTGCATGCTTCTGAACGGCTTTGGATATATCTGAAATTCGATTACCGGGAATAGCCTGAGCAATACCCTTGTGAAGAGACTCATCCGTCACCGCCAGCAATCTCTTGGCTTCCTGCGAAATATTGCCGACAGGAATGGTTACAGCAGAATCGCCGTAATATCCTTTATGTAAAACACCAAAATCGACCGATATAATATCGCCTTTTTTAAGCTTACGCTTACGAGAAGGGATACCGTGAACAACCTCCTCATTCAATGAAACGCAAAGACTCCCCGGAAAGCCTCTATATCCTTTAAAAGCAGGCTTAACACCATGCTCTCTACAATAATTTTCAGCTATCTGATCAAGCTCCCAGGTGGTCTGACCTTCTTCAACTGTATCAACAAGAATCTGCAGCACGGCAGCAACATGTTGATTAGCCTCTCGCATAAGTTCGATTTCATCACGATTCTTTACAACTATCGATTTAGCAGGATTTCCAGCAACCATTTTTCTTTAACCTGTTGAAATTAAATCGCCTTATTCTCGATTCCTCGAAAAACTGTAAACCTAGCGTCTTCCTCTAATCTTTCCCTGTTTCATAAAACCTTCATAGTTTCTCATATGAAGATGCGACTCAATCTGGGAAATGGTATCGATACTTACACCAACAACAATCAAGAGGGCTGTTCCACCGAAATAAAATGGAATATTAAAACTTGAAATCAGGAGTGTAGGTAACACACAAACAAGACTGAGATAGGTTGCACCTACCACGGTAAGTCTGGTAAGAACCTTATCAATAAATTCAGCCGTGCGTTTTCCTGGACGAATACCAGGGATAAAGCCACCATTCTTCTTGAGATTTTCTGCAACATCTTCTGGTTTAAAAGTTACTGCCGCATAAAAGAAACAGAAGAAAACAATCAGCACTACATAACAGATATAGTAATAAACAGTTCCCGGAGACATGGCAGCTGAAGCCTTTTGCACCCAGTCAACCTTAATAAACGAACCAATAGTTGCCGGAAACATCATAATAGACGAGGCAAAAATAGGTGGAATAACACCGGCCACATTAATTTTAAGAGGCAAATGAGAGCTTTGCCCACCATACATCTTACGACCGACAACACGCTTTGCATATTGAATAGGTATTCTTCTCTGGGAAGTCTCAAAATAGACAATGATCGCGACAACTGCGAACATGAAAACAAGAAGAACAGGTACAAAGAAAAGAGCAATTTCACCAGCCTTGACAAGCTGAATGGAGTTGGCAATAGCTGCAGGACCACGAGCAACAATACCTGCGAAAATGATAAGGGAAATACCATTACCAATACCACGTTCAGTCATCTGCTCGCCAAGCCACATGATAAACGCTGTACCTGAGGTAAGAGTCAACATGGTCATCAATTTAAACTGAACACCAGGCTCAAGAACAATAGGTTCGCCTCCCGGACCAACCATTCCTTCAAGCCCGGCTGCAATAAAACTGCCCTGAATAACACTCAAGACTATTGTCAGATATCGGGTATACTGGGTGATCTTTCTATGACCAGCTTCACCTTCTTTTTTCAGTAACTCAAGTTGAGGAATAACAACAGTCAATAATTGGATAATAATCGAAGCACTAATATAGGGCATAATACCGAGGGCAAAAATAGAGAAATTCTCTAAAGCACCACCGGAGAACATATTAAACATACCAAAAAGCGTACTGGCATTCTGACTGAAAAATGAAGCCAGAGCCTCACCATTGATACCTGGAGTCGGGATCTGAACGCCCATCCTGTATACGGCAAGCATCAAGATAGTAAAAAATACACGCTTTCTCAGCTCTGGAATGTTTGCTGCACTTTGAAGTCCACTCATTCTCTTTTCCTATATCAAACAGCACAAAAAGATCAGAGCCATAATTGACCCTGATCTTCTATAATTTAGCCGATCACCAGGTGATCGTTATTGTTACCTGCTGGCCCTTTACTCAGAAAGAACAACACTACCACCTGCAGCTTCAATAGCTGCTTTCGCAGAAGCACTCATCTTATCAACTTTTACAGTCACAGCCTTGGTTATTTCACCATTGGCAAGGACCTTGATAAGTGCACCTTTTTTAGCCATGCCAGCCTCAACGAGTTTTGCCGCATCAATTTCACTTCCAGCTTCAAACTTATCTAATTGAGATAGAGCTACAAGCACATATTCCTTTTTGAATATGTTGGTGAAACCACGCTTTGGAAGACGACGCTGGAGTGGCATCTGACCACCCTCAAAACCAGGTTTAACACCAGAACCAGAACGAGATTTATATCCCTTGTGCCCCCGTCCTGCTGTCTTGCCATGTCCAGAGCCAGGACCACGCCCAAGACGCTTGCGCTGTTTGGTGGAACCTGCCTTAGGCGAAAGATTACCTAGATTCAACATATTACACCTCTTCTATACGAACAAGATGTTGCACTTTATTCAGCATTCCACGAATTTCTGGAGTGTTTTTTCTTGTTACAGTCTTATTTAATTTGGTTAGCCCCAGACCGGTCAATGTGGCTCGAATCTTATCGGTACAGCCGATACCACTCTTGACCAGAGTAAATGTAATTGTCTCGGTCATTTGACTACCTATATAATTTAATTTTTATTTCAACCACAGAACAGGTCTTAAGCCTGAATTTCTTCTACACTCTTGCCACGAAGTTCTGCTATTTTCTGTGCAGAACGAAGCTGTTTCAGCCCATCAAGAGTAGCTTTAACCATATTATGTGGATTATGGGAACCGAGACATTTGGTAAGAATATTCTCTACACCCGCAGCCTCAAGAACCGCACGAACCGGTCCACCAGCGATCAATCCGGTACCAGCTGAAGCAGGCTTAAGAAGAACTCTGCCAGCTCCATAGTGACCAGTCACCTGATGTGGAATGGACATCTCTGTAAGGGAAACATGGGTCATATCCTTTCTGGCTTTTTCCACACCTTTGCGAATTGCCTCAGGAACCTGATTTGCCTTACCGAGTCCATATCCGACCCTACCTTTACCATCACCGACTACAACAATGGCGCTAAAGCTAAAACGACGACCACCTTTTACAACCTTAGCAACCCTGTTGATAAAAACTATTTTTTCAATAAGTTCTTCGGTATTTTCTTTTGCCTTAGAACGCTTAAAATCAGACAAGGGACACCCCCACTATTTTATAATCTTTAGAATACGAGTCCACCTTCACGGGCACCCTCGGAAAGAGCCTTTACTCTACCGTGGTAAATATAACCGCCACGATCAAAAATCACTTCTTTGATACCTGCAGCAGTTGCACGTTCAGCAAGCTTCTGACCTACTATTTTAGCAGCTGCAGTCTTGCCTGACTCCTCACCCAGCTCAAATTGCTTATCAGTAGTAGACATGGCAACCAAGCTACGGCCAGAAACATCATCAATTATCTGTGCATAAATGTGCTTGTTACTTTTGTATACCCGAAGACGCGGACGCTCGGGAGTTCCCGAGATTTTTTTACGAATCCGACTTACTCGTTTGGCTCGCGCAAGCACTTTACCATTCGTTTTAGCCATGTTTCTTATCCATTTAAAATAATGTAACCAACAAATGTTACGATTTTAATTATTTAGCTCCTGCTTTACCAACCTTACGCACGATGTGCTCGTCTTCGTAACGAATCCCTTTTCCTTTATATGGCTCGGGCTTACGGATCTGACGAATCTGCGCCGCAGACAGGCCAAGAACTTCCTTGTCAATAGATTCAAGAGTAATCTTGGTTCCCCCGTCTACTGTTGCCTTTACAGTTTCCGGCAACTCGTACTCGACTGGGTTGGAATATCCAACATTAACCACAAGTTTCCTGGAGCCTTCAACGTTAGCTTTATAGCCAACACCTTCAATTACGAGAACTTTCTTGAAACCTTCCTCCACACCAACAACCATATTGTTAATAAGGCTTCTTGTCATTCCCCTGAAAGCATTCACGCGACGGCTCTCAATACGATTTTTTACAACAATTTCATTATCCTGAACGTCAACCTCCAGCTCAGGCATAATATCACGCTCAAGAGTTCCTTTTTTTCCGGTCACAGTAATGTGCTGGCCCTTAAGATCAACTTTTACTCCGGCAGGAACGGTAATTGGTTGTTTTCCAATACGAGACATATTCACCTCCTTACTGCATAAGGTTACCAAACCTCGCAGATAATCTCCCCACCAGAATTCAGCTCTCTTGCTGTCTTATCGGATACAAGACCTTTGGAAGTAGAAACGATAGCAACCCCCAATCCGTTAAGCACCTTTGGAATTTCAGCAGCTTTCGCGTATCGGCGTAAGCCAGGCTTACTGACACGCTTGATCCCGGTAATTACAGATTCATTGTTTGGACCATACTTCAGGTCGATCTTCAGAGTCTTGCCAACAGCTGAATCAGTCACCTGGAAATCGTTAATATAGCCCTCTTCTTTCAATACTTTTGCTACGTTAGCTTTTACGGTAGATGAAGGCATTTCAACAGCCTCAAATTTTACCATAGCAGCATTGCGTATTCTGGTCAGCATATCTGCCAACGGATCGCTCATAGACATAGCGAACACTCCTTATTCTAAATAATAGACAGAATCAAACAGAGATTGTGACCTACCAGCTTGACTTGGTAACTCCCGTAATCTCACCGCTAGAAGCTAATTTACGGAAACAGATTCTGCAGATTCCAAATTTTCTGATAAAGCCGCGTGGACGACCACAAAGTGGACATCTGTTATATTCTCGCACTGCAAATTTACTCTTACGCTTTGCCTTTGCGATAATGGATTTCTTAGCCAAACCGACCTCCAGTTTCTCTGGTTTAAATAACCTGGTTATGTATTATTTTTTAAAAGGCATTCCCATCAGACGAAGAAGCTTACGTCCTTCATCATCAGTCTTTGCTGATGTTACGATAGTAATATTTAGACCTTTAATTTTATCAATCTTGTCATAATCAATCTCAGGAAAGATAATCTGTTCCTGAATTCCCATAGAGTAGTTTCCACGACCATCAAACCCTTTGGCAGAAACTCCACGAAAGTCACGAACACGTGGCAGAGCAATATTTACAAGCTTGCTCAGAAAATCATACATTCTCTCGCCACGAAGGGTTACACGACAACCTATAGGCATACCTTCTCTGAGTTTAAATGTAGCAATGGATTTTTTAGCTTTTGTCACAACAGCGCGTTGACCTGCAATGCGGGTAAGCTCTTCTGCAGCTCCCTCAACAATCTTTGGATTCTGAACAGCCTCGCCAAGTCCCATATTAAGAATGATTTTCTCAACTTTGGGAATCTCCATAGGATTGGTGTATCCAAATTCTTCTTTAAGTGCAGGCACACACTCATTTGTATAATAATCTTTCAGCGCACCCATATCCTTACTCCTTATGCTTTAGCCTCAATGGATTCACCGCAGCTTTTACAAACACGCACCTTGCTGCCATCATCAAGAATCTTCTTACCAATTCGGCCAGTTTTTGTACACTCAGGACAAATCAGTTGAAGATTAGATACGTGAATAGGTGCCTCCTTCTCGATAATCTGGCCCTGCTGGTTCATCTCGGTTGCTTTTGTATGGCGCTTAATCATGTTAATACGCTCGACAATCGCCTTATCCTTATCTACAAGCACCTTGAGAACCTTACCGACACGACCTTTATCTTTGCCAGCAATTACTTCTACCTGATCATTTTTTTTCAGGTATGTTCTACCCTGTCTCATTTTTAAACCTTTATTGTTCGATGTGTCTAATTGCAAGAAGAACCGGTATTAAAGAACTTCTGGTGCAAGAGAGATAATCTTCATGAATCCCTGGTTACGTAACTCACGGGCAACAGGTCCAAAAATACGTGTCCCGATTGGCTCACCGGACTGTCCGAGAATTACCACTGCGTTATCATCAAATTTGACCCAAGTGTCATCCATACGATGCATTTCTTTCGCAGTTCTTACGACAACAGCCTTAAGGACATCACCCTTTTTAACTTTCGCGTGAGGGATTGCTTCCTTTACTGTAATTACAATTACGTCTCCAATGCGAGCATACCTTCTTCTGGTTCCGCCAAGGACACGAATACACAGAACCTTCTTGGCACCAGAATTATCAGCTACATTGAGTAATGTTTCTGTTTGAATCATTTTTTCACCTGATTTCTATCAATGCACGCCTGTTAATAGTTTATTAAACAGCCTGCTCAAGTATTGTTTTCACGCGCCATCTCTTTCTCTTACTCAGAGGACGGCATTCCTCAATAAGAACTACGTCGCCGATGTTGCATGCGTTTTCAGGGTCGTCTGCCAAATACTTAACACTAGTCTTCACAAATTTTCCGTAAAGCTTATGACGAACTTTTTTCTCAACCCGGACAACAACACTTTTTTCCATCCTGTTACTCACAACAGAACCAGTTCTTGTCTTTCTTGATGTATTATTTTCACTCATAATTTATCAATCGTGATGTTGGTCGCAAAAATGTTAACCATATAATATAATTTTTGAGCCGCAGCAACTAAGCCGCATCTTCAGCGATTATGGTTTCAATCCTTGCAATATCTTTTCTAATTTTTTTCAATTTTGAGGTGTCTTCCAGTGGACGGATCTTATGCTGAAAAGAAAGATTTCCAAGCTCTTCTCTAAGATCCTTAGCTTTAGCAGCTAATTCCTCCGCGGACATTTTACGAAGTTCATCTATTTTCATAAAGAAGTCCTCCTCGTAACAACTTTACATGGGAAAGGAAGTTTATTACCTGCAAGGGTAAGAGCCTTCACTGCAAGCTTTTCACTAACACCGGAAACCTCATAAAGAATTTTACCAGGTTTGATCGGTGCTACCCAGTACTCAGGACTACCTTTACCTTTACCCATCCTGGTTTCAGCCGGTTTCTTGGTTACTGGTTTATCCGGGAATACACGAATCCAGACCTTTCCACCACGCTTCATTGTTCTGTTAATGGTAATACGTGCAGCCTCAATCTGTTGCGCTGTCATCTTGCCGCAACTAAGAGCTTTCAAAGCGTAGTCACCAAAGGAAATTGACGATCCGCGAAAAGCGGTACCCTTCGATCTCCCCTTGAACACTTTTCTATGCTTAACTTTTTTAGGACTTAACATCTTTTACTCCAATCTTTATTGAGACAGGCCGCCCAGTCACTTACTGAGCAACAACGCCCTTGTCCTTTTCGCTCAAAACTTCGCCTTTGAATATCCACACCTTCACGCCGATGATACCGTAAGTTGTGTTCGCTTCAGAAAGAGCGTAATCAACATCCGCACGAAGTGTGTGCAGAGGAACACGACCTTCACGAACCCATTCACATCTTGACATTTCAGCACCACCAAGACGACCGGAACAGGCGATCTTGATTCCCTGTACACCAAAACGCAGTGCAGAGCTTACAGCTTTTTTCATCGCACGACGGAAAGCAACACGACGGGCAAGCTGTTGAGCAATGTTATCGGCAACAAGCTGGGCATCAGCTTCAGGACGGCGAACCTCTTGAATATCAAGGGTAACCTTACGAGAGATGAGTCGCTCAAGTTCACCCTTGAGTATTTCGATCTCTGCACCTTTTTTTCCGATAACAATCCCAGGTCTTGCAGTAAAGAGCTTGATACGTACCTGCTCACCTGTTCTTTCTATCTTTACCTTGGCGAGGCCAGCATGATTGAGTCTCTTCTTGAGAAACTTACGAATCTTCTGATCTTCAATAAGGAAAGTAGAATATTCTTTGTCTGCGTACCAAACCGAATCCCAAGTACGGGTGATATTCAGTCTTTGCCCTATTGGGTTAACTTTTTGGCCCAAAACAAACCTCCGACAAATATTATTTAATATTACTTTCTAGTTTATATCACTGATTTGATTAAATTTCGTCGAGAACCACAGTGATATGACTTGTTCTTTTAATAATCCCAGTTGCCCGTCCCATTGCTCGAGGTCTAATACGCTTCAGGGATGGTCCACCATCAATCATTATTTTCTTCACATACAGATTATCTACATCAACCTGATCATCCTGAGTTGCATTAGCAACCGCAGATTCGATAACCTTCTGCAATATTCCAGCACCCTTTTTTGGCATAAAGCTCAGTGTGGTGATAGCCTGGTCAACGCCCATTCCTCTCACCACATCTGCAACGAGCCGTGCCTTCTGGGGAGAAATTCTGATATATTTCCCTACGGCTTTTGCTTCCATAGTTATGTACTCCTACTGAGTCCAGTTACAACGGTAATACCGTTTTTAAAATTACCTTTTACCTTTTTTGTCTGAAGCGTGTCCATAGTAAGTTCGAGTTGGTGAAAATTCACCAAGCTTGTGTCCTACCATGTTCTCCGTGACAAAAACAGGGATAAATTTTTTTCCATTATGAACTGCAAAGGTCAGTCCAACCATCTCGGGACTGATATCAGACCTTCTTGACCAGGTTTTAATAACCTTGCGAGAACCTGATTCAAGTGCCTGATCAACCTTCTTCTGCAGGTGATCATCAATGAAAGGACCCTTTTTAACTGAACGTGACATACCTTACTCCTTGTATGTTTATGATCTCTTCTTGACGATAAACTTGTCAGAAGACTTATTCTTACGGGTTTTATAGCCTTTGGTTGGATACCCCCATGGAGTACATGGATGACGGCCACCAGAGCTTTTACCTTCACCACCACCCATTGGATGATCAACAGGGTTCATTGCGACACCACGAACATGCGGACGTTTACCCATCCATCTTTTACGGCCGGCCTTACCAAGTTTGGCTGATTCGTGTTCACGATTACCAACCTGACCAATACAGGCTCGACAAAGCCTGTGAAACTTTCTCACTTCACCTGAAGGAAGTCTCACAAGAACATAGTCACCTTCTTTAGCCATAAGCTGGGCAGCAGTTCCCGCACTTCTCACAAGCTGGGCACCCTTGCCTATTTTCATTTCGATATTGTGTATAATAGTACCCAGGGGAATGTTTGCCAGAGGCAAACAGTTTCCTGGTTGAATATCGACATTATCTCCGGCAACAATCCTGTCTCCTACAGTTACACCTTCTGGAGAAAGAATGTAACGCTTCTCACCATCTACATAACTCAGAAGAGCAATATTCGCCGAACGGTTTGGATCGTACTCGATAGCAATCACTTTTGCATCAATATCGATCTTGTTTCTCTTAAAATCAATAATTCTATACTTACGTTTATGTCCACCACCGATATGTCGAGAGGTGATACGTCCGTAGTTATTTCGTCCACCGGTCTTGCTCATGGGTGCTACCAGAGATTTCTCAGGACCCTTCTTGGAAAGGCTTGGGTTCTGAATCGACACCTGATGCCTCTTACCGGCTGATGTTGGTTTATATGTTTTTATAGCCATGATTTCCCAATCGCTCCATCAATTTAAATGAGATAGAATCAAAATATAGAAGATATAAAACTAATTTTTAATGGATGACTAGAGTTCATCAGTAAAGTTAATTTCACCTTCAGACAGTGTTACATAGGCCTTCTTCCAGTCTTTTGTCTGTCCAACAAACCTACCGACACGTTTCTGCTTTCCTCGAAGAGCAGCGGTTCTGACGTTTTTGACCTTGACATCAAACATCTGCTCGACAGCTTTCTTAATTTCTATCTTGTTTGCCTTGGGATGAACTTTAAATACAACTTTCCCGTCTTCTTCCTGCTGCAGAACAGCTTTCTCAGTGAGGCATGGCCCCTTCAATACGTCGTATATATTTTTCATACCATAAACCTCTTCTCAAGGCTTTCGATTACCGGCTTAACCAAAACCACTTTCTTGTGTAACAGGATGTCATATACATTCAAACCTTCAGAAGGCAAGATCTTGAAGCCGTTGACATTTCGACAGGACTTTGTGAGATTTTCAGATGCATCATCCATCACAATAAGACCATTTGGGACTTCAAGTGTATTCATAGTATTCACGAAGGACTTGGTCTTGATAGCATCCATCTGAAAATCATCCAGTACAACAAGATTTCCTTCCTGCAGGCGGGCACTCAACGCCATTGCCACTGCCTGCTTCTTGACCTTACGATTCAGCTTAAAGCTGTAATCTCTTGGCTTAGGCCCAAAAGTCACGCCTCCACCTCGCCAGACAGGAGACCTTCTGGAGCCTGCACGTGCACGACCTGTACCTTTCTGACGCCATGGCTTTGCACCACCTCCACTCACCTCGACACGAGTCTTGGTGGATGCTGTTCCTGCTCTTCGTGCAGCCCGCTGCATACGAACAACATCATGGAGAATATACTCTTTAACCTCACGATTAAAGACAGCGTCGTTGAGTTCGATCTCTTCGACCTTTTCGTTATTGATGTTAACTACATTTACTGTTGACATTCTTCTCTCCATTCAGGTCAAAAGCTTACTTGGAATAAAGCTTTAACAGACCGTTTTTAGCTCCAGGAACAGATCCCTTAAGCAGAACAACATTCTCATCAGAACGAATATCAATGATAGTTACGTTCTTCTTCAGGATAGTATCATTACCCATTCGGCCAGGCATTCTCTTACCCTTGATAACACGACCTGGATAAGCAGAACAACCGATGGAACCAGGAGCTCTGTGAAACTTGGAGCCATGGCCTGCACCACCACCCTTAAAGCCGTGACGCTTAACAACACCCTGAAAACCGTGTCCCTTACTTACACCCTGAACATCAACGAGGTCCCCTGTATTGAAAACTGAATCAACGCTTACCTCGTCACCAACATTATATTCTGCCGGATCATTCACCCTGAACTCGCGTACAAAGTAAAATCCATCAGAGCCGGACTTTGCAAAATGCCCCGCTTCAGGTTTGTTTACACGCGATGCTTTTTTATTTTCAAATCCAACCTGTACAGCGTTATAACCATCAGATGCTTCGGTTTTTACCTGAAGCACTTTGCACGGCCCAGCCTGCACAACTGTAACCGGGATAGCTTGACCCATCTCACCATATACACGGGTCATCCCAATTTTCTTACCCAATATACCCATTGTCTTTGGCATAACAGTACCCGATACTTCTATTGCTTAGCAGGTGATCTACTAAGGCAGTTTAATCTCAACATCTACACCCGCTGACAACTCAAGCTTCATAAGCAGATCAATGGTCTGCTGAGTAGGTTCCAAAATATCAAGGAGGCGGCGATGAGTTCTCATTTCAAACTGCTCCCGTGACTTCTTGTCAACGTGAGGGGAGCGTAATACACAATACTTGTTCACAGATGTTGGCAATGGAATCGGACCAACTACTGCAGAGCCTGTTCTTCTGGCTGTCTCAACAATCTCGGAAGTCGATTGATCAAGTAACTTGTGATCGTAAGCCTTTAAGCGAATACGAATTTTTTCAGTAGGTATCATCATGCACCCTTATTCAATAATTTCACTAACAACACCAGCACCAACAGTTCTACCACCCTCACGGATAGCAAAACGAAGACCAGCATCCATCGCAATTGGAGTGATAAG